>Ga0255048_10000702_pt1 | contig 24864 bp, 24 predicted proteins | sample JV7_2_2_MG_FD_183619 | JGI IMG/M metagenome (GOLD analysis project Ga0255048, IMG submission 183619) | Seawater microbial communities from Jervis Inlet, British Columbia, Canada - JV7_2_2 | ecosystem: Environmental > Aquatic > Marine > Inlet | place: Canada: British Columbia | collected 2016-10-06
CAGAGGTTTTTAATAGTGGTAATTTGAACTACTACTTTAAGGAGTTTAATAGTGGGACTTGGTATGAAGAACACGAACTATCATACAACATTTCTTGGGATTGGCTGATGCCCGTAGTAGTAGAGATAGAAAATTATCTTGCTGATAATATGGGTAGGGTCGGGTACTTTGATGATTGTAATGACTTGGAAGCAAGATACCAATCAGTAGTAGAATTTATTAAATTTTATAACACTAAAAAGGAAGGATAATAAAATGGAACATTATATTAAGGATGTGTTAGTACAATTACATAAAGAGGTTAGTGTTGACATATATGGTCAAGTAGGTAGAAGCAATTTTACGCCAAGTTTATTTGGCAATAAAAAGGATGAAGTTGAAAAGTATTGTAGAGATAATAGAGGAATACTTCAATATTCTACCTATGGAGCAAGGTATGGTACTTATAAAGCATTTACCATTGAGAGTATAGATATTAGACTTGCTTGTAGTAATGCATTAAGAAGTAATAAAAACTACATTAGAAATATAAACAAACACTAAAAAGAAAGGAGAATAATTATGCCAAATTGGGTTTATAACAGAATTGTTTTTTCAGAAGAATTGACAACTGAACAAAAACAGAAAATAAAGTTGATGAAAATGCAGAAGGGGATGTGTAGATACTACACACCAATGCCTATTGAACTTGAAGGGGGTAGACCCCCAACACATATGGGTGGAGATAATTGGTATGACTTTGCTATCAGAGAGTGGGGGACAAAGTGGGGTTGTGTAGATTTTGATTTTGATTTTGAGGATGAAATTATAGCGTTCGATACTGCTTGGTCACCCATATCCAACAAAATACTTAATCTACTCGCAAAAGACTTTCCCAACTTTACCTATGAGTTTGAAGAGGAAACAGAGTGGGGTGGGGAAATAGAGTACGAGAATGGAGAGGTCATTAGGGCTTGGGATTATACTGAACCGAATTGGGAATACTATGAGGGAGGTGAGGATGGTAATGAATACCAAATCACAGAACTACGGAGTGAGCATCCCTTATACGAGGATGATGGGCTTGGATTTTATTATGCGTATTCACGAGATTATTTAGGTGAAACTTTAGAGGAAGCAATTAAAAATTATAACTAATAAAAAGGAAGGAATTAAAATGGAGAAAACAGAATTAAATAAAATAGCCGAGAAGTTACAACAATTAGAGATGATTGAGTTGAGGGATTCGGGGCTAAAGAATCGCAATGGTGGTTTTGCCATTGTAGAGATGTATGATTATGATGATGAAAACCTGTATGTTGAGATACAGACAGGTATTCAAACGGGTAGTGATGATGATTATACAAGGATAAAGAATGGTAAAATATGTAGATATAATTATAACTAATAAAAAGGAAGGAATTAAAATGAAAAAAGAAAATAATAATATAGAATACTCTGACTTGCGAGAGGATTTGATTTCGTTCTACGAAATAGACATTGATAACTGCAAGATGACAAACATTGATTGGGTAACTGAAATGGCTTTGCTGATGAGTACAGACCATTATAAACATCAAATACTATCAGAGATTACTTATAAGCAATTGAATGAAGAAGGAATTAAAATGAAAAAAGAAGAAATAATAGTAAAGTACTACTTCATACCCCCCGAAAGTGAAGGGGAAGTTGTAATAGATGAAGAAGGTATGAGAATGGAATTTGAGAACAAACTTGAAGAACTTATTAAAACATATGAATAAAATGAAAAAAGTAATTGATTTCTACAATGAAACTACGGCAGAAGAAAAATGTTATCTGCTGATGCTAATGTCAAAGGACATAATGATACCCATCCGAAAAGAAGATGGTATACATTGTCTTGGGTTAGATGAGGATGCCCCCGTATGTTTGAATGGTACTGCCTTTCAAATAAATACGGAGGAGTTGTATGAGAATGTAAGAGATAGTAAACTTTATAAAAAACTGAAAGATGAGTCTGATAAAAACAAGAGATAATTTTATTTGGTTAGATGTAACCGATAAATGTATTACCAAAGATGCCATAGATAATCTACTCATCGTACACACACTTTATGTGGTGTATGATGATGGGAGCGAGTCTATGCTATATACCAATCAAGATGTGACCAATATGATTAACGAAGGTCATAGAATAGGTGTGGAGGTAGGGTTTCTACCCCCAAAAGAATGGTGGTACAAATACGCAGAAAAGAAATTAATAAGAGGGTATTGGTATGCTAAAATAGATGACATAAAATTTGTTTAAGTCATACTTTTGTCATACCTTTGTGTAAAATTTAACTAAAATAAATATATGAGTTGTATTTTAATAAAATCCGATGGGACTATGGTAGATTATCACCAACCAATTGGTCTTACTGCCAAGCAAGAGGCAGTAGGTGGATATATAGAGATGGTAAGTGCTGACAATGGAGATGTATTATATGTAAATGAGGAAGGGTTATTAATGGACTTACCTTACAACCCAAAAGCATCTGCGATTGCCAACCGACATATTGTTGGGGATGTGTTATATTACGATAGAGAATCATTTATAAAAGAAGAAGAAGATGAAGAAAGAGATATTTAATCATTACGCAACAAAGGTTGCAGATTTGTTTGATGTGAGTGAAGATGATTTATTCGCACCAAAAAGGACTATGGCGATATCAGATGCACGAAGTCTACTATACTACCTCTGCTATATAAGACCGATGAATGTTAGTTATATTAAAAAATATATGGAGGACAGAGGGTTTAAAGTATTACATACATCTATACTCTATGGTATTAATAATGTGAAGAAGAAGATGAGAGAAGATAGTGACTATATTAATATCATAGAAAATATTTCGCAATGGGAAATTTACTCGTAGATATATATCAACAAGCAAGGGCAGATAATTACTCAATCAATTTAGATGATGCCCATTGTACATCATCCATAAGTTATGGGTTTAAAATTGTAAAGGCGATAGAGAGTGATGAGATAGTAATCTTTAATATGACTCTTGGGGGTGACCACTATCAAGTAATTGATAGTCACGAACACGATATCTTTTTAAAAAAAGGTTGGAAATTAGGTTGCTATACTTTATATTTGCGAAATTGTTTACGCAAACTAAAAGAGTTGGAAAGAAAAATCGCAGATACAATCGCAGATAAGACCAAACTAAAATTCCTAAAGGTCTTGAAAGAAGAAAGGAAAAATATTTTACATAATTATAATAAAATTAAAATTAAATTAAATGACAACAAAAAAATCAGTATTTGAAACATTGAGCAACATCAATGTCAACAACAAAGTTGAAAAAAAGAATGGCTTAACTTACTTGTCTTGGGCTTGGGCTTGGGCAGTAGTAAAGCAAAACTATCCGAAAGCAACATACCAAGTCTACGAAAATGGAGATGGTCTGAACTTTCATCACGATGGCAATACGGCTTGGGTAAAAACGGGTGTAACGATTGAGGATATTGAGCATATAGAATATCTACCCGTTATGAACTATCGTAACAAGAGTATTACATTGGAAGAACTTACATCATTTGATGTTAATTCCTCCATACAAAGAAGTCTTACTAAAGCGATGGCGAGGCACGGGCTTGGGCTTTATATCTACGCAGGTGAGGACTTACCAAAGCAAGATGAGAAGAAGGATGTAAAGAAGAAGGTCACAATGATTGACTTGGAGATAGGCGATGGTAATTGGGAGAAGGTGATGAGGTATGTTGGTGCTAACAAATCATTAGGACTACCAAAGATTGTTGAGAATCTTCAAAAGAAATACAATGTCAAGGCATCAGTCAAAAAAGAAATGGCTAAAGCGATAAAGTAATGTCAAAGGAAATTCTCACACAACTAAAAGATGATGACCAATATTATCAAGGCATCGGTAAGAACTATTTAAGCAATAGCGATATATCTGCATTGCTTGGAAATCCTAAAGAGTTTAGATTAAACAGAGATGACAATGTAAACTTTGCAAAGGGAAGACTATTTCACCATATGCTAATTGAACTTAATAAGGTAGATGGGTGGACTACAATAGATGTTGCATCTCGCACCACTAAAGCATATAAAGAAGCATTAATAGAAATGGCTGTACCATTTTTACTACTACAGAAGGAGTATGATGAGGTGGAGGCATTAGCACAAACGATGAAATCTAATATACATCTATTTGAGAATATATACGCAGATGATTGTAGATATGAAGTACCAAATCTTGGAGAGATACAAGGATGTATGTGGAAGGGGAAGGCTGACATTGAAAGAGATGATATTCTGATTGATTTAAAGACCACAGCAGATATAAAAAAGTTTCAATGGTCAGCCCGTTCATATAATTACGATAGCCAAGCATATATTTATCAGCAATTGTTTGGTAAACCATTAGTGTTCTATGTCATTGACAAAACAACATCTCAATTAGGTGTTTTTGAGCCATCAGAGGACTTTATTAGTAGAGGACAACATAAGGTGTCAGAAGCGATTAAAGTTTATGAGAGATTCTTTAAGGAGGACTCCGTAGAATCAATAGATGATTATTATACACACGATATATTATTATAACATATTTTTTAACTTTAAATTTTTATACTATGTCACAAGACAAAATTTTTGCCGATGGGTTTTCTTTTAAACGAAGAGAGAATGCCCCCGAATTTGTAATTGGTTGTATGTCCGTTAAGGTAGATACGGCTATAGAATTTTTAAAATCCAATCAGAAGAATGGTTGGTGTAACTTGGATGTAAAGGTTGCAAGGAGTGGTAATATGTATGTGGAGTTAGATACATTTGTACCTAATGCCACAAAGCAAACACCATCACCGAAGAAAGAGGTAGCATCCGAACAGACTACTGAAGAACTACCATTTTAGTATTCTTTATAGGGAGGGGGTAATTCCTCTTCCCTTTTTTTTATGTCGGAAATGTCAAAAAAAATGAGCCTATCTATATATATATATATTCTCTTCTATTATATTTTTTTTATTCTCTATGATAGAGAAAAAAACGACAGAAACGACAACATATTATAATTCAGTATTTTAACTTGGAGTAAATCAACATAAAAACGACATCAAATGACATCAAACATCACTATATTTAAAAACATACGGGAAACCGAAACTCCATTCTTTAGAGATATGGTTTCTATTCTCCATAGAATAAAGGAAGGAGCAACAAAAGGCTTGGTTAAATCTATACGAGTAGAGAAGGACAAGACCAAGCGAAATGAATTAAAGAAAGAACTACCTGCGATTTGTTTTAGTGGAACTTTTAACAAAAGGGCAGACATATCCATCATTGAGCATTCGGGTTTTATATGCTTGGACTTTGATGGTTATCCTAAACAAAAAGATTTGTATGAGGATAAGGAGAAGTTTACCAAAGACAAGTTTGTGTATTCAGCATTCATCTCACCAAGTGGGAATGGTCTAAAGGTATTGGTTAAGATTCCATCAGATACGGATAACCACACCAACTATTTCAATGCTTTAGAGAAGCATTTTAATTCACAATACTTTGACAAGACATCAAAGAACATATCAAGGGTATGTTATGAATCATATGACCCGTTAATATATATAAATGAGAACTCATCCCTATGGGATACCATAGCAGAGGTTGAGTATAAAGAAAAGAGTGTAGCAGATACACCAACAATACCCATCACGGATGAGAATAAGATTGTAGATATATTGGTTAAGTGGTGGACAAAGAAGTTTCCTATGATTGAGGGACAAAGAAATCAGAATGTATATGTATTAGCAATGGCATTCAATGACTATGGAGTCAATGAATCGTTAGCAGGTTATGTGCTTAATCAATTTGTTACCGATGACTTTTCTCATACAGAGATTCAAAGAACTATAGATTCAGCATACGCTAATAGACATAACTTTGGTACAAAGTATTATGAGGATGACAATGCCATTAATGATATTAAGCAGAAGTTAAGAAGGGGTGTCGCAAAAAAAGATATTCGCAGTCAATTGGAGAGTACAGAGTTGGATGGCGAAGTAATAGATGCCGTACTAAATAGAGTTGAGGAGGAGGATAGTAAGTTTATATTTTGGTCAAAGTCGGATAAGGGTGTGATTAAAATAATTCATATAGAGTTTAAAAGATTTTTAGAAGAGAATGGTTTCTATAAATATTGTCCCGAAGGTAGTAAGAATTATGTGTTTGTTAAGGTAACCAATAACCTAATAGACCACACATCAGAAAAGGAAATAAAAGACTTTGTCCTTGACCATCTGATAGAATTGGATGACTTGAGTGTATACAATTATTTTGCAGACCAAACAAGGTTGTTCAGAGAGGAGTTTCTTACCCTACTCTCTACAATAGATATATACTTTATTGAAGACAATAAAGATACTGCGTACCTATACTATAGAAATTGTGCCGTAAAGATTGATAAGGATAAGATTGAGCCTATAGACTATTTAGACTTGGGTGGGTATGTGTGGAAAGACCACATCATAGATAGGAGTTTTGAAATATGCAAGGTGGGTAAGTGTACATACAAGACATTCATTAGCAATATATGTGCAAAGGATGGCAGTAGAACGCAGACTATGGAATCCACAATAGGATACTTGTTGCATCAGCATAAGAATCTCTCTTACTGCCCTGCCGTGATTCTTAATGATGAGGTTATATCTGACAATCCCGAAGGGGGAACGGGTAAGGGTATCTTTATGAACGCAATATCTCAAATGAAAAAGGTGGTGACCATTGATGGTAAGTCATTTACTTTTGAGAGGGCATTTGCCTATCAGTTAGTGTCAGCAGATACACAGATACTTGTATTTGATGATGTTAAAAAGCATTTTGACTTTGAAAGATTATTCTCGGTCGTAACTGAGGGGTTAACATTAGAGAAGAAAAATAAGGATGCGATAAAGATACCATTCAGTAAGTCCCCAAAGATTGCAATCACTACCAACTATGCCATAAAGGGAACGGGTAATTCATTTGCGAGAAGAAAGTGGGAGGTTGAACTGCATCAGCATTACAATAAGAGTTTTACTCCATTAGATGAGTTTGGAAAATTATTTTTTGGGGAGTGGGATGACAACGAGTGGTGTCAGTTTGATAACTATATGATAAGTAACCTGCAATACTTTCTGAAGAACGGGTTGGTTCAGTCAGAGTTTCTTAACCTAAAGATACGACAACTTTCAGCAGAAACATCTCACGATTTTATTGAGTGGTGTGGGCTAATAGAGGGTAACGCTCCCAATCTACTACTTGAGGTGGGTGGTAAGAAGAATAAGCAAGGGTTGTATTATGAGTTTATAGAGGAGTATCCCGATTATTCTCCCAAAGCCAAGATGACCATTAGTAGAAATAAATTCTATAAATGGTTGGTTGCATACTCAATGTACAAGTATGAGTGTCCTCCTGATGAGGGTAGAGATGTTGATGGTAGGTGGATTAGGTTCAGAAACAAGCACGAGTTGGAGGTTCAAGCAAAAATAATATGAGAACTGAAGATGAACTATACAACTATATAAAGGGTAAATATATACCCGACCTGCGTAAGTGTGAGGATACCTATTCCTCATACGACTGCTATTCAAAACGCTATAGGGTAGACATTGAACTGAAGTGCAGGAGGACTCACTACGATGACTTAATAATTGAGAAGATGAAATACAATGCGTTGATGTATAGAGCAAAGGTAAGTGGAGGTCAGCCCTTATATATTAACTCCACACCACAAGGTGTCTATGCTTTTAATTTAAATGACATAGACATTGAGTGGAGTGATAGGTCGCTACCAAAACAGACAGACTTTAAGGATAATAATTTTATAAATAAAAGAGTAGGATATTTAAACATTTCTAAATCAAAAAAAATATGAAGTACACAATTAAAAAGGGGAGGCACTATGCCGACTTTACAATCAACAGACTATTTCCATTCAGTAGTAGGAATAAAAAAGGTAGTATAAAGTTTTCTAAAGAGTGTCTTAAAGAGGGAAACATAAGTGGATGGAATAAACTCACGGGCATAGCAAGTAGTCAGATACACGAAAATTCGGGCAGAATTGTTTGGAGGTCGCAGAATGGAACAATAATGATAGCAGGTTATGTCTACGATAGAGGTATACGCAAAGAAATGTTGATGACTAATGTGCAAGTGGATAGGTGGTATAAATACGAGGTATCATTTTCCAATGGTAATTGGACATTTAGTTTTAATGGTAAAGAGATATTTATGTATGGATATTTGCCAAGCAGGATACTAAACTTTAAATGCTATCCGTACTTTGGAGGGCAGAGTGTAGCACCACAAACAATGAACATATGGATTTCAGGGAATACCAAAAAGAAATAATAAATAAAGCCACACCTATACTTACTGATACGGGATTTATATATCTCTCTATGGAAGTAAGAACGGGCAAGACCTTAACAAGTTTCGGAATTGCATCAGAGATGGGCTATAAAAATGTTTTATTTCTCACAAAGAAAAAAGCAATGCAGTCTATCAGCGATGACTACGACAAGTTGTGTCCACACCCGTTTGTATTGTTCGTTATTAACTACGAGTCAATGCACAAGTTACCCGAAGTAAGATGGGATTTCATAATAGTGGATGAGGCACATAGTTTGGGGGCATTCCCCAAGCCAAATAAAAGAGCCAAACAAGTTAAAGGTTTAATAAAGAAAAACAATAGTGATGTTTGTTTGTTGTCGGGAACACCTACACCTGAATCGTACAGTCAAATGTACCATCAGGTGTATGGTATTCCAAACAATCCCTTTAAAGCATATAAGAGTTTCTATAAGTTTGCAAAGGATTACATAGATGTCAAGCAGAGAAAAATAAATTCGCTTTATATCAACGACTACTCAAGGGGTATGTTATCTATCCTTGATGAGATGAAGCCCAACACTATTAGTTATACACAAAAAGAGGCAGGTTTTGTGGTAGATACACGAGAACATATTCTTAATGTGGATATGTTGGAATCTACCTACCAACTTGCTAAAAGACTCAAGAAGGATAGGGTTGTGGAGGGTAACGAGGAGGTTATATTAGGAGATACACCCGTTAAACTAATGATGAAACTACACCAAGTATATAGTGGCACTATTAAATTTGAGAGTGGGGCATCTATGGTTTTAGACCCCACGAAAGCAGAATATATAAAAGAGTATTTCAATGGTAAAAAGATTGGAATATTCTACAAGTTTAAAGAAGAGCTTAATGCGTTAAAGGATGTATTTAAGGACTCAATTACTCAAGACCTTGTTGAATTTGCAGATACCGATAAGAATATTGCACTACAAATTGTTAGTGGGAGGGAAGGAATATCCCTCCGACAAGCAGATGCGTTGGTGTATTATAACATTGATTTCTCTGCCACAAGTTATTGGCAGTCAAGGGATAGGATGACTACAAAAGATAGATTGGAGAGTGATGTCTATTGGATATTTTCTAAAGGAGGAATAGAGGCAGAGATATACAAAGCCGTAACCAAAAAAAAAGACTATACTATCAGGCATTTTAAAAGAGATTTGTTAACTTTGTAAACTAAACTATTAAATGACAGAGCAACAAATACAGAAGAAAAGAATTGAAGAACTTGAGTCGCAGGGATACTATGTTATTAAACTAATCAAGACCAATAAGAATGGTATCCCCGACTTAATTGCTATACCTCCTAACACGGATGTGTTATTTAGTGAGGTAAAGAAACCAAGTGGTAAACTATCTGCATTACAAAAATATAGATTAAAAGAATTAGAAAAATATGGATATAGAACTGAGGTTTATAGGGGGTGATGAGTCATATGAGATTGATGAGTGGATGGTTGAAGAACTCGCAGAGTTTACATCTCCTCAAAGGATAGATATCCTACATCAAATTGAGGAGTATTGTGATGACCTACCCGAAAAGGATGGGTGGACTCAATATGTAGCAGGGGTAATTAGGGAAGAGCCAACGCTATACTTTAAGTTAGAATATTTAAAACAAAACTCAGAACATCCTATCTTTTTATCCGTAACATTAATAGATGCAGACGAATTTTTAGATTATATTAATTTACATCAAACACTAAAACAATGGAAGAAATAATTTACAATCACGAAGCAGAGGTAAAGCACCTTAAATCAATAGTAGAAAAAATCTTTGGTATAGGTAACCTATACAAGAAGGTACGAATGAGGGAATACACAGAGGCAAGAGCCGTATTCTGTAAGATACTCCATAAAGAAAGAGGGTATGGAGGGAGCAGATTGGGTAAGATAATGATGAAGAATCACGCAACTATTCTTCACTACCTCAAGACTATTGATGACAATATGAGGTATGATAAGGAGTTAACTGCCAAATACGATAGGGTTTATTCCGTTTGGAAGGACAACTATGACCCCATTGATGGGGAAACTAATTCGGATTTAAAGAGGGCTATCTATGTGTTGAGGACAGAAAAGAAAGAACTCCTATATCTTTTAGAAGAACTCAAGGCAGAACTTACATCTGTCGTAAAATATAAAAATGTACTTGACCTATTAGAAGGCAAAGGGACTGTGGTGGACAAGTATAAATATGAATCATTATTAAATAATTATTTACAAACTAACGAAAATGGCTGAGATATTATCACACACAATTTTTAACGGAGTAAAGGGTAAGGATGTTCCCTATAAACACATAGTAAATTCTCAAGAAGAGATAGAATTACACCGAGAGAAACTACTTACAAAATATCTAAAGAAAAAAAGAAAGCCTCATCATATACCACACGATGATGAGATGCCTCTAAAGATTTTTTTTAGGATTAGATATGCTCCAAATGAAAAAAAATTTCTTGGCTAAACGAAGGCTCTTTAAAAAGACTTTTCTCTAACATAAACATTATGATAAGCCCTATTGATAGACAGAGAATACAGTACATAAATAACCTTATGGATAACCTCCATAACAAATTAAATGATTTGTATGAGAGTCTTGTGGATAGGGAATTTAATGACATTGAATCTACATCAGCCGAAATTATTGAGGAGTTAAATTTATTAATTGAATCTATAAAAGATGAACTATAAAGATTTCCGACCAAGACTTAAAGGTAACAAAAAGTTAGCATACGATAATTTAGTTAAGAAAGAACGCAGGATACTTGTGGTGGGTGACCTGCATTCTCCGTTTTGTTTAGATGGATACTTTGATTTCTGTAAAGAAATCTATGCCATCTACAACTGTAACCAAGTTGTATTTATTGGAGATGTGATTGATAATCACTACAGTTCTTTTCATACCACAGACCCCGATGGATTAGGTGGTGGAGATGAGTTAGACTTAGCACTTGAGTCTATAAAAAAGTGGGCTATAGAATTTCCTATCGCAGATGTGTGTACGGGAAACCACGATAGAATAATAATGAGGAAGGCATTTGATAGTCAAATCCCTCAGCGATGGATAAGAGATTACAACGATGTGCTTGGAACTCCACAATGGAATTGGGGGGAAAGGTTTGTTTACGACAATGTACAATTCATACACGGAGAAGGAGGAACGGCAAGAACTAAAGCCAAGAATGATATGATGTCCTCAGTTCAGGGTCATATACACACCCAAGCCTATGTAGAGTGGATGGTTGGTAGGAACTTTAGAATCTTTGGAATGCAGGTGGGGTGTGGGATTGATACAACAAGTTACGCATCTGCCTATGCAAAAAACTTTAAGAAACAAGCGATAGGTTGTGGAGTAGTTATTGGAGGGCATACGGCAATTAATTGTCTAATGGAGCTTTGATGTATAATAAAGAAAAAAATAACGAAAGAAAACTAATTGCTATCAATAAGTTTCTTGCATTAAAACCCGACTTCTCCTTTGTAAAACTTGGAGTTAATCAGATAGACTTTAAGATTATAAATAAAGACAAGCATCCTGTGTCCTATGTAGATGTGATGTTCCGAGATAAATCATTGGCTACTGCATACCCTTTACCCGTTTCGGCTACAGTATTAATTAAACTGTGTAAACCACGATTAAATCCAATCATAATTTGGGCTTGTTACGATGGAATTATATACGGGGAGGTAAAAAAGATAGCGGGAGAATTTAAGTGGGGAGGCAGGTCATCTCGTATCGGCTCTTTAAATGATGGCGAGTGTATGACATACTTCCCCAAACAAAATTCATTAAAATTTATTAGATATTGATTGGCTTACCAATTCGTCTTTTTCAACACCTTCTTCTTTTTCTTTTTCAGCACCTTCTTCTTTTTCAACACCTTCTTCTTCGGTGGTGGTGGATATCCTAACTCCTCATCTCTCATATCTCTTTCTAATTGTTTCTGTGCCTTTTCTATTTCTTTTACAGCTTGTCTTTCATTATAACCCTCTGACTCCGGCCCGTATGTCTTGTCCCATAGTGGCCGATTCAGCCTCTTCATCTGACTTTGATTATCATAACCTTGCAACAGAGCCTCTTTAGCGGCCTTGTCTTCTTGGATTTTAATCTTTTGAGACTCTAAGTCACTATAAATTCTACTTATTACCACCTTCCTTACATCTTTATAGAGAGGTATAAATCCTAAGTTACCCAACAGTTCTAAGGGTAACCTAATAAACCTTTCTTTTTCTCTCCTTGCTATTGCTTCAGGTTCTTTTTTACCACCTATAACTTTTCCTGCTAAAATAAGGGCTTTAATCCCCGGTGTGTATGCTCCTGCTAAATTTTCTGCTGCAAAACGGGGGATGTCAACCCCTCCTCTCCCGTAAGTATTATCAAAATTTAATGTATACTGTAACGCATCTCTATACTTATCATAATCTCCTTCTCTTAGTACCTGAAGATACCTCTCGTTACCTTCCTCAATAAATAAATTAACAACAGATTTAGTTGCATTCCCAAAGTCCCTACCTAATAATAAAGAAGAAACCGCAGACATTATTGCTTGTCCCACCTGTTTTTCTAATGGTTTGTGTGGGGGTTGGTCTTCATCATCATCACTAAACGCATCAACTAATAAATCTCCTATTACCCTTGTTAGCAATGTATATACCATCATACGGGTAACTGCTGCTGCTAATAATCCTGCCCCCTTACTTTCAGATAATTGACCCCTGCCTACCATTGATTTTATCCCTTCACGAGCAGTTGCATACTCAAATATTAAAAACCGAGTTAAAAAATTATTGAAGGCATTAAATACTTTAAGTCCTATAGACTGATTAATGTTACTTGAGCCTTTAAGTATACCCATAAAATCATTATCTGTTGCACCTGCAAAAGTAGATAATGCATCAGCAGCCTCTGTTGACTCCCGTAGTTCTCTTTCAAACTCTAAAAAAAACTTTTCATCATTGTTTGCTATTTTTTCAGCAATTTCTTCTGTTATGTCAATGCCTGTCAAGTCTTTAAATTTAGTTTTAAAAGTTCCAAACCATAGGGGTCTCATCATTATCTTATCAGGTGTAGATATTAATGTGTCGGCTACTTTTTCCACACCACCCTTCCATTGCTTACCTGTATTATTCCATAATGTTGTTAGGTGATGAGCGGCCCTACCTTTCGCTTTGCCTCCTCGTGTATTGTCATTCCTAATAAGTATGTTGGTATCAATCATTTTGCCTGATAAATCATTATCAGGATAAACTCTATTTGTAAGTTTAGAATGTAGATTATACATCATACTTCTTCCTATATTACTACCTATAATATTATTCATCTCTAATCCTACACTAAATTCTGTAAGCCCCGCCCATAATACAAATGACATATTAGATACTAACTCGGCTATAAACCTTCCTGTTCCTGCTAATACCGCTCTATATCCTTGCTTCTTTATATCCTCCGCCACTTCATCAACAAGACTATTTTCTGTATAAGAGTTTATTAATACATTTCTTATTACCTCATTAAATGCAGCAGTCAGTCCATTAATTATATCTAACTCTAATTTTGTTCTGTCTTCATCCTCATCTATCTTATTCTCCATATTTATTAGAGTCCTCTTGGCTGTTTTAACAGGTGTGGTAAGATGATAATCCATTAATGTAAACTTAGCCCCTCTCTGAACTGCTGAATAGACATCAAAGTTTAATGCTGATACTGCTCCTGTTCTTTCTATTAAATTTTTAGCCTTAGTAGATGGGCTTAATCTTGCATTTAAAGACTCTATAAAAGCATCAGTTGACATTACATCAACGTTTCCCTCATCGGTTAATACATTTAGGTGAGCATAATTTTTTAGTGGCGTAAATTCTTCTCCACGAATAAGGGTGGAGGTAATCATAGCCAACTCTTCAAGAGAACTATTTATGCTGTGAATAGTCTTAATAGATTCTTTTTCTGCTGCATTAAAAGATTTCCAAAGGTTATCAATATTTATATCTCCATCTACAGAATAGTCTTTTAATATAGATTGTAACATCTCAATATCATAAGAGGTATATTTTGTATCTCCTTTTTTTAATCTTTTTATTGTCTTCTTTAAAAAATCTGCTGCCGGATTTACCGCTTTACTATTAGGGTTGCTCTCATATTCTTTTTGAATTAGATACACCATTTGTTTATACTTAGACAATATAAAGTCATTATATTTGCCACCAAAAGACTTCCTTACCCCATCCTCTACCTTTATTATTTGGTCTTGGATGTCTTTTAAATCAGTTCTAAATCGTGCTAAGGCATTGGCACTCTCCCCAAAGATAGCGTCATATAATGTTTTACCTTCTAAACCAAGAAAAGAATTGAGATACCACAAAGGCTCTCTTCTTATGGCCTCTAATACTGCTGTTTTTTTTGTAATAAAACCTTTTAACTTGGCATACTGATGAGATATAGGTGATAGTTTTGCTTTACTTATTTCTTCAACACCTATATTTCCTAATTCTATTGCCTTTAGTTTTGATATCATAGTAATAGAATAAGGAGGAAATATTCCATTATTTATACTATCTATTAATTTTAGTAGATTTTCTAAATCCCGTAACGACAATTCGTCTACAGCCTTAGTACCTATTAATCTATTTAACTCTCTTATATTATCTCTTTCAAATCTTAATGGATAGTCTGCATCGTATATTTCTAACTCGCCAATTATTTCTAATAACTCTTCTCTCCTCTCTTGTGCCTCTGCTTGTTTCTCAGCATCACCTTTCTTTTTTCTTTCCATAATTGATGACTTATATTTTTTCATCAACTCGTATTCTTTTTCATTAATTATATTGTCCTCTTTCATTTTAGTGATAGTTTCACTATAATTAATAGTAAAGGCATCAGTAAGCACCTTGTTTTCATAGCTATCAAATCTCTCTTTCAAATCAGGAATTAAAGAGTATTCAGTTTCAATTGCCTTTATTACCTTTCCTATTACTACCTCTAAAGTTTTTAATGGTGGTAGCTCTAATACCTCTGATGTCTGAGAGAATGCCTGTATCAATAGCATATATTCTTTAAATACAGAGTCAGGTATCATTGATGGATTAATTTTAAATATAGCTTTAAGTGATGGGACAATAGTCTCAGCAACACCTGTTTTAGTTGTAGCATTCTTATATGCTTTAGATTTATTTTTATTTGCAAACCTTATATCCTCAGCATAAGAAGCATTCCCTAATACTTTAATCATATAATCCACAAATCTTTCTGCTGAAACAGGATTCAACATATTAGTATTTAACAGTTTAGATAGTATAGTTTTCATCTGCGGAAGAGTTATTACCCCTTTACCCTCTAAGCTTTTCAGCTCTGCTATTAATACTTTAGATGCAGCCAACCAAGATTTTTTAGTTGCTTTACCTCCTTTGTTTTGCTCCTTAATAATCCTTAAAATAAAGTTCTTCTCTGTCATCGTTATCTTCTTGACATTTTTTATGTCTCCAAGTATTTTTTTGACAGATGGTGCAGACTTTATTTTTTTACCAAATCTTTTTCTGAGCTCCCTTAGTATCATCTCACGCTGAATGTCAGTAGCATCTTCATATATCCTACTATCTTGTTGTAAATAGTTAATAGCATTCTCAAATTGCTTTTCTTTATTATTACCCCTAAGCTTTGTTTTTGATATGACATAATCTATTACATCAGCAGCCCTATTATATCCCGGTAAAAACTCTTCTGTTACTTTAGTACGGATTGCTGTAAGGGTCTTAGTATTATCAAGGGCAGTATTAATTGTTATATCATCGTAACCTCTCTTTTTTAAAGACATTTTTATTACACCTATAGAAATTCCTTGAGCACGAGCATTCTTAATAAAGTCCATTGCATTTCTCAAATCCGGGGAGGATGCTTTTTGTTGACGGTATGTCTTTTTTATATGCTCTATCTTCTTTCTGTCGGCTCTATCCAAAAACTCAAGTGTTCTAAGAGTATCCAATGCTTTATCTGATAGAATAATCTTTCCGTCACTCAGGGATTCTTCAAGTATTTTTTTTTCTGTGCTATCCTGTGGCACAAAAGACGCAAGGCTGTCTATATAAAGGGGTGCATCGGATGAAGTAATAACCTTTAAGTCAGGATTATTTGCTAAGTTAAGTTTTAAAATCAATTGAGCACCGTTAATCTTTTGCAAGTTCATATTTTTTATCACATTCAAATACCCAATTCTTGATGGGACGATAATATCACGAAGGCTATTGTTTTCCCAAACACTTAACGTCTGTATCCCAAATTTTGACCTAATGTCAACAGAAGTAAGATTGCCATTATTCATCAATTCAACAACTCCTCCATTCACCTCTCCCAAACTTAACCTCTTATCAATAAATTGCTCACTTCTTTTATGATACCAAGTACTGAATGCTTCACTCCCTAAGCTCAATATAGCCGATTCCTCTTCAGCCGCGAACTTTAAGTCTAACTCACTATTTGTAATAAATACATTATCTACAGACCTTACGTTTGTGTTCTTTAAGATAAGACTGCCTACCGTAAAATTTACTATATCAAAACCCTTTTTATATTCTATTACCGGCCTCATACCGTTTAGCCCCCTGTACTTATTGACTGAAGATAAGGATGTGTTTGAGCTTATACTTAAAAGTCCTTTTACATCTCTAATCCAACCTAAGTATTGCAGACTAAAAGCGTTATCTATAAATACATTTTCCGCACTCTCTATACCACCTAATGTTTTAAGTTCATAACAATCTTTTATTGTAACGTCTCCGTCCACACGTCCTATAGCACCTAATGATTGTAGATTTCCGGCCCTTCTTATTCTGATATCTGAATTCGCAAGTCCTATATCACCTATTTTTTCAAGATTCCTTGCACGTATATCTATTGCGTCTGCCTCTTTAATGTGACCTATCTCTTTAAGGCTATCGTTGTTCTCTATATATATATCACCACCATATTTAATATCCCCTATATATTCAAGACTTGCGTTGAAGTTTATATCTACACCACCTTTGACATATCCTATACCACTTATTGTTTTAATACCGGGGTTACGCAGTATACTAACCGCGGTTGCGTCTTCAAGGATACCTAATCCATCCAAAGTAGTAAGGCTCTTATTATCATTTATATAGATATGTTTAAGATTTTGATTAAATACTTCACTATCTACTGTCTTTATATAAGTGTGCGAGAGTTGAATGGATTTAGTAACTTTAATATTTTCTAAGCTTTCTAATCTCTGGTTGCCTGTCAGCACTAAGTCTCGTACTTTAATGCCATTTAATGAACTAATAGTACTATGGCTTATATCCAACGTTCCTATATCTATTTTACTCATAGCTTTTTCCAAACCCTGAGTATATCTTAAATCATTTCTATTTGTAAACGTCGAACCATCTGTAGAAGAAATGCGTAAGGCTTCAAGGCTTTTTATCTTACCGAGGTCTTTTAAAGAAACGTCCTCCATTATGTCTATCCCATCTACTTCTTCTAATTCACCCAATGATTCTAAGGCAGAGTTTTTTATTATTAATGTTCCTTTAATTCTTTTTAATTTACCCAATGATTTTATATAATTATCACTCTTATCCTTTTTGCTTTCTTCTTTCAAGACCTTATATGACAATTCATTAAATCTAATCCTTTTACATTCTATTTCTTCAATAGTAATTTCACTTTTTTTAAGTTTATTATCCCAATGACCTGTAATATGAAAGCTAAAAGATGAGCTTATTTTTTTAATTCTTAGCTTTCTAAATGTGTTCATACTAATAATAATGTCGGGATAATAATCGCTATCGTCAGATGTATTAATTGTTAATTCTTCTATTTCAACCTCAGATAGAGCCAATTCTTCAAGTAATACTTTAATTTTTTCTACCTCAACTTCTTTCCCCCGGCTTCCTTCCTTTTTATCTGTAACAAATATAATTGGTTGACCAAGATATCCGCTCATTAAATCTTGGGGTGGTTCAATATACTCGGCCAATTGCTTGGCCGATAAATCTGGATAGTTTTTATCATTAAGGTTAACAATAAACACTTTATTTCTTAATTCTTCACTCATATTTTTTGGGTCACTTAAATCATCTTGAAGCTCTTCAACCAATCCATTTGGGCCTCTATCTACTGTAAAGTCATCTTGTTGGCTTATAAGTTCCTTCGCTTCAAAAAAGGTGGCTTCTGTAAACAACTCTTCAGAATCTAAAAGAGATAGTATTTTTTCATTATATTCTATTGCAGCCAAATATCTCTTACCACTATCATTGGGTATCTCATCCATCAAAAAAGTTTTTGCTATACTAAGCATCTCTCCTGTCAAATCTTGTGCCATTGAAGCATCCCCTCTTACCTCTGCTACATTTTTTCCATTCATTCGTACAGCAATTTGTGGGACAACAAAATTACCATCTTTATTCTCGGTTACAAAAACATAAAAATCACCTGACCTTAACTGACCTTCTGCTGCTGTCTTGGTGCACCAATGGGTTTTTTGGACGAGCATTGAGAGAGCAATAGCCTCAGCTTTCAACTTCTTACCTTGGGAGCTCTCAAATTTAAGCCAAATTCCGTCTTTTGTTTTTTTATATTTGTGACGGTTACTTATCTCCTTTAATTGCTCTTCTTGAAGGTCTATATATTCTTTTAAAAGTTCTCTTCGGTTTAATATATCATTATCAACTTCCAAGGCCTTATATAACTCTGCTACTGTACCGGAATCATAGATGGTAAAGTTTTGAATAGTTGGATGTTTTCTTTTTTTATATTTACTATCTTTAGCATTATAATTATGAGTTAATACAGCATCCAATAGTAGATATTTAAAAGCAATTGGATAGCCACTATTTGAGAGTCCATTTATCCAATCCTCTGCTCCTTTCTCTTGCGTAATAATAATATCGTTAAGCACCTCTTTTCTTATAGCACTATCCTCTTTTAGTCCATCTTTAAGCATACGCATTTTAGACCTACCCGTTCCTCTTCTTCTTGCTACATCTATTTGATTTTCTATTTCATTTGTTACCACCTTGCCATTCAGATACTCGGGTATATTCGGTATTATATATTCCATATATCCGGGCATAAGCCTTCCATCCTTAGTCTTAGCTTGTTCACTATTAAATATATCAATCATAATAAGGCTATCAAATTCAGCAGTAATCTTTTCTAATACAGATTCCTTAGTAAATTTTACACCATCTAATCCTAAATTCTCTATTGCCTGTATAGTATATTTATCATCTATACCAATCCTATCATACTTTAAAACTTGTTTTTCAGTAAGGGTAATCAAACCTTTTTGCTGACGAATCCTTTGGGTTTTCTGTTCTGCTATATAGTCTTCTATAGAAAATTCAGCAATTTTAGGTATTACACCTGCTGAACTTGCTACATTTGATACTGCAAATTTTTTATAATTATCTTTAGCCTTTCTTGATACGACAGGGCCATTTTTATTGTATTTAGTATAAGTATCAGTTACGTCTTGAGACTTGTAAAACTTAGTAGGCTGCATTATCTTGAGAATCTTAGACTTAACTACCCACCCAAAAGAAGGATGGTGACCTATCTCATCAGGAGTAACTTTTACAATCTCAAGTATGGACGGGTCAAACTGAACTACACTTGTAATCTCTTGACCAACAGCTCCTTTGTTCAATGGGTCGGTAATTTTATTATGAAACCCAGTTAGATTCTTTATACCAATCACTTCCTGAAATGTTTTATTAGATGCAATCTTTTGGTTTAATATTTTTCTAAGGTCAGGAGAATAATTGTTTTCACTATCTAATAAAGTAACCAATGCTTTTGGGTCTTCCTTAAATTTATTTAGATTTTTTAATCTACTGTTATTCCTATTGTTGAATTTTTCTAAGGCAATCCTTCCATCCTTAGATTTAAGTCCACTATTAAATACATCAATAAGTTTTTGTTTACTTAGTATTTTATTATCAAGTAGCAAGTCAACTAACTCGGCAAATATATTGTGTTGAAACTGCCAAGAAGAATCTAATGTTCCTGAGTGTGGAGCAAAGAGGTTAACCCCTGATTCTTCTATAGTTAGTTTAAAATCTTCAGCATTAGAGCGTGAATTAAATGCGGCAAGACTTGATACATCTCCTAACTTCTTACCTGTTAGGTGCATTATATAAGGAACATAATTACGACCACCAAATAACATTAAACTAAATTCATTGCTTAACGGTGTTTTACCTGCATTAGTGTAGTCATACATAAGAGTTACAAACTTCTTGCCGTTTAACTTTTTTAACTCTATCATCACTACTAATTTCTTTATCCAATCTCTTGGGTCATCCTTTATATTTGGAGCATCAATAAACTCTATTTGTTGGCGTGGGATTCGGAATGTTCCAACCTCCGGCTCTTCTATCTGCGTTGTACCTGATGCTTTAGATAAATTATCATCAAATTGAGGTGCGGCATATTCTTCTATGTTTATAGGTTTCTTATCTAATACATCAGACATTATAGAAAAGACACCTTGATAGTCTTTAGTATCCTCCATTCTTAAAATAGCATCGTTTATAATACTTGCGTCTTTATCTGAATATTGCTTGTATAATTCGGAATAAAACCCTCTGTTATTGTATGTAGCAATTGCATTGTTTGCTATCTCAGGGCTTATAGATGTCTTTCTTAAAACTTCTATCTCTGACCCTATCATATTAACCGCACCATAGAGGTCTTTTACCTTAACGGTTTCGGAAGAAACATTTCCAAACTTACTTGCTCCCTCTTCTGTTAACTCATAGGTTGAAAACCCTCTCTCTACATTATCCCCTTTCTCTTTGTTTCTAATCGTCTCCCCCCTGTATAAAGTTATTTCGCTATTTAAAAAATCTTTAAAGCTGATGTCAGAACTGTTTTCTCTTTTCCATAGATGATATAAGTTAGACATCAACCCATCCCTTAATTCTTTATCCGACAGAATATCTATACTTATATTATTCTTGGCATCTAAATTCTCCCCTAAAAACCAATCCGCCCATCTCGTATTTACATCCTTGTTTTCTACAGAACCTACGGTTTCTGCTATTTTTTTCTTAGCATCTTCTTCAGAAATCTCAACTGCGTCCTTCTGCTGACGGGCTTTAGGGGTTTGGGGAGTTGCTGAAGTCTCATCTTCAGTAAGAGTAGTAATATCATCCTGAGTTATTTCCTCTCCCGTTTGCGTTTTTTTTGCAATTACATTAATTAATTTTATTACATCCTCGTCCTTACGACCAAAATCTTCTCCTAACTTAATATTAAACTTATTAGCAATCCATTGAAAAAATTCTACAATTGCACTCTTTTGTGGAGGAGTAAGTGTAGCATACCCAAAGTTAGGAGATGATAATAATCCTATTAACTCGGCAAGTCTTTCTTCGTTCTTAAAAGCGTCATCATATGTTTTAACAAAATCATCTATCTCTTTTGCTAAATTAGAAGAAGGTTTAAGTGTTTTCCTAACAGACTTAATCATCTCTTCTGCTTTTCTTTGGACATCCTTATCTCCTATTTTATCTAAAAATATTGCGTGAAAAATTTCGTGTGCTATAGTAGTCGGTTTAACTTTAGGCAAATTAATATGGATTACTCCGCCCCCCTCATTAAACTGATACTCTGCATTACCCTGTCCCATTTCTGCGTGGGCAAGATAGTCATTTTCCGTTTCGTGTAATATTATTTGTAGATTAGGAAGAAGCTTAGATGCTGCCTTCATAGCTCTCTGAGCTGTCTTTATAGCCCTATTTGCTGCCCTTCTTTGAGTAACATTAAACTTAGCATTAGAATTTCTATTTACACTAACCCTTCCTGTAACTGATTCAAAAGCGGGTTTAATATCTTCAATAAGACTGAAGTCTTTTATTACCATCTGTTCTTGTATAGCACCCTGCTCTCCTTTAATCTTACCATCAATTGTTATTAGCTTAACAACCTGTGCGTCTGAGTTATTGATGGCATCTACTTCTGCCTGACGAAATTCATCAAAATTCATCTTGCCCCTCTCAATTTCAATAACTTCAACGGTAGTTCCGCTTGGTAGAATAGTTTCTGCCACACCTTCTTCTCTACCATACTCCGCAGCAACATCCTCATCAACAGTAGCAAATACTCCTTCTACACCCTTGTGTGCATTTACTCTTTGACCTGCCAAATCTTTTTTACCACCTATACCCTTAAATAGTTTGACTGCTTTTTTTAGAACAGTAGAACCTTTTTTTATTTCTACTACCTCTTGTTTACCATCATTAAACACTTCTACCTGTTTACGAGTTTTCTTAGTGGGCTTTTTTTCAGGGGATGGTAGCATTGTTTGCAGAGTAGCTAATTCATCCTCAAATAGTTTTATAGCCTTCTTTTTGTCTCCCTCTACTGCTGCTAAAAATTCACCCTGTTCTTCTTCTGATAATTCTTCAAACTGTTCTTCAATGGTATTCTTCTTTTCATCTGTAGCGGACTCTGTAACCTCTACATCTACTATATCTTTTAATGGGGTTTCTTGCAACTCCTTCATCCTTGCCCTTATATTAGCTGCCTTATCTTTAGCAACCTGTGAGCTGTTGTTTTCAAGTTTATTTAATTCTAACTGTAAGGATGTCAATTCATTTAATGTCTCCTCATTTATTTCAGGATTTACATCTAAGATTTCTTTTTCTGCACTTAATTTTTTAACCTTATCTTGCAGTCTTCTCTCCGCTCCCTTATAATCATTCTTTATTGTTATGTTAGCAGCACTTAATTCCTCAAGTGTTACATCTTCATTATCTAAATAGCTATTAATAAATTCCTCAGTAACCCTCTCATTGTTCATATAATATCTCGGCTTACTACCTACTACTGAAACTAAATCTACTGCCCCCATTGGCCCTTCAGCTATACCCTCTAACGCTATGTCAGATATATCCATCTCTTGCCCGGCCGCTAATCTACCTCCAACTTCTCCTGTTGAGCCACCTACTGATTCTATTCCTGATGCTGCCCCTATGGATTGGTACTTACTTGCTTTCGTTCCCTTTGATAAAATTTTTGCTCCTACCGCCTTACCTATCTTACCTGTAAGAGCATCTATTGCACCTATAGTAAGACCACGAGCCACAGCTCTTCTTCTCAATGAACTAAGTCTTTCTTCATCTTCTAATACTTCCCTTACATTTTCTTTAGTTAAATCCTCTCCAATTTCCTCCATCAATAACTCACTAAATGTAAGCCCTGATTCTAAAGCGGCACTCGCCATACCAAATGCATAAGGAAGTGCTGCTGCTCCTCCTGCTATAGCACCCGGGACTCCGCCTATTGAACCATATCCTGCACCTACACCTATACCTGTACCTAATGCTGCTAACGCATCTGTATTAGAAAACATTGATGACAGAGAACTTGCCATAATTTCAGGCACAACTGATGGGTTAAAAGCTAATCCTTTTATAACTCCCCAAATGCCTTCCCCCTCCTCTTGGTAAATACGAGTATAGTCTTGCATCTCCTTAGATGCTCCATACTGTTGAGTTGCTTTATTGGCATTAATAAAATTTAAGATATCTTCTTCGGAAGCCTTTGAGCCTCTTAACATAAGGTCTGCGGCTTTTTCTCCTGAAACTCCTTGATAGTGACCACTTGCGACTGCTCGTGACATATCATCAATAAAATCTCCAATACCAAGTGAGGTCGTACTATCTAAAGCCCTTAGTGCTGCACCAAATTTTCCTGTGTAAAAATCAGTCTCTTGTAATTCCGCAGAACCATCTTCCGATACGGAAACCGTATCTTCTTTTTTTTTTACAGGAGTATTCAAAGACACTCCCATAAGTATAGCGAAGTCTTCTTTAGATTTTCTGTATCCCTGATTAACAAACAACTTGTACATATCTTCACGGGCATCGGTGTTGCTCTCCATCAATACTTTAAATTCATTTATTGATTTACTATATCCATTGTCAACGAATAATTTATGTGCGTCTTGTATAGCTTGTTCGTTCATATTACTTTTTATTAATAATCTGAAATTCTATTATTTATTTCTGTGTTTTTTATCTTCTTTGTTGGGTAGCTTGTTTGTGCTGTTTGCGAGGCAGCTTTAATTTGAGCAGATAAAGCCTCTATTATATGTTGAGGGCTGTTAAAATAAACATATTTATTATCCCCCTTAGCGTTATATAAATTAACCCATTGCCACTCTCCACTTTCTTTCGGAGAATTTTTTACTCTAATCTCCCCCGTGCCCTTCTTTTCTACGAACTCAACTTCAGGGAAAGCAGCTCTTAATTCTGTTAGTATTTTATTTTTAACCTCATCATCTTTATATAATGGAATGTATGCTGCTGTTTTACTATTTTTATTAATACTATAATCTTTAAGCTTAACCATCCTTTCTTCAATCACCTCGTCTGTAATCGGCTCAGATTGGCTTACCTTTGTGCCGCCAAACTCAGTATTATACTTTAACGGATTAGCTCCATCAAAAGTTGTA
>Ga0255048_10000704_pt1 | contig 24740 bp, 20 predicted proteins | sample JV7_2_2_MG_FD_183619 | JGI IMG/M metagenome (GOLD analysis project Ga0255048, IMG submission 183619) | Seawater microbial communities from Jervis Inlet, British Columbia, Canada - JV7_2_2 | ecosystem: Environmental > Aquatic > Marine > Inlet | place: Canada: British Columbia | collected 2016-10-06
CTGCTTGAAGCTAACCGGGAAAACTGGCTGGTCCGCGAAATCCTGTTGTACATGCAGCGGACCTACAAGCGGCTCGATGTTACCTCGAGAACGACATTTGCTTTCGTGGAACAAGGCAGTTGCTTTGACGGCATGCTGTCGGACCTGCTGTTCGCTGTGGACCGGAGTTACATGCTGGACGGGCAACTGGACGATCGTCCGGTAGCAACGATTCAGCTCAGCGAACTGAATTTTGGTGCATTGCGCATGGCGAACGGTCTCACGCGCCTGGAAACCCGTTTTCTCGGTGATGATGGTAGCCTCGAGAACGCACGCAAACTCATCGGTAAGAGTCTCGATGCACAAGAGGCGCTTGCAGCAGGGCTTATAACCTATGCGCCGGACGACATCGACTGGGACGATGAAATTCGGCTGCTGCTGGAAGAGCGGGCGAGTTTTTCGCCCGATGCCCTGACCGGTATGGAGGCAAATCTGCGATTTGCCGGGCCGGAGACACTCGAGACGAAAATTTTCGGTCGTCTGAGTGCATGGCAGAACTGGATTTTTCAACGCCCGAATGCCGCAGGTAGCGAGGGCGCATTAAAGCTTTATGGCACCGGCAAACGTGCCAAATACGATCGTGGGAGAATTTAGTCATGTCTGATGTCGACTACGCAGCACTTATTCCAAATAACGTCGACCTGGCGTCGGATGCACGACTGCAACGTGCACTGGAAGCCTGGTATCCAAAGTACATCGATTGGTGGAAAACCATGGGGCCGGAGGGCTTCCAGGACTACGAGGTGTATTTGCGCACCGCCATCGGCGTGGATTCTGAAGGTTGGGCGAAATTCGGCTACGTAAAAATGCCCGAATATCGCTGGGGTATTCTGTTGGCGCCACAAGAGGAGGGACGCAGGATCGCGTTCGGCCAGCACAAAGGTGAATCGGTCTGGCAGGACGTGCCCGGTGAGTATCGCGCAATGTTGCGGCGCCTCGTCGTCATCCAGGGCGACACCGAACCCGCGTCGGTCGAGCAGCAACGGTATCTCGGCAAGACGGCGCCGTCGCTGTATGACATGCGCAACGTATTCCAGGTAAACGTTGAGGAAGGTCGCCACTTGTGGGCCATGGTCTACCTGCTGCAGAAGTATTTCGGTCGCGATGGCAGGGAAGAGGCCGAGGACTTGTTGATGCGGCGATCCGGTGACGCCGATAAACCACGCATACTCGGAGCATTCAACGAAGCGACTCCGGACTGGTTGTCGTTCTTCATGTTCACCACATTCACAGATCGTGATGGCAAGATGCAGCTCGAGTCGCTCGCGAATTCTGGTTGGGACCCGCTCGCACGAACAACCCGGTTTATGTTGACCGAGGAAGGTCATCACATGTTTGTCGGGCGGACGGGAGTCGAGCGCGTCATTCAGCGCACCTGCGAGATCATGCAGGAGAATGGCATCACAGATCCGCTGGAGATCGAAGGCATACGCAAACATGGCGGTATCGATTTGCCGACCATTCAAAAGAAAATCAATTTCCATTTTTCGGTGACGCTGGACTTGTTCGGTGCCGAGATTTCGACGAACGCAGCGAACTCGTTTAACGCCAGTCTGAAGGGGCGTTTCCACGAGCCAAAGATCGACGACGATCACCAGCTGCAAGCGGATACCTATCCGGTAGCCCGGGTTGTCGACGGTAGGGTGCAGATTGTTGAAACGCCCGCGTTGAGCGCGATCAACGGTCGTCTGGCCGATGACTTCATCGACGATTGCGAGAAAGTTATGAAGCGATGGAACCGGGTATTCCAGACGTACGGCATCGAGCATTCTCTTGCTTTGCCACATCGCGCGTTTAACCGTGCGGTTGGCGAATTTGCCGATGTCCATGTAACCGACAAAGGCGAAGTGGTCTCGGAAACCGATTGGCACGATCGCAGGAGCGAGTGGCTCGCATCGGATGTGGATCTCGACTACATCCTTTCGCTTATGCAACCGGAAACAACACCGGGCAAATACGCGAAGTGGATAGCAGCCCCGAAAGCCGGCATCAACGGCCAGCCTGGCGACTTTGAGTACGTCAAAGTGGCGGCGTAGAGTCAGAGTGATGAGTACTCAACAAGCTTTTGCCGAGGCGGTTGCAACGATTACAACTCGTATTGCCGGCCAGGCGTTGGACGGTAGCCTGCAGGTCTTCCTGAACGAGAATTTTCCGCCCGGTGGCGAGGCATTTGATGATCTCGCCGAACTGTGCCGGCAAGGGGTCGACGAAGGCTGGCTCTGCGATCGTGAGCAAGGTGGAATAAGGTTCGGTCGTGTCATCAAGCCAGGTCCGGATACCGGTGGCTACTCCGTTGACGTCGTTGCGATGCACGATATTCAGGGGCCGTATCACGGGCATCCAAACGGCGAGATTGACATGATCATCCCCGTATCGACCGGCGCGAGGTTCGACGGTCAGGGTCAGGGCTGGCTGGTGTATGAGCCGGATTCGGAACATTACCCGACCGTGAGCGACGGCAAGGCCATCGTTTTGTACTTGCTTCCCGACGGCGCTATCGATTTCACGCGAACGGCGCCCTGACGGCAAGACTCGTGTCTGATCGCATATCAATGGACTCGATCGTTGTTCGCCTGGCCGGTGATTCCGGCGACGGGATGCAACTTATGGGGTCGCAATTCATCGCCTCGACGGCGCAAAGTGGTGAGGATTTCGCGACATTCCCGGACTATCCAGCCGAGATTCGCGCGCCCGTCGGAACGACGTTCGGCGTATCTGCCTACCAGATGAATATCGGCGCCGACCCGATCACAACGGCCGGAGACAAGCCCGATGTTCTGGTGGCGTTCAATCCAGCTGCGCTGAAAGTGAACTTGCCATTACTTGACGATGGCGCGCTGCTGCTCGTCAATTACGACAGTTTTACTGCGCGAAATCTGAGCAAGGCCGGTTATGAGGAAGACCCGTGCGGCACGGGTGAACTCGACAGCTACCAGGTGGTAATGGTTGACGTCGGCCGCCTGAACCTCGAAGCCGTCAAGCCCTTTGGCTTATCGAAAAGCGATGGCGGACGCTGCAAGAATTTCTGGGCGCTGGGCCTGTTGATGTGGATGTTTGATCGTAACTTGTCGCCGATCGAAGCATGGATCAAGGCAAAGTTTGCGAACGCGGAGGTCGTGCGGAATGCGAACCTGGCCGCGCTTCACTCAGGGCATGCCTATGGCGAAACAGCGGAACTCACCGAGGCATTGCCACGATTCGACATTAGTAAGGCGGTACTGCCAAGCGGCGAGTATCGCGGTATTACCGGTGCGGAGGCACTGTCTTTAGGCCTCGCGGCCGCTGGCGAGCTGGCCGACCGCCCACTGATCTTTTGCTCCTACCCGATAACTCCTGCGTCGCAGTTGCTGCATAGCCTGACCAGGCTTGATGATCTCGGCGTTGGCACTTTTCAGGCTGAGGACGAAATCGCCGCGATTTGCGCGGCGATCGGCGCGTCTTATGGCGGTGCTATCGGCGTGACCTCGAGCTCCGGTCCCGGGATTGCGTTGAAGACCGAGGCGATGGGTCTTGCGGTCAACACGGAACTTCCACTCGTAATCGTCAATTCACAACGGGGTGGTCCGTCGACGGGTTTGCCGACCAAGACCGAGCAGTCCGATCTCTACCAGGCCGTATACGGGCGCAATGCGGATACACCGATACCGGTTATTGCGGCGCGGTCGGCTGGCGATTGCTTCGAGACCGCAATCGAGGCAGTGCGAATTGCAGTTCGGCACATGACGCCGGTCATGTTGCTGAGCGATGGCTATCTGTCGAATGCTGCAGAGCCCTGGCGAATTCCGAATATGGATGAGTTTGAGCCCATCGCCGCCAATTCGGCGCCGGCGCCCGACGATAGTCGCGATACACAAGGCATGGCATTCGAACGGAATCCGGCGACCCACGGCCGGCCCTGGATTACACCGGGCATGCCGGAGCTCATGCACCGGCTTGGTGGAATAGAGAAAGACATCGACACGGGCCATATCTCCTACGACCCACAAAACCATCAGCGCATGAGCGATATGCGTGCCGCCAAAGTAGCATCGGTAGCCAGCTTCATTCCAAACCAGGTCATGGAACTCGGGCCTGATGAAGGTGCATTGCTCATCATCGGCTGGGGTTCCACTTATGGGCCGATTTTTCAGGCCGTGCAGGAGATTCGGAAATCACACGTCGATGTTAGCTATACGCATTTGCGGCACCTGTTTCCCTTCGCGCAGAATCTAAAAGAACTGGTCGGCAACTTCCAGCAGGTATTGGTGCCGGAAATGAACATGGGACAACTATCCACCTTGTTGCGGGACAAGCTCGGTATCGAACCGACGCCGTTTTGCAAAGTAACGGGGCAGCCATTCCTGATCTCAGAGCTACTCGAGAAATGCCGTTCGATGTTACCGCCGGTTGTCATTGCGTCGGGCGACTCTGTGGCAGGAGGAAAAGCACAATGAGTGCTGCGCTGACAGCCAAAGATTTCGCCACGTCGCAGGAGGTCCGATGGTGTCCGGGTTGCGGTGACTACGCGATTCTCAAAGCCGTCACAAAGACGCTCGCCGAGGTGGGCGCAAAGCCCGCAGAAACGGCATTTATTTCAGGCATCGGTTGTGCTGCACGTTTTCCGTACTACGTCGAGACCTACGGTTTTCACGGCATTCATGGGCGCGCACCAGCGATTGCCACGGGCCTGAAATTGGCAAATCCGGAGCTCGACGTCTGGGTAGTGACGGGTGATGGTGACAGCCTTTCGATCGGCGGTAATCATCTTGTGCATGCATTGCGGCGTAACGTCGGATTGAAGATTCTATTGTTCAACAACGAGATCTACGGTCTTACCAAGGGGCAGTACTCCCCAACATCGAGAATCGGGACCCGGTCGCCATCCAGTCCTGGCGGATCGATCGATTCGCCGCTGTCGCCTGGACAACTGGCGCTCGGCGCTGGTGCGAGATTTTTCGCGCGTGCGATTGACACAGACAAGGCAGGTCTTTGCGATGTACTCAAAGAGGCACACGCATTTGATGGCACAGCATTAGCCGAGATATTCCAGAACTGCATCGTCTACAACGAGGATGTTTTCGCCAACTTCACTGATCGAAAACAAGCTGCGGATACGCAGCTGCGTCTCAAACACGGCGAGCCGATGTTGTTCGGTCCTGATAGTGCGAAGGGCATTCGATTCGATGCCGAGGCATTTTCACTCGAGGTAATAGACGCGCAAGCAAATCAGGAGCAGGTATTGCGGCACGACCAAACAAATAAGGTGCTTGCAAACCTGCTGGTCGAGCTGGAGTCACCGGTCGCGCTCGGTGTGATCTACAAGAATCCCGCCGAGAGTTTCGAAAAGTCCTGGCATGCTTTAAACGGCAACGGTTTGCGGCGAAGCGGCAAGGTTGCGGATGCGCTCCGTGCCACGAATACCTGGACGGTGACCTGACATGCCAGTGAACAAAGGAAACAATAACGACGCTCTGGATGGCACAACGACCGCGGTACTTGAAATCAATGGTGAATCGTACCCGGTTGTTTTTCCGACGCACCATACGCTGCTCGAAGTTTTGCGCGAGGAATGCAGACTGACCGGTACCAAGCACGGCTGTGAGCTCGGCGAGTGCGGCGCTTGCGCCGTGCTGGTTGACGGCGAGCCGGTGTTGTCCTGCCTGCAGATAACGACGGATGTCGTCGGTAAGTCGATCGAAACCGTCGAGGGTTTGCAGAACGATAACGATTTGCACCCATTGCAGGAGGCGTTCGCGGATCTTGGAGCCGCACAATGCGGCTATTGCATACCAGGCATCCTGATGGTGGCAGAGGCGCTGCTGGAAAAGGAATCGGAGCCCGATGATGAGCAGATTGCCGAGGCGTTGTCAGGGAATATTTGCCGCTGCACCGGCTACAAACGCATCGTTGCGGCAGTCAAATGGGCGGCTGCGAAGAAGCGCGGCGATGATTGGCGGCCTGCTGAAGAATTGTTCACGGGTCACGAGATTCCGCAGTAGGCATACCCTATGACCACAGAGAAGGGCATAAAAGATAGCAAGCTGAAGGTCGTGGGTACGCCGTTTCGTCGCGTGGATGGCCGGGCGAAAGTTACCGGTCAAACGCTTTTCGCCGATGACCTGCAGTTCCCTCGCACCGTGTATGTCAAGCTGGTACGAAGTACGGTGCCACATGCGCGAATCAGGCACATCGATTTCTCCGCGGCATTGGCGATGGAGGGTGTCGTAGGGACACTGGTCGGCGAGGAATTACCGGAAAAATTCGGCATCATGCCGGTGTCGGAAGACGAACATGCCCTGGCCATCGAGACCGTACGATTTGTTGGCGATGCGCTGGCCGCCGTTGCGGCAGTTAGCGAGGACATAGCACACGCCGCAGCGCTGGCAGTCAAAGTCGAGTATGAACTGCTACCGACCATTGGCAGCGTCGAGGAAGCGCTGTCGACGCCGGCACCGCAAATTCACGACTATGCGGATGATGGCAACATACATAAGAAAGTCTCGCTGAAATTTGGTGATGTAGAGGGCGGCATGGAGGAAGCCGACCTCATCCTGGAAGATAATTTCTTTTACGAGGGTAATAACCACCTCGCGCTGGAGCAACATGCTTCGATCGCCGTCACGGAGGATGACGATCGCGTCACCGTTTATTCGTCGACACAGTGCCCGCACTACGTGCATCGCGCACTGACCAAGACGCTGGGAATTCCAACCTCTCGAATCCGGGTCATTGCGTGCTCCAACGGCGGTGGATTCGGCGGCAAGAGCGATCCGTTTAACCATGAAATAGTGGTCGCAAAGATGGCGCTCAAACTCGGCCGGCCAGCCAAAATTTCGTTGACGCGCGAAGAGGTTTTTTACTGTCATCGCGGCCGCCATCCGGTGCAGATGAACCTGAAAACCGGTTTCCGCAAAGACGGTACCCTGACATCGCAGCACCTGCGAACGACCCTCGATGGCGGTGCGTTCGGTAGTTATGGCGTCGCCAGTACCTTCTACACGGGCGCCCTGCAAACGACGACTTACAAGTTACCGAATTACTGGTTCGAGGGTGCGCGGGCGTTCACAAACAAGCCACCGTGCGGGCCGAAGCGAGGCCACGGTACGCCGCAGCCTCGATTCGCTTACGAGGTCCAGCTCGACAAGGCGGCGCACGCACTGGGCATCGATCCGGCAGAGCTGCGCCTGCGAAACCTCGTGGAACCTGAAACGATCACCGCAAACTGGCTGCGTATCGGTACGGTCGGTCTGAAAGAGTGTATCGAGGCCGTCGTCAGGGGTAGTGGCTGGCAAGAACGCTATGGCAAGTTGCCCGCAGGACGCGGGCTCGGGATTGCTTGCAGCGCCTACATGACCGGTGCAGGTCTGCCCATTTACTGGAACCATATGCCGCAGTCGGGCGTGCAGATCAAACTGGACCGCAGCGGCAACGTTGCTGTGTTTTGTGGTGAGGCTGAAATAGGGCAGGGATCCGACAGCATTCTTGCGCTCATGGTTGCCGAAGTTCTCGGCATCGATCTGAAGGACATACGCCTGTGTGTTGCTGATACGGACCTTACGCCGGTAGACCTTGGCAGTTATTCATCGCGGGTCACGTTGATGGTCGGTCAGGCAGCGAAGCAGGCTGCCGAGAGAGCACGTGACATGATTGCCGAGGCGCTCGCCGAACACATGGAGGTCGACAAGGAGTCGTTCGTATTTGCGGCAGGCAAGGTCTTCCCTGCGCACGAACCAGACAAAGCCATTCCGTTCAACGAGGCCGTTATCATCGCCGAGTCCCGTTTCGGTACGCTTGGTACGACGGGCTCGTACATTCCGCCAAGGGCTCCCGGACGATTTCGCGGCGCAGGCGTCGGCCCATCACCGACCTATTCGTATTCAGCAAGCGTTATCGAGGTTGAGGTCGATCCCGGCACGGGGCTGTACAACGTGGACAAGGTCTGGATAGCACACGATATCGGACGCGCGTTAAATCCCGTGCTCGCACTTGGGCAAATCGAGGGCAGCGTCTATATGGGCCTTGGCGAGGCGATGATGGAAGAGCAGGCTTTTCGTCGCCTGCCAAAACGGCTGTCATCTGCACTGGTGCACAAAATGCCGTCGATGCTCGAATACAAGAGCCCCGGTTTTCACGACATGCCGGAAATGATCTGCTACATGATCGAAACCGACGACGAGCGTGGCCCATACGGGGCCAAGGAGGCTGGCCAGGGGCCGTTGCTGCCGATCATGCCGGCGGTGGCCAATGCGATTTTCGACGCCGTTGGCGTCCGCGTCGACCAGGTGCCGATACAACCCGAGTTAGTCCTGAAAGGCATCGTGGCCAAGCAGAAAGGACGCGACTCGCGGGTCGGTCCAGCGAAGTTTCCCGAGCTCGACTACGGCGAACCAGTGATCGTACACACGCCGGAGCAAGGCGGCGACGGTCGCGCCGCGGATGACCCGAAGGCGAGGCGAAAAGGCGTTCGCTCGGCGTCTGGAACGATGAAAGAACGTGACGAGGCTTTAAAGGAACACAGCAGTGCTACGCTTACCACCGATTAGGCTCGAAGCGCCGACCAGCCTGCAGGATGCCGTTCGGGCACTGGCCGATGGCGACACGCGTCTCGTTGCCGGCGGCACGGATCTGTGGCCTAACATGAAACGGCGCCATCAAAAGGCCGACAAGGTGGTCAGCCTGATGTCCATTCCGGGACTGGATACGATCGATTCAGGCGGCACAGATCTCAGGATCGGGGCAACGGCCACGCTGGCGAACATTATTCGCGATAACAGGGTTCGAGAACGATTTCCGGCATTCGCACATGCCGTCGCTTCGATCTCTTCGCCGCCGCTTCGAAATATGGGAACGATCGGTGGCAATCTTTGCATTGATACACGCTGCACCTATTACAACCAGAGCGAGGAATGGCGCCGCTCGATCGACTATTGTCTCAAGGAAGAGGGCAAGATCTGCTGGGTGGCGACAAAGTCACCACGATGCTGGGCGCACACAGCCAGCGATGCGGCGCCCATCCTGTGTGCGCTGGATGCAAAGGTAAAACTCGTCTCGTCCTCGGGCGAACGGCAACTGCCACTCAGGGATTTATATGTCGATGACGGCATCGATTACCTGGCCAAGCAAGCCGATGAAATTCTCACCGAAATTTCTGTTCCGGGTACGAGCGACCATTCCCTTTGCCGTTCCGCGTTCTGGAAACTTCGGCGGCGCGGTTCGATCGATTTCTCGACGATGTCAGTCGCGTCTGCCGTTTGGACTGACGACAAAGACATTGTAACTCGCGCATCGATGTACCTGGGAGCCGTAGGGGCTGCGCCGATGCCGGTTGCGGAAATCGATTCGGTACTCGTCGGCCACAAGATCACCGAGGATCGCATCGCGGAAATCGCACATGCGGCGCACAAAATTGCGCGACCGATGGACAACACGGATTTCGCGGCGTCCTGGCGTGGCAAGATGACTGAGCAGTATGCGATTGCGGCGCTACGAGAGGTCGCTGGCCTGCCACCACTGCGAATGCGGCCACGGCATAGTCTCAAAGTCGTTTAGCTGTCGCCACCTTCCGGATAATCCGGATCACCCGGGATTACGAATCGGGGTTTGCCACTTTCTTGCAGGGCTACGGGTCGAATCTTGTCGACGCCGGCTGCGGCTTGGGCCGCCGACCAGCACAGCAATTCGTCGAGCGAGCCGAACTCGGATAATTTCCTAAGATTGGTCAGCGTTGGAAACGGTATCTTCATGCCGCGCTCCTTACCGACAGTCAGAACCTCCGCAGCGGTCATCCAGCAGCTGTCCGTTAACTCATCGCCATCGTGCTGGGCATCCTGAGCGGGCGGGGTTTCGGCGAGGAAAAAGCGTGCCGCCCAGCGTTTTGGCAACCGCAGTGGTGTTTCCCAAAAACTGAAGTAATGCAGGGCATCGCATGCGATTCGAAGCTTGTGCTGTTGCAATACTTCTGCCCAGGATACGACCCGCTCGTTAAGCTGGCCGCGTAATTTTCGCAGCAAAGAAGCCGCATCGGCGTGTCTCGAAAAAGCCCAGCCGCCGTGCGCCTCGCGCGCCAAAAGAACGCCGGTTTCTTCAAACAGTTCTCTGATCGCCGCACTGTAGTAGTCCAGCCCGCCATTGGGCAGCTGCAGAACCTGATTAGCTTGCGCTGCCGTCCGGCCTTCGCAAAACGCGTGTGCCGCGGACTCGTCGTCGTCCACGATGCCGCCCGGAAACGTGTAGCTGTCGCCGAACACGTCTCCAGCCCTGCGCCTGACCATGAGAATTTCCGGGTCGGATTCTCCCTGGCGCGCAACCACGACAGTTGCCGACGGCAACGGCACTACCGAATCAGAATTTTTTGTACGGATCGAACTCACTGTTTCTCGCTACGGGTAATTCGGATTCGGGGACTGGTGGCGTTGCCTCGTAGTGCTCTGGCTTTAGACCCCCGGCCTTCTTTCGGGCAAGCGCCTCTGCCGGAGTTTCAAGCGATGCGGCGGCGGCAATCGCTTCCTTGCGATTGGGAAAAACAGCCACACCATGGCTGTTAGGCGGCGGCATGACATTGGCGTTGTAGTAGGCGATTTTCTGCTTCTCAGGATCAATGTGTCGATTCAGGTCCAGGTCGCGCTCGTTGACGCCTTTGCGGGGTACGACGCAAACATCATCCACGATTTCCAGATCAAGCCACCATTTCTTCGCAGGGTTGCGAATCCCATGTCCCAGCCAGTCGTCGAGTCGAGTAGCGATTGGCACCAGCAACGGTTTCAGCCAGCGAGCGTTTATGCCCAGCCAGCTGGCAAGCTGGGTCGCGAGCGGCCCGTCCCAGGTAACGACCTTGTTCAACGGGCAGGTTTTCATGCAGCGTCCGCAGCCAAGGCCGCGCTGATTGGTCAGCCTGTAGCGGGCACATCTCTCGACATCGAGCTTCCACATCTCATAGCCGTTGAACATGACCTTGTCACCCCATGAGATCGCGTCGCAGGGACATTCGCGGGCACATTTGTAGCACTTCGAGCAAAAATGCTGCAGGCCGAAATCGATCGGCTTGTCGGTTGCCAGCGGCATGTCTGTCGTCATGACAACAGACTTGAAACGAGGGCCGACAAAAGGGTTGAGCACCAGTTCGCCAATGCGGCTAAGTTCGCCGAGACCGGCCAGCAGAATCAGCGGTAGTTGTAATACTTCGGAGTCGGCGCTCGTCTGCGCTCTTGCGGAAAAGCCAAGGCTGCGCAGATGCTCGGCCATAGTGCCGGCGATTACGGCGCCGCGCATATAGGCACGCATCGACTGTGCGCCGGAGATAAAGTCATCGCCCGATGCACCCTCCATCGTCTCGTATTCCTGATCGATCAACATGACGACGGCGAACTTGTGGTGACATTCAACGACTTTTCCACCGTCGGTATGCGAGTACCAGGCGTAGTTGGGAATTTCGCAAATGCCGGTAAGTTCGGCACCCAGAAAGAATGACAGCGACTTGAGTGCCCTGGCGTTTTCCGCCGCGTCGCTACAGGATATTGCTACTGGTTCGGCAACCGGGCCGTCCTGATAGGGAACCATGGCTCCGATCTGCCTGAGCATGGCGGTCGCGAGGGGGTGCTTGAATGCGAATCGACTGCGCTCGTGTTGCGCTTTCGCGCCGAGATCGCCATGAATTGCCCGGTCAAAAAATGAAGCGCGTTTGGGTACACGTGGCACTTCATCATCGATGATCAGCGTCGTGGGTCTGTCGACCCTGTCGACCGTTTCCATGGCGAACTTGCTCAAGTGTGTTGCTCTGCTGTTTTGCCGCCAGCGTTCGAGCCCCGAGGTCGCCCCACCAATACCGAGCATGTAGCCGATGCCTTTGGCTTTCGCGGCCGCCCGTTCCTGGAGTGGCAGGTCAGCCGGTAACGCATAATCAGTCGTCACCGCACAAGCAGAAAATCGATTGTCGACATACGGGTTCACTATTAGTTTGCCGCTTCTGACCCCGAGGCCTGCCAGTATGGTCAGGCGGTCGAGATCCACGTCGCCGTGTTCCTTATCGTGCGCAACCGCCGAAAAGCCCATCAATTGAATATGGTTGGCGATGCTGATCGCTATTTCGTAAGCACGGAATTGCGCGGCATCGGCAACCGAATTTTGCACCCAGGCATGTGCGAGCGATCCGCTTTCGGGTTGCCTGCTGTGTGCTACCAGGACCACCAGGGCATGGCTGTGATGCAGTATTGTTGCTTCGCTCAGCCAGCACGAATCGGCCAATGAACAGATCCCCACCTGGCTGGCGTTGAGGAAATAGGCAGAGCCCTTGATATCGACCATGCGCCTTTGCAGGTCCTCGGGAACCGGCGCCTTGGATGCTGCGGGCTCGTCGTCTCGCAATGCGTGAAAAATCCGGTGGTATTTCGTGATTGCTCGACCGAGTTCGTTTGTGCTTCCCATAGCAACAGGCGGCCGGGTTGTTCGCGGCAATTTGATTTCCCGATCGACAATCTCCGGATCCCTGGCGAGACTTTCGAGCGGGTACGGACCTAAATGGTAAAGTCTTGATTTATTAGAAAAAAATATCATTCCTGGTGCGCAATCAAAAGAACTTGTCGAGCAGTGCACTGTAGCCCTGCACAGCAGTCCGTTGCATATAGAAGGACAAGCCCCTGGCGCCACCAAGTTCTTCGCCACCACCGGCACGGCCCGGCCCGCCGTGTACCAGCATCGGCATTACGGTGCCGGGGCCCGGCGAGATCGCGGCGACCTTGCTGCTGCCATGCGTCAACCTGCCATTAAAAGGGGCGAGTGCGATGAGCAATTCGCGCGAGAACGCTCGATCGTCCGAGTACACCGATGAGACAAGGGAACCGGAACCGGCAGCGCACACATCGACAAGTGCTGCGGTATCGTTGTACGGCAAAACCGAGACGACGGGACCGAAGATCTCTCGCTCGTGTACCAGTGGGGCCGAAGCGATATCATCCACGCGAAACAGGTGCGGCGTCAGAAAGTAACCCTTGCCTTCAGGTACGTCGACCAGTTCTCGTGGCTGCAGGCTTCCCGTTATTCGCGCTGCCTGAGTATGCAACGCCTCGATACCAGTCCGGACATCTTCGAGCTGACTTGCGTTGACGAGCGGTCCCATTCGAACGTTGCTCGCGGCCGGATTACCGATAACTATGTCTTCCAGACGTTCCTTGACGGCATCGCAGAACGGCCCCATTTTCGCCGGTGGCACGAATACCCGGCGTATGGCCGTACATTTCTGGCCAGCTTTCTGCCGCACATCCGTCACAACCTCATTCAGCATCATTTGCCAGGTTTCGCTGCCGGCCTCGACATCAGGTCCCATCACGGCAGCATTGAGGCTATCCGCCTCGACATTAATACGGACGGATCTGATCGCATGTGCATCCAGGCGACGCAGTATTGCGGCTGTCTCTCCGGAACCCGTAAATGCAAGTACGTCCTGTGGCCCGAGATGGTCAAGCAGGTCTCCAACTGAGCCCGCGATAAAAGAGAACGCGCCGTCAGGCAGTGCGGCGGACTGCACGATGATTTCGCTCATGCGGTATGCCAGCAATGCCGTGCTGGTTGCCGGTTTGCTGACCACCGGCATCCCGGCCAGCAGTGCGACGGCCGCTTTTTCGATCATGCCCCAGGCGGGAAAATTGAACGCGTTTACATGCACAGCGGCCCCGTGCAGCGGCGTTAGAATATGCCGGCCGGTATAACGCGGTGTCCGCCCGATTTGTACCGGATCACCGTCATTTATCAACTGCCGGTCGCCCAGCTGTTTACCGACGTCAACGTAAGCCAACAAGGTCGCGGTGGCGCCATCGACGTCAAACTTGGCATCGTTGCGCGTGTTACCGCCATTGGCGATCGAAAATTCTATGAGTTCCTCACGATTGGCATACAACGCATCGTAAATGTCTTGCAAAATCTCCGCACGTTCGGCAAAAGTCATAGCGCGCAGTGCCGGTCCGCCTACCGATCGCGCGTGCTCCAGCGCTTCTGAAAAGTCGATGCCGTCGGTCGTGGTTTCAGCAAGCGGCTCCTCGGTCGCGGGATTGAGTAAGGTGACCAGGCTACCGTCGCCCTCAAGCCATCCGCCATTGACAAAACTTTTCAGCCTGATGCTCATTTGATCTTCAGCCAATAGGAAATCAGGCCGCCGATGGCCATCGGTACTGCGAAAACATAGTAGTTAGCCGACATGCTGAGGCCTGCCGCGATCAGGACGCCTGCCGCAGCTGGCCCGAGCACCGCGCCGGATCTGCCCAGGCCGATTGCCCAGCCGACTCCGGTGCTGCGAATTTCTGTTGGATATACCTTCACCGCGATGGCGTACAGGCCAACGAAGCCACCCTGCTGGAGTATGCCCATGAAGAAAATTACGACCAGCAGGAAGTTGAGCTGATTCGGCGCGCTCGCGAAAATCACCATGCAGGCAGCGGATGACAACAGAAATACGAAAACCAGGTTGGTCAGCTTGAAGTGCGTCGATAGCGCGCCGAGTGTGAATATTCCGATGATGCCGCCCAGATTGAACAAGAAGAATGCGAAATGACTAGTCTCAACCGAGTAACCGGTTTGCTCCATCAGTTTCGGAATCCAGCTCATCAAGAAATACAGCGTTGCGAAACAGAGGAAAAAAGTTGCCCACAAAATCAGTGTTGTCGCTCGGTGTTCTTTGGCAAGGAGACTCATCATGTTGGCGGTGATCCCGTTCGCCTGACTATTCTTCTCCGTCGCGACGGCCGGCAACTGGTCGAGCGTGTTTTTCCTGAGTTTGGTGAGAATCTTGTTGATTTGCTGCAGTGCATTTGCTGGCCGTCGTTCGAACAGGTATTTGAGTGACTCGGGTATATACGCCCAGGCAATTGCACCCATTGCCAGCGTGACGCCACCACCGAACCAGAACATGCCGCGCCAACCGTATTCCGGCATGATGAAACCTGCGACCACTGCGGTCATTGTCGCGCCGAGTGGATATCCGGCAGTCGTACTCGCCACCGACAGTGATCGATACTTCTCGGGGCTGTATTCAGCGGCCAGAGCCGCCTGACATGCAAGCATCGCGCCCGCACCGAGACCGCTGATAAAGCGCAGAATAATAAACTCGGTAAGCGTACTGGCACTGGCCGTAAACAAAATGGATACACCGACCAGGATGATGCACAGGATTATCAATTTGCGGCGGCCGATAATATCCGACACAGGCGCAAGCAGCATCGCACCTACCATCATGCCCGCAAGCGCAAAACTGAAAATCAGGCCGAGCCGGTCAGCGGAAAGTTGCAACTCCTGCGAAACACTGCTGGCAACAATTGCCATTGCGGTGATGTCGAAACCGTCCAGCATATTAAAAAACATACAAAGCCCGATAACGAGTATCTGCTGGCCGCTCACCTCGCCGTTGTCGATAACTTCGGCAACAATGTCAGCGCTTGATGCCGGGGATGAAGTATCAGACATGGCGTTTCCTGTACAAACCGGAAGCACTATATGCATACAGAACTGAGCGCGTGTCAAACTGGCACGTAATTAATACGAGTTGCGGCACGAGTGGAAATAAAATGCATGTTGGTTGATAGCCGTATGAAAACATTATCGCGCTGAGGTACGGTATCGGTATGGCGGGCGAAGATCCTAAAGTAAGAACAGAACTTTTTATTGACGGCGAAGAGCGTCCGCCTGCTAGCCGGACGTACTACCCGTTGCACAACCCGGCGCGCCCGCAGGAGTTTGTAGGCGAGGCCGCGAGTGCGACTCCGGGTGATATTGATATGGCCTGCAAAGCGGCGCACGCGGCGTTTCCGGCATGGGCCGCTTTGTCCTACGCTGAGCGTGCTGACTATCTGCAAAAGATCGCCGAGCACCTTACCGCCGACGAAGCGGAGCTCAAATCCAGAATCAAGTTGTTCACTCGAGAGCACGGCAAGATTCTCAAGGAATCCACGATCGAGATGACGCGGCTCGGGGACCGATTCTTGCACTGTGCCGCCATGGCGGAACGGCTTGCAGCCGACGACAGACATCCGGGACCGCCGTTCGATACTATTGTTACGCGGCAGCCACGCGGCGTAGCCGCATTGATCGTGCCGTGGAATTGGCCGCTTTCGATCCTCGGCGCAAAACTGCCGCAGGCTCTCATAGCCGGTAACACCTGCGTCGTTAAACCGTCGCAAAACTCGGCTATGGCACCGTCACTCACGATCAAGAGAATCGCCGAGATTTTGCCGCCGGGCGTGCTTAATGTCGTGACTGGCCCTGCGGCCGAAATAGGCGACCCATTGTTGTCGCACCCGCTGGTAAGAAAGATAAATTTCACTGGCAGTACTGCAGTAGGACGACATGTCATGCGGGTCGCGGCTGACAAGCTGACGCCGGTAACGCTGGAACTGGGCGGCAACGACGCGGGGCTTCTTCTGCACGATGCAGTTCTTGATGACGCGGCGTTCATGCGCCTGTACCTGGCGGCATTCATGACATCAGGCCAGATATGCATGGCGTTGAAACGCCTGTATGTGCATCGTTCCCGATACGATGAGCTTTGTGCGGGTCTTGCTGCAGTAGCTCAACGCCAGGTAGTCGGTGATCCGCTATTGCCCGAGACGAGCATGGGTCCTCTGAATAACAAGAATCAGCATGGTGTGATTACCGGGATGTTGCAGCAGGCGCGAGAGCGGGGTGCCGATGTACGGGAGTACGGGCAAGTACCCGACGAAGATCTGTACAAGACCGGCTATTTCCAGAAGCCGACACTTGTGTTCGACGCCGACCGGACTCTCGATATCGTCAAGGAAGAGCAGTTTGCCCCGGGGCTGCCGATCATTCCATTCGACAGCGAGGAAGAGGCGGTCAGGCTGGCCAATGAATCCAGCTACGGTTTATGTTCATCCGTCTGGACTGAGGACAGGGAGGCGGCGCTAAGAATTGCGCGACAGCTTGAAGCCGGATACACCTATCTGAATGGTCATGGGCCACTGGCGCAAGACAATCGCGGGCCCTTCGGTGGATTCAAGGATAGCGGTATCGGCAGGAACCTGGGGTACGAAGGAGTCATTGAGTTTCAGGAGTATCACAGTATTTCGGGCCCTGACGGGTGGTTGTTCGACTAGCTTGCGAGCAGGTTTTCGCTTGAGAAAATGTCTTGTAATGCCAGGATTTCTAGCGGCGCTGTTGCTCGGCGTTACGGCAACAGTGTTTGCTCAGGAAACGGTAAGCGATCCAGTCGCGGTCATGGACCTCACGTGGGAAATCGGGTCGTGGACGGATATCTGGCAAATAAAGGCTTTCGAGAGCGCCGTTGTCGACAGCGATGTTGGCTATTACATCTACCTGCCGCCCGGGTATAGCTCCGGTCACAAGCGCTACCCGGTAATGTACTGGTTGCACGGCGCGTATGGGCGACCGTACAGCGCGACGCCGGTTGTGCGGCGACTCGATGCCGCGATTCGCGCCGGCAAGGCACCAGAAGTCATTGTTGTCAGTTGCCTCGATCCGACCGGTCTGGGCATGTGGACGAATTCGAAAGATGGCCGCCTGCCGTTAGAGACACTGATCATCGAAGAGTTGATTCCGCATATTGACGCGACCTATCGGACCATCGGTGAGCGGCAGGGCAGGGGGATCGAGGGGTTTTCCATGGGTGGTTATGGTTCGGCCTATCTCGGAATCAAGTACAACCACCTGTTCTCGTCGGTTTCCATTCTTGCCGGAGCGCTGCACACGCCAGAAACTTTTCGTGATCGGCGCCGCGCGATATTCGACAATGTGTTTTCGGGCGATACAGACTACGCGCGTGCGCGCTCGCCGTGGACAGTCGTTGCGGAGCGGGCCGATGCAATCCGCGGCAAGCTCAGCATGCGTGTGTTTGTCGGCGCCGATGATGGTCTTTTGGACTGGAACAGAAATTATCATGTGCTGTTGGAGCAGCATGCGATTGAACATGAATGGGGAGTAGTGCCGGACAGCCCGCATGACCTGGAGACCCTGATGCGAAACTGGCAGGGCGATTTCTTCGCATACTACAGACGCGTGTTTGCTGCCGCGCCAGACTAGTCCGGTACCAGGATCGCTCGCCGCGTCAACGCGCCAGCATGTACGCCGGAAAATACTTCGTTGATTTCGGACAGAGGGTGGCGTTCGATGAACGGCAGCATGGATATTTTTCCGTCCAGCACCAGTTCGAGGGCATCAGGATAGTGCTCCGGCAGACAACCCCAGTTGCCCAGCGCACGGGCATGAAATGCCATCAGGTTCGATAAGCGGATTTCGACTTTCTCCATGGTAAAACCAACCACCGATAAGCAGGCCCCGTAGGTCAGCAGACCAAAAGCGCTCGCTTGTCCGGCTCCGGTGCCGGAACACTCGAAGATTTTCCACTCCGTCTGCCGCAAGCCCTGCTGTTTCGCAAATTCACGGATGCTGTCGCGGACGTCCCGGCCTTGAACTTCTCGTGCGTTAATTACTTTACTTGCACCGAATTCCGAAAGCCGGTCGAGCTTGGACTGATCGACGTCAATCGCGACCACGGTCGCCCCCTTGCTCGCGGCCAGTTGCACGGCGTAGCCGCCAACGCCACCGACGCCGATGACAATCGCGAGGTCTCCCGCTTCTACTTCCGCTTGCACAACGGCCTGGTACGGAGTTGTCAGCGCGTCAGCGATGACACTGGCATCCGCAAGCTCCATCCCGATCTCGGCCAGTCGGGTCGCGTCGATTTCACAGAGCCCCGCCGAAGGCACGGTAACGTGTGTTGCAAATCCGCCGTGCATATCGATCCCCGGCGATTTCTGCTGACGGCAAATCGTGCCGCGGCCACGTGCACAAAGATCACAACTGCCACAGGGAATAACGGCCGGAATTATCACCGCCTTGTCCTGCCACTCGCTGCACTCATTGCCAGTGCTGACGACACGGCCACTGATTTCATGACCGAGTGTTAACGGCAACGGATGTTTCGTTCTGACACCGTCATAGTAAAAGCCGAGGTCCGTATGGCAGACGCCGCAACCGGCAATCGCAATCACGGCTTCGTCCGCGGCAGGCTTATCCGGCTCGAACTCAAGCCGGGAAAATGGCTCGTCGGGCGCGGTCATGACCCAGCGGTAACTGCTCATTATTCGGCTCCCGTTACAGTGTTTACCCAAACCGGCTGGCGCTTCTCGAGAAAAGCGCTGAGACCTTCGAGAGCATCGTCGGTCTGCATGAGTTCGTCGAGATACATCGCTTCGACGGTCGCAAGCTTATTCCTGATTCGTGCGCTGTAATCATGTCGCACGGCAGACATCGCAATACGCAGTGAGCTGGTACTCTTGCCGATGATATTCCTGTCGATCCAGCTCAATGCGGCTTCAGCCGGATCATCACTCACCTCGTCAACCAGGCCGATTTGCCGGGCTCTTTCGGCATCGACGCTTTGACCTGACAGCAGCAACATCTCGGCTTGCGACTGGCCGACACGTTCAGGCAACAGGCAGGAAGCCGCAGGCGCGAATACGGCCAGCGAAATCTCGGGTTGGCCGAGTTTGGAATCGGGTGCCGATATGACGAGGTTGCAGGCACATGCAACTTCCAGCCCACCACCAAGACACTGGCCGTGGACAGCGGCGATTATCGGAACCGGGTACTCGATCATCTGCATAACCAGCGCATGCAGTTTTCGCAACATACCGGCGCATTGCGCCGGCAGATGTTCCTCTACGCTGGCACCGAAGCTGAAGTTCGGACCGTCGGCATCCAGTACCACCGCCATCAGCTGAGCGTCATCAACGTGATTTGAAAGTGCGTTGCTCAACGCATCGACCATGGCGGCGTCAACAATGTTGGCCGCCGGTCGGGCGAATCGTAGCCGGAGTACGCGGTTTTCTTTCTCGAGCCAGACTTTCAATGGACCATCTGTCATTAAGATCACCTCTAGTCGATAGCCACCGGTGGATCCGGGTCGTAGTCCCAGTCGTCACCCGGCGGAGTGTATTTGCTCAGCCAATCCTGCATCCACGCGACATGCTGGCGCTCGTCGTCGGCAAACTCCTGCGCGAGTGCACGTACGCGATCATCGGTGCTGGTATTGGCCGCGGCTTCGAAAAACGCCATTGCGTTGTTTTCATTATCAAGCGCGAGCTGCAGTGCCTGGTACGGCGTCATCAGATAATGGACACCGGCGAGATCGATGTTTTCCGGTGATTCCAGTCCGGGCCAGCGATACTCCCAGGGTGCGAGCTCGGGGAGTTCAATCGCGCCGGCCGTGCGCCGAATTTTTGCTGCGTGTTCGGCTTCAAGAGCGGACATCCTGTCGAACAATTCAGCGACCTCGTCATTACCACACTGCTGCATCTGTTGTGCAAGCTCCCGGTAGCTCTGTACGGCCTCCAACTCAATGGTCAGTGCATGCGCCAGGAGTTCCGCCATCGAAAACGGTGCCGAGACACTTTCGGACTTCTCCCTCAAGGCAAAAACTCCTCGTCGATGTCGCGATCGAACCTGATGTCGTGGCCGACGTGTTGCTGGTACGGATCACGCGAGCCTTTGTACAGAACGCCGATGTTGAATCCATCGTCGGTCATGACTCTTCTTGCCGCTTGCGATGCGTCCGAGGTCGGCTTCACAGGGGCGGCGTGTACCTGCTTCTTCCAATCTCTTTGGTCGGGCCGAAAAGTGACGCAAGGGCTCAGGATTTGCACGAAAGAAAACCCGGGGTGCCTGATCGCGTCCACGAGAATCTGTGTCGTGCCGTTTGGATCCCCGGAGAAAGCCCGTGCGACAAAGTTTGCGCCGGATGCGAGTGCGATTACGAGCGGATAGAATGGCGAAATGCCAATGCCGCCGGGCGCTATTTTGCTGTCCCAGTCCGGTGCCGTGGTGGGCGACGGCTGACCTTTGGTCATACCGTAAACTTCGTTGTCCATAACGACATAGGTGATGTCGATGTTGCGCCTGCAGGCGTGCAGCAAATGATTGCCGCCGATGGAGAAGCCATCGCCGTCACCCCCGGCGCAGATAACCGTCAAATCCGGTCGGGCGACCTTGACGCCGGTGGCCAGCGGTAGTGCCCGGCCGTGGATACCGTGAAATCCATAGCAGTTCATGTAGGCCGGTATTCGTGAGGAGCACCCGATACCCGAAATTACAGCGATTTTTTCCGGTTGCAGGCCGATTTCTGCCGCCGCCTTGGACAGGCTGAGCAAAACATGAAAATCACCGCAGCCGGGGCACCAGACCGGTTTGGTGTCCGACTTGTAGTCGCTCGCCTTCAGCTTGCACGGCGTCTGGGCACTCATTGCAGGCACCAGTCGTGAAGTGTGCTGGCAAGCTGCCCGGGACGAAACAGGGAAGGCCCCGGCTGATACATCGTTTGCACATCGGCCGGTAGCTCATACCAGGCACGCAGGAATCGATACAACTGACCCGTGTGGTTTTGTTCGATCACCATGACGCGCTCGACATCGTTGAGCGCGTCCGCCATTTGTAGTGGCCGCGCGGGCGACAGCAGCCGCAGAGAAACCAGCCTGATCTTGTTGGCGAGATCGACCGGTAGTCGGCCGATGGCCTCCCGCACCGCACTCGTGGTCGATCCCCACGTGAGCACCGCGAATTCGCCGTCTCCATCGATGTCGGCCCAGTGCTGGCCGTAGTCAAAAGCGTCGATCTTCCTTGCGCGCTTGTCGAGCTGCGCGAGGTGATCGTCAGCCAGCCCGGATGGTTTGGCCGCCGTACTGTGTTCGAGACCGTCGGCCGTGTATTGGCCGCCGGGCGTGCCGGGCAGGGGCATCGGAGAAATTCCGTCGGCTGTTAGTGCATACCGCTCGAAACTTGCGCCAATGTTTTCGGCGAGTTTTCTTTTGCTGAGGAAATTGATGCTTGGTATCGGATCGACAATGGCGCTTGCCTGGCCCATGAACTGATCCGACAGCACGATGACGGGTACCTGCATGGCTTCGGCAAGGTGCACAGCCCATTGCGTGGTGTACACGCAGTCCGTTACCGAGTTTGCTGCGACGACAATATGCGGTGCGTCACCGTGCAGACCGTACACGGCCGCATTGAAATCCGATTGCTCGGGCTTGGTCGGGATACCGGTCGACGGGCCGCAGCGCATGACATTGATAACGACGAGCGGGACTTCGGCACTGACAGCCAGCCCGAGGCCCTCGATCATCAACGACAGACCCGGGCCCGACGTTGCTGTCAGCGACGGTATGCCACCGAACGAGGCGCCGATTGCCATATTGATCGACGCGAGCTCGTCTTCTGCCTGTACCAGGGTGCCGCCGGCGTCATTGAGCCTGGGTGCGAGCCATTCCAGGACTTCGGTTGCCGGTGTAATCGGATAGGCGGCGGCAAAGCGGATACCTCCGCGCAATGCACCAAGTCCGGCTGCATGGTTGCCACTGGTTAACCAGCGATCACTATTCGTGTTCGCCGCAGCGGCGGGTTCGATTGCCGCGGCAGCGCCACCCGAAGCAACTTGTGCATATCCGAGTCGCACACATTCGCTGCTCGCATCAACTGCATCACGGCCCTTGCGCCCGATCTTCTTCTCGGTTGCTTTCAATACTGCCGATTCCGGAATTCCGGCTATTGCCGCTGCGAAGCCGAGCGCTACCATATTGGGGCGGCCACCCGTGACAGTATCGCCCAGGGCTTTCATCTCCAGTTCGTGCATGCGTGCGCCTGTCCCGACGATAAAGTCAGGCACGCTGCCGGCTGCCGGATCGAAAATCACAAGGCTGTCGGCATCGAGCGGGATGTCCGCGCGAAATCGCTCCGCATGTTGCCAGTCGATGGCCAGCAACACGTCAAAGGTGTCGTCGAGACAATTGACCGGCGACTCGCCAAGTCGCAGCAATGCCGCTGACTCACCGCCGCGTATCTGCGGACCGACCGCGGGAATCATCATGCCATAGCGCCCGAAGTATGCGCTGGCCCGCAGCAGCATCTCGCCGGCGGTCAGTACGCCGCCGCCGCCCTTGCCGATCAGGGCAATGGATATTGTGTCGTGGTTGCCGGTTGGGTTTGTCATTGACTATAATCGTAATACGGTACTATAATACCGTTATATGCTTGAATAGCAACCGCAACAAGGGTCTCAACGTCGGCAACGAGTGCGCGACGGGAGCTTCGGGAGGGCTGAACTATGAACGCGGAAGCCGCAAAAAGCGGAAACGGTGGGGGCCTGGTGGATTATGACCTCGCCCACGAGACTATTGTCCCTGGAGTGATACTCGAAAAACGGGCGGCGCATTGTCCCGGCGGCCGGGCTGTCGACGGGCTTTATAACGCCTGGATTACGCTCGATAATCCACAACAGTACAACTCGTACACGACGGAAATGGTGAAGGGCGTCATCCTGGCGTTTCGCAAGGCAAGCGCCATGCGCGACGTTGTCGCCGTTGTTTTTACGGGCACGGGCGACAAGGCGTTTTGCTCCGGCGGCAATACCAAGGAGTACGCGGAATACTATGCGGGCAATCCGCAGGAATATCGGCAGTACATGCGGCTGTTCAATGACATGGTCTCGGCCATCCTGGCTTGTGACAAACCTGTGGTCTGCCGCGTCAACGGCATGCGCGTCGGCGGCGGCCAGGAGATCGGCATGGCCTGCGATTTCTCGATCGCCCAGGACCTGGCCCGTTTTGGTCAGGCTGGCCCGAAGCATGGGTCGGCTCCGGTCGGTGGCGCTACGGATTTCCTGCCAGTAATGATCGGCTGCGAACAGGCCATGGTCTCCGGAATACTGTGCGAGCCCTGTTCGGCGCACAAAGCTTACCGGCTCGGGATCATTTCGGAGCTGGTCCCGGCGCTCAAAGTCGACGGCGAATTCATACCCAACCCGTTGGTGGAGACGTCGCAATACCTGGATGAATGCGGCCAGATCGTACACGGCGAATCCAGAACGGGAGATGAACTGAAAGCTGGCAAAGAGTTGTTGGCCAGGGGAGAGGTTGACCTGAGCCTGCTGGACGAAGCTGTCGATAGGCTCTGCGCAAAATTCATCAATATGTTTCCCGACTGCCTCACCAAAACGCTCGAGGAACTTAGAAAACCGAAACTCAATGCCTGGAATGCCAACAAGGAAAACTCCAGGGCCTGGCTCGCTTTGAACATGATGACCGAGGCACGCGCCGGTTTTCGCGCGTTCAACGAGCCTGCTGGTGGTGAGCGCGAGATTGATTTCATCGGTCTGCGACGTGCGCTGGCTGACGGGCAGCCGTGGACGGACGAGTTGACTGAAAGCCTGTTGCCGGCGGCTCGGGCGAAAAAATAACAGACGGGAGAACTCGATGGCTCTGATGATTAACAGTGTCTGCACGGCCTGCGACATCTGCGAACCGGTCTGCCCGAATGAGGCGATCAGTGTTGGCGAGCCGATCTACGTCATCGATGCATTCAAGTGCACCGAGTGCGTCGGCGCCGAAGATGAGCCGCAATGCCAGCTCGTCTGTCCGGAGGAGGAGTGCATCGTTCCCAATCCGGATTTCGCGGAGACCGACGAGGAGTTGCAGGAAAAATACGAGATGCTGAACGGCTGAGCACGCCCGGACTAATCCCTGTCGAGGCTCTCGGTTCCGTAGCGCAACAGTGTTTTCAGCGTTATCGAATCCAGCGTTGAACGAATGAGGCCATCGATTTCGCTGTTAACGTCGTCGAGTCCGGTGATCACGATTTCCGCATTTTCCGACAGCTCCTCCGGTGTATCTATTTCCGACTCAAGCGACTCGAATTCATGTATGACGTCCCACAAC
>Ga0255048_10000705_pt1 | contig 24730 bp, 23 predicted proteins | sample JV7_2_2_MG_FD_183619 | JGI IMG/M metagenome (GOLD analysis project Ga0255048, IMG submission 183619) | Seawater microbial communities from Jervis Inlet, British Columbia, Canada - JV7_2_2 | ecosystem: Environmental > Aquatic > Marine > Inlet | place: Canada: British Columbia | collected 2016-10-06
GAGGCCGAAATCCGGAGATTGCTGCGTTTACTGCTCCTACGGCACCGTGAATTGCCCGCCGATTCAACTTGGTAACGATTGTAGCTAGGGTTATCAGACGATGAGAGAGGACAGAAAACTGGCAGCAACGAGCGGTAGCGCGATCGGAATCAGCGCAATCGCATCCTTTGTCGGCTTGTGCTGCATTGGTCCATGGGCAGTCGCCTTGCTCGGTGTGTCCGGCGCCGTAGCGATGGCGCGATGGCAACCGCTTCGCCCGTACATACTCGGAGTGGCCGTCGTCATGTTGGTGTGGGCGTTTTGGCGCGTCTACGGCCCGCCACGTAAGAAACTTTGTGACGGCGGACTTTGCGCGGCAAGACCGTCGGCATGGCTGCAGAGCGGTTTGTGGTTCGCGGCTATTCTCGTCGTACTCGCATTTTTCGCAGACCAACTGCAATGGTTGCTGGTCGACCCAACTCCCGAGGCACTACGTCAATGAACCTGAGAGCAATCACAACTTGCACAATAATTTTCGCTTTAACTGCGTGCACTGCCGAGAGGTCGAACGAACAGGCATTCCAGACCGACAGACCAGATTTCTACATCGTCGACAAAGGCCTCTCTCGGATAAAGGCCGATTTCAATGCCATGGACGACAAAGTTCGCCTCGTATTCATCGTTGGCCCTTCATGTGGCATTTGCCTGCGCGGAATGGACGATCTGAACGAATCGATCGTGAAGTTCATTCAGAACGACCCCCGTGCGCATACGCTGGTCATACACGTTCCCGCACTGGGTGCTGAGGAAAAACATGTAGTCGGCTCCCTCCCACTACTCTCGGGCCCGCGCGTTACGCACTACTGGGACCCGAGTGGGAGTACAGGTATGGAATACACGAAGACACTGGACATTCCGATGTATGCCTGGGACGTATGGTTCATCTACAAGCCGGGAGTGCGCTGGGAAGACGGACAGATACCGCCTCATCCTGATTATTGGGAACATCAGCTGCCAAGTCTGCCTTCGGACAAGAAACTGGATGCTGAACGTTTTGCTGCCGAGGTAAATAAGCAACTGGCGATACTGCCGCCCTCGACCGAAGAGGTAAAAGTTGCAGAATCACAGCGCCAGGACCCGCAGCTTATTGCTGTGGCCCAGGGGCGCGGCTTCATGATTCGCCAAAATCACGCCAGTCGCGGTGGTTACGACACACTGAAGCGCATCGAATCCATCCGATACGAAGGCACAACCGAAGTGGGCGATCACTCGTATCGACTCGAAGTGAATACGGAGCGGCCGTATCAGTATGAGAGGGCCGTCAGCAATGGTGATGTTGAGTCACTCATTAGCTGGGATGGCGCCGGGGTAAGCAGAGAAGGTCCTCAACTGGACTTGCCGGTCACGGTTCAAGACGAAATTCTGTCGTCGTACGAATTTGATGGCTGGATGACCGATTGGAAGGATAAAGGCCACCAGGTATGGCGATTGGGAATGAAAAAGGACGGTGAACGCTTGCCCTGGCTGATGGAGGCGGAACTTGTAAACGGGCGCACCTGGCACATTCATGTCGACAGCCACACCGGTGATGCATTTCGAAGCGCGCTGATCGATTCCGAAGGTAACGAGAAGATCCGAATCGAGTATTCCGACTACAAAGAGGCCGATGGATTCAGATTGCCGCATCAAATTGACTATTTCGAGAATGGTCGTTTACTGGCCAGGGACCATTTTTCGTTGATCAAAGTAGGAATGGCGGCGTCGGAATCCGACAACGCAGCTGGCCAATCAGGTGGAGACACGACATGAAACAATCCGATCCCTTACAACTGGTGAAGCAAGGGTCCCTGGAGCGGCCCGGCCCGATTGGCCGGCTCACACGATTAGCGCTTGGTCTCCTGTGCGCATACGCTTTGTACCAACTCATTCTTTATCGTGTAATCATTATTTCTAAACCTGTATCCGTGCTCCCTAGTCTGACGATCATGGTCGTCGCTGCAATACTGATCATCAATTACGTCGTCAATATCGGTTTCGGCAAAAACTTCGGTCGATGGCCGAGTTACATTTCCATCGCCTTGGTGTTGTCACTTGCAGCGGTATCCTGGCTGGTGTTCGGAACAGCGGATCATCCAGTAGTCGGCTTGGCATTCTGGTCCTGGCTTGTCTATTTCTATTCGCATCTGGGCGTTTCATTCATGCTTTCAGCAATCATTGCGACACCGGGTTGTGAGATGCGATCAATCCCGGAATTACTCGGTCGACTGTTTGGCCGGACGGCCCAGGAGCATCATTGTCCGGCGTCTTTCATCACCAAAATTGATGCCTGGGAGAGTAAAGCCAGGCCTGGCTAGCGATCGGTTCAATACGCAGTCCTACCCGTGAAATCGGGAATTCTACGTATTGGCCAAGGGTTCAAAAAGGCGGATATTGAGACTGCCCCATAAGGAAAAGCGACAGATGTCTGCCGCGGGGAGGTCAAAATGCATGTAACACTGTTTATTATCGTGCTTCTTCTTGCAGCACCGTTAATTCTCTATGCGTCACCTGTCATTATCTATGTGCTGCCTTTCGTTGTAGTCGGCCTCGGACTAAGTCTCTTTGCCGATTACGTGCGTTATAAGGAGAGGAGAAGACAGCACTGACAGGCGGCTAGATAACTTTGTCCGCTCTTGTTTGGGCGATATGGTGGTTTGTCGAGCGAGTCTGAGAAGCATGTGGTTCAAGCGCACAGTTTTGGCACCGCAATTTATCGCAATTCCGACAGACATAATCTCCTGGTATCTCAGAAAAATTTGTGAGCTATTTTCAACCGTAATCTTTGCTGGCAGCGGTATACTGGCTGCCTGCTTTATGAACGGTGTTTTGTCTGGACTTGTGAGGTGTGGTTCGCGAATATGCGATCGGAGGTAACCCCATGACAAAAGTGGCGAGACAAAAACAAACAAAGCTGATCAGTTATCAGGCAAGCTGACAGGAGGAAGATGAGAGATGTGTACAGAACTACCGCTCAAAATAGGCATTCTTGCGCTGACCATGCAATTACTGGGCTGTGCTGAGTCCGAGGTCAGTTTTTCGAAAGATGTTCAGCCGATATTCGAAAAAAATTGCATCGAATGTCACGATCATAGCGGTGAAGGAGTCGTGGCGAGCGGGTTTAGCGTAAAGGACTACGACGGCGTGATGAAAGGCACTGACCTCGGGCAAGTTGTCATACCGGGCAGCAGTATGTCGAGTACGCTCTATCTTGTCATCGCGCAGAAGACCGCGCCGGAAATTCAGATGCCACCGCATCATCGTCAGGCCTGGGCCGAAGGGCGCGGATCACCATTGTCGGCCGACGATGTTGGGATCATTCAGGCCTGGATCGATCAGGGCGCGAAAAATAACTAGCTCGAACGACGGTGCGACGCGCGTCCAAGCGCTCTGCCCCGGTCGAAATTTAGGGGTCAGAATCTACGGTAGACTACTGATTTTGCAGCGGTAAATACCTATTTGTTGCGGTTGAGCCGGGCGGTATATATGTACTGAAATAGGCCGCAATTTGTACTCGGCATATCCAGCTAGCAGGAGAAATCGAATGAGAAGTTATTCCATCTGGCAACTGATAATTATTGGTACTTTATTAGCCACTGGCCAGGTTATGGCAGAGGGTGACGTCGCGGCAGGTGAGGCGCTGGCCGCAACCTGCGCCGGCTGTCATGGACCGAGCGGGGAGGGAGTTGACCCTAATCCACCCATCGCCGGTTGGGAAGTTGAACTTTTCAAGAGCAGCATGCAGGCCTACAAGACCGGGGAAAAAGAAGACCCCATGATGGCGATGTTCGTGCAGCCGCTCAGTGACGAGGATATTGCAAACCTGGCAGCGTATTACGCGTCGCTATCAAGTGCGGAGTGAGAAACAGTAGTTGCCTGAACGGCTTCAACTGATTGTTCGATTCACCTGGCGGTCGAGCTCCCGATCAGATAGCGGAAACCGATTCCAACCACCCAGACTTCGTAGTCGTAAGGTTGAGCGCCCAGTGTCAGGATCGTCGGTATCGTGTCCGCGGCGACGCCCTGGAGTGCCCAGTCTTCTGCCGAGAAACTCTCGTATCGCAGCTGCAGAATCGCCTCGAGTTTGTCGGACCAGCGATACAGAATCTTCATACGAAGTGAATCGAGCGTAGATTCAAGATCGGGAAACTGGCTTTGTCCGCCCGGACCGCTCGCGACGTTGATTTCCGTATTGCCATCGGCTCGCGTGTAATCGAGCTGCAGGTCCACTTTGTCGCCAATCCCGGCAACGCGAAAGCCGCCGCCGAAATTGTGGAACTTGTCGGTATGACTTGCCTGCCAGTCTGGCGTCGAAAAAAGTTCGCTTCCCAGTTGCTCCCCATCGATCTCCTCGATTCCACCTGTGAGATAGACCGATGCGCGCTCCGATATGGACCAGCTCAGATCGGCGGCGAAGCGGAGTTCTTCGCTGTCGGTCAGTCCGAGCTGCGAACGCCTGTATTCGTCGTTGGCGTATAGCACGTCGAACGTGAACGACACGGGTTGCGCCGGGTGCGAAGTAGAAAATGTCAGTTCGCCGAACTCACGATAGCGATAAGCGAGGTTGTATTTTCGCAATAATGGATTCTGGCCGAGGCCTGCTGCAAACACTTCGTCGTAGCGATCGATGTCTCGCTCCGATGCGCCGCCTCTCGCTGTGATGTCCAGGTACGAGGTGGGACGCCAACGTATTTTTCCCCAGCCGGCGTCCTCGGTCTGCTCGGCGACCTCCTGGAAGTTCCTGTCGAACTCCATCCGGTCGTAGCCGGCCGAGAGCTTGACAGTATCAAAAAGTCTGTAGTCGGCGCTCAGGTTCAGTCGTGAGCGCTCGAAGCTGTATGGAATATTGAGTTCGTTATCGATGGTCGGAAAGGTATCGGTTATAACGCGGGACCATTGCAATTGAGACGTCTTGTTGTCTCGCTCATCATGTCGAAAAGCAAGCTTGACGCGCGCCTTCAGAAAAGGTCTCGACACGACGGTGAATGCGAGGTTCATTGTGTCGACTTCCGCATCCAGCATTGACCGCGGCAGGGCAGCGGCGGCGATATTGGGATTGATCGTGTAGGGCAGCAGCAAGTCGTCCTGTTCCCCTCGACCCATCGCGGCAGAGAAGGCAATGACAGAATTCAGCGTCGCCGCACGATAGCTGCCGGAGAGTGTCACCTGCTGGAAATCGTTGTCCGGTTCCGGCGCGTGCCTGCCCTGGTCCTCGCCCGGCAGAGAAGTGGACGGATCAAATGAAAAAGGATTGTCCCAGATCAGACTGGTAGCATCGTTCTCGAAGAATGAGCCGTAGTAAGCAAGTGTCAGATGACCGCGCTCCGTTCGATAGCGAACGCCGGCATCGACTTCATCGGTCTGATAATCGAGCGGTTTGAGTAGCTGGCTAGCCTGCGTGAAGGTCGACCCACCGAAGATGTCGACACCGTCATTCTGCTGCCGCCTGAAGTCGGCAAACAGGTCGAATCGGCTGGAGGGCAGGTACTTCGCGCCGAACTCGATTGTCTGACGATCACTTTCAATATTCTGACTGTTCAGCGATGAGTCGAGCGCTGTCATCCCCGAAGTCAGTGGGGCGGGCACCCACGAACCCGGCAGCACCAGGGAATCGTTCCCGGAAGGCCCGAATACACTGCTGGTCGTGTCGAATACGCGCTTTGGTAGCTCACGGTAACCGACATAAAAACCGTATTTCCCCTGGCGCCCGCCGTCGATCTCGAAGACCCGCGAATCCAGTCCCAGGTCCTCTGCATACCAGTTCAGCCGAAAGCCTTCACTGGCATATTTGCCCTCGCCGTCGACGTTGGCGTAACCACCTTTCTCGTCGTAGCCGCTTGCGTCGCCGAACTTCGCAGCATCGTCGCTGACATAGGTGCCGCCGGCCGTGATGTTCCCCTGGCTGCCCGTTTCGAACGGGCAGAGATTGCACTTCCAGTTAGACGTGTCGGGCGGTGCCGTCTCCGCAACCGGTGCGATCAGCGCTGACGAGGCAATCGCCAACATCGCAATTGATCTATATCGGGTCAATCGGGCCTCGAACATTTCCTCGACCTCTCAGCGCATCAACCTGGACCCTGACGGGTGATTCGAACCATGCACCTGAGAATGACAATTCAGGCAGCTCTGACCAAGCAGGTATTGTGACGGCATGCCGGTTGCCACGCCGTCTGCATCGTAGGCGATGCTCGGATGTCCACTCTGCGAGTGACAACTCTGGCAAAGCAGCGGGGCACGCTTCGCAAGCATTCCGGGGTGGTTCGATCCGTGTGGGTTGTGGCAGTTTGAGCAGTCTTCAGCCACCGGTGCGTGTTCCCACAGGAACGGGCCACGCTTTTCCGCGTGGCACTGGAAGCAGGTATCGTTCAGGCTCTGCCGCACGAGCTGCAATTCCGTCGTAGCGCCGTGCGGGCTGTGACAATCGGTGCACGCCATTTTGCCCTCACGCAACGGATGCGAATACGCTTTCAGTGAGTCGCTTTTGCGGAATGCATGACAGTCGTAGCATTTCTCTGCCTGTGTCGATGTGTTCAGCACCGCGTCATTGCCCGTGTGGATTTGATGACAGCCGGCACAGCTGACTTCGTTATCGTCATGCGGGCCGCCGTGCCATGCGAAGCCAATATCGGCTGTATGACATTCGAGGCACATAATGTTCTGCGCCTTGACGGGTGCAACCGAGTCGGCGCCAAAACCAGTGATCAGCACCTCGTTGCCGCCCTGAGCGATATGCAGGCCACCCGGACCGTGGCAGGCTTCACATTGCAGTTGCCCGTCACCGAAGGGGCTGCGTGGATCCGACGGTACTGCGTGCTTTGTCTTGAATATGGCAAGGACGACCTGATTGCTCTGATGACAGGCCAGGCACATATCGGCACCGGTCGTGCTGTAGGGGATATCGGCGCCGTCGGACGACTGGCTCAAGGCACCCGGAGACAGGAGTAGACATGCGCACAGTTGCACGGAATATCGACTTATTGTTTTAAGGTCCATTCGAATACGTTTTCCTGTCAGTCAACGACTACTCAGTTGAACTCGAATGTCTCGACTCCGTGCATTACTTTCACGTCGGCAGTTCTGCCCGGACCGTGACAGACGTTACAGGTTTCGACTCCGGCCGAACTCATCGTCCCGTCGGCAGCCTTCGTTGCGTCGAAGTCACCGCCGTTTTGCCGCATGTGCTCGATGTCCAGGGTCTCGATATGACATGCCGAGCAGGCAGACGCATTTGGTGATACGACGCGATCATCTGTCAATATCGCCGGATCGTTGACGTCGAATGTCGTGCCGAAGACCTGCGAGGCGTCGACCGGGAAATATGTATCCGCAAGGTGACAGCCTTCGCAGTTATTCAAACGTCCCGGATAGACAAAGTCGAACGAATGTACGCTGCTGCGGAAACCGCAGACATCGTACGGCTTGCCGATCTCACCCGACGCATGGATACCGTGGATCATGTGCTTGAAATCGATCGTTGTGTCATCGGCGCCCAAGTCGGACAGACACGGGTCGGCGCCGCGCTGGTTGACATCCGTCATCATTGGGTTGTGGCAGGTAGCGCAGACTTCGGGTTTGTCCGTGCGATTATTACCGTGCAACGAGAGTTGGTTGTGGCATTCGTCGCACTTTTGAATGTCAACCACTGCGCGTCTCGGCGCGGCGTTTGCGTCCGTGATCGGTGAGTAGAACACGGCATTGGTGACAGCGATCCGCTCGAACGAACCGTCGTTATCGACATCTACGGCCGGATGACCTTCGATGGCGATCGAAGCGCTACCGACCGCTGTCGCGGGTATTGCCGTCGGCGATGTCACCGTAAACGTGCCATCTCCATTGTCTACGGATGCTCCTCCACACGCCGCCAGCGGATTCATTGACAACGGAACTCCGGGTAATCTGCCGCTGCCAATGTTTGCGAAATCGGTCGTACTCCAGGCTACATTGACCGCGAGCCGGCTGGCGCCGCCGGCGCAGACGGTAAATGGCGGATCGGTGTGAATGTTGTACGCAGTATCTCCATTGGTCGGATCGGTGACCGAGAACGTGATTACCGGAAACTCACCCTGTCCCGTACCAGTCGCACTCAGGATGTTGAGTGAAAACGCCTCGCCCGCGGTTTTTTCGAGAATCTCGTGCGCGATCGGTACCTGCACCAACCGGCCTTCCGGATTTGTGACGACGCCATCCGGACCGTGGCAGATAACACACTGCGTATCATCGGTGAAGGCCAGGTCCAGTGGATGCACGCCATCTTCAATCGCGAAATCGTGACCGCTGCCCGCCACGCCATCATCATAGTGGCAAGTCCCACAGGCGGCGCGATTCGGCACCAGTCGCCAGTTGCTCGCCTGGGGCGTGTCGGGATCGTCCTCCTCGTGGCAGGTCTCACAGTTCCTGACGTCCTGCGGCCAGACCAGGTCGGACCAGTCATGCAAGCGGCCGCCGAAGCCGATGATCTGATAGTCGGCACGGGCAGAATGGATGTTGTGTATCAGTCGCTTCATATCGACTGTATTTCCCGTGTCACCGTCGATGGATGAAGGGTTATGACATTGCACACAATACTCGACGTCGAAGCGGGCCTCGCCGTGCATCACGAGATTGTCGTGACACGCGTTGCAGGTATCGCTGTCGACGATAAGGCGCGTGAAAATCGGCGCGCCGCCTGTCGGCAGGAAATCGAAAGGCGCGTTATCGGCCGGGATATTCTCCGGCAGGAAGCCGCCTGAATTCGTACGTATCTCGATGCCGACGCGATGCGTCTTGGACTCGTCGAAGACCGGACCGGCTGGATATGCAGTCAGCGCATTCGCGAACGTGTACGTATACGTCCCGTCATTGTTATCCACATAGGTACCGGCGGTTGCGGTCTCCGTGGTTGCCTGCGCGTCCGTAACACCGCCATCGTCACGGGTAACATAGGATTGCCACTCGCTGGAGCCACCATTACTGCCCGGCGTCAGCTGTGCGATGACGAAGCGAATATTGGCAGCAGGCAAGCCGGTCAGGCCCTGGTTAAGATCGTTCGTCAAAGCAAGCGTCACGGTGGGGGCTCCGCCACCGGCCGGTACAGCGACACTCGTAATCGCTACATTGATCTTCTCAGCAGACGAAACGGGAATGCCGCTGCCGGTAGACGGACCCGGCGGTCCGGGTGGTCCGGGCGGTCCTGCAGCGCCCGGCGTTCCCGCGGCGCCGTCACCGCCCTCGCAGCCGGCGATTAGAAATCCCAACAGCATGAGAGCTACGACGCGCCCTGAGCAGTTCCTGTAGCTTGCCATGATGCATCACCCTTTTCTTGTCATTGGCGGCACATTCATATTGCCGCCGTGCCTGGTCAATCTAGTTCTTCTTTCTCTTTGATAGTACTGGGCATTGCACGGCAACCGATATAGCCGGTCACCGTGAAGACATTCGTGAATATACGTATGCGGTTTCGGCGCGTTTTTCGGGCTTCAGGTTGACAGGCACCATGGCTGGACGAGAGGACGCCTCGGCCCTTTCGCTAGCTTGGATCTCCTGAGCGCAATTGTTGTTTGTCCACAAGATACGAAATCTTGCCGAGTTTGGCCACCTTTGGCTGGCATAATCACGAGCCGGCAACCTAAGCTGCCGGTTTTCGGTCTCTCAGGCAGTACTCTTCGAGTACTCGACTCGAGCATTGTCTACAGTTATAGCTTGTCTCTTACAGGAAGGCTGCTGTCGTCATCAGGTCGGTAGTCTTGCGCAGCCTGCAAGGTGAGGTGGGCCCGAAGGCCCACCTCGTACTCCTCGTTTACTCGAACAGGGTCATGATCTTGTCGATGATGCCGTAGAGGACAGTGTCCTCCGCGTCGTTCTCGACAAAGGTACCGCCCGCCTCGGTATGTGCGTTGAAGGCAGAGAGGTCGCCTGCCCGATCCGGATTGATCAGGTCAGCCCTGTGACAACCACCGCAAGCCCTGGATGCAGGACCGGTCACAAACTCCGGCACGGAACCGCTGATGTTCCTGCCCGCAGTATTTTCGACGGCGAGGCCGCCCACGATGTCATACCAGGTCGCCGGGTTATCCGACTTCGATAACACGCCAGGTAACGACTGCGACTGATCCGGCACGTTGTAGGTACCCGGTTTATGGCAGGCCTCACAGTTCCTGATCGTGAAGTTCGGGAACGTATGATTGATGTGCAGGTCGTACCGCTTCGCGAGAACCGGATCGAACGTTTCAAAGGTGTCACCCGGATCGAAGTCCTGGAACGAGTGGATCCCGTGGACGTAGTTCTCGATCGAGCGCGACGCCATTTCCAGGTGGCTTCCAGGGAAGACCGGGGCGTGGCAGTTCTTGCAGGCCACGATATCGCCACCCCTGCCTCGGCCACTGTGGAAGGTCACGGCCAGCTGATCGTGGCAGACGTTGCACTTATTGGTATCTACGACAGCGTTGTCACCCTTGAAGTAGTCGGCGACAAACGCAGCGGCGCCGAGGTCAAAGGTCTGGGTTACCGCATTGAGGCCAACAGCGACGTCGACATCAACGTCCAGCCTTGGTGCCAGCGTAATTTCCGCCGTTTTGACGTCGCCGTTCGCGATCATGGTCGGAATATCATCGGTCACGACCGCCTGGAAGGCTGCCATATCCGCGGTTAGCACGTAGCTGCCGGGTGCGACTTCCTGGAAGCTCGGAAACAGAGGATTAGTGTCACCAGGTGCGTACTCGAACCTGCATCCTCGAGTCCCGCCGGAGCAGCCCACGGAGTCATCCCTCTGGTGGGAAGGAACAACGAACTGTTTGCTGCCCCAACCGTAGAACGAGACGTACACATGGACTTCCAAGCTTCCGGCGACCGCATTGGAAATGGCCGATTCGTCCGCACTGTACGAGATTGTCAGCACGTCGCCAGCCACCGATACGTCATCGATCGAGGCGGTAAAGAGATCGGCATACCGCGCTCCGGCGTCGTTGGAGATCCGTGGGTCGTAGCCGCTGTGGATCTCGTTGAACGGACGAGAAACGCCGGCACCATGGCATGCTTGGCAATTCGGATTAGCCACGGGGTCATGGAACGAGAGATCAGCACCCCTTGTCCACAGATACTCAAGTGCCGGCGCCCTGTGCGACTGGTAGTATGCCCCTTCCGCCTGGAACCCCGGTTGGCCTTCGACACCCATCTCCGGCCACGCATCGACTCCCTGTACGGGGTGACAGCTCAAACAGGTCTCCGGCGTGAAATTGGTATTGGCCAGGACCTGGTCAACCTTACCTTCATGGCACGTGGCGCAGTTTGCCATCGACTGCGGGTACGGGAATTCCATGGCGTGCGCCATGTGCACGTCGTTCATGAGTTTGGCTTTGTACGCGTACTTGGTTTCCACTTCCGCTGCCGGTAGTCCGTCGGTCGCCCAGTTCAACGGATCATCGACCATGTACTGCCAGTCTTCATGACCACCGTTGCGATCGTCATAGTGGCAGGACTTGCATGAGGCAAAATCGGGCAAAGCGGCGACTAAGGGGTCCCGGTAGCCATGCTTCATGTAGGGCGTGCCGTGGCACGTCGCACAACCTGTCACATTGGCGGCAGATACATAGGCATTCGGATCAGTGACGGCGGCGGTACCGAAAGCTAGTGCGGTGTTAGCCACGTCTTCGTACAGGTGAACGTGAGATCCCGCCGGAAGTTCAGCTCCGGTATCACCCGCATGTCTAAGCAACGGACCCTGGGCGATGTACCCATAGACCTGAGACCCATCGAAGGGCGCAAGGGGTGTCTCGGGCGCAAAGGGTACGCCAGTCTGAGTCAATACGTAATCGCCTGCTACCGCCCCTGGGACGACGTTAGTCTCCCGCAGCCTTGTGTTCCCGTTCAGGTATTGCCCCGTCGCGCTGTCGTACTGGACCGCATAGAACCGCTTCTGGTCCAGTGAGGGCAACCCGGCCGCATCGACGAACGGTAAGCCATTCTTCGTAATACTGAATGCGAGGGTCACATCAAAGCCGCCGGCGCCGTCAGGGACGCTTGTGACGGTGCTAAACGTCATGTCGAGAGCGCTCGCATCCACGTACCCGTCATAAATTGCCTGGTGTTCGTCACCGACTCCGCCGTGACAGGTAGCGCAGGATTCAATTTTGGCCGCCTCAAGGGGGTCGAGCCCCGTTCCCGGAGGACCTTCCGGTCCGGGCGGTCCCGCGGAGCCCGCTGGGCCCGCTGGTCCTGCAGCGCCGTCACTGCCGTCACAGGCGGTGAAAAAGATACTAATAAGCAGAAGAACCGATAAACGGCTCCACAGTCCGTGTTTGCTAAACATGATGATTATCCTCGAGATGCCAGTCGCGGCAGGTTCGAATTGGTGCCTCAATTGATGTCCGCCGGATGTACGCGTGCGAATGTCGGAAGAGCCGACCGCGGGAAAATTCCGGCCTAAACCTCATACTGTTGTTACTTCCTTTTCTACCAACAATAATCTAGTGGCAAAACCACCCATCTGAAATTAGTACTAGTACTAGTTCTTGGTCGTGCTTGTACGTAGTGTTCGTAAAATGCTGCTAAATTAAACTTATAGAGGCGTGGTGACTGCGGAATGGTTGTACGCTCGCAGTTATTCCCAGGGTGTCCTGGTTGTGAATTCAGGAAGAATAAAATTCGAGAATGAATCTATGATTTTTCCATTCGCAAGCCTCTGCGGTCGGTAACATTTGCCACCGGCAATCGGCCAGTGCGCCAGGCAAGACAAAGCATTGACTCCGCGGCCCTGATTTCAGCGAAACGAGTGGATATGTGGGCAGCCATCGCCTGCGGCGATAAACTCAGCTGACAAATACGAAAAGGAAGTATTAGCCTCGAGAATGGCAAACATACTGATCGCTTTTTCCACGACCGACGGGCATACGAAGAGGATCTGCGAGCGACTAAAGCAGGTAATCGAAGAGCAGGCTCACAAGGTCACTGTATCGTTCATCAATGATGAGCCCGATATCGAGCTCGAATCCTTCGACACGATCGTGATCGGCGCGAGTATTCGTTACGGCAAGCATCGCCCGCAGGTGTACGAGTTCATCAGGAAAAACCGGCATGTTCTCGACAGCAAGCCGAATGCGTTTTTCTCGGTGAGCGTCGTTGCCCGCAAGCCGGAAAAAGACACGCCGGAGACGAACCCGTATCTGATCAAGTTTCTCAGGCAGCTAAGGTGGAATCCGAAAACATCAGCAGTTTTTGCCGGAAAGATTGACTACCCGATATACCCATTCTGGGATCGCCAGATCATCAGATTCATTATGTGGATAACCAAAGGACCGACCGATCCCCAGGCTGTGGTTGAGTTTACCGATTGGAATAAGGTCGATGACTTTGGCCGGACAATCGCCGGAATGTAACGCAAACCGTCTCCGTGGCGACGATATTCGGGCGAGATCGCAATTTCCGGAGTATTTCGGCAAAGACATAAACGAGGTGTGGTTATCCACTATGCCACGGCGCTATGACGGTCGATATGATCTTGCCAATGGTCGGGTGATCAGCGGGAAGAGTCGTAGCGTTTCAAATCGCCATGCACGTTCTCTTCGGATACTGCGTGCATTGCGCCGGCAACCATTAGCAACGGGGTGTTGTCGGAATGCCCGCACATATTGTTCGACTGCTTGTACTACTCGCCGCCTTTCTGGTCATGGCGGTAGCCGCAAGGAATTACGTCCTGGATCCTTCCTACTACCAGTTCGGCGATTACCGGGGCGACGCGGTAATCGAGGAAGCGTCTTACCCGCCGCAATTCAGAGGCCCGGCATACTGCCAGGCGTGTCACGCCGAACGACACGCCGAGTGGACTTTGGGCATACATCGAAGCGTCAAGTGCGAAGTCTGTCACGGACCTGCACGTGAGCATCCTGTCGACGGTCCGCTGCCGAAACCCGACAACACAATAAAGCTTTGCACCGTGTGCCACGAGGCGATGCCCGGGCGGCCCGCCGCCCAGCCACAGATCGTTATCGCGGAGCATCCCGTACCGCATGACGGAGCATTGCAGTGCCTGACATGCCACAACCCGCACTCGCCGAAGATCGGTGGCCGGGCAGAGCCTGTTGCAACTGAGGCAGAAGGCACTCCCGCAGCAGCCGAAACCCCTGCCCCGTTGCAGATATCGAAGCGGCTGGTGGTGCTGACTACCCCATGTACACCCTGTCACGGCGCCGACGGCCGCAACTCGGCGATGTCCGCCGCTCTCGCGGGTAGCGAGCGCGCCGTGCTTGACCGGAAACTGCAGGAGTATCGATCCGGCGCGCTAGAGCATCAGGTGATGAACGCGGTCACAAAAGCGCTGAGCGACGAGGACATCGCCGACCTGGCTGAACACTATGCGAGCTTACCCGGAGGACCAACTCAGTGACCCGGAATCCGAGTAAAAACAAGAGCGGACGACGCACCTTTCTGCGCACTGCCGGCAAAGCTCTCGCAGGCGCAGTTGGAGGCGGTGCCTTGCTCGCCAAGAGCGTGGCGCAAGATGAACATGTCGCGGGCAACAAAGCTACGACATCGTTCCCGACCGAGGACTATGACTGGACGGAGCATCGCTGGGCATACGGTATAGATGCGACTCGCTGTATCGGCTGTCTTCGCTGCGTCGAGGCGTGCAAGGCCGAGAATGGCGTTGCAAAGGACGCACATCACTTCCGTACCTGGGTGGAACGTTACGTCTACCTGGAGGGCGAAGAGAAGGCGCAAGTAGACAGCCACAGTGATCCGCAAAACATCGCCGCGTCGGGATCGGAGAGCGAATATCGCTTCGATAACCGTTACAAGGATGAGAAAGTCACCAAAGCTTTCTTCGTTCCGAAGATGTGCAACCAGTGCCAACATCCAACCTGTGTTCAGGTCTGTCCGGTGGGGGCGACGTTCAGGACCGAGGACGGTGTGGTATTGATTGACGAGACTTACTGCATAGGATGCGAATACTGCGTGCAGGCGTGTCCTTATGGCGCGCGGTACTTTAATGAAGAGACACGGACTTCGGATAAATGCAACTGGTGCTATCACCGTATAACAAAGGGTCTTCTGCCAGCCTGTGTGGAGGTTTGCCCGGTCGGGGCGCGCATCTTCGGTGACCTAAACGACCCGTCGAGCTCCATCAATGAGTTCATCGATAACAACCGGATACATGTGCTGAAGCCCGAGACCGGCAATGCGCCGACTTGTTTCTACGTCGGCATCGACAAAGAGGTGTCGTGATGGAAATGCTGGTCTCCGCACCCTATACGGGTTACGTCTATCCGAACGAGACGATCATTCCGTGGACCCTGCTGATTGCGATTTATCCGTATTTGACAGGACTCGTCGCGGGGGCTTTTACAGTATCCAGCATGCATCATGCGTTTGGCATGGAGCGCTTCAAGCCGGTCGCCAGGTTCGCACTGCTGATCTCCCTGAGCTGCATGATATTCGTGCCCTTGCCGCTGATACTGCATCTCGGACATCCTGAGCGGGCGATGAACGCAATGATTACGCCCCACCTGTCATCCGCTTTCGCCATGTTCGGTTTCTTTGCAGCTTTTTACGTCGTATTGTTGGCGCTGGAGTGCTGGTTCGTATTCCGTGTCGATAACGTCGCGCGGGCGCAAAGCTCGACGGGAGTGCTTCGGACATTTTATCGTGCAATCACGTTATGGTCCGACGACGTTTCCGTCAAGGCACGTGAATACGACCGAAAATGGTTGATGGCGCTGGCTATCATCGGTATTCCCGGCGCGCACGGTCTGCACGGCTATGTGGGTTTTGTCTACGGCTCACTGAAATCCCGTGAATGGTGGGGGTCGGACTTGATGCCGGTCATATTCATATTCTCCGCCGTCATCTCGGGCATGGCTTTGTGCATAGTCCTCTATGTACTGGCTGCCAGACTTCGCCGTATTCGTCTCGATTTCGCCTGTCTGAAGGGCATGGCCTACGCGCTATGGGGATTCTTGATGTTCGCCCTGCTGCTGGAGGCACTGGGATTCGCCAACATTGTTTACAAGGGCAAGGAAGGCATCGATGTCATCATGGAGTACGTTCGTGGTCCTCTCTTCGTGCGGTACTTCGTCGTGCAGTTCGGACTTGGTGCGGTTCTGCCTATCATGATCATCGGAGGGATGATCGCGCGGGATACACGAGGCAAGCAGTTTGTCGTCGGTCTTGTGATCAGCTCGGTGCTGGTTCTCATCAGCGTGTTCATGATGCGGTGGAACGTCGTCATCGGGGGGCAGGAGATATCCAAGACGATGAAGGGGTTGTTGACCTACATACCTCCACTATACGGACGCCAGGGCATTCTCGCCGGTACCGCAGTCATGATCGCGCCATTCGGGCTGCTCTGGTTATTGACACATCTCTTTCCGCCGTGGGGCGATATGTCTCAGGAAGAACTGAAATGAGTATTTTCATACGCTTTTTCGCCGCTCCTATGGGTCTGGCGCTATTGTCACGGGTCGTCTGGGCGGTCGAAGCAGAACCGCCGGCACCCGTGCTGGAATGGTCATTCTATGTACTATTGATCTTTGCGATCTGTGTCACTGCTTTCGTATTTTTCCAGACAAGCAACAAAAGGAAGAGGGAGCCGTTGTCGACTATGCTCTTCGATAGCCGTCGGCCTGTTAACTGTGTGCGCTCCGATACCACTGTCACCGATTCCGTTCGCAAAATGCACAGCGAGAATATCGGTGCACTGCTCATTATGGAAGACGAAAAGCTCACGGGCATTTTCACCGAGCGCGACGCATTAAACAAAGTACTCGCAGCGGGCATCGATCCGAATAGCACAAATGTATCCGCAGTGATGACGGAAAATCCTTTTTGTATCGATCCCTCGACGACCATCGAAGAAGCCATGAGCATCGTAACCAATCGCAGAATCCGCCACCTGCCGATACTCCATAATGGGGAGTTGGTCGGGATCGTCTCCAGCGGCGATCTCACCCATTGGCTGGTACAAGATCGGGAGGGCGAGATTAGGGAGCTGGTCGATGTGGCAGCCCACACACGACCGCGCTAGTACGCTTTCCGGCGCTGAATGACGTCAACTATTCAGGCATTACCGGAAATGCGGCGTCGCGGCCAAACGCGTATAATCCGCCGGCCCTTAATCCAGGCCGGTCGTCGACCGACGGAACTCAGATGAAGATGAAAACCATTGTGTGGACTCTAATGGTAGCCGTCCCCGTTCTCATGGGTGGCACGGCAGCGGTGTCGGAGGAGGATACGCAATCCCCTCAGGAACCGGAGCGATCTCTACTCTTCCCGTCGAACGCGGATATCGCAGAGGGCAAGATTCTGGCCACGGAAGCTTGCGGCAGCTGTCACAGCCTTGATGGAATCAGTATCGATCCAACTCGACCGCATCTGGCTGCCCAGCATGTCATCTACCTTTACAACGAGTTGAACGCTTACAAGGATGGAAGTCGAGACGACGAGTCAATGAGAGAAGCCGTCGCGTTCCTGAGTGACAACGCGCTGCGCAAGGTCTCGATATATTATTCCAGCCTGGTGGCACCCATCGCTGCTGTTCGCCCCACCACATCGGATGGCGCGCAGCCGGATCCGGATTTTGCAGCCAACGACCCCGTGCAACTCGGGCAGGCGGCCGCAACCGCTTGTGTCGGCTGTCACGGCGCCGACGGCAACAGTCAGATCCCGGGCATGCCCAACCTGACGGCGCAAGCTCCCGAATATTTTATTACAGCCATGCTGGCCTATCAGAGTGGTGGCCGGCCGGGCAACATGATGACCGGCCTGGTGGTTTCGATCGACGATGAGTCCATTCAAAACATGGCACTCTATTATGCTCTGCAGGAGCCGCGCCGCACCGTGACGGGCGGCAGCGGCGACGTGGAAGCCGGACGCACGGCAGCGCAGGCCTGCTCGAACTGTCATGGTGCCGACGGTAATGTGACGGCGCCGGATATGCCGACACTCGCGGGACAGGACGCAGTGTATCTGGCCGCATCCCTTAAAGCGTACGCTCAGGGCCAGCGCGATCACGCCCAGATGCTGACGGCAACCGCCGAACTCAGCGACGCTGACGTCGATGCGCTGGCGGCCTTCTATGCCCAGCAGGAGCCGATCGCCCGCAAGGTTCACAGACCACCGACCATTGCCGAGTGGATCGAGCGTTGTGATCGCTGCCATGGGATCGGGGGCAACAGCACCAACCCCCGCTATCCGTCACTGGCGAGCCAACACCAACGATACCTCGTCCGGGTTATCGAGACTTACGCGAATGGTGGCCGCCATAGCAGCATGATGAGCGCTATGTCACGGCCATTGCGTCCGGCGGACATAGAGGCCCTGGCAGCTTATTATGCTTCCCAGCAGCGCAAGTCGGTGCTATACGTCGAACTGCCCTGCGTACCCGCCGCCGAACAGTGAACTCAGCCACGATGAACGAAGAGCCGATTTCCGAGACTAAGCCACAGCCGATTCACCACCTGTATCTGCACTTTCAGGAGCTGCCGATGAGCAGGCGCGTCCTCTACACGGGCGTGCTGCTGGTGCTCGGGATGGGCTACATTTTTGGCCTGCTCTACCTCTATGCCTCCGACTCCGGTCGTGATGGCGTACCAGGTTTGTCGGTTCAAGACATAGTTATCTCGTACAGTGGAACGACCGAAGGCACGCGGCTGGAATCGGCTCTGCGAGGACCGATGGGTAGCATGATTGGCCAGACGGACAAGGTCAGTATCCTCGGCTGGCTGCAGGCAGGCGCGGATCGTGGAACTTACGAAGCGCAGATACGACCGATCCTCGAAAAGAATTGCCTCGATTGCCATGACGGCAGTAACCCGCATCTGTCCAATCTGGACGGCTTCGACAACTTGCAGCCTGTCGTTGAGCACGATACGGGCACCGACCTGTTCACACTGGTACGCGTATCACACATCCATCTGTTTGGCCTGACATTCATTTTCTTCCTGATGGGCCTCATATTCAGCCACGCGTTTCTTCGCCCCGTGTGGTTAAAGGCCGTCATCATGGCGATGCCGTTCGCGTGTATTGTGAGCGACGTGAGCTCCTGGTATTTCACCAAGCTGTTTAGCGGCTTCGCTTGGGTGGTGTTGTTCAGCGGCGCGCTGATGGGACTGTCCTTTGCGACCATGTGGATCGTGTCGATGTGGCAAATCTGGTTTTATAAAGTTCCCGCCTGGGTATCTGAGAGAGAAATCAGCGGTCAACGACGGATCGGGTGATCAGGGCATCGGCGCATCGTCGTTGGGACCCCTAGAGAGGGCTCTCCCGGTGAGATCGGCAAGCCATCGGGAATCATCTCGACAATCGACTGCGAATCTTATCGATCTCGTCCGCTACTACAAGACTGCTCCGAAGAAGGGTGCCGATGGTTTTATAGTAGGGCAAGGTTTCTGGCTCGATTCCATCAAGAAAGTTTTTGACATGCAGGCCAAGCTCGGTATCGCCCGAGGTTTTTAGCTGACGATGGAAAAATAACGTGTCCGCGTCTTCCTTTCGCGTGGCCAGCAGTAGAAATGTGTAGACAGTCCCTTCAATCGTCAGATCGGCTTCCGCGATTTCGGTCCCCGCACACAGTTTATCCCGATCAAGCCTTACTGAAAATTTAAGCCCTGCGTCGGTAACGTAAACGTTCATCACTCGCCGAGCGAGGAATCCAAGTTCCCCTGCTGCTAAATGCGTCACAAACATCGCGTTCATCACACGTGTAATGGCTATCGCCTTTAAAGGCAATGGTAGCCATGCCAACGGTTTTGTGGCGATAGATGGCAGCTCCGGTGACGTGTGGGATGCGGATAAATTGTTCATTGTCAGGTCACCAATCAGGCTTGCTTAGTCAATGCCAAGCCCTGCCCACATCTTGTCTACCCGTTTCTTGATTTCGCTGGTCATTCTAATCGGTCGACCCCATTCCCGATTTGTTTCGCCCGGCCATTTCGTCGTCGCATCGAATCCGATTTTGGATCCGAGGCCTGAAGTCGGGCTGGCAAAATCCAGGTAGTCAATGGGTGTGTTTTCGACCAGCGTCGTATCTCGCGCCGGGTCCATGCGGGTCGTCATGGCCCAGATCACCTGCTTCCAGGAGCGCACATCTATGTCATCGTCAGTCACGATCACAAACTTGGTGTAGGTAAACTGACGCAAGGTCGACCAAATGCCAAACATGATCCGTCGTGCGTGACCCTTGTAGCTCTTTCTGATGCTCACCACTGCCACTCGGTATGAACAACCCTCCGGAGGCAGATAGAAATCGACAATCTCCGGAAACTGGTCTTGCAGCAGCGGAATAAACATCTCGTTCAGCGAGGCGGACAATATCGATGGTTCATCTTCCGGCGGTTTGCCCATGTACGTTGCCTGATAGATTGGTTGCGTACGATGCGAAATGCGCTCAACCGTGAACACCGGGAATTTTTCCACTGAATTGTAGTAGCCGGTATGGTCGCCAAACGGTCCTTCGTCCAGCATTTCATTCGGTTCTATAAATCCTTCAAGCACGATCTCGGATGTTGCCGGTACCAGGAGGTCATGGGTTAAACAGCGCGCGACTCTTGTTTTTGCACCGCGCAATAGCCCTGCAAACTGGAACTCTGAAATAGAATCGGGGATTGGCGTGACAGCAGCCAGCGTGGTTGCCGGGTCGGCGCCGATTGCCACCGCTACCGGGAACCGCTGACCGGGATGGGCCGCCTTGAATTCGGCGAAATCAATCGCACCACCGCGATGATGCAACCAACGCATGATCAGCCGATTTCGACCAATTACCTGCTGCCGATAAATTCCGACGTTGAGACGGTCTTTGTACGGCCCCTTTGTTACGACCAATCCAAAGGTAATCAACTTGCCGGCGTCTTCTGGCCAACAGGTCTGGACCGGGAGTGTGGACAGATCGACGTCTGCTCCTTCAATTACTACTTCCTGACAAGGCGGCTTATCTACCTTTATCGGGTTGATATGAGTCAGTCTGCGGAATTTAGGCAGCTTACTGATCGCGTCCGGAAGATTATCGGGCAATACCGGTGTCTTCAGGAACGCCAGATGTCTGCCGAGTTCGCGAAGTGCCTTTGAATCGCTGAGGCCGATCGCAGCAGCCACTCTTTGCTCGGTCCCGTACAGATTGCCAATCACGGGCAGGCTTCCCTCGCTTGGGTTCTCAAACAAGAGCGCTGGCCCGGCTTGTTTGATTGTTCGATGACAGATCTCGGTTATTTCCAATGCGGGGCTGACTGACGTATTGACTCGCTTCAATTCGCCTCGTTGTTCCAGATATTGCAGGAACTCGCGCAGACTGTGGTGAATGGGGCGATCCTCTTCAACCAGTGAGGTCAGCTTTGTTCGGATGATGTCCGACGGTCTGCGAATCATGGGCCACCGACCCCGCCACATGCAGCCATTCCGGCTTCACCGCGCCAGTATCCGTCGCACAATCGCGCGGGAGACAAGCACTCCAGTTTCTGCGTAGCATCAGCTGTCTTCAGGGACCCTGAGCGGGCCTGATCAAACAGTGAAATCACGTGCTCCGTATTTTTTGATTGTGGGCTGATCCTGAGTATGTCAAGACCCGGAACAGGGTCATCAAACTCATGGACCAGGCAATGCACCCTGGCCGACAGGGTCTGAATTCCATTGATGACCAACAAATTCTCATCTTCACGCGTAGACAGCGTCAGCCCATCCGGGTAGTCGATACAACAATTTGCGCAATCATCTTTCGATACTTCGTGTGCGCGAGCGGTAAAGCAACGCGCGGAGTAGGCCAGCGGCAATCTGCCCCAGCCGAAAACCTCCGACTCGATTCCCGACGGCATCGCCTTCTGAAACCCGGCAAGCGCGTTTTTTGATAATTCGATCGGCATAACCCAGCGAGTCAACCCTAAGTCGACCAGTTTGCTCAATGTCCCTGTATTGTAGATATTGAGTGACGATCCACCAATGAAGTCCGCTTTGCCGGCCAGCATCTGCACCGCTGACATATCGTTCGCCTCGATCATGAACTCATTGTCAGTACAAAGTTTCCGAACATAACCAAGTTCGGAATTGGCTTCGAGAAGGGTGAGGGTAGATAGAATCACTTCCTTGCCCGCAGTTTGTAATCTTTCGGCTACCTTGATCCAGTCCTGATGGCGAAACGAACGTCGTTTGGAACAAACGGTTTCGCCCAGATAAACGATATCCACGGACGTGGATTCGATCGTGCGATAAAAATCGAACATCTTCTCTTTTGACCAGTGGTACTGAATTGGCCCCAGGGAAAGGCGGACGCGTCTGCAAGTACTTGCAGTACTCACTGCCATTCTCTCTGGTACGCACCCAATGTCGTCTGCACGCCTTCTGACAGCGATGTTAATTGCGCGAGCCAAGCCTGGTCTGGCAGGAAATTCTCAGGATCGCGCATGCAGGAATCGATTGCGGCTCGCAATACCTGGGTTACCTTTGCCACATAAGCAGGGCTACGCTGACGCCCCTCGATCTTGATTGCTGCCACGCCGATCCTCAGAAGATCGGACAAAATAGGCAAGGTGTTAAGACTGGTCGGTTCTTCTATCGCATAACATGTCTCACCGTTGACTCTGTATCGACCCTTGCAGATCGTTGGGTAACCGGCATTTTCGTCCTTGTTAACCCGATCGATCAGCACGCCGTTCAATCGAGTCTCGAGCTTTGAATCCGTTTCGGACCAGCGCACGAAACTTGCCGGTGAACAGGCGCCGAATGTATTAGGCCCCTGTCCTGTCACGTAAGAAGATAGATGACAGCGGCCTTCCACCATGACGCACAAGCTGCCAAAGCCAAATACCTCAATTGGAATTGGACTGTTGTCGACCAAACTCGCTACCTGTTTTATCGACAGCACTCTGGGGACTACAGCACGCTTGATTCCGAACTGTTCCGCATAAAAGCGCATTGCTTCGTGGCTGGTCGCAGAACCTTGTACAGAAAGGTGCAAATGAAGTTGGGGCCATTTCCTGGCGGCGTAGTCCATTACGCCAATGTCGGCAACGATCAGCGCATCTATACCGAATTCCGCTGCCAGATCGACCGCACTCGCCCATTTTGAAAAGTTATCCGGCTGCGGATAGGTATTGATTGCAACGAAAACCCTGGTTCCGTGGTTACGTGCATAAGCCAGTCCCTGGTCTATCTGCTTGGTATCGAAATTAAGTCCGGCGAAATGGCGCGCATTGGTCTCGTCGTTAAAACCGACATAAACCGCGTCAGCACCATTGTCGACGGCGGCTTGCAGTGAAGGAAGATTCCCTGCCGGGCACACAAGCTCCATGGTTGTTTTAGATCGCTCAGATAACCTAGCTGATGGATTCTGAGGACAAAGGCAGGCAGTTTATATACTCACTTTCCACTATATGCTTGCCGCCCTTTGCCAGGCTCGCGGTTTCGGGACACAATCTGTTCCCGGGGACGCCGACGATTGCGATATCGCTTGTTACTGATCCCACGCCGGTCTGCTGCCAACCGGTGTCACCACTACCTTCTGATAGAGGCCGCCGAAGAACGACTCTTTGTGCCAGTGAAATTTTTCGGGCTCGCTGGCAAAATCACAAATATCCTGGTGCCACAAGCTCTTCGCAAACGGCTCAAGCGTATCAAAGACAAGACTCATCACAGGCTTCAAAGGATTGGCCCAGTGCGGCTTGTGGTAATCGATGAAGACGGCCTTGCCGTCGGGAGCGATATTATTCAGCACGACATCGACGAGGCCGTTTTTGTAATCGTCCGGCACTTCGTGCATCAGGAAGTAACAGCACACCGTATCGTACTCTCCCTCGCCAAGATCGACCACATCGAGCTGCCGCACCGACGCGAACGGATAGTCCCGCAATTTTTCAGCGCATTGGTCGACCTGCGCCCTGGAAACATCGACAATCTCCAGGTTGCCCTCTTCGCCTATATGCTGTGCAAGTGCCGGCGAGAAATCACCGTAAACGCAGGCGGTCTGTAACACACTGCTGCCTGGTTCGATTTCGGCAAGGACCTTGCGCTGAAGATTGTGATGCTGAAACCAGAGTATCATTGCGACAACCAACTCGTGGTCGAGCAATTTGACGCTGCGCGGATTCAGATAGGCCCACGTATAGGTTTCACTCAGATAACGGGGGACGGCGGGACCGGTATCACGCAGCGGCACCATCTGGTCATTGTTGTCCGGCAGCGCCTCAGCTGCCGCATTCGGTCCGAACCCTTCGGCCTGTCCGCTCCGTGATACTTCGTAGTCCATTCGCTGATTCCTTGATTTGTAATCACTATCTGAATTGCAGAACCTGTTATCAGTGTAATGCTAGTCGCACGTGGTCACCTGCCTCTATACGGACTTTCCCGGACAAAACCGGTACGACCCGCAATAAGTAATGTCCACTACCGGGAATTAGCGAAAGCCCCGATCGAGTCTGATTATCGTCTCGTCCTCCCGGTTGACCGTCAAGCAAATAGAATTATCTCGCCGGTCGACTCGCGTAACTGGACGCGACGGCCTCTATCATGGTGTCGCTGTAGGGCAAAGTCATCTTATGCATCATGGAGCTCTCGCGCCTGTCATCCCGGTACGCCCGCAAAGCTCTGGCCAGGTATTCTCTGTCCTGGCCGTTGATTTTCGGGATCGCCATTGCGGCTTCATCGATTTCGCCGCCGTGACATCGGTCGCATTTGTCAATAAGTTGTTGCGCGGATGTTCGCCCGTCTTCTGCTGCCCGGGATTCCTGCACCGCATAGAAAGCCGCTATGCTCTCGATTTCTTCAT
>Ga0255048_10000708_pt1 | contig 24668 bp, 28 predicted proteins | sample JV7_2_2_MG_FD_183619 | JGI IMG/M metagenome (GOLD analysis project Ga0255048, IMG submission 183619) | Seawater microbial communities from Jervis Inlet, British Columbia, Canada - JV7_2_2 | ecosystem: Environmental > Aquatic > Marine > Inlet | place: Canada: British Columbia | collected 2016-10-06
TGAGGGAGTTCATCACATCCGCCGAAAGACCTTTATTGAGAGCTGTAGCCCGGGTCTGTAGATTTCTCCTGTCCAACCTATGCTGCTCCTGTGTCTGCGCCATTGCAATCTTGCGCTGATTAAATTCGGCGGTACGGGAATTGGCTGCGGCAACATCCGTAGTATGCTGCGCCTGGATGTCCTTCTGCTTAGCCTGATGCTCCAACATAGCGGCTTTCTGATTACCCTGCTGAATAGCAGAATAGGCACTGAGCCCAGTGCTTCCGATCATCGCTATAATTAGAGGTATTTCTGCGCCCGTCATGAGAAGCTGAATTCGAATTGGAATATCAAAAGATTGATGTTTAGGGGGAACACGGAGTCCGATTCAATATAAATCGGGACACGGGAGCCCAGAGTGTTGCGAATGGAAAACTCATAATCCTTAGATAATAAGGGAGGCGCTATATCCGTAATGCCGACGCCCTCCTTTATCTCCACATCGTCCAGCAGCAAGGGGTCATCTCCCGTCTTTAGGAAGTTAGTCCATAATACTTCCGCAAAGGCGGACTTCAGTTTCTTGGGGATTCCCCGTGTCGTACCTATAACCGTCTTACCCCCATGAGCCAGGAACTTCATGGTGGAACTGAACCTGTAACCGATCATTATAGTCGGGTAATAAGTAGGGTTGTCCTGCATACAGGAGATAAGTATGGTGTCCCATCCCGTTATTGTCCCTGTAGAAGATACGGTATAATCCCCCCGAAAATCACCATCTACAACAATAGTGATAGTCTCATTAAGAAGCCAGGCCAAAGAGGAAATCCCGGAGGCCAGAAGAGTGGCAACGTCAAAAGAGGTATAGGTCAAAGTCCCCTGCATATACACCATGCGAGACGTATTTATGGGGTCTGAGGGATAAAAACTATTGGGTACGGCAGTGGTACCACAAGACGGAATATAGCCCTTGGACTCCAGCGGGATGAAGTTGTCCGCCATTTTCTCCAGAGTGCGTATCTCTACAGCTCCGTTTATCTGGCGGTTTGTAACAACGTATAACCTCCCATCGGCACGGGAGGCGATACTCTCCGCTTTACCTTCCGTCCCGGCAATACGGTAACGGCTCCAGGAAAAGAATTCCTGGTCTTTCAGGTAAGTAACAACGGCTAATTGCCCATCGTTACGGACAGCCCATATACTGGGAACACCCTCACGTTTATATGCGAGCTGCTTAACAAAGCCTCCCTCACGGTAGATATGCTCACTTAGGATGCTTATTTCCCTTGCGGCTATCTGGGTGTTTTCGTTATAAGATAACTGGTACAGCTTAGTACCCCCCTTACCTATAAACAATACGGAAGAGCCTATTCGTAACGGGGCTACGGGAATACCGCCGTCAATGAAATCGGCGGAACCGAAATCGGATTCCGTCTTAGAGGTTATATTGGCGGGGGTTATAAGGTTATCCGTAGCCTTCCCTAATATGGAATAGACCCGCCGAGAAGTCCCGACAACCAAATATCCGAAGGACTCCATCCATACAATTCTATCAAGTGTAGAAGAAAGAAGACGCTCAGCGCCTCCAAAATTATCAAGAACCTCGCCATTGTTTGCGCTCGGAGAAAACTTTTCATACTCGTATTTTTTAGAATAGGAGTACACATCGGGGTTGTCCGGATTACCTCCGAAGAACTGACGTTCCTGATGATAGCTACTGACAAAAGGATAATTACCCGTATACCACTGCCCCCAACGCCACTTCTGGGTAAGCCCGTCCTGAAGAAACTTGGTCTTATCTTTATCGGCATAAGGGGGATACCTGGAAAGAGTTACATTGGCGGTTACTGATGACTGGCTGTCTATTTTACAGGGGATTTGCTCTCCGCCTAAATCCAGACGAACCCACCTACCAACATCATTTGGCACAAAAAAGGCGGATGAAGTAGCTAAAGTGGATGTGATTACCTCATTCTCATAAGTGCACTCCGTATTATCGACCACTTGAAAGGGAGCTAGGAGAGTAGCGGTGCAGACATCTATCTGACGTTTATATCTAACATACAACTCCCCGCCATTATCGAAAAAAGCCTGCTGGTAGTGGTTAGCGTTATAGTCATTTACGAGAGTTCCATCTGCGGTAAACCGGTAACTAACATTATTCTCGAACTGCGGAGCCGAATCTATCTCTATACCTAAAGGGGGAGCGCCGGTAGCGGCAGTCTTTATCTCATAAGTGCCGTTAGCGTCCATATCCTTATAGTCGGATATGGTCTCGCCCAACTCCCATCTGTCCCGTAAACCCAGGTATTTATTGATAAGATACCAGGAAGCCCCGACTTTTATGTAGGAGCCCTCAAGTGCGGTAGTGAAAATACTGGTAGTGGCCTCGACAAGACCTTCGGCTGCGTTGAAAGTAAGCTCTGTCTTAGGATCAATATCGACTACTACATTATCAATCGGCTCTATCGAAGCCGTATCAGTAGTCGGAGTAACAAGAACCTTGGCCAAATACAATTCACCGCCCTTATGGTAGTCCACATAATCGTTGGCGACCACAGGAACACCCGTCCAGTAAGCTGCGGTCAGAGCCCGGAGATTAGCGGTATAGGTAACCGCGCCCAGTCGAAGCCAGGTGTCCGTACTGTCCCAGTAATTATACGGGCCATCATTATATGGGAATACCGTATAGGAAAAAGTGTCAGTCGCCGTTCGGGTTATCTTATAGGGAGCGATAGTCCCACGAAGATGGGTTACCGTGAGAACGTCCCCCTGTTGAGCAAAGTACAAGGAATCCAGGTCCGTTTCCGTATAGACCGTAGTAATAAAAGTCAGGAGGGAGTCATTCTTGTATATATGAAGAAGCAGGTCACTGAAAAGTAACAGATAATAAGTGTCATCGGAAAAGGTAAAACTCTCACTACGGGTCTTGGCATTTGCGAGAATAGGGGTTATGTGATGGGTCCCCATGTGGCGAATAATACCTCCCTGGGGTTGAGCAATCATACCCTCGCACACCTCTAGCCCACTCTCTCTCTTTTCCAGATCAGATCGACCCCGAAAATAGGGGCTTACTTCGCCTAACGAAAAAGAGGGCTTCTCATAATAGAACTGTGACATTACAGAGCTTCAATGACACCGGCATTAAATGTTCTGAACGGTCCACCGGACTGTCCTTTATTTACCGTATCCATAGTCTGCTCCGTATGATACTGTCGTCCGCTGTTCCTTCCGTCATTGGCTGCGGCCTTAGCCATGACTTTCTGGAACTTCTGGTCATAGAAAGCGACATGTTTATCCCCGGAACGACCCAGGTTACTAAGGAAATCAGAGGCGAGATAGTAGATCATAGCCTCATTGAAATTAGGGTCATTAAGGTCTGCGTCCTGCGCATCCTTAATATAGATAAGCCGAAGTTCCGACTTATTGGAAAGTAGTTTATTGGATTCACGGGTATAGTCATCAACAACTACATCATCGCTATCCGCCAGACGATAGATTCTCAGGAAATCAGTCGGGAGTATCGCCGAATAGTCATACCCGAAAGAGGGAGCCGTAGCTTCCGTAGTCAGGACCAGTCGAGTCCTGGCGAAGGACCAGTCAATGCAACCGAGAACAAACCTCTTACATAGTTCATACCGTGAAGAGGCAAGCCGAGCCTCCGGAGTGTTCTCGACGAAAGAGGTTATCGCATGGGCCCCTATCTTGGATAAGGCCCCATTAGCGAGTTCTACCTTGGTTGCTGTTACAGCCATAAGTCCCTATTGCCGCCCCCGAAGGGGCGGACAATAAAGGTTAGGATTACTGTATAATATAGGGGATGTGGAAACCAAAGGTTATGTTTCCATCTAAGGTAGTCCCTGTATTAAGTAGGGTTCTTACGGTAAGGTCGTCAGCAAGACTGAACAGAGCAACTACGTAGAACTCTTTTACAAGAGGTGTTCCATAGGCGGAAAAAAGTCCGTCCCCTGGATTAACCGTATCTATAACAACACTCTCCACAACGGGGAATTGCTTCCCGAAACCGACAGTAGTTCCGATTACCGACAGATTGGTGGACAAACAGGTACGTAAGGTAGAGGTAGCCCCAGCCGTGGTAATGTCCTTGGCTCCGGTAGCATCAAGCGTACCCGAACCATCAACAGCTTCCAGACCAAGAGCTATCTCAACATCCACTATCTGAGCATTCTCCGGAGTTCCTGTGGCAATAGAGCCACCGGTAATCAGCAGAGCCCCTTTAGGGAGCTTACCCAGACGAATAGCGTCTGTTTCAGTTAAGTTACCTGCGCCATCTGTATTGGAGTAAGTAGCGCCATTCCTGTCATTAAGCGGGTTAAACTTCGCTGCAAGAGAGCGAACCCTGCCTTTTACATATTTAGCCTCCACAAAACCGCCACCGAGAACTGTAACGTAATCAGAAGAACCGGCCAGTGTTTGAGGTGTATTCCATGCCATAATATATTATCTTTCTATTTTAAGTTAATAATTAATCATTACAATTAACACGAATTACATGCTCACCCCACATACGAATAGCATCGAAAGAAGCCCTTATGTATATGTAAGGAACGTTTCTTTTGTCTGGACGACGAATTAAAGTCGCTACCAGATTCTGACCAACAGTCAGTTTGATACCACGAGGACCTAAAACGAAACAGGAGCGAACACCACCAGTAGCGGTCAATCTGTTGGAAACAACATAATTGAAACCCATGAATGCGTTCAACTCACCCTCTCCAAGAACCTTTGACGTATTAGTATCAAAATTCTGGATAGTACCGTCTCCCATCATATCTTCCCACTGCTCAGGACCCATGATAAAAGGGAGCTTAGCTTGCGGATTGTAGGACTCATCCTCCATCATAGCTTTCTTGACGGCGGTAAGTTTCCCTACGTTGATGAGAGCCGTACCTCCGATATTAACACCGATATCAAGACCTTCAGTAGTAGTACCATCACCACGGGTAACTGCACCTGCTACCGTGGTAACATAAGCAATACTCGAAGTTGCACCTTGTTTTCCAACAGTGGCAGCTTTAGTTGCGGCATCAACAATCTGAGTGTCTTTATGGCGGGCGAAAGCGGCTAAGGCTGCTGTCGTATATTCATTGGTAGGGTCAGTGGCGACACGGATTAGATCCTTCTCGTCAATGAGTTTCCCCCATTCGAAATCTCTCAATTCCGAACGTCTTTTACCGTGAGGGACATCCATGTGGGGACTATCTCCATAACGGTCGGTCACCTGAACAACGTCGTCTGCCAGACCAAGTCTGTCATAGAACTCATATTCAGATGCCTGTGGCGTAGTTTCGACGAATGGGGTCAATTTTGACTCCATTTGCTGGAAGGCATGAGTAAAACCGGCATTAAACTGGTTAATGTAGGCTGTCTCAATTATCCCAGAGCTTGTAGCTGAACTTGGCATAATTTATTATATTAAGTATTAAGATTAGAATTAATTGGATACTAACCAGACCGTCCCCGGCTACCTGACGATTATATAATAGACCGTCACCAGCTACCTACTATTTGTAAGCAGCCTTTACATGCTAAACGCCTTATGTCCAGTAAAATCTACCGATGGTCACCACCGGAATATACTTTCTGGTATAAAGAATTCTTGGTGGCTATGGCATTGGCGTGGCCCGGATGCTTCTTGTCGTACAGCGCCTTCATATTTTCCGGGTCGGCTTCAAACCGCTTCAACTGCTCCAGACTCTGGGCGGGAGTTCCTGCGAAAACCGTCTCAGGTGAAGTGCTGGTGCCAAAGTTATCGCCGGACATCATGGCCCCCATCTTATAGAACATACTGAAGAAGCGGGGATCTGTCGCCAGACCGGACTTATTTACAAAGTCTATGGTCTCCTCATCCGCCAGCTTAGCGAATGCGGCCTTTGCCATATTCACATTAGCGTTAAATCCTTCTTCTCCACCCCAGTCAGAGCGAAGTTTGTTCAATAAACCTTCCTTTTCCTTGGCTGTCTCTGCCTGTCGATTGGCATAAACACCAAATTCCCGTTCCAGGTACTCCTTCATTACGGCCTCACCCTGTTTCTTGGTGAGTCCTACTTTATGGAAGACACCCTTGAAGTGAGCCATCTCCTCTTCAGGAAGTGCCTCTATTCCATCGGGAAGTTTTTCAAATTTGGGGCTCTCATACCCTTCCGACTGCTCCGGTCTTCCAAGTCTAGTATAATGCTCCCCCCACTCATCATCGCTCCAGCTTTCAGTTGGGGCTGGCATTTTGTCGGCTCCGATGAACTTCTGGGCTCCGACAAGTTGCTTGGAGATGTTCGCGAAAGCATCACCGACAGTCTTCGCCTGTACGTTATCAAAGACGGGATTGTGCCTAATGTCCTCTGGGATGAGGGGTTTCCAATCGTTTGTGTCATCAGGTGACGGTGTTGATACGACCGGGTCCGTCAAGGAAACTCCGGGATCTGCGGGTGGTGTGTTATCTTCTGCCATGATTTAATATATGTTCTGCGGTTGTTATTGAAAAGTCAGCCATTTTCTTTGGGGTCTGATATACATGCTGGATAATACTTGTTACAACACGACGTTCCCCTACATTGACGAGGACCTCATCGTGAATTACGTTCGTCTTCACATCGAACAAATGGACATTCTTACAAAGATCCATAAGGACCCTCTTCCCCAGGTCCGTCCCGAACAGGGCGGCATAGTCCTCCTTTGAGGCTATCTCCGAGGGTTTTCCGAATTCGGGACTGATTAAATTACGTACTATGTCTTCCGGCATTAGATAGCCACACCCATTTCCTGAGCTTGTGCTACATTCTTGAGTGCGTTGGTTGCGGGTTCCGCGGTTTGTTCGATGAGAGAGGCTTGTCTTTCCTGCTCCCGTTGTTGTTTTAAAGCTTCCAGTTCTTCGTCACTATTCAATACTTCCGCCCGGACACCACGTAATAAGTACCGGCTAAGACGAGGAATATTGATAGGGTCCAGCGCCGCGGGGTCAATCTGCGCAAGAGGTAACAGACGCTCAAGTGTTGACAACACCTGATTCTTGTCTGCGAATAGCTGAGCACGGAAGGCGGGAGACACGAAGGAAATATCCATAGGTAGGAACTCTTCGAGGGATTGAGGTATCGGGGGCAATCTCCCATTTGCCTGTAGTAGAAAATACGTTGTTTTCACTACTTTGGAGAGATATCCGCTTTCGAGCTGCGTTATGATGGCCCCCATCTGACGTAGCTGCTCTTCCCTGTCATCAGAGATTTCCGCTATCGTCTGGCGTTCCTTCTTTTTGGGGCGAAATAACAAGTCTATATAGAAGCAGCGATTTACCGCCTCCTGTTTTGCCTGTAAAAGTTCCAGGGAAACACGTGGGTCTGAACCCGTGTGCATGGGGAATGGGTTCTCGGCGCCCTCTTCCTTCATGATGACTCCTCCGGGAACGAACTTCATCGGAGTAAAGAACCCTTCATTCTGGAAAACGAACGGTGGGCGATTGGCCATTTGAGCCGCCGTAAGGATTTCCTTGGTCAATTCATTGAGGACCCTGATTTCCGGAAGACAGAAGAATGCGGGAGGGTGTCCATAGACCCCTTCCGAGTTTATCGACCAGCGAGGAAATAGATAAGGAAAGTAGTCAAAGCCAGAAACACGTAGAATATAATCATCCGTCTTTCCGTCAAGAAGCCACCATACCGATGCCCAAGGCTTATTTTCCGGCGTCTGGGCTTTGATGTTTCTTTCCTTTCTTGGATATACGGAATGGATTAACGTCCACTCCTTCTCGGAGGGCTCATTATGAAAATCCTTTGGCAGACCCTTGTTCCCACCTCCGGGAGCTATGAACTCCTGGACAATCTGTCGAGTCGTCCGGGTTTCCTTCCGGAATACCGTATCAATCTCCCCGAGATAATTAACGTCCAAAAGGCAAGCCGCCAGAGGATAATGCTTAAAGACAACAGAGTTTCTGTTCTTATCGTAAACGATAGACTGAGGCCCTACACTAAAGCGCACCATTTCCAGATAACTCTGGTTGGCAGCGGTCTTGAACTGGGATTCGGCCTTACCCAGTTCCTTATACATTATGTCCCCTATCAAATCCAGGTATTCCCTGGCATCCTGGGGCAATCTATATACTAATTCATTGTCAGGTCCTACATTAAACCACCGCCCGACAGGATTAACCATGTCGCTGAAGAGCCCGTTAGCGAGAGTCTCAGCAGCCTTGATAGCAGTACCATCATAAATGTTGCCGACCTCAGAAGGCTGCGGAGTCTTAGTCCCGGAACTACCCGTGAATGAGGGGACATTCGGCGAAATAAAGGAGCGGATTTCCTCAAAGAGGGTATCGAACGGGCCACGGATTTTCTGTAAAGCCGTCCACCGGGACTCAAGTTGGGCATAAAAATCCTTCTTTATCATGTTATGGATATACCGGCACCGGTACGTTCCGAACTTCTTCCTGTAAATACATTGCCCCCAAAAGAGGTCCTCTTAGGAACTGCGTTCAGCTCCGTCTTTTTTCGCTTTCCCGTTTTTGCCGCAGGAGCACTTATGACCGGGAATATCGCTGACACAGGGACCGGAGCCGGTCTTTTCGGTTCTGGTGGTGTTGGGCCTCCCATAATTACTAAGAAATTTTAAAATTCGGTTGGTTTTATACCGTACAATCGTACTCCTGCCCGTAAGCTCACGGGCAAAAGAGATATAAGGCAAGGGGTAAGGCATATACTTAACCAATGTCAACAAATCAAATCCGGGCTTAATCCGAAGATACCAGATGTACCAGGCATCATTGGATCGTTTCCCCATAATAAAGAACTTATTCCCCTTGAAGACATAAGTCTCCTGGTCGGGATTATCGAAATAGACACTGAACCAATAGGAGAAATCCTTCCCCACGCGCTCGTGGTCGGCTATAGCCTGCTGATATATGGACTTAGCTGTACTCGAAATCTGTTGGCGATGCAGCCTTATACCCAAACTTTCCATACACCCTTTCCATTGTGTCCTCCTCCGCAGTCATCTTTCGACGGGGAGAGAAACGATTATAGTCGGTCTCCATTTTCATATTGCCACGGATTCTGAAATTACTGTCAAACTTAACACCGGTAGCCAGGACCCTGAACGCATCAGCAGGATGGGAAGCCCAGTCATGGACGGGGGTGTTCTTGTAGGTCTGGTTCATTTCATCCCATTCCCGGCGGTGGGAGCTGAGCCCCTGGATTCCGCGACTGCACTTCGCATAGTCAAAAGCGCATATCGGGAGAATGGTGCGGACAAAGTTACGTCCCTCCTCTTTTCGCAGCTTCTTTACGACTTTGAACCGGAGTCCGAGGTCCTTGAAGATGGACCAGAGGGTTTTTCCGGAGGAGTGCATATTTCCGGCCTGCAAGTCCCAGGGTCCGTAGTGGGTTCCGTAGTTGTAATCCTTGTCGCCGATGATTTTAACATAGTCCGACGGACCTTTCCCAGAAGATTCATAGTAATCAATGAGCGCAATCTTTCCTCCGAGGAATTGAAAAAACCAGATTGATGTGGCGTCATCGTAACCGAGGTCCCAGGCGGTATGGACGAGTTGGGAGTGGTTGTATGGCACATGTGTTATTAGGTTTTTGGTTCTTAGGTAACGCATCTGCGTTTCATAGTAGGCCCCCTGGATGGGAGCATTGAACGAGCACATCATTTCCTGCTGGAAAAGTGCCTCGTTACCAAGTTCGTTACGCAGGTTACGAATCTGGTCGGGTGACAAATACTTTATATCTGTGGCTTTTTTATGCTCCCAGTACCATTTAGGGTTCGCCTTGGCATTCTCCAGCATATCCCAGCCGTGGTTCTGCCCACGTGGAGTATACAACCACATCGCCCATCCATTGTTCTGATTGAGAATAGGGGCCGATAGTTTCCATACCATGGGATCCATCAAGCTCCACTCGGAGAAGTATATCCCTATAGGGTTCGCCCCAACAAAGCGGTCCGGCTTGTCGGATCCCATTATCTGAAAAACACTGCCATTTTTGAGCTCCAGTGTCATCTCGGCGTTTTGCCGGGACTTTACGAGTTCTTTTGGAAAAGCGTCTAAAAAGCGCTTTCCATCCATATCCATTCCATTCCATGCTATTCTCCTTCCTTGGTTGAGGTAGGGATAGACCCCCCAGTACAAGCCAACGCGCTGCTGGGAAGCTACCGCTATCCGGTTAATTCCTACGTAATCCTTTCCGTGACGACGAGGCCAAACAATAACGGCCCGCTTGCCGTTGTTTTCCATATACTTCCAGAGCGGAAGCTGGAACCACAACGGTCGCCACCCCTGCGCGGGAAGGGTGACGGTTGTGGAAAGTATTCCCACCTAGAAGCTATAGGAGATTCCGGCGGATACCGTAATGGACGAGTTCAGTTCAAAGCCGGCATTCTCGGTATAGGTGACACCACCGGAATAGGTCAGGGCGTCCGAGGTCTTCTCGGCGGAAAGCCCGACGGATATATCGTTGAAGTCATACTTGTGCTCCCCAAAATAGTACTCGTTGTATTTCTCCGAACCAAATCCTACCGAAACCCATGGGGTTAAAGATACTAGAGTCGATGGCTCGGTGTAGGTATAGGAGTAACTGATATTCGAATAGGCTCCCTGAATCTCCGTATCGTAAGCTGAAAAGAGAACGAGGTCTCCCACAGGGGAGGGAATTTCTGAGGATATTGAGACCTCGCGAGTATCTTCGTACTTCGGGAACTGGTATTCCGTAAACGAAAATGTCAGGTTATTGTAAGTATAACCTATAATAAAGTCATGCTCTCCCAGCCTTGGGAGACCGTTGCCCCTGGAGGCCATGGCGATATAGTTCCAGTAGGAAACAAAGAAATCGTTATAGCTCAAAGTGACATCCGAGAACAGGGACGCGTTGGAATCTCCGAGGATTCCCCGCCATATATAGTCACTGGAGACGGTAGTTGAGATACTGCCGGAAATCGGCGACTGAACGGGGAGAGGTTCGGCATCCGGAAGCTGAGCCACGAGCGGCAAGCAGGCCAAGAGGGATAAGATTAATAATTTCTCCATAGTGTTCATTTTTTCTTTAGTTGGTTGTTAAGAATCAAAGTCAACAGCAAAAGGATCGCCAAGGTAGGCGTAGGCATTCGGGACGCCGTAGAATTTCTTCCTAAACGGATAGTAGTAATCCCGGTCAAAGTGCTTACAATAGGAGGTCCACCACAACATGACGGTAGCGGCCCCTATAGTGAACGGAAACGAGGATACGAGATTCGGTACCCCCTTATGCTGATACACCTCCCGTTTATTAAGAATCATCTTGAAGTGAAGCTCCATCCACCGGCGTCGCCACAGATGAGGGACCGTACGGGTCATCCCGTTATCGGTTATGAACTGTAACTTGTAATTGTTACTGAGATAGCCGGGGGTCGCCTTGTCGAATTCAATAGGTGTTCCGCGGTAACCGGATTTGCGAACGAGGGATTCGCGGGGGATCCGGAACTCGGAACAGACCTGGGCGAGCGTTGGCCGGGACCGTTCGACGAAGCGGGAGTAAGCCTTATCCAGTACGGATATGTTATGGTTGGGAACTCCTTTTGGCCTACCCATTCTTATAAGCTGTATTAGTCATTATCCACCCCTCCACCTGGGACACTCTCTTATCCAGGTGTATCAACTTATCCATTACCTTACCATCAATCGTCTGACGCATCTCGGCATTTTCCACCTTTATGGAAACCATGGTCGTACCGATCCAGGCAACGAGCCCCACTATAATCAAAGACGATATTGTTACCGTTAGATTACGTATTGTCGAAAGGGTATCCTCTGCTCCTGATTTACTCATAGGTGTGGGGTATATGGTACATACAGAGGAATAAGTCACTTGAAATGATACCCGTACCGTGGAACACCTCCTCCGGAGCTATAGCTAACTATAACTAAATTCACTTAGGGTTGGGATGGGTGGATAAATGGAAGATTGCAAGAGAAAAGACAAAAAAAGTGAGGCCGGCGACTGAAGACTGCCGCCGGCCCCTATAACAACACAACGAACTACGAGGCAACACAACAACCTCGGAATTGGAAGTTTTCTCCTCTATATATAGATTACTGTCAAGGATGGGTGACTGAAGAGTTTATTCTCCCTGGGCTTCCATCGACTGAAGTTCCGCTGATTCCACGTCCGACATGGCCATCTCTTCAAATTCACTGTAGTCCAGGCTTTTGTTCGTTTCAATGATAGCCCTGTCCATCTTCTCCAGCAGCGGCTTATTGGCGTCTTTGAAGCTGACTACAGTAACTCTCACGTTCAGGTTCTTTTCGACATTCAGATCAAGTGACTTTAAATCCGGCGTCAGCTTATTCGTAAGATACTTGTTAATAGCTAACTTTAAAGCGGGCTCGGTATCCTTCTTCTTGGCGGTCAAAATGAGCTGCTTTATGGGATCATGCTTATGTTCGCGGCACAAGCGGGCGACTTCACTGTTATTTTCGGTGTTATTGAGCGGATTCGGTATATTAGTGAGATGATGGCTGATTTCCGCCTGGTCACTGGCAACCTTGGCAATAATTTCCTTTTTTGCCGCGCTGACTTTCTGGGCTATGGCCTTCCGATGCTTGTTATATTTTATATTCTTCTTCGAAACGACCTTCTGGGCCTTCTTTTTAGCAATAAGGGCCTTCAGGGCCTTTTTCTCCTTACCGAGATTCTCCCGGGCGGACTTTCTTACTTCCATCGGATGTTTGGAAGTAAAAGCCTGATGCTCCAAAAGGGCTACTTTTTCCTCCTGAAGCTCTATTTCCGACTTGACTATTTGAGGTTTCGGGTTCTGGCCGATTTCGGTGTTTTCGGTGTGTTTTTCGTCTGTCATTAGGGCGATTTCGGGTGTTTTACGATGTATTGGCAACATTTTTAAAATTGGCACGGTTTTTGACGGCCAAAAGGGCGGGCTCAAGCGGGCAAAAAAGGCCAAAAGTATTAGAAGTTGGCCAAAAGTATTAGAAGTTGAGTTTCTAAAGTAATACCAATTTTCATTATCGGTGCTATCTGGGAATCAAGGGGTTACAGAAGCGAGTTTTCAAAAGGGCTCAAAAAGGGGTTTGTAAGTGCTTGATAATCAGTAAACAGGGTATAGCGGTGAAAGTAATACCAATTTTGAAAAACGGAGCCCCTTGGTGTGGAAGAGGTTACAGGGATTTTACAAATTTTTTACAATCTGTAACTCGTTGGTAATGTATCTGGAGGACGGAAATTCAAAAGTAATACCAATTTTGAAAAACGGAGCCCCCTGATGGAGAAGGGGATAGAGCTGAAATAGGAATGGTTATCGGAGATGCAAGTCCTTGATACTCGTTCTGGTATTGGCAAAACCCAAACTTTTTTTTTATTTTGAAAAAATTTTGAAAGTAGCCAATACTTTGACGAGTATTAAGGACTTAGGGGATTTTTTTTACACTCCCAAAAAGACGTTTATTTTCTAAGTCGTTGCAGCTAAAAGGGCTCCGTTTTTCAAAATTGGTATTACTTTAGGATTTTTTGTTCAAACATACATTACCAACACTTTACAAAATCGTGTTTTTCGGTACATTTTCCCAAAGTGGTTGATGGTGAAGGGAAACCGTTTTTCAAAATTGGTATTACTTTTGCAAAACTGTCCGAAATATACATTACCAACACTTTACAAAATCGTGTTTTTAGAGGTTTTTTCTGTATCCCCTTAATGCCCAGATAGCACCGTTTTTCAAAATTGGTATTACTTTTGAAATGGCTAAAACCAATACTTCTAATACCTTTTAAGGCATATTTCACCCGATATATTCCCTAAGTCATTGATCCTTTGATATAACCGTTATTGAAAATTGTTATTATTTTTCCTTTTTAGTCGTTTGTAATTTTTTTGATTTTATTTTCAAAAGTGTGATTTTTGATTTCAAAATAGAAAAGTGAATGACGGGAACGATCTAGTAGATAAAATGGGGGAACGAATTTCCCCCATAGGCCCCCTTTAAATACCACCGATATTCATAGAAGAGCTATGAATATCTTCACACAACCTGCTCTAGCGACAATTAGCGGCAGATAATGGCCATTATCTGCGAATCATATAGGCGGGGAAGTCAGCGGCACATGGCCATTGGCTAACGCCAATGAACATGTGCAATCGACATGGGTCATTTGTCCTGCTATTGAGACAGGCCATGCTAACGCATGCCCACTGTCACAAGGCAGGCACAAATGGAACACCGTCCACATCAACGACATGAAACAAACACGCACATAGCCCCTTGTCTCTCCAGACTCACAGACGACCCACATTATGTCTATAAATCACTGTCTCGGAAGCGTCCTGTTGCCCACAAAGCAGCCCTTTTACGCAAGCCAGGGGCTTGCTGGACTGCGGTGTTCGCATCAAGCGTCGCTACGCTCCATTCTATCGTGTAAAAGGACAATAAACGCCCGATCTCCCCTTACCATTGATTCCATCATTGACGCCCGATTGCTCGATCTCCTTCGAGGCAAGCCTCTGAGGGAATCTCGCCGAACGCATCGTTTTTATGTAATTTGGGCATCTTCTTTGTCCTTTTGCTTAATGTTTAACTTAATAACATCAATGAAAATTGTATTAGCTCGCACGGAGTCTAAATGTGCAACTGTCGCATCTTATCCTATCGGAGGCATACTCTCCAATCCATTCAAAGTTACAGCTACTTTGACCCAAAGTGATACGGGAACGATGTTCCAACGGATGTTCTCTGACCAGAAGTCTATTGTCGCAAGACGCATGAAGTTCCACTTGCAGAAAGTCGTCTGTAGAGCAATGACCTCTTCAAAAGGCTTCAAGACTCTATCGTTTGTCTCTCCCAGCAAGACCGTCTGTCACATGGACGTTATATGTCTCTACTCTCGTTTCGTCCAGCAGTGGTATTTGGAGCACCCCAAGGCATTGAAGAGGGACGCGGTGCGCTTCGCTCCTAAGCCTAAAGTCTCCAAAAAAGCTGTTAAACGCACTGCCGCGAAGCATCTGGCGAACGCTGCCATCAAGTAATAATCCTTAACTAACAGAGGGCGTATAGTCTAACAGCTGTACGTCCTCTAATTAAACCTAAACCAAACAAAACTATGAATGGCCAAAGTCACGAATTATACGGTATGAACGGAACTATCCTAGCCTACATCTATCCCTGTATCGAAGATGGTGTAGTTGTCGCAGAAATGTCCGACGGGAACGAAAAGGTTGTAGCGTACGGCAGCACATCTCTAGACGAGTTAAAGTCTTGGTGTGAAGCTCAAGCTAACAAGTTCTCTGATGACTACCCTGACGACTGGATATCTCCAGGTAACCTCTATTGACGCAGAGGGCGTACAGTCTCAAAGGCTGTGCGTCCTCAAAGCCTACGGCGTACGAAACAGCGGCGACAGTAATCGCCGTCGCTACGCTCGAATCGTAGTAGATACTTACTAACATCCCGGACAAATTCGTCAGTTGATCTACTTACTAACATCGGTCTCAAACACCAACGACGACCGCTACACCCACAACATTTGATTGCGCACGTGTCGCCCGATTGTCCGTCCTCGTACCTCGGACGAACAGAACTATTCTTATAAATGTCCTATAAGGGACTTATATAAATCCTAAACGAAATAGAAAATGAAAATATCGGTAGAGAAAGTTGGTATGGAGAATATAAAGAAAATGAATAAATTCGACACAATCGTATGTAACATGATGCGAACAATCACTAAACTGTATGAGGACTACCCCAAGACATACATGGCAATAGCTGTATTACTGGTTATTCTTGGTATGGCTAATGCGGCAGTGGGGCTGTTCACTATCACAAAATGGATAATATCATGAATAATCTATTCCTGATCGTTATAACAGAGATATTCGCAGTATTCATAGCGTTCTGTCTCATCTATGGAGCTATCGTATATGTTCCAGATATGCCTAAAAGTCATAGGGTACTGTACACAATAACAAGTGTACTGACCCTGATACTCATAGGCGCACTTGAGTACGTAATCTTAACTAAACTATCATGAAGACAATAGAGTTCCTCGCAATCATACTAACTGTATCAGCATTCCTGATGCTGATACAGATAACATATCTAACACTAGAAACAACACTACGATAATGAAAATACAGCACATATCAATCAGAACAGGAGACACATCAAACAGATGTGTCCTATATCACATAGAGGTATATATGGATTTACGGAAGGAAGAGTCCCTGAAATTCACAACATGGGTATCTCCGAAGATAAACTCAAAGATACCTTTCTCGACAAAGCACGTCGCAGAATGTATCCTTAACAAGTTCCGTAGAATCGTAAGACAACTAAACCAACCTCAAGCCACGTTGGAAATGATGGCCTGTGTCAACGCCAACGAGCATACAGTGAATGCTGTCACTGGTACTATAGACTTAGACCATATCATCCACGAATTAACACGTTAATCCTTTTTGAGCTATGAGGATTTACGAAACACAACAAGCTCACAAAAACACATAAAACACATGTCTAATATAAAATTAGCGTCCAAAACGGTCGCAAAAACACAGAAGATAACGGGATTCAAGGTATTTGGTAACTTCAAATGCTATGCAATATCCCTATCAGACACTAAAGAGCCAATCCTCTTCAGCTTACTGAACGAGAAAGGGTTCAATGCAGGGTCTGACTCACTACTTAGTCTCTTACCTGCAAATGCGGGGATAACACTCGCAACCATGCAAACCCATACCGAGAAAATCATGTGGATATATGAGAATCGTAATGATTTCATAGCCACTCATCTCATAGGGCAGGAAGTTCGCATAATACAGGCGAAAGTTATCAGTAACGGGAACCATTATACTAATACCAGTATTACTCCAGCCAAACGGAGCAAAACTGAACGTAAAGTAGCCCTCAACAGCGTAGCGTTCATGGAGCTGGAGAAACTCGTCAAGGAAGCTAACCCTAAGGAAGATAAGGAGTTACTTTAAATGAGTATTATCAATAGAACATTAGACGGTATCAAGGACATCCTCTCTCCCAAAAGAGGGGGGAGTCCCCAAACGATTGAGTGTACCTATACTGCTCAATACCAGGGAGAGACAATGGAGTTCAATGCAGGACATGCCTTTTTTGAGAGTTTGCAGAAACTTCCGTTAAAAGACATAGCTATTGAAGCTGCTCCTCACTTCAGTATCTCAGCCCCGACGCTATCGCACAGAGCGGAGCTGATGGCACTCATTGAAAAGAACACGGACCCTAACGAGAAGGTATTCCATTTCTCGATAGCCTTCTCTCCAAAACAGTCGATAGCATTCAATGCCAAATGGAAATTCCTGCAATCACTACCGCAAAGAAAGATGACGATAGTGATAGATGAATATGATGAATCTCAGGATTCCTTAACCGTCAACCAAGCGTTAGCTATAACATTATGCAAAAGCTAAGCCTTGGCTGGACAATCCCCGAACTGGAGAGACTATCCAGCGGGGACACCGTTATTATCGGAGAGGAACTCATCCTGCTCCATACTCTCCAACAGATGGGACGACTCACCATCTGCAACGAGGGAAAAGGCTCCTTGAATGCCGATGCTATTGTGGATACCTTTGACTCGGAGTTCTGCCTTCGAGTCAAACCAACCTATATCGAGGAACTGTTCACTAACCTTGAAAGAGAATGCCTTGAGTATTCCGCCCTGTTGAAATACAGGGTATATCTAGGTTCGGAAGTTCCACGTATCAACTTCAACAGCCTTTCCAGTGACCAGGAGTCTTACGACCCACGATGCTATGAACGACAAGCACCCAGCCCGTTCATGGCTAACCCAGACTCCTTCTACGATACGTGGAGTAACACACTCGAACGGAGTAAAGGAAAGCGTCATATTAAACTGACAGGCGCATGGGTTCCAGAAAGCTCCTGGCTCTATCCGCATAGAGTCACCCAATTCGAGACACAACAAGGAAATCGTCTTGGCTTCGTACAGCGTAAAGACGCAATGGAAATCCTGATGTTCTAAAAACCACTCGCCGACCGTAGCCCTAAAGGGCTACGGTCTAGTCAAAAGCCTCAAAACGCCCCAACAACCGCTACACCCCTTGCCTGGCCTGTAACGCACTAACCAATATATTATCCCGCGCATGAAACATCAAGTGTTCCTCGGAGGAACCTGCAACGGCTCCACATGGAGGGAGGCCCTCATCGAAATGCTCAAGATTCCCTTCTACAACCCCATCGTCTCAGACTGGAACCCAGAGGCCATCGAGGAGGAGAATGAACAGAAACGTATATCCAAATACCACCTCTACACCATCACCCCCCTAATGACAGGGTGCTACTCCATAGCCGAACTCATGCACTCCGCTCACACCCACTCAGGTAGCGTTATCTTCTGCCCCCTCCGTTACGGGGACGGGAAACTCTTCAACGAGGGCCAGTGGAAATCCATAGTGGCCGTAGGAAACTTAATAGACTCCAAAATAAGACAGTTCGGGGAACTTCACCATGTAGCCGACTTCCTCAACTCCGAACCGCAATGAAGGATGGATTAAATCATTTTTGAGATGAGAAAACTGATACTAACCGCCATAATACTGACCCTCATAAGCATACTGATAACCTACTCCCTTCACCTGATAGACATCTACATCACTTCGAACAATCTCGAAACAATACGGCAATACCTGAACACACGACAATGATGGACATATTTATCTACGCAACACTCTCGGCGCTCGGACTCCTCTACTTTTCCTATAAAATGCTCGGGCTACACAGGCTCATCAAATGGGAAAAGAAACTGGATATTCTTGTAACATTCGGGTTGCCCGTATTATTCTACGGAACATTCTCTGGAATGGTAAGTGCGGTACTCACGGGAATCATATTCTCAGGAGGTCTGCACCTGCTGTCCAAATTAAATCATTTATGAGGTGGAAACGCCTCATATCTATAACAACAAAAAACTAAAAGATATGTATGAAGTAATAGTTAGATTAGGTACAGACTCAATCACATTACGTGACTTGAGTGGTGACACAACGGTAGCATCAGTTCTATCAAACCCACGTGTTGCAGGAGGTCTGGAAATCACAGACCCTTTACAATACAGGGTATTAGCATATGGAGTAGAGCAAAGCCCTACCCAGATCCTGAGCGCCGTATCGGACGAAGGAGCAAATGAACTTGAGTTCATCGTGGAACAAAGAGCCTGTACCAAAGCGTAATACTAATCAAAAATAGTGTGTTACGGGCAGTGGCACATCATTATGGCCTCGGAGCACTTCTGCTTCGGGGCCTTTTAGTTTTTAAAAATCATTATGGAAACACAATATATAATCTCCAGGGAAACAGGCATCATACGAAGGGACTTCAGCGACACCTATCTCGGAGGGGAAAAGGAATTGCTGGATAAAATATCCCTGACCAAGCCTTTATTCCTTCCCGATCTCCTGATGCACCCGACAACCTACGAACCCGTAGGGTTATACTCGGAGCAGGGAAAGACACAGCTTATCTTTAAATATAATTTCCCGATAAAGATACATGGGATACAGCTGAAGCTCGAGGACTTCATGAGCACGGCATTCCAGAACAATATAAATGTGCCGAACTTCCCGGATTACCTGGAAAGCATAAGGGAACTTGTAGGGCAGGCGCAAACTACGGATGGCCCGACCCCACTAATAACCATGCCTTTAAGAACTTCACAAATACCGAATTCAGTAAACGCAGCGGAATCCTGCGTACAGGTAAGTCCCGAAGACTACGCCACAAAGATTCCAGGTTATCTATTAGTGACCCTACCTAATAAACTCAGTTCCATACTACACCCCTTGCCTCCAATGGGACCCTATGCTCAATTAAATGCCCTGTTAAGGACTATGGATCTGCATTTCATGGTAAAGATAAAGAAATCATTCTACGCCTCACCTACCTTCAATATACATCCCGATGCGAGGGTATGCTCCAGCAACAGGGTTTACTGGGGACAGTCAACGCAAACCAGGCAGAGATTAAGCACTGACCTGTATTCCAGCTATAATACCAGGCACCCCATACTTACCAGTTTCCTCAGATGTCTGGATATATTCCTGGGACATACGGAATCCAACTGGGACTTAAATAGTGATACAAAAATGTTCAATGCCTACCTGTCCAGAGGATCCAGCAGGATAAACTCACTACTATTCATGTTCACGGACAAGGCCCACCATGACACGGCACCTTTCTCTTCTCCGATTCCCGGAGCTTTCCAGAGAATAGCTAAAAACTGCACTAAGGAGTATCTGAAATATGCCAGCTAGAACACAGCTACAAACAGGGAGCCGTCAGCGAATCAGCTTTACCGGAGTTGCGATATTACCCGACAACAGCTATTTTGATATACCTCATTTCATAGATCAAGGGCTTACCCCAGAAACCCGGGACCTGTTAAGGATTTATAGCGGAATAGAGCTTATGTTCAATGAATGCGGGAGGGCAATACCCTTTAACTTTCCGGGACGGCTTCAGAAGCTGGTCTGTTTCCTGGAAAGAGTCAGGCAGATTAATGAGCATCTTCATCGTATAATGGAGCATTATATCCCTAATTACATACCGGGAATAAGAAACCACAACTCCCATACACAGATCCAGATTATACTGACTGACACATATCCGAGTATAGTAACAGTAACAAGTCGGATGATCCCTACAGACATATCAGTGGACTACGCAATCCATCAGGCAGACGATATAAGGGTGATATGCAGAGATATAAGGAGGAGACTTGTAGAGATAAGGCTAGATGTATCCCGGATAGAAGGCTATGAAACGGAAAATATAGTAACAGCCACTCATACCGTGGAAACCGTACACGCACCCGATATGGGCAACCTGTATGCCCTACTAAACCAGGCTCACTGCAAAGCCGCCGGTAATGTAATAACGGGATATAACGCGCAGAGCGAAAGAAGAGCCTTAACTACATTATATAGCCTCAACAAGCAGAAAATAGCCTACATCCCCACTGTAATACAGTTATTTAAAATCTATTTGGGGATAGAAGGAGAAGACAGACAGAAAAAGTACTTCCAGAAAACGATAAAGGAACTCACTCCCGAAACATCGAGAGATGATTTGGTTAATATATTGGATAGAATGAACGGAATCAGATGAACCTACCAGGCAACATACACATAATAGGCTGCGGAGGCGTAACAGGATACCTGTTACCGTCTCTCACACGATGGATAGGCGAAAGAATCTTCTACCATTTATGGGACGGGGATAAGGTAGAGGAACATAACCTGAAGAGGCAGTTCTTCCTTCCCCGCGATATAGAAAAGTACAAGGCTCCAGTCATGTTACAACTTATTCCAAGGTATTACAGAAAGAAAGCATACAAGGAATATGCCAAGCCTGCCAACTTCGACCCCGACATAGGAATCGACGACTTGATTATAGCCTGCGTGGATAATAACCAGACCCGACAGTTTCTGTTGAAGTTCGCTTACCTCAAGGAAGTACCTATACTGATAGCGGCAAATGAAGCCGAGAGATTCAGCGCCAACTTCTTTCATCCGGAATACACAGGCATAAACCCAAGGAAACCTGCTTACTTCCTGAACAGAGAGTGGCAGGATGAAGACCCGAAGGACTACTTCAGTTGTGCAAGCGAACCCTCTCCCGAATGGCAACAGTCAGCATTTTCCAATCAGGGAGCGGCATTCTGCGCTCAGGCTCTACTGCATTATTGGTATATCCGTAAAAGGAACCCCCATGCAATGATAGAAAACTTCCCTGTCCATATACGCAGCACCATAAAAGGTAAAACCGAATCAATAACTCTCGAACAATATACTCACTTATTAAAAGCACATGAACAACGTAATACCATTTGAAAACGACCTCATAAAAGGGCTCAAGAAAAGTAAGGAAGATTTATGTACCGACCTTATCTGGAAGGGTACAAAAATGCCGTGGGGCGTATGGTGCAAATCCATATCCTTCATGAAATACTCCTATGAGAAAGTTAAATCGGAAACCCTTATATCCTATTTGTATAACCCGACAAAGAAAGAGTGGGCTGTATTCCCCTTTGAACAGATTACATCGGGAATGACTGTAAAATATAACTATACAAACCCGGAATTCAAAAAACAAAAAGCCCAGTTTCCCGGTTATCTGGAGATGGGCACGTTACATAATCACTGCTGCTCAAAGGCGTTCCAGAGCGGTACAGACAAGAGTGACGAAGAAGGTAAGGACGGAATTCACCTCACGGTAGGGGAACTGGACGATAAATGGCCTGATATACATATCCGGGGATACTACAAGGGACTGGAGCATACTGTAAACCTGTCAGATTGGGTGGACTTGCCTAAAGCCCTTCTGGAAGACGTAAACCCCGAACTGCCCGAGGAATATCTGGAGGAGGCTATATGGCTATCCTGGAGAAAAGCCAAAGAGAAAGACTTCCCTAAAGGATGGATGAAGAATATCAGTAAGCCTAAAGTAACCGCATACTCTTATAAAGGAATTTATCCCGATATAACAGAAACCCGACAGCCCTGGCATCCCCTCCCTAAAAAAACCGATAGTGGGGACCTCTATTATCATATAGGGGACAGTGCCTACCCTAAACAGATAGAAGCTCTCCGAAAAGATATAAGGGAAAAAATGGAAGAAGGGTGGGATGCCTTGATGGAAGAAGATGAAAAATTCATCTTTGAGAATATAGGAATACAAAACCCCAACTCTAAATTCCCAGGAATGAAATGGGACGATGAACTTGAACAATTCGTAAAAAGAAAACCCAATAAAACAGAGGAATACCTCCGAATACTACAAAAACAAATACAGAATAAATGTGATTCAACTCCCTTTAATCAAACCGAACTCAAACTGGAAACCCCCAAAAAGCCTTCCAAACATTACGACTACGGAGATTGGGATTGATATTGAGACTGAGGATTATTTCGACGATGATCAGCCCTCTGCTTATGTGTTTGGCAAGGGGCGCATCCTCGGAGTATCCCTCGCATGGGACGATAATAAGGCATACTTCCCAATCTCTCATTCCTATGACCCCAAGAACATAGATAAGGCATTATTCCTTGGATGGCTAGCAAACCTATGCTCCGACCCTACGAAGAAATTCGTAATGGCCAACGCCCCCTACGACACAGGCTGGCTAAAATGGGTCGGAGTAGAAATCAAGGGTGAGATACGAGATATACAAATAGCAGAACCACTACTAGATGAAGAAGCACAAAGTTATTCACTGGAAACCCTCTCCAAAAAGTACCTTGGAGTATCCAAGAACGAGGACATGCTCAACGAAGCTCTCGCAGCTTATGGGCAAAAAAGTAAAGATGGCCTACATGTACTGCCTTCGGAATACGTTGGGCCTTATGGCGAAGATGACGCTTTTCTTACTCTTCAAATATTTAAAAAACAGAGACCCCTTCTACAAAAAGAACAACTCTGGGATCTATTTCTCCTCGAAAACAAACTCGTCCCCATCATCGTCGACATGTACCAGAAGGGAATCCGAATCGACCAGAAACAAGCTGGAATCCTGAACGAGGAATGCAAAAAACATGAAAATATACTCAGGAACAGAATCGGAAAGAAAAGAAACATCTGGGCAACCGCGGATATCGCTGAACTCTTCCGGGAACATAAAATCCCCATCCCTAAAACAGATAAGGGTAACGACTCTATCACTGCTGATTATCTTAAATCTATCAGCGACAAGTTTCCTGTTGCTGGAGATGTACACGAACTTAGAGAACTTAACCGTCTTCGCGAGGTTTTCATTGATAAGCTGCTTCTTCAGTTGCCTGTCAACGGGCGTATCCATCCGCTTCATATCCAGATTGCTAGAGAAGATGGAGGTACTAGAACAGGGCGTTTTTCCTGTAAATCGCCAAATATACAGCAAGTTCCAAAACGTTCTAAACTCGGAAAAACCCTTAGAAAATGTTTTATTCCAAGTGACGGACTCACGTGGGCGAGTCTGGATTATAACAGCCAGGAAGTCCGAATCCTAGTACATTACGCAGTCCTGTTGAACCTCCCGAAGTCTAAGGAAGCTAAAGAAGCGCTGGAAAGCGGAGTCAAGCTCTACACTTTCATCGAGAAAGAGGCGGGTATTGACTATGCTACCGCTAAATCCATGACCCTCGGCAGAATGTACGGAATGGGTGTGGGTACCATGTCGCGACAAATAAACAAATCAAAAGAGGAATGTTATGACTTACTTCAGAGACTCGACGAAATGTGCCCCTTCATCAGCAGACTTTCGAAATCAGCCAGTCAGTCCGCCCAGAAGAAAGGCTTCGTTAAGACTCTACTCGGCAGAAAACGGCACTTCGATTTTTGGACACCCCCAAATGCTCCACGTGGAACTATCCCTGTTAAGGGAAAGAAACAGGCATCTGAGAGATTTCCAAATGAACGGCTACAGAGAGCCTATACGAATAAGGCACTTAACGCGATTATTCAGGGGACGGCTGCCGACCAGACTAAGCTGGCAATGCTTGAGGCGTACAAACAAGGATTTACCCCTCTCATGTCTGTCCATGATGAAATCAATTTTGAGGTTAAGAATGAAGATGAAGCTAAAACACTTAAAAAGATTATGGAAGATGCTCTCCCCATGCGAGTGCAGACAATCGCAGACCTGAGCTTAAATCATTATTGGAGCTAAGGATGGGAAACAAGA
>Ga0255048_10000709_pt1 | contig 24665 bp, 30 predicted proteins | sample JV7_2_2_MG_FD_183619 | JGI IMG/M metagenome (GOLD analysis project Ga0255048, IMG submission 183619) | Seawater microbial communities from Jervis Inlet, British Columbia, Canada - JV7_2_2 | ecosystem: Environmental > Aquatic > Marine > Inlet | place: Canada: British Columbia | collected 2016-10-06
GGACTTGTGATAGTACGTGGGCCAACATAGAGAATTTCGGTGGCTTTGGCATCTCTATGCCCTCCTATAATCCGCTGCTTGAGCAGCCTCCTTCCCCCTAACGGAGAGCTATAGCCGTGTTGTTTTTGGCTTGGGCGAATCTCATCATCACCTTGCTCATCACAGCAGCGTCTGTCGCTGCTTCCTACTTTCTAGCCAGATCTAAAAAAGGGCCCGAGGCGCAGTTCCCGGACGAAAAGCCAACCACAATAAATACTCGAGGGTCGTGGATACCCTATTTCATCGGGACTAGGAAGTTAGCCCCTGTAGTGGGAGCTGCAGGGAAACGAGTCAACTACATCGGCTCTCTGTCCGGAGGGATCGATGTTCCTTTGGCTAAAGAAAATGCCTGGCACATGCTGTGTGTGGGGCCGGCTTTCGCTTTGACAAAAATCTGGAATGACGGGAAAGTGATTTTTGATCAGAGAATCACCAGCACATCCCACCCGTCCGGCACAGAGATTGACTTGGGGTCGGCCCAGGCTGGAGGAGAAGGCCGTTTTCGCATTTTCTGGGGGGAAGAGAACCAGCCAGTAAACACCGTGCTCGGAGTCAACCTGATACCCGGGCTCCCCGCAATCAAAGCTTCTCGTTGGCCTTTCCTTTGCTACGTTTTCTGGCTTGGCCATCAGCTGACCGAAGGTTTTGTCTGGCCTTCCATGGAGTACGAGATTGAAGTCCGACCTCTGAACGATCCTGTTTTATCTGGCTTTCCGGTATGGTTGGACCAAACCACAGCAGGAGGGGCTTCCTTTCCAACGGGAACGGTTCAAGCGGGGAACAACGGCTTCATAACGGTTTCTGGGGATCAGACTTCCATCTTTCAGCCGACGACCCCTTTCATCGTTCGCGACAACCCTACACTAGGCTTCGACACCCCCCTTACTGTCTACTATTCAACTTTCAACCAATCGTTCTTCGATCCCCAGTTGGTCTCGAAGGACTTGAATAATTGGACGACCGTAGGAGGCTCTGTTCAGATTGCTCCGCAGCCTCCACCAGCAGTGGGGACGGCTTATAGGATTGGTTCTATTGGAGCTCCTGTAGCGTTCGAATTCGTGGCTGGTCTCTATGTAGCTACCGGGCAAGCACAGCGATTCGTGGTTCAGATGAACGCTCTAACTCTAGCCAACCTCTCAGACAATTTCGTTTTGGGATTCAAAGAGACGGTGGGGGGGCAGCAAAACACCCTTCTGAATTTCACCTTCGTTGCTAACGTGCCCTTCCTAGCAGACACCCCCGGAACGGGAGTCTCTGTCGATATCGCTCCCCTTGGAGGCAACTGGCACCAGATTACAATTACGTTCCTGAGCACAGCCGTCGAAGCGGGACAAGCCAGGACTGTGTCAATTGAGACAGCAGAGACCAACGCTTTTCTGAACGTATTCAATCCGCTCCTTGAGGAAGCAGAAGGCACCACCGTTTTTGCTCAGGAGCCGGTGCCTGTTTTATCTAGCAACATAGGCACAATCGAGGTGCAGAATATCGAGTCTTTTGATGGGGCAAATGCAGCATCGATCGTAAACCAAATCTTGTTCCAGGAGTGGCCCTCGGGGATCAACTGCGACCAGAGCCTCTTCGACTTGACCTCGTTGGAGACAATTGGAGTAGCCCTAAACTCTGCTGCGGAGCGAATTAATTCTCACCTGCTGCTCGAGAACGGGGAAACAGTGGAGGCGGCTCTCGTTCAAATCTTCTCGGACGCCGGCATTCTCTTCATTTGGGACGTGAATGATGGAAAGTACAAATTCCGGCTTTACCGCGAACCGGGGACTTTTGGTACCGAGGTGTTCACTCTGAGCTCCGATATTGTCATGCACCCGCTGCCCGAGATAGAGACGGTACACGAAGACCAGAAAGCTTTGTGGAACCGTACCACTTTCACTTTCATAGACAGACAAAGGAACTTCCGAGAGAACACGATCACCGTAGACGACGACGGGAATATGGCTCGTCTTGGTCACCAGCAGACCAAAAGCACGCACCTGTACGCTACCTTCGACTTTCCGACTGCTGCAAAGATCGCGGAAAGACGCGCGCAGGAAGACTTGGTCTCGCACGTCCGATTCTCGGTCAAAGTGTCTCGAGCCGCTCGGAAGATTCCTTGCGGCAGCTCCATTCAAATTCCCGACCTTCCTCTGGACTTGTTTCTGAGGGTTGTCCAGATCGAGATTGATACGGAATCGGAGCAGACGACCCTGCACTGCCTTCTTGACCTCTATGGTGTGGTGGCGTCATCTTTCCAATCTCCCCAAGGGCTTGGTCTGTTCTCAGGCCAGTCCCAGGTGCAGCCAGATCTGCAGGTAGGGATTCTAGAAGAGCCCAGGTACCTCAGTAACGACTTGATTATGCGTGTAATTGTGCCCCGCATTCGGTCGTCCGTCTCTATCCAAGGGGCTGGCTTGAACCTGTCGGACGATGGTCTGTTCTTCACGGAAGAGGCCGCAGACTCAGCGATTCATGCCGGCGGGATTCTCATAGATGCCATGGAGGCCACTAGAACAGATGGGGCTTTTGGTGACAGCTCCCAAGAGACAGGTCCCACGTTCACCTTCGTTGGCATAGACCAGCAAGATATGGAAGACCTTACGACTGTACCTGAATTGTGGAGAAAGGGCCGTCAGTGGGCTCTAATCGGACAGGAAATCTGCTATGTGCGTCGAATTGAAGCGGTGACGGCTCAGACGTACCGAATGATTGGGTTGCTTCGCGCCCGTCTCGGCACACAGAAAGTCGTCCATGCTCCGGGGGAGGAGGTCTTCATCTTTCAGAGAGAAGAGCTGCCCCGGGTTTCGAGCAATCTCTTGGCTGCGGGAGCGACCCTGTCAGTCAAGACGTCTCCTTTCGCCGGCAATGTGGTTGACTTGTCTTTGGTGACAGCAGAAACGCTGGTTCTGACAGGAGAGGCTCTTCGGCCTATGCGTCCAGTGAACCTTCACAGCGCAAGCCAGTCCTATTCCTGGGTAGACGGAGATGCCTTGGATCTAGTCTGGTCCTATCGGTCTTCTCAGTCGCCTAAAACAGGGGCTGGACTACAAGACGCGGGAGCGGCGACCTCTCCCTCAGCGATTCAGGGGACCTTCCGGCTTGACTTTCACAGGGACGCGGGAGGGGGAGCTCCCGGAAGCCTAGGAACGTCCGTCACAGGCTTGGCAGGAACGTCGTACACTTTCACAGCTGCTGACATATCTACTTTCTTCTTGGGGCTGAATTCGATCGTAGTCGGAATCACCAACGTCGGAGGTGGTCTCTCCTCTGACACTTTCTACAAGCAATTCTCGAGGGTCTTCTGATGGCGAAAAAAGTACACAAGAGCATCGTCTCTGGAGTAGAGGGGTGGGATGCCGAGGCGCAGGACAATATCGATCTCTTGAACAACTTTCCTCAGCCAGTGGCAAGTAAAGCAGACTTGGCCACGATTGCCGCGGATTTCACGCTGACAGAGAACCAGGAAGCGGTTGTCTTAGCTTTGAGTCCCTTCGGGCTCTACTTGATCGACGACCAAGGAACCCCCGCTCTAAAGAGGGTCGGCAGGCCGGACTATGGGACAGCCCAAATAGACCAACGAATTTATGACCACAATGGCTCGGGCGGAGGGAAGTTTGTACTCGAGAAGAGCTTTCACGTCGTGGGTTTGGCCAACGTGGCCACTAAGAGCGTAGCGCACGGAATTTCTGGTCTGAACTTGGCCAAAGGCAATTACATGCATGTTCACGGGACGGCCCAAAGCGGAACGGTGAACAGAGCGCTGCCTCATCCAGGTATCAGTGGAAGTGACGCTATCGAGGTGACTGTGGACGGCACGAATATCAATTTCATCTGCCAGGCGAACGAGTCGGCCACGGACGCCTTTTTGACTCTCAGGTACACGTTGACTTAGACGGGGTATTCTAGAGCTTCGATTTCGTCCTGGCATTCTATAGAGCACCAACCGTCTTCCTCGCACTCGTCGCACACCCCATGCCCACATCCTACGCAATGGATAGTGGACTCATTCGAACACCAGCAACATTCTTTCACGACAGGAATCCCCCGTCTATGATCTCCCAGTAGTCCCCCTCTTTTATGCCGTCTGGCTCATAGTACCATTCACTGGAGACGAACCTTTCCGTTACCTCATGGCACGGGTAGTGCTCCTTCCACGTTCCAAAGCTGTCGTTTACTCCGTCCCAGGGGGTCAGTTTCGTATTGAAGTATAGGCAGCCCGGCAATATAGGCCTGCCACAGAAGCTACACTGGTGTATTTTTCTTGCTTTTGGCATGCATCGCCCTTTCCCAGGAAAGACAAAGATCTGGAGAAAGATAGTAAACAGGAATTCCCAGATCAACTGCTTTCCGGATTTCTGCTTGAACCCCTATAGATTCTTTCCATCCCGGCAAGCAGAGGACCCAAGCTTCGTCACAGGCTTGCAGGAGTCGGATACTCTGATCCTTCCAAAAAGACCAAGAGCCAGGAGTATTCGCTCTATCTGCGATGAATTTTCCATGAGCAATAGGACAGAATACCGTCATGCCTTTTCTTAAGAGCTGAGCAGCGAATAAAGCAACTTTCGTAGCCCTATCTTCCCTGACTTTTGGATCTTTGTGGGAGTACGGGCTTGCTAGGTAAATAAGGATTTGTTTTCCCATATCTGAATTGCCTTCACTGTACTGACAGAAGAAAGTCGTGCACGTCTTCGACCTTCCTTCTGAATTTGATGATGACGTCAGCTTGGACTTCGATTAGAGCAGCCAAGGCTTGAATCAAAGAACATTCCCCGGACTCTACTTTGTCTAGAGCCGCTTTGACTAGGCCATTACTTCTAGATAGTGCTCGAAGGTTAGGGGGGATTTTCTGCATTTTGTTTCTTCCTCTTCTATATTTCAGGTCTCAGTTTGGTCGTCGGTCGTTTGAAATAAGCCTTACCTGAGGAGACGGTTACGAGCTCCCAATCCTTTTCTCCCAAGGCGTCGAGGCCTTCATCCGAAGCGAATTTTCCTTCTTTGACATCAACTGTCAAGTATTCCCACTGATCATCCATTTTTTGCTCCTTACCTCAAGGGGCCTGGAAAAACGGTTCCTAGCTCCCCGAATACTCGGTAGAACCTGGAGAGGGACATATTGAATCCGTAGAGTATGGAGCCTCTTGTATTCCCCTTTTCTGCCTCTCCGGAGAGAGGGTTGATGAAATGCAGTCTTTTGGAAATATGGAGCATTGCGTCAAGAGAACTATCATCAAATAAAGCCAACTTCGAGTATAGACACTCGCATCCCTTCTGGTGCCGGCCGAATATATGGCACTGGAAATACTTACACCCAGCTCTGTTAGAGGCACTTAGGAGCAGCAGTATTGGTAGTCCGATCCTAGCTTCTTGACCAACTTTCTTACACCATGCCTGCGCTTCATTGAACGGAGGATTGACATAGGCTCCTCGACCTACCCAAGGAACAGAGAGTCCGTCTGTCGTCAAGATGGTTTCTGCTCCTGTTGGGTTGTGTTTCGTTGTGCAGGGATCTAGAAACCCGTCAGGAAAGACCCAATGCACCAAGTCGATTAGATGCTGGGGTGTTTGCCAATCTTGTTTGAGGCTCTTATTCGGTGCCGTTCGTTTGTCTTTCATTTCCTTTTAGCCTTTCCGAAAAGCAGGTCGAATTCCTTACCGCAGTGGACGCATGTTGTGCTGATAGCCATCATAGGAGGGGCTTCTAACTCTCGCCTATAGAGATCCTTGATCAGCTTCTCTCGGTCATCTGATAGAGTTTTGATGACTCTAGACAAGACGCTCTCTAGCGGGACCTTAAAAGGATTCAGCTCCCAAGCAGCCAAAGCGTGAGCTACTACTGCGTTATTTCGTCTCAGCTTAGAGATTTCTGGAGGATATGGATACTGGTTCATGTTCTTCTCCTGCCGATTTTGCTCATTGCGATGTCTCCCTCTCACAGTATTCTTTCAGCCTGGCGTGCTGCCACTGCCTTTCGGCCTCGTAGGCGGCGGCGTCGGCGTCGTAGGCGGCGGCGTCGGCGGAGTAGGCGGCGTCGGCGGCGGCGGCGGCGGAGGAGTAGGTGGCTCTCAATGTCACATCGTCGACCAACCCCCTCGCATAGCCTCTTGCGTATTGGACGGCACGTCGGGACCTCTCGTCTACCTTATTTGATCGATCAAGAGCCCGACCCACACAATCGCACGTAAAGAGCATGGCCAAGTCTGGCCGCACAACAGCCAGAGCCCAGATCGCATCATTGAGATTCGCGATTTTTGCGATGTAGACCCACGACCCCTTCCTAGCCTTGCGTCCCAGTTGAGCCTCGATACGATCGATCCCATCAGGGCAAGCTTCAGCTTCGACGGCCCTGCAGTAGCTAATCTTCAATCCTGTCATTGGATTCTCCCCTCACAACTTCGACGGATACTGGTTCATACTCTTTTCCCTACCGATCCGAAGAGGGCCAGACCAAGTGCGTCTCCTACGTGTTTCCAGTCACTCTTCGACAGGTGCTCGGAGCCGGCGAGCCAATGCTTCATGTCTTCTACCGGACGAGAGTAACTCTTGAGTTGGTCTACCTCCCACCCGAAGAACTTCTTCATAAAGCGCGCTTGATGGATCGCTTTGGGGACGTCTCCCTTCCAAGCTGACGTCGTAGCGAGTTGCTGTGGGACGTCCCACAGAGCCCGGCATTGACCGAGACAGATGCCCGTCGAACAAGAAAGCCGCATAATGTCGTGGACATCAGCTCCTTTTCTTTGGTGGTACCTCTGCGTCTCCACTACGACCAAATCAGGTGTCTGGGCCCCTGACTGAATAAGTCGACCAAGAACTCTCTCTACGGCTCCCGGCAGTGCCTCTAGTGCTGAGTCCCCCTTGATTTCCCTCGGAACCCGAGTCGATCCGACCCATAGTGGAGTAATGCCGTCCACCATACCGAAACCGATTGTGTGTAGGTCAGGGTCGATGCCGAGTACGATCACAGCTCCTCCCTCCAGAAAAAAATCTCCCCTTCGGCCCTCTCCATACGGAAAGCCGTGTTAGCTGGGAGGTCCCTCCTTGTCTTCAAGCGATGATTTAGCGCGTTCCAGACTCTGGCTTGAAAGCGGGCTGAGGTATCTCCTACCGGAATCGCTCGGGTGATACGCTCTCCTGGAGGAGTTGCTTTCAATTCCTCGTAAAGATCAGTCCATTCTGCTTTTGCTGGCCGTCCCATTCTTTCATCCCTGCTTTATCTGGTGGGAGAGAAACTCTGTTGCGTAGTCTTTACCCATGGCGTAGCCCAGGGTTGTAGAGAAGAGGATCAAACGAGACAAAAATTCGTTTTTCGGCGCATTGCTCCTGGCTTGGTGGAGGATATTGTTTGCTATCGATCCCCACTCCAAAGGAGTCAAGCCTGTTTCTGTGAAGAACTTGGCGGGATCGAGGGTCACCGTCTTATACTCCTTTGATGCCACGGTAGGTCTCCTTTGCTTTTTTGACAGCTGGTGATTTTTCCGGCAAGAGTCGGTGACAGTCGCTACACATAGTCCCTGATTGAGTAAAAGAGACACTCTTATGCCGGCATTCAAGAGGTGCTGCTTCCACTAGATCAGACAAAGACATCTGGTTGGCTTTGTTTTCGTCTGCCATAGCTTTCAAAATACACAGGTAGACGATAGCGTCGTTAATCCTGCCGGAGACGTCTTCTCTCTGGCTCTTGTGTCCGTTGATCCAAGAGAGAATTCCGTCTAGGTGCTTCTTCAGGAATATCCACAACACCTTTTCTTTTTCCAGTTGAATATCTTGTCCTGTTTGCTTGAAATTACGGAAGATAGACGACTCATCGTGGGCGTACTCTTTTTGTCCCGCCTCCCTTAGGGCTTGGCACTCCAAGAAGATCCGTTCCATGATGGTTTTCATAGTTTTGGCGTTCATGCCTGCTCCTTTTCCGACCAAGCTACGAGTTCTTTAGTGATGGGGTCTTCGATGCGTTTGGCTTCTTTCGACCATCGATCCATAAGCAGGCTCGAGACCTTGATTGGGACGTCAGGACAAACAACTGAAAAGGAGTCAATCATGATTTGTGAAATTCTGTTCACACAAACCGTAGCGACGTCGCTACGAACCTCTCCTAGCATCTCATCATGAATGAACAGAGATGGCCGGACACGATCTCCTTGGTCATCGGCGGCTAGGGGGGATTCAGGAGTCATTATCTCTCGAGTGATCTGAATTACGGCCAGCTGAGCGCCTTCGGTCGAAGGCGTCTGCAACCCCAAGCCGTTGGCTGCTGCGCAGAAACTAGCATTGGTCCGAATCATTCCTAAAGGAGAGATGTAGGAGTACCTATCTCCTCGGTCGCCATAATGGTTTTTATCAACCAATCTGGAAGAGATATACTTGAAATATGTTCTCATCTCCGGGAAGGTTTGAAACCAGATCTCTTTGAGGTGCTCCGCTTCCTCTACTGTGAGAGTGACCCCGTATCCTCGGGCAAAGTTGACCATGGTACGAGCGCCTAGTCCGCCCGGATATCCCAGTCCTGTGGGCTTTGCTAGTGTGCGATATTTTGCATGGAATGAGTGAAAACGGGGATGGTGCTTGAAGCTCATAAAAGCCCGGTATTGGCTATCCGGGTCTATGGCACTCACCTTCTTGCAATACTCTCGAAAGCCTGCTTCCAGACTTAGCGAAATTTGACAGCCGAGGTAGGAATGCAGATCATATCCGGCTCGGATTTTTTCTGCCATCACACTGTTCCCGAATAGAGAGAGAAGCTGCTGGGCCAGGCTAACGAACTCCATCTGCCCGTAATCAAGGGAGAAGAGTTTGTATCCGGGGCGAGGTACGATCATGACACGAGCTCGAGGGTCTACGTTTTGTCCGTTCCAGCTCGGGTAGTTATCCGTTGAGTAGGAACTGGTGCGTCCCGTTTCTTTCAAAACGTCGTAACAGGCGTGTACCTGATCAGAGACTCTCCCAGAGCCTTTGGGCCACTCCAGCCGAGGGAGTTCTGTATTGACGATTTTGGCCCACTTCTGTCGGTGCCTGTACTGTTCTAGGATCTTCGATAGGTGCCAATGCTGAGAGACCCAGTCGCTATCGACAGAGATGTTCCCTTTATCCGTATACTTGATTGGGCATACCTTATCCCCGAGCAGTTTGTTTTTCTCCTGCACATACTGCTGCAGCCTCTTCCTTTTCGTGACGTCCTTCGTGGCGTCTTTGAACTTGGGAGGACAATCGCACTTCCCACCACATCCCTCGACGTGGTCCCGTTTCCTCTTCATCCCCTCAATCGGCGGGCATTTACACTTTCGGTCGCATCCGGAAATATGGTCTTTTCTACCTCCTGCCATAGGCCTCGAGGGTAGTCCTGGTTGTAGAATACCTGCCAAGATTAGATCTTGGCACTTGTCGTGAGAGAGCTCTTCGAGCAGTTCTGCCTTGATTTTTTTGTAGCGATCTGGGTCGATGCTCAGTCCGTTGGCTGTCCATTGATAGAGGCAGAAGGCCGATGACACCTTGTATGCCTCGACCGAAAACGGATGCGCTCCCAATTTCTGTTCTATATCCTTGGCTACTTTCTCTTGCTCTGCCCAGATTCTGGCTGGTGTCTCGGCGTCAACCCTAGCATATTTGAGGGCACTTTCCGGCCATTGTTTAGACGGAAGCTCAGCGAGCTCTCCGTAGTGCATTCTCCATGCATCTTCTTCTTCTTTCTCTGGGGTCCTATCAATGCCTAGATATTTTGTTTCTAGGTCTGCTAGGTGGAGCCCGACTTTTTTTCTGTTCCCTTGGGGAGTCTCTGTCATCTGAGGATTCCCCGAGAGGGCCAAATTCAAGAGCTTCTCCCGGATCAGAGTACAATGAATCCTTTTGTCTTCCAGTGCCTGGAAAATCAAAGGAACCAGAGGTGAATGGTGCCGTCCTAACACACTGAGATCATAGGACACGTTGTGTCCTACAAGGGGAGAATCACTCTCAAGCAGTTCTCGGAATACTTGGTGGGGAGGCTCTTCTCCCTCAGCGAAGAAATCTGCCTTCCCATCAGCAATTGCCGATACGAAGGATTCACCCTCCCCCCAGCCAACCGATAGGCAGACCAGAGGAGGGATGACGTTGTTTGGTCCAATCAGCAGCGTTTCCGTATCAAACCCTATCGGTTGCATCTTCTCTCTCCTAGTCTATGGACGTATTACACCAGCACTTCGTCGGCTTCTGCTAGATTTGACAGCAGCCCATCGGGGAAGAAGCGTTCCGCTTCTTCTTCCGTCACGCCTCGGAGAACTTCGGACCAAGGCACTATTCGCTTGTACCGAACGTCTGTGATAGGTCCCTTGGTCTCTCCTGTATTCTTGTCCTTCCAGTACACCTCTTCGTTGTCCACTTCTACGACGACGTATTGCAGGGGTTGGTCATCTTCCGTCGCCTTCTCTATCTCGTCCAGGGGGACTTCGGTAGGGCGCATCTCTACGCAGCAACCTATGAATTCACACACCAACCGTTCACGGTTGGTGTTGGTCTGGAGAATGCGGTTGGTTACCTCTTCCCCCACTCCGTGTTTGGTTTTGGCTGCTTCCTGCTCAGAGGTCTTGAAGACCTTGATGATGGTCTTCGTGATGTTGAGGCAGGAAATCCCTTTCCAGTTGAAGTCAAAAACCGCGGCGTCTACTCGCTGCCAGTAGTGCCCGGAGCCTTCCCAATTGGTGCCACGAAAAGCCCTCGACGGATCGAATTTAGTCATAAATGCGTTACGGGCATTTTTGTCTGTTTTGAACATTCTTACTCCTTGGGTGCAAACCGTTCTTTGAGTTCTTTTTCTTCTACTCGACTCACCTTGAGTCCTCGTTCTCGTAGGGCTGAGGGAGGAAATAATTGTGGCATCGGGGACCAATTGCAGTAGATGATCTTCTGCCGGGACCCCGTGGTTTGTTGTATGTATAGAGAATCAACTATAGACGCTGCCATGTTCATCTCATCTATGGGAGAGACGTCTTTGTGTCGAAACAAAGGAATCTCTGCGATTACCTCCTCGGCTTTTTGTCCATTTCGATGGAGTCTTCCCAGCACTTGTTCCGCGAGTTTTGCGGATCTAGGCCACTGCATGAAGAACATATTAGACCAAGCCTGCAAATTCTTTCCCGTTCCATGTGCTTTCATGGACGCTATGACGAACCGTCCTTGATTCGTTGGATCTATTATTGCTTCGTTGCTTTCTTTGCCTGCTGGGCACCATAACGCCTGAGGCAGAAGCTCATGGAGCCACCTTCCGATTTCTTGGTTGTGGTACCAGATAATGCCTCCCTTCTTACGGAGCATGGAAGACGATACCCAACTGATAGCTGCGTTAACTTTGAAGGAATCTACCCTGACGCCCTCAGGGATTCTCTGAGGCAATTCCGGATGCTCTAGAGCCTTCATGCTCCCCCAAAGAGAAAAGAGCTCCTTTCCGACGTTCATGGCTCCGTAGAGAGCCATGTTTTTACCTACGGTCAGGGGGGTGTCTAGTCCGTAAGCGTGCGGATGGTCGTTGAACCATTTTCGGAGGACCTTATGGTATTCCTGCTGAGCTTCGTGGTGCTCTTTCGCCTGCTCCAAGAGGTCTGGTCGAGAACATTCGTTCTTGTCTGGCCAGCGTAGGAGATTGTAGAAGCCGGCGGATAGCTCATAGAGGTATCTCCATTTGTGCATGGCATGAGAAATCTCGTCTCCGCTGGGAGATAACCAACGCAACTCTACATCTGTGATTTTCTCTATCAGCTCTTCCCCGGGGCAGCAGGTACCTACGAAAGGCATGAGAACGAGAGAGCTCCCGATTTCTTCGTCTCCGGTGGCAACGACCCCGGGTGCACTGCGTAGCCTGACTCTGTAGGCAGCTCTGAAAATATCTACTTTTTCGGTCTGTCCCTTCATCTGTTCGGACGCTAGCCTCTCAGCCCACAAAACCAGAGGAGCCAAGAACTGTTTGCCATCTTCCCACCAGGAACCATCTGCGTCTACACAGTCAGCCCAGAGGGAGACTAGTTTCTTCTTGTGTGGTAGAGGAGAGTTGTCTTTCAAGCACCAATCGATCAGGTGATGATAGTCCTTGATAGACTTGCTGGTGATTGTGCCGCTCAAGGCAGCTCCATAAGGTTTCTTATCCTTGACATAATGAAGTAGGCGCTTGGTACGCGCTGCCTCTCGTCGAGATACTTTGTCACACTCATCTAGAATGATGAGCTCCGGCTCAATACGTTCTATGAGTTGGTCTTCGTCCCGAGAAAGCATTGAGTAGCTCATCACATAGAGTCCGGGGTTCTTATTTTTTGCCAGCCTCTTTCTGCGGGAACGAGGAGCCCCGTGAAGAATATGTACTGGATACTGGGCCGTTACATGGCGGCGAGCGAAGGGAAAGTCTCTCCGCAGTAGCTGACTGATGACTTGCGCTGGAACGATCAACAGAGCTCTGTCAATCCATTCCTCCTGGAATGCGATAAACGGGAGAACCTGCGTGATGATTGTCTTGCCCCAACCGACCCCAATAGGAGCGAAGAGTCCTCGATGTTGGCGGAACGCAGAAAGAGCGGCTGCTTGAATCGGCCAGAAAGAGAACCCTGAGCCAGCTATGGCGTACTGGTTTTGGATACAGTTAAGTCTTTCTTCGGTAACTCCATCTTCTAGAGGCATCCGGAGAATCCTATCCAGCGCTTGGATGTGGTCGCTTCCGAGTCCTTTTGTTGCCGGCCTAAAAAATGACTGGACAGCAATGGTTCTCTCCCTAGGTACCTGTGCTTTAGCCTGTCGGATTAGTTCTTTACGGGCTTTGGAAGAAACCTTCATCTTGGAGAGAGCATCTCTCTTTCCGAGACTCGCAGAGAGCGCGGCTTTTTTCACTTGCTGAAGCAGCTCGAGCCTAGTCATTTCTTCCCCTTCCCTGACCGAGTTCCGGATCGAGTCCTCGACTCCGACCGAGACCAAAACCACGACCCCGACCGATATCGAGACCGAGACCAGGATTGAGCCCCAGACCGAGACCGAGACCCTGGATGAGACCGAGACCAAGCCCAGCCCCCAGATCGGGACCAAGACCAAGATCGGGGCCATAATCCCTTCCGTGACCGCGACCCACCCCGAAACCGATACAGAGACCGAGATCTAGACCGAGCTCGAGTCCCGGACCGATACTTTCCCACTCTCAGTATCGCAGCGTTCATTTCTTCCCCTTCCCTGACCGAGTTCCGGATCGAGTCCTCGACCCCGACCGAGACCAAAACCACGACCCCGACCGATATCGAGACCGAGACCAGGATTGAGCCCCAGACCGAGACCAAGACCCTGGATGAGACCGAGACCAAGAACGAGTCCAAAATTGAGCCCCGGATCGGGTCCGAGACAAAGATCTAGTCCTAGCTCCGGTTCTGGTCCGAGACAGGCCCCTCTGCTCCCGTGCCCCTCTCAGTGTCGCGGGTATCATTTCGTCCCCTTCCCTGACCGATATACAGACCGATCCCGCGACCGAGTCCGAGACCGAGACAAAGACAGGGTCCTCGACCAAGTCCGAGCCCTCGACCAAGATCGAGATAAAGACAGGGTCCTCGACCACTTCCTATACCTCGACCAAGATCGAGTCCCGGATCGGGTCCGAGACAAAGATCTAGTCCTAGCTCCGGTTCTGGTCCGAGACAGGCCCCTCTGCTCCCGTACCACTCTCAGTGTCGCAGCGTTCATTTCGCCCCCTTCCCTGACCAACACCGAGACCGATCCCGCGACCGAGTCCGAGACCGAGACAAAGACAGGGTCCGAGACCAAGTCCGAGCCCTCGACCAAGTCCGAGATAAAGACAAAGACCAAGTCCTCGACCACTTCCTATACCTCGACCAAGATCGAGTCCGAGTCCGAGATCCAGGTCGAGATAGCCCACCTATCATCGTCGCAGCTACCATCTCACCCCCCTCCCCGGCCGAGTTCCGGACCGAGTCTGGTACTGAGACCGAGACTTACAACGAGAACTAGATCTGCACCGAATCACAACTTTCGACCAACACCAAGACCGATATCGAGACCAAGATTGAGCCCCTGACCGAGACCACGACTTCGACCGATATCGAGACCAAGAGTGAGCCCCTGACCGAGACCAAGATTGAGAGCTGAATCGCGGCCAAGGCTCAATCATAGATCTCGACCGCGACCGAGACCATGCTCCGGTCCTGGTCCGCGACAGGCCACTGCCTCTCCCTGCCCCCATCGTCGTAGCGTTCATTTCTTCCCCTTCCCTGACCAAGTCCTATACCGATCCCCTGACACAGATCTGGACCAAGACCCACCCCTAGACCGAGACAAGGTCCAAGTCCAAGCCCAAGATCTAGTCCGGGCCCAAGATCTAGTCGGCCGAGATCCAGGTCGAGATAGCCCACCTATCATCGTCGCAGCTACCATCTCACCCCCTCCTGGATCGGGTCCGAGTCTGGTACTGAGACCGAGACTTACAACGAGTCCCAGATCGAGACCGAATCACAACTTTCGACCAACACCAAGACCGACACCAAGACCGACACCGAGGCCCGAGCCTAATCCAAGACCGAGAGCTGAATCGCGGCCAGGGCTCAAGCATAGATCTCGACCGCGACCGAGACCATGCTCCGGTCCTGGTCCGCGACAGGCCACTGCCTCTCCCTGCCCCCATCGTCGCGGGTATCATTTCGTCCCCTTCCCTGACCGATCCCGCGACCGAGTCCTCGACCAAGTCCGAGACTCAGACCTAGACCAAGTCCTAGAACAAGCCCCAGACCGAGACCGAGACCAAGACTTATTCCAAGTCCCAAACCTAGTCCGAGACAAAGACCGAGACGAAGTACAAGTCCAGGCCCAATATCTAGTCATCGAATGAGATCCAGCCTCAGGCCAGTACTGTCTTGACCCCAGTGTCGCAGCTATCATTTTGCCCCCTTCCGAGATCGAGTCCGAGACATTGCCCTAGACCTCGACCGAGACCAAAACCACGACCCCGACCACCGATATCGAGACCGAGTCCCAGATCGAGACCGAGACCAAGCTTGGGCCCCAGACCGATACCTTTCCGCTCCGGCTATCATTTCTGCCCTTCCCGAGACCGAGCCCTCGACCACGTCCGAGACTTCGACCACGTCCGAGACTTCGACCGAGACCGAGCCAAAAAATTCGACCGAGCCCAACACCGAGAACGAGACCGAGACCGAGACCGAGCAAAAAAATTCGACCTCGACCGAGACCATCCCCCATATAGGGACCAACGCCTAGCTCTGGTCCTGGTCCGCGACAGGCCACTCTGCTCCCGTTCCACTCTCATTGTGGTAGCTATCATTTCGGCTCTGTAGGGAGCTCAGATAGCCATTCTATCGCATCGACGATAGCCCCTCTCCCGATAACGACATTGCGCTTGACCGGCTCGATCTCCGAGTCGGAGTCGTTCATCATATCGGTCTGGCAACTCGTGAATCTCCCCGTATCCGCGACCCAGGCCGCAGTTTCTATCGATATCTCTTTGTCCCCAACCCAGATGATTCGCCCCGTCCAGGCGTGCGTAACTAGCCTGAATAGGTATGACTTGCCCACCTGCCAAGGAGCAGTTGCTGCGTCGTACTCAGGAGCCTTTACGGGCTCCTCAATCTTTGACGCCAGTTCAATCAATTCTTCTTTGATTCCCATCTTACTTATCCCCTTTGGTTTTTTTTGTTGCTAGACTACTCCGCACGCACGACTGCTAGCATCGTTCCGACCGATTGGATCATGCTCGGGCCACTATGGTTGAATCAGCCAAAGGCTGAAGAGCGCTTATGACGGCTTTTTCATCGGGAGTGTTGGTATTCCCCACTACTACTTTGCCCGAGAAATCTTCTCTCTGGATTGCTGCGCACAACATATCCCTCACTTTGAAGGCATCGAGCTCGTAGCGACTTTCGACGCCCTTGCTCTTAGCTATTTCCTGTCCAATCGCGTGGATGGTGTTGGCTAGCAGCACTACGTCTCCTCCAAGAGAAACGCAGTTGATGAGTAACGTGAACCCTTCGGTTGGGGCCTTCTTGGTTTTTCGGGGGCGTCCTCTCTTCTTCTTTGGAGCGGCGACGACCTCCTCGGGCGTCTTGATTGTCTCTACGACGATCTCTCCCAGACCTTCTGCAAAATCGTCAGCCGAGAATGCCTCTACCTTGTTCTTTGGGGCGGGCTCTTCTGCCCGCTTTTCTGCTACTGTCTCCTTTTTGAGAGCGAAAGAATATTGGCCAGTACCGTAGTCCGAATGCCAAGAGACCATCCCGGGAGCTGATGCCAGCGTCACATGGAGGAGCTTGGCTTGGAACTGGGACTTGTTGACACAAATCCTACAGGGGGCCATTCTAGAGTTGAAGCCGGGGTGTTTGCTCTCCGAACATGCGTTGCATCCCTCTACTGTCCAGGGGGGAGCTCCTGAAGGAGCTTGGTGTTCTTCTTTCTTGGAGGGAGCTGCAGTAGTTCCTCGTGCCCTTGCCTTCATCTGTCGAAGCCTTTCCAGTTTTTTCTGCATCGGACTGCTCATCGTGTCTCCTTCTTTTTTGATGGTTGTGTGCGAGGGGGATGGTACTCGGAAGTCCTTTTTGACTGCTTCTAGCCTCTTGCGGTAGACTTCCAGGGGCTCTCTTTGGGAACAGATAGAGGCGAACGGGCACCCCCCAAATTTCTCACATGATCGGGGCTCATTTTCGTCTAGGGAGATGTCTTCCCAGGCGTCTTGTCGGGTGGAGAGCATTCTCATGCTCTCCTGTTGGATTTTCCGTACTTCTTGGACGCAGGAAAGAGAGGATACTTTAGCTTCTCTCTCTACTGCGCGGGGCTCTTCTTTCCACTCACCATCTCTGCCCATCTTTCCTTTACAGAAAACGTTGTGTCTGAGCACTACGTCTGGAGCAGAATGGGAAATCCTGTTGAGAAGTTCCCATCCGTATAAAAGCATTTGTGTATCTTCCGCCAGCTTCTTTGAGCTGAGGGCCCAGCGCATGGATGACGTGGTTTTGTCATCCTCAACGATGAGTTTTTCGGGGTACAGGCAGTCGATGTAACCGACTACCGCGATAATCACCCGATCCCGGGCCTCCGTAGTTACGAGGGATCGAAAAAACCCCTCTTCTACTAAGCGCCTGCCCGGAAGCCTGCGAAGGGTTCCGTTTTCTTGTCCCTCCTCGATTAGAGTCTTAATAATTCCTTGGTCGAAAAGAGACAAACTGCCTGCCCACTTTTCCGGATACAGTTCTACTGGTTTTTTTGTCTCTCGGTCCCGACCGGTATCCGTGGCTTTTCGGTACCTTTCGGTGACCGAATGAAAAACCGTGCCGAATTCCTGAACTTTATTGCCCGGTCTCGGCAATTTTTTTATCTTCTCAAAGAACCACTTGCGATGGCACTGCTTCCATGTCTTGATCTGAGATGCTGAAACGATCAGCATCTTTTCGTCGTCAGCGGCGGATGCTGTCGGTAAATCGTCAGACAAAGGCCAGTCTACCCACAAAGAGCCGGACGCAAGAGGCCCCTTGTATCGACACAGTCGGCAGCGAAAAAACAGAGGTCTTCCGTCTTTGCCTAAAAAGGCGTAAGTAGCCCTAGGTCCCTTGCCGCATATACAGGGATCAATGCTCATCAATTGCCTCCGCATTCGAAGCAATCAAACAGGATCGCCATCGTTTGCCCCTCTTCTTCTTCTTCTTCTTCTTTTAGGAAATTACAGGAACTCTTCTTTTTAGTCTACTCTTTTCTATTATTTTTTTCCTGAAAGGGGAGGGTCCTGAGGATTTCTCAACAGACCCTCCGCCTGCATCTCTGTGAGCCGGCGGAGGGTCTGGGTTTCCGCCAGCTTCGCGATGGCCTTGTTGCCCAATCCGAGCGAGCGGGCAATTGAGTCAACGCGCTCTGTATCCATCTCGATCCATTTTTGTTTGCCGATACCTTGATCTTCGATGTTCTTGAGCTTCGTGGTCAGGGCCAAATTCGCCAGAGCTCTAGACACTTGTCTCGCGCTGGCGGTTCGAATTTTGGCCGAGTTCCTTATCCAATCCATGATCGTAGATACCAATAAACTAAGCTTTCCATCGACAACGGAAAAGCCTCGGACTTGTTGCCCAGATGGTCTGTCTAGTAGCTTGATGATGGCTTCGATCACTACGGGCACGAGAGAATCTGCCATCAGTAGCCGGTCCATCAGCTGACCGCCTATCTTGCCCTCGACGAGTAGTCGAGAGTCCCGTCCCATCTCTTTCCTTCGAAGCCCCAACCAAAGGAAATGCTTAGCGATTATGTAGTTGGATGTCTCCCCCGAATCACCTGCTATCCAGCCTTTAGTGAGCTTACGTCCCCCTCGACCACGAAGAAAACGGGAACCCCTTTCCCCGAGCTCGAGATGTAGTAGGCGTTGCTCTATCGCCCTCCTGCCTTCGACGGACATCGAACGACCTGCAGCCAGTTGTCCTACAGCATCCAGGTTGTTCGCGGTGATGATAACCCGCATCGCTGCCGTGATTGTAATCGGGTCTCTAAACTTTGTGTCGACTGCTATTAGAGTACCTGCCACGATATCCCGAAAGGAATCCGATGGATTGTGGTAAGGCGTTCCGGTGGGCCACCCTTCATCGACTACTAAAATCGGACTCCGGAGCAAACCAGGACGGAAACGTCCTACCAGATCGGTTGCGGTTGCGGGGGAGATAGCAGTAAAACACTCAAGCAGACCACGCACCAAGAGCTTCTTCCCCGACGCTCTAGGAGACACGATGGACAACGCACAGATTGGGCCGTCTTCTGGGTAGACTGCCCACGCCAGCCAACGCAGCAACTCTTTTTCCTTCACTCCCGCAAAATTCCTCAGCCATGCCTCGACGTCGGTACTGCGCTCGGGCTGGATGTCTCGTTTTCTCCACAGGCCCACCAGGAGGTGAGGGTCTTGTGAATCCATATCCTTCACAATAGCCCCATCTTGCCCAGGAACCCCCATAATAGTTGACACTATAGTACAATGAGAATTCACTATACTCTGGATGGATCGCTCCTTGAACCCGCCATTGGCAGTCGGCTGTCTTAGGGGGATGAGTTTGTCCATACCCAGGGCACGAATGCGGGCTATCAGAAGGTCTTTGGGGACGCCGGACTTGTCGTACTTGCCATCGCGCCTGATGACGTGATAGAGCCTCCCTGTGGCGACGATACAGCGATTCATGAGCCAGGCCAGCCCCGACCCGTTTTTTTCTGGAGAAGGTACGCTTTCGCACCACTTCCTCATCCCCGCCAAGATCTGACTAGGTAAGTCATCCGACGTGTCGATGACTTCAATAGTTTGTGCTCTTTGTGTGGTCTTTCTTCCGTCGTCTTTCTTCCGGTCTTCGTCCGACCAGAAGCGGAAGATCTTATCCCATAACACACTTCGCCAGTCTTGCGTGCCTCCGTCCGGCTGCAGCTTGTCGGCAGCCGGGCAAAGTAGGGCATACGCTTGCTGTGCCGAGAACCCTCTACCATGCAGCTTCGAGACTATTCTCCCCGACAGAACCGTGAGTTGTTGGTCCCTCTTCCCTTCCTTCGCGATGAAGTGTTCGTCGTGGAAGCATGCTCGCCAGAGCTGCCCCGTGGTCAAGAGTCTTTGAGCTCGAGAGATAAAATCCTTATCTGCCAGCCATCTATCAACGTCTTCTTCTTTAGGGAGCGAGGTAGTACCTTCTTGCGGGATGTACTCTTTACTGACAGGAATTATCAACCGATTGTTCACTACCTGTTCAGGCCGGACCACAAAAAAACCTGGGTCCTCCCAGGTTGGTGTTCCGTCCCGCATCACGAAAGGTAGGCGATAAATTCTTGACCATTGAGTACAAGTATCGTCCCACTCTCCTCCGGCTATGGCCGGCAAACCCTTTAGAATCCCTCGAGCAAAACTGCTGAAGTCTTGGGGAAGTAGGGGAGTCGAGAAAAGGAAGACCGCCCGAGCTCCTTTCCTGGTGGAGAAAACGACACTCCAAGAGAGGTCTGCCCGCTGAAACTCCGCCAACCAAGCCATAGCCTGGGCTTTATCCCTCCAAGGCACATGGGGCTTTCGGTCCCAGTCCATCTGTGCGCAGACCAAGCGTGCCTCCCTGGGGGGGCTCCTCGCGTTCAGTCTCTGGCATGATTGGCCCCCCGGAAGCGAGTAGCAAGGAGCATGAGCATCTGTGTTCCACGGCTCTTCCATGGCTTCAAGCAGCTCTACTTGCGGGACGGAACTTCCTCCTTTTGCTGCTCCTGGGTGATACCGGTTTGCGAACACCGGTATGCTGATTTGCGCAGTCCCCGCTTGCATGCTACTGTCAGTCTGTGCCATTCCTGCCTCCAATCCTCTTCTCTTGAGAGCCTTCCAATTTCCCACGATGGGCGGCTAGAATCAAGCGCTTTCCGCGCCTTGCCCGTGTCCACCAGCCGCGCTTCGGCTACAACCCGCCAAAGATCCCTTGATGAGAATTTCTCACTCTCTGGCTTCCAGAGCGTTCTTGGTTGCTCTAAGAGGCCAGAAGCGTTTAGTTTGTACCTAATAACAATCTTGGGCCATTGGAAGACTACCAGCCTTCGGCCTACATAGAGCAGTCTTCCATCGTTCTCTGTCCACGCCGTGCCGGCACAGGCTTGACGAAAAAGCCCCCGTAGAATTTCAGGGGTTCCTTCCCACCCCCAACCCGGTCGACTCACTTCAAAGCGGCTAGCGCCGCTGCCAGACACAGGCCCGTAACGAATGCCCAGAAAAGGATGTCTTCGGGGAAATCAAAAAAATCTTTCATGGCCTTCCTCTGGCTGCGGCTCATACGCCAGGGGATGAATAGGCACCGGCTCTAGTCCCTTAGATAGTCGGTGAATGTGATTCCATTTGTTGGCGCAAACTTGACACAACGGTTCTCTGTTGCCTTCTATCCTCAAACTGGGGACGTGTTCTGGATTGTACATAATCACCCGTTCGCACGCACAACAAGAACTGCACAGAAACATGTATCCCATGGTCTTTCCTTCCTCTGCTAGAAATAATCTGGATGGTTTCTCAAGTATGCCAGAATTCCCTCTGCGAGCTTTTCCTCCAAGCCCCCCCAATGCCCAGGAATGCTAGGAGCCACGTCTATGGAGCTTAAATCCTTGATGGCTCCATCTTCGTCTTGGTTAAAAGTAAAATCAAACACAAACGACATAAAGAACTCTTGGTCTTGTTCATCAAACCGAACAAGGTTAAGTACCCCTTTGTGCTCGTTGATTTCTTGGAATTCGAGGTACATCATCTCTTCTCTTTCCTCCCTCTGCTAAAAATAATCTGGACGGTTTCCTTCCTGGGTTCTCCCCCGCCAACAAGGACGGCAAACATAGAAGTAGATAGGATGATCTTCCTTCGTCCAAGGTACTCTCCAGACTATCTCCCCATCTGGTAACCACCTATTACAACATCTACATACTGACCCCCTGGTGTGTGCCCATCGAGCTAACTCCCATCGGGGTGGGGATTTCTGCCTCAAACTCGGAAGAGGAGGTCTAGGAGTCCACCGGGGCTTGCACCCAGGCTTTGGTCTAAGCTTCATCTGTTTCAGGCGAGACAGACCATAGGGCGGGGGAGGTGCCTCTCTGCGTTCCCTATTGATGCGCTTCCTTTCTTCTACCTTCCTTTCTTCTTCCTCCCGTATCCTTTTAAGAAGCTCTTGTATATAAGGTCTTTCTCTCAATTCTTTCTCTGCTTGGTCCATCATCTACCTTTCCGTTCTGGATAGTTGACTATCAAGAACAAGGTTATTAGAAAAAAGAAAGGAACGCTATGTACGTTCCCTTTTCAGTAGACTATCCCTTTGCAGAAACACCACAGGAATATCTCTGTCTCCTAGGATATCCCGGATTTTTCTTTTGGTTTTCCCGTCTTCTACAGGAAAATTTGCCAACCCTCCTTTCTTGTATGCTCTCGGGTCTACGAAGAACCGAGTTATTTCTTGGATTGTCTCTTCCATTCCTCTTTGGAAGTAGACTCTGGCGGTACGAGTTTTTCCGCTTCTCGACAGCCAGGCATCTACCAAAATGCATCTTTTTGACATACTTCTACTCTCCTAGCATAATTTAACAAACCCGCTTCTGTCGTTCCTTGCGTGCCTTCCTTTGGGATACAGCAAGACGATTTTCCCGCTTCCATCGTAAAACCTCAAATCGTCGATATCCCCATCGATACAGGGATATCCCAGAACTTCCCCTTCCGCCACCAATTCGGCAACTACCGCCTTATGGTCAAGTTCTCGGGAACTTCCTCTTCTTCCAACTACCATGGAAGCGTTCCTTCCAGAATCCAACCATCTTCGAGCTTCTGCCCAACTGCCTGGTTGTTCGCTGATGGAGTACACCAGATGATAATTTGAGGGTATGTTTTTCCTGGTTTTCAGTGAATGCTTGGTGTAATCATAAAATTTCATCCGAGGAAATTCTCCTTCCATATCAAGCAGGTTTTCCCACAAAATATCAGATAGAGTATTTGGGCGGCACGCGGCCAACCAGGGATCTTCTCCTGGTTCTTGTTCCGCATTTAGCAAATCCACATGATATTGATGTTGGTGTAATTCTCCCCGAAGAGCTAAAAGAAAACCCTTTCGATTTTGCCAGAACCTTACAGTTCTGGCAATCTGTGCTGCTTTGACTCTTGAAAAACGAAACCCGCCTACTGCTGACTGATTCCCTCCAAAGCAAGCTTTGCGACAACCATCGGTAGCTTTCGGACATACCGATGGAAACTCGATTCCCGCCATCCGGTCGGGAGCCAGATGGATGGCAAGAGATAACACCTTCTTTTTCTCCCCCTTGATAAGTTTGGTGTTACTCTTCGAGCAAATAGTTCTTGTGGATTTCCTTTTGGTCTTCATTTTGCTTTTTCCGAGTTGCTAGCGCCTGGTTTTTCAGGCGCGGTTTTAGTGGAAAAATTTTGCGCCATTCAACCCGCTATGATGGGTTGGCCGTGACGAATCCTCTCGACCTCGATATACAGTTGTTTTAGTTCTTCATGCGCCACAGTTGGCCCACAAGCCTGATGCAGTCGATTTCTAATAGACTCAAGCCTATTTACAGCATCTGCACGAGCAGTCTTCTGGCCAGCTTCGAATGCCGCTTCTAGGGCGTCCAGCACTACTTCAATTCGGCCATCTGTCCCTATCGCCAGTGCCAGTTGATCGCTACTGACTGATGCGAAGTAAGCCTTAAGCTCTAAGCTCAATCGTTTGTCATCTCGCATTTCAATCTCCGGTCTTCTAGCGCCTGAAAAACCAGGCGCGGTTTTAGGCTACAAAGCTACCAGCTTCTTCAACGCTCTGACGTTCTTCTTCCGCCCACCGACGACAACCGAAAGCGAGTAGTAAACATTTTTGCAGCTACATTCCGTGATTTGGTCGATTTCGTAGGCAACTCCGTTGATTGAAAATGTCATATGGGATGACCGCGCAATCTCGTAGTTTCGGCGTCTCAACGCCGACGACGGCGGGCGGAAAAAATACGCTCCCCGCATTTTCTTGTGCGTATTAATTATCTCCTGCAGTTTCTTTTGTGCCTTGGTGTTGCGGAAACGTTTGTAATCTCGCATTTCAATCTCCGGTCTTCTAGCGCCTGGTTTTAGGCGCGGTTTTAGGAAAAAAACAGAGTGTTCACGTCACTCCGTACCGACCCGCACTCGAAACAGTCGAAACCTTGTCTTCGATTCGCCTGGTCTTCAGTACCGTTATCGGCACCGCAGTATGAACAGATATCGTGTATGTGACGTACGATTTCGTACGTCACGGGTTTGCTGCAGTATCGCTCCACCTGCTCACAGGTGAGTTCTTTCCCTCGAAGATCCTGAGGGAGATCTAAGGGGACCTCCGTGAATCTCCCGCATTCAGCAGCCAGGTGTAGGGGCAGTACGCCCCACACGTCCCTCCCCTTGACCTTATCGGCCGTGGCATGCGCCACGACTTCATGTCCGCTTCCGATGTAGCGGGCCAGGAACTCAACTAGTCCATGATGCCTGGTCACTATCAGGATCTGCATCTTACTTCTCCGGTCTTCTAGCGCCTGAAAAATCAGGCGCGGGTTTAAGAAAAAGGATTAGCTCCATTTTTCAGCACATGAAGGTCCCATCCCTCTGTGTATGCTAGCGGGCACTGTTAGTAGCTTCCGGCATATGCAGCAGTTACTTGACCGCAATGCATAGCCTAGCCCTGCTGCTTCAGGGTCTCCTGCGAGCACTCGCAAAGCGTCCATCAAAGAGCTACCGTGCTTTGTGTGTGCTTTGCGCCATACGTTGATGGTCGCGTCATCAACTTGTCCAATACTGCGATAATTGGTCCAATTGTCCGGCCCCGTCAATAGGTCCACAAGTATTCGACCAGGCTTGAAATTCGCTTGTTCGCTTTGTAGCGTCAAGCGAAAAGTCCTATGTTCCCCGTTGACCAGAGCCACCGAGTAATGGATACGGTTATTAGGTGTTCTAGAGAGCTGCTCTTTTCCGGGAAGATTGGTTGCTTTCACTTGCCAACTAGCAAGCGCCTGTTTTGTTTCCTCCTGTGGTTTTGCTTGATAGACTTCAAGCTCAATTCCGCCCACCGACGAAATTTGTTCTGGTTTGCTGGCAGCACTGATAGCGCTAATGTGCCAGTCCTTCTTTTTTTGGAGCAATTCGGCGATGCGCCTATCTAGAGCACAAT
>Ga0255048_10000710_pt1 | contig 24655 bp, 25 predicted proteins | sample JV7_2_2_MG_FD_183619 | JGI IMG/M metagenome (GOLD analysis project Ga0255048, IMG submission 183619) | Seawater microbial communities from Jervis Inlet, British Columbia, Canada - JV7_2_2 | ecosystem: Environmental > Aquatic > Marine > Inlet | place: Canada: British Columbia | collected 2016-10-06
GCGATTGAGTTGTGCATTCGCACGGACATCGTCGGCGCGTGCGTCACGTTCGATGTCGAGATCCAGCCGCAGGGAGCGAATCTCACCTTGGGCTCGGGCGGCTTCCGCCTGCCGCTCAATGGCGTCGCCGGCGACGTTGATGATGTTGTTGGACTGAAGGGATCTTGCGGGCATTGGCTAACTCCATCGTTGTTGATGGAATCAGTATCGTCCCATTTTTGGGAACGGTCAATCCATTTTCGGGAAAATTAAACCTTTTTCCGTTTTCTCTTGGATTTCGCCAACTTGCGAACCGCGCCGCCCTCGTCGAGTGCCAGTCGCCGGGATCCGATCGCGCCGGCCAGGACGGATAGCTTGGAATCGAGGATGCCCAACTCGCTCATTTCGCGCAGGTGGCGCACGAGCAGCCATCCGGTCGCAGGGGAAAGGATGTCGGAAAGCTCCCCGGAGATCGCCTCCCAGGCGGTCTGGTCTTGATCTGGGCGCTTTAGCAGGGCGCTAGCCGCTGCGCTGCGTACTTCTTCCAGGTTGAAGAGGGCGTCCAGATTCGAGCGGTTGATGCCGGGTGACTTCTTCTGGGCGCGCAGCTTCTCCCACCGATCCGACGTGCTGCTCGAGATGCCGGCCCGCTTGCGAACCGTCGCCATCCCATCGCGATCCACGAGCTCGAAGAACGCATCCATAATTGCGTCGGAAACCAGATTCTTCACATCTCCCCCCAGAGAGAAATGATAACCGAATCTGGGAAATAGAACCTTTTGTCCCGTTTGCGATTGACAGTCTTCCCGTTTTCGGGAAATACTTACGCCATGAGACTTTCCGAATACATCAAGAATGTCGACGGGTCGCGGAAGGCGTTTGCGGATCGAACCTGCATCCCGCTCTCGACTGTGAATCGCATCGCAGACGAAGAGGTTAGATGCCGTATCGACATCGCTACCAGAATCGTCCGCGCCAGCCATTCTCGTCCTACTCCTTCAGGTGGCGTCGTCACATACGAAGAACTTGAGCCCGCCGAGTCCGCCGCATGATGACTCGCAAGTGTGACACATCAGGACTCAAGCGCGGCGGATAGCTACGAACGGGGTCTGGCATTGACCTCCCCCGGCCTGTGCGCGCCCAGGTCGTTCGGAATTGGCGCGCAACTTTGAACCGCCTGGGGGGGTGTGATGACAGCAACACAGCCAACATTGCCATTCGTGCGAGGCTCTGACACTTCCAGAGCTGCCGCCGAGTCCATGATTCTACCTGCCGGCAGCCAGCGCCGTCGAATCTACTTGTGGGCCTGCACGCAGCGGCAAGGCTTCACCGACGAGCAGATGGTCGATGCGCTCAAACTCAATCCGTCAAGTGCGCGCCCACGTCGCGGCGAACTCGTCGAGGGCGGACTGCTCAAGGATTCAGGGAAGAGGGCTGCCACCAAGAGCGGTCGGCAGGCGATCGTTTGGGCGATGCGGTGAGGGAAGAGAAGGAGATGGAGTACCGCTCATCGACGTGCGAAAGCTGCGGGAAGTTCTGGCGCTGGAGTGTACGCAAAGGGACGCCGAAGCGGACCTTCCTTGTATGTCCCGAATGCGCGTCGAAAAGATGGACTGAAGAGTTGAAACGGAGGGCCGTCGAGGCTCTGAAGGATCAACGGGGGAGGCTTCTTCACTGATGCCCAGGACAAAACCGCACACGAAAATTCACATCTCGGTCGCACACCATCCGAAGACCCAGGATGTCTGGGCCGACCCCGCACAGCGTGGAATGTTGGTCGAGATTTGGCGGCTCGCAATGGAGAGATACGCCGGCAAACGGGGCGACATTTTGAGCCTTCGACCACTCGATAGGCTCTCGATTGCCGGCGAGTTGGAGCAAAGTAGAGCCGATTTACTCGTATCGGTCCTGCTTCGAACCCTCAAGTACAGGCTCCGCAAGTACCCCAACAGGTGGGATGTACACATCCGTAACTTCTCGAATAAGCACGGATTCACACCCGAAGAATCGACACCCGTTCATGTACCTACCTCGGACATGAATGGTACACACAAGAAAGAAGAAAGAAGAAAGAAGAGAAAAGAAAGAAGAGAGAAGAGAGAAGAACCGGACGCTAACGCGTCCGACTCACCCGCTTCGCGGGCTCGGTTGGTCTGGCCTGTCTTGGTTTCAAGAGCAGCCAAGCATGGGGCTCGGTGGGCTCCCAAGCCTGGATCGAAGCAGGTCGAAATCGTCGCAGCCCGAATCGCCGACGGCGCAACCGAGGTGGATCTCGAACGCGCCGTCGAGGGCTACATCCGCAAGCACGGCACCGAGGAGCGTGACGGCTTCGACCCGATGAAACACTTCACGGCGACCACGCTATTCCGGGCCAGCAAGTTCGATGCGAATGTCGAGGGCTCGTACCTGCCCGACCCAACACGCAAGCGGACGGGCGGGGCGCAGAGTCGCGATGCTCGCGAGGTCATGGCCGAAGCACGACGACGGCAGGCTGAGCAGGACGCGAAGGATCGGCCTGCCGAATCACCACAAGCCGTCGCCAACGTGATCGAGATGGGGCTGCGAAACGCGGAGGCTGAGTCGTGAGCGACAAAGCGTGGAAGCAATGGGAGCGTACCGTCGCCAAAATATTCGGCGGGGTCAGGCGCGGGCCAGATACTCGGGGAGAGCAGGGCGGCAAGACCGATATCATTCACGATCACTTCGCCATCGAATGCAAACTGCTCGGTGCCCCAGGATACGCGGATATGCTCGCAGCCTGTAAGCAAGCCGAGGCGAACGCCGGACCAGGGCAAGAGCCCGTCGCAGTCATCAAGCGCAAGAACAAGCGAATCGAGGATGCGCTCGTTGTCATGCGGCTGCCGGTGTTCAGGGATTGGAGGCTGCCGAGGTGAGCGACTTCGATTCGGACTTCGACCAACGCGCCGAAGAGCGGTGGCGTAAATGCTCAAGCCAGTACCGCAAGTCACTCGACGAACCCTTTTGCGGCGATCCGGTTGCGGAAGGAATGGAAGAGTGCCTCGACCTTCGCAACTACGCACAGGAAGCTCTCGAGCAGGGGCGCATCAATGATCTGGTTTCAGAGATGCTCTGCGTGGCTGCGTCGATGGCGTTCAACCTGCTCGTCGACAATGCGAGCGACCCCGGAGTTGAACTCGAACCCGTAACCCAGCCGGCGAAGGAAACGGAATGAGCGGAGCGCGACTCACGCCCAGGTGCCCAGACTGCAAGCTGCCGATTCCACCGACCGGGCCAATGTGCCCGTGCCTCGAATCACGACTGCCGCAGATGGAGCTCCACCGGAGCGAAACGCTCGCGCGAAAACTCGTGTACCTCGAGGCGATGGTCTTGATTCTTGTCGATGCACAGGTGGAGCGGAACAGGAAACGTAAGCCACGCGCCGCCAAACGAGCGGAGTCGAGATCAAATGGTTGAGTGGTTGGAAGACCTACCCGTAATCAAAAAAATCCTTAGACGCGTTTGTGCGGCGTCTGACTGCGATTCGGTTTTCGAGCCCAAGCGCAGTACGCGGGTCTTCTGCTCCGATGCGTGCAGGCAGGCAGCGTGGTTACGGAGGTCCGTAGCTAAACGGCAATCGAAGAAGAATGACGCAGGCGTCGATTAATTGGAACCTGGCTAGGTAACGGTTGGTCGTTCCATTTTTACCGCCCAACGGATCGCACGAGTCGTCCTGAGGTCCCCTGCGTAACTCCGGCGTGAGGCTGCCCACAGCGCAGCCTCGCCATCGACTTCCGAAGGCCAATGATGCGCATCGCATGATTACCTCCTGTTGTGCCACGGCAATTCCTGTCGGGTCACCGCCAAGGGGCTCCATGTGCAACAAGTCATACCCGTCTTCACACGACCGCGACGGTTCGCTGAAATCGTAGACGCCAGCGAACGGGAGGTTCATCGGTGGCTCGAATCGGGCCTCATCCCATCTTTCAAGATCGGAAGAAGTAGATTCATCGAAACTGAAAAGGCAATCGAGGCACTCAGGCGCCACGCTGCGGATGGTGCCATGTGCGGCGGCGCAAAACGCGCACCGTCATTTCCCAGGCAAAATTCGAACCATAAAGGGGAACCTAACGCTAAGTAGACTTTTAGCGTTGTTGACGCATCCTGATGGTGGATTCAACCGCTTGGGGTGAGCGTTGGCCGCCTATTCCGAAGACATCGCTACAGAGATTTGCGACCGCCTCGCGTCCGGTGAGTCGCTCGAGTCTATCTGCCGTGACGACGCTATGCCTTGCTCAAAGACCGTGCGTCGGTGGCGGGATGGGGAGCGCGGGGCGAGTGACAAATTTGGTCCGAACTACGCGCGGGCGCGACTGGATCAGGCCGATCACTACTTCGACCGGCTGATCGACCTCGCAGACGAGAACGCGATGCACGCGACATCGGAGTCGACCGGCGCCGCGAAATTGCAGAGCGACAACATCAAGTGGTCGCTGAAGGTTATGAACCGGGCGAAGTATGGCGACCGCTCTGCCGTCGACCTGGGCAACCAACCAGACAACCCGCTCACCGCAAGCAAGGAAGCTCGAGCCATTGCCGAGTCGCTCTCCCCTGAAGCCAGGAAGGCGATTCGCAAGATGGCCCACGACGACATGCAGAAGGGCGGCGGCGAGTGACCCCGAAGCAACCACGCACGGGCGGGCGGGCATGAGTGCCGCCCTCGAATCAGACGTGGCTGCGCTCGTGAGTCCGTCCTTCGCCATGCACCGAGCCAAGGTGCAGATCGACGGGGGCGTGACGGTCGACTTCAAACGCTACCCGTACCTGCCCGAGATCATCGACGAACACGAGCGGAGAACCACGATCATCAAAGGCGCGCAGATGGGATTTACAATCGCCTGCGTCCTGCGTTGTATCGAGGAGGCGGAATCCGAAACACTGCGCGGCATCCTGTACCTGTTCCCAACCGATGCCGAGGTGCAGGACTTCAGTAAGGGTCGATTCTCGCCGCTCCTGGCGAACAATCAGCACGTCTGGGGTGACGATGTTGTCGGCAACACCGACGCCGCAGGGCTGAAAGAAATCGGTGGGTCGTTTATCTACTTCCGGGGTGCTGGGCAGAAGGGCGGCGCCAAGCAGAAAAGCATGAGCAAGCTCAAGAGTATGCCTATCGACCGACTGTACGGTGACGAGCGCGACGAGATGGATGACTCGCGCTGGGACGCAGCCGAGCATCGTCTCGACGGATCAATGACACCCGAGATGACGATCCTGTCGACGCCGACCGTTCCAGAGTGGGGCGTCGATCTCGACTACCAAGCCTCCGACCAACGCATGTGGAACTGGCTTTGCAGCAAGTGCAACGGATGGACGAGCCTCGAGGACACATACCCCGAGTGCATTGCCGAGCCGCATAACACGGACCCGTTCTACCTCTGCTCGAAATGCCGAGAGCCGCTGAAGCGAGAGCGGGGACAGTGGGTCGCAGTGAAACCCGACGTTCTCGGACATCGTGGCTACTGGGCCAGCCAACTCTGCTCGCCGACGAAGACTGCGGCGGACATCCTGCACTCGGCCAACGTCGCGGTCGATCGCGGTCGAATGCGCGAGTTCTACAACCAAGTGCTTGCACGCGCATACGCAGAGACAGAAGACCAGATCACAGAGAGCCAGCTCACGGATCTGTTGACAGATGACGCGCGGCCCCTGCGACACGAAGGACCGGCGGCGATGGGTGTAGACCCAGGCAAACCTCACTGGTACGAGGTTCGTGTCCGCACGGGCGAGCGAGACTCGGTGCAGATCGCAAGGGGCCGCGCTGATACATTCAACGAGCTCGATGCGATTGCGAAGAAGTTCCACGTCGAATCGGGCGTGATGGATCAGGGCGCGGACACCTCGAGCGTGCGCGACTTCGTGAAGAGTCACCCAGGGTGGTGGGGTTGCCTCTACGTCAACGCAAAGAAGACCGACCCCGACTGGCACCAGGGCAATGCGCTCGTGAAGGTCGGACGAACGTGGCTGCTCGACGACGCGCATCGGTCGATCACTGACCGGCGCGTGAAGTTCTACACCAAGGACGAGTTCTGGCAGGAGGAGTTCGTTCCGCAGATGACGAACCTGAAGCGCGTCGTCCAAGAGAACGACGAGACGGGCGACCGAACGGCGAGGTGGGTCGTCACGGGTGGCCGGAAGAACGACCATCTTCGCCACGCAAACGCCTACTGCCACCTCGCGCTGGAGAAGGTGAGTCTGGCTCAGAGCGTGCAGCGGGCGCAGCGCAAGGCGCGCGATGGCGGTCGACGTGGACGAACCCGCTCAGCGATGACGATGTAATGGCTACCAAAAGCGAAATCATTGATGCGCTGATGCGCGGCGAAGCTCTGGGTGATGATTGGAGGCAACGAAGTCGCCCCGCTAGCTATAACGATATGTCGAGTCTGCTAGCTCGCACCGCCGCCGAAGCAACTATCGATCGCGAGCCAGTTCCTCACGGGCCGACGATGAGTCCAATGACAGGCCCAGATCATCCCGACCGCATCTGGGAGGCAATCACGTCCGTCGACCACGCCGCAGGTCCGAGGGCGATTGCCGAGATGACGCTTCCGCACGTTATGTCTGAGATTCCTCCTGGCTTTGCCGATGAATCGCAGTGGGACTTCGGACAGCAACCCTTCAAGGCGCAAACACCCGGCGAGCGAATGGCAGCCGAACTAACAATGGCGGCGCCCTACGTCGCGGCTGGATCGTTGCTTGCCCCGACCGTACCCCTCGCGGCTCTGGGTTTCGGGTCTGGGATGGCGGCTACAGCAGTCGGTCAGAAGGCCCGCGAGGGTGGCTTAGGCGAGCTTTTTGCGTTGGGTGGGGACGTGGCAACCGATCTGGCGATAAGTGGCGTCCTGGGCGGCCCAGCAGGGTTAGGACGAGCGGCTGCGAGGCAGACAGCCGAGACGGCAGCCGAGACGGCAGCGAAGAAGGCAGCCCGCGCCATCGCTCCAGACATTGTATCTGAGTCAAGGGTTCGTCGTGCTGCCGAGGGGCTCCCGTCGCGAAGTATCTTTGATGAGCGGTCGCCCAAGTCAGCGGAGAGTGTATCTCACCTTCGGGATAAGCGGGCTGCGCTGATCGAGCGAGGTTTCCCGGCGAGGATGTTCCTTGGCCCGGAACCTGTAGAGGTTGTCGGCATAATCTCTGGCGGGCGGAAAGATGCTCGGTTACTTGAGCCGACGCTAGAGAACCTGAACCTAAAGGGTAGTCAGGTAAGGATTCGCACCTCCAATGGAGAATCTGCAATCGCGTTAGTCGATCAGTTGGAGTTCGCCCACACCCCCCGCGCCATCGACGCCCCCGCCGCGACGGAGGTTGGCGGGCTGAGCCAAACCCTCAATGGTGTTCCAATGGTCCCCCGTGTTGGGCTGAGACAACTTGCGCCTAACGCTTCGCAGGCGCCACTGGAAGATCGAATATCGAAGTTCCTGACCCAGGATGAGCAGGCGTCTCTGACACCTAACGACCGCATCCGCATCGACGACTATTTGCAACTTTCTGCGTCCCCGAATGAGATCGCAGCTATGGCTGCCGCAGGCGCCGCGAAAAAGGGTTGGTATCGCGCGTCCGCACAGGCGATTACGGAGATTTTTGGAGACGATGCAGGTCGCTTCGCATCGCTGCTTGCGGCGACAAGCCCGCAGACCTCTGTCGAATCCAATTTACGCAACGCGCTTAATATCTGGAAGAATTGGACTCGCGCCGGCAGACCGGAGGATATCGGCACCATCAAGAGAATCATGGCGGAGTCGGTTGAGGGAGACAAGGGATCTGATTCGGTGATGGACGCATGGGTAAATAACACGGTCCGATCGTTCACGAAGCCGGCCTCTGAACTCAATATATCGGGCCCGAAGGTATCATCGTTCTACCTGAACCTTCGCGGTCACATGAACGAGATCACCCAAGACACCCATATGTCTAGGGGGCTGGGATTCCGCCAAGAAGACTTCGGCGGGCGCCGGCTCGTTAGGGATACGGACGAGATCGGCAAGGTTGCGACCAAGAATTCCGGCTACCTCGCGGCGAACTTGCTGGTGCGCGAAGCGGCAGACGTTTTGAAGCGAACGACTGGCGAGGTGTGGTCGCCCGCAGAGATCCAAGAGACTGTTTGGTCGTGGGTGAAGGCTTTCACAGACCGGGCGAAGAAATCGACGGAGTTGAGTATTCCTGATATACTCAAGTCGGGTGCCATCGGGAACGATACAATCATAGAGACGCCTGACTTCGCTACGCTGTTCGGCGGCCAAAACGAGTTTCATACCATTCTAAGGGAATCAGGCTATGGCGAGCAGATCCAAAGACTCAAAGCGTCCGACTGGGGACACGGCGGCGGAACCGACCTTGGCCCAGGGTCAGGTTTCGGAGCGGGAGAATCGGCTGGCGTCCGCCCTCCAGTCAGCAGGGCTCTTGAGTCCGCTGCTCAACGCCTTGATCGAGCAACGAGAGCAAGGGGCGCAGGAACCGGGGAAGACCTCAGACAACTCAACCAGCGAACCGGCGGAGTCGTACGTTCGTCGCGCTCTGCGGGAAGCCAACCCGGATCTTTCCGAAGACGATCTGTTAGAGCTGGCGTCGACAATGTAGGCGGCAAGCCTGCCACTCAGTTCTACCTGCCGAAGAAGGTGCAGGCTAAGTACAAGAAGCTCGGCGTGCCCACCCCGCCAGTGAATCGGATTGATAGTCCGGCGCTCTTCCACGAGAAAATATCCTCAGCCAAGGCCACCAACAAGTTCGGTGCGTCTGTATACGTCTACTCGCCTGAAGAATACGCGGGTATGCGGACATACTTGACGGCAGATGGATCAGCGGGTTTCGCGATCAAGAAGGATGGCGACATCGTCTCGGTCTTCAACCACAGGGACGGCAAGCACGAAGGCATTAGTCCTTACCTCGTGGCTCTCGCGACCAGTGAGGGCGGCACCAAGCTCGATGCTTTCAATATCGGTGGTGGTCTGCCTCGCATCTATGGCGACTCAGGCTTCGATGTCGTGAAGAAGGACGCCTGGGATCCGAAGTTCCGACCTGACGATTGGGATGATGAACTGTTAGGTACGCCAGACGTGGTTTACATGGAATTGAGAAAACCCGCGGCCACGGTTGAGGTGAAATCAGACGATCCGCATTTTGATGAACTTTTTGGCAAAGATTTCGGCGGGGAATAGGGGCACGTTATGGATTACGACGCAGAACCAGGCGAAGCTCAGGACGACGGCGGCGAAAAGCTCCGCAATGCGCGGCAACTGTTCGAGGAAGCGGTCGACCATACCCGAGAGGCCCACGCCGAGGCGCACCGAGCGGAGCGCTTCTACCACAATACCCGGCTAGAGGGACAGTGGGAATCGAAGGATTTGGCCTATCTGCGCGACGAGGGACGCCCCGCATTCTCGTTCAATATCATCAAGGACAAGGTGGATTCGTTCCTCGGCATGTACGCCGACGCGCAGCGGTCGCCGATGGTGACGGGCTCGGGGGCCGAGGACAAGCTCCTGGCCGAGGTTCTCGACATCGTGAAGGATCAGGTTCTTCAGGATGCGCGCTACGAGCGCAAGTCCGCTGCTCAGCTCAAGACGGGAACGATTGCCGGCGAGTGCGGGATGCACGTCGAGGTCGTGCCCTCGAGCGAGGGCCAGGGTTGGATCGAAATCAACGTCTACCGGATCATGCCGTTCGAACTCCACTGGGACTCGTCGTCGATCGAAGCCGACCGCAGCGATGCGCGCCATGTGTTCTGGGACCGTTGGCTGTCGAAGGGTGAGTTCAAGGACGCCTACCCCGAAAAGGCGAGGATGTGGGCGGAACTGTCCAATAGCAACGACCCGTCCGATATTGGTTCTGCGGGGTCGTGGTCGGAGGACGCATCGGACGACCTGGGCGGCGGGATCGACGATTACGACGGCGAAAAGCACAGTCGTTACTACTTCGACCGTCAGAAGCGCAAGGTCCGCGTCATCCGTTACGAGTACAAAGAGTTTGTCGATGTGACGTTCGCCACGCACATGATAACCGGGCAGCGTACCGAGATCGACGACGAGCAGAGGCAGCGGGTCGACATGGCGATCGACATGGGCGAGCCCTACTCGATCGAAGAGACGACGAAGGAAGCCGTCAAGGTTTGCGAGTTTGTCGGTCCCGAGATCCTTGCCGAGTACGACTCTCCAGGCCCGTTCGATGGGTTCTCGATCGTCGACTACGTCTACATGATGGACGAGGAAGAGGGTACTGCTTACGGGTTGGTGCGTAACCTCTTCGACCCGCAGATGGAACTGAACAAGAGCAAGAGCCTCGAGATCGAGTACATCGCGCAGTCCACGGCACCGGGAACGATCGCGGAAGAGGGTGCGATTTCTGATGAATCGCAGTTTTCCGCCGAGATGCGGCGCCCTGCCGGCATTGCCATCGTGAAGAAGGGCGCCCTCACGGCGGGGCAAGTTCAGGAGAAGGTAATTACGCCACCTTCTGCGGCTATCTTGCAGCGTGCGGCGTCAGCAATGGATCTCGTCGACAAGGTGAGCGGCATCCCCTCGAGCGGGGTGATGCAACCGGCATCCAAGGCTGAAGCCGCAACGACGGTCGCGCTGCGATACCACAAGTCTCGGCAAGTCGTTCAGGATCCGATCTCGAACTACGAACACGCGCAGCACGAGGTTGTGCGGCGCGTCGTCGAAGCGATTGCGCGTGCCATGCCTGACGATCAGGTTCAGTCTTATGTCGCCAATGAGGCGAAGTACAAGGTCGGCAACGGGCTCATCGTCGAGATGGGGCCAGACCCGCGACAGCCGGGTGGGCAGATGGTCCCGAAGTCGCGGGCTGCGCTGCGTGATCTCCGATCAATGCACTGGAACATCGAGCTTGAGCATTCGAGTGAGAACTCAACACTCCGCATGATGGAATTCGAGGTTCAACTCAAGATGATCCAGGCGGGAATCCCGGTCGATCCAGAGGTCATCGTCGAGACATCGACGGGTTCGAGATCGCAGCGAGAACGGCTGAAGGCATACGTCGAGCAGGCGAAGCAGTCGCAGGCTGCCGGCGCAGAGAAGCAGGCAAAGATGTTCGAGCAGCAGATGCAACAGGCTGCGATGACGGAAGCAATGAAGAACAAGGAAACCGCGCGACACAACATGGCTGAAGAGTCGTTGAAGCACAGCAAGCAGGAAAGCGACGTGTCATCGAAGCTCGCCGAGTTGTGGGAGAAATCGGATTCGAACGAGAAGGAATTTTTCCTTTCGATGCTTGAGAACCGCCAACAACAGCGCCAGGTGGCGATGGGGGACCGATGACCGCAGCATCTCCGACCCAAGACCCGAACGAAATGAATGATCACCTCGACGACCTGCTAGGCGAGGCGCCTGAAGTCGATCCAGACGACAGACCGGACGCCGAGATAGCGGAACCCGCACCGGAACCCGTTGAGGCGAAGGAAACCGAGCCGGAACCAGAGCCGGAACCTGCCGAAGCGGAATCGGCAGCGGAAGAGGAGCCCGAGGCCGAAGAGGAGCCTGGGAATCTGCGCCTCGAGACGCCCGAACCCTCAGATACAGAGACGCCGACCGAAGAGCCCGACGAATCGGACGTAGGCGAGCGGATTGCGGTATCCGAGAGACGTGAGGCGGGCTTGCAGAAGGAACTCCAGCGGTTGCGCGCGGAGCGGCGACAGGCGGAACTTGCGATGTCGCAGCGTCAGGCACCGATGCCCACGAGGCCGCCTGAGGGCTCGGGTGCCGGGATCGCGACACCCCCGCCTGCCGCCGACTCCAACCGCATTCCCGTCGTCGTGTCCGAGGATGGGCAGAGTGTCTACGTCGACCAAGAGAAACTGTCGGCGCAGATGCAGGCGACGGCGCATAGCGCCTACCAGGAAGCGATGCGACCGACGCCGGCCCAGATACGGCAAGAGAACACCCGGCAGCTCGAGCATCACTTCGTCAGTCGCGACCGTGAGCGGAATCAGCCGCTCTTCGACGCCGCGCAGAAGGCAGACGACTTCATTTCCGAAGCCCTGATCGTCGAGGCGAACCGGCAGGGTTTCCGACCCGGCTCGATCGGTGACGTGCAGATGTTCATTCGGCAGTCTGGCATCGGCGAGAAGGTGGAAGAGTTCTTCCCCGATGTGGCGCCCGTGCTGGACGAGTTCGTCGCAGCCTTTGCCTCCGACAACGTGATGTGGAAAATGTCGGTCCTCGAGCGCATGGGGCCGGCGCAGGCGCCGCCTTTAGGACACTCCGATTCGGTCGAGTCTGTTTCCGATGCGCCCCGCAGTCTGGCTCGGAAGGGTGCGGCACGAAGCGTCTCGCCGAGTGCCGACGAAGCGGAATTTGACGCTCTGGAGAAGGCATTTCGGGCAGACCCGATTCTATTCCCAGATGCCAAAGAGAAGAAGATGAGGGCACTCGGGAAGAGGTTGGGTATCTCAGGGATGGAATGACGCTAAATTGGCGTTTAGCGTTTAGCGTGTATTATGAAATGGATTCGTTGCCATAAGCAGCGACCCGCTTCGGCGGGCAGGACGTACACGGGGAATCGTTCCACCCCGCGAGTCGTTGACGTAAACAGCGGGGCTTTCCGGCCCAGGTCGTAGCGTGGCGCCCCTTCCAGCGCCGGCTGCTCACGAGCCTTATCGTGCGGCGCGCATTCGCGCGCAGGGCGTATCTCCGCGTTCCGTCCCGACGCATCCGACCTAACAGGAATACCTCCAATGGCGGTAACAGAATTCGGGACCAACGACGCGCAAGCGGTCAAGCGTTGGTCCCTGCAACTCTTCCGAGAGACTCTCGGGAAGACCTACTTCAAGCGATTCTTGGGGCGCGGCAATGACGCGATCATCAAGCTCCTCACGGATCTGAACGACGCGGCAGGTGATGTGGTCAAGTACGACCTCAGAAGCCAAGATCGCTCGAACGGTGTCCAGGGTGATACCCGTCTCAAGGGTTTTGAGTCGGCTCTGACATTCAATCAGGACTCCGTCGCAATCGACCAACTCCGCAACGCCCATGCCTTCCGAGGTATGACGCAACAGCGGACGGTTCACGACCTTCGGGCCGAGGGCCGGGACAGTCTGTCCGATTGGTTTGCTCGAATCTACGACACGATGCTGTTCACCTACCTCGCTGGAGTGGCGGGCGACGGTGAGGAAACCGTTTCGGGGATTCTCGGCGCGAGTGGATTCGCGGGCAATGCGCTCACGGCACCCGATGCGGCTCATCTGGTGAACAACACCGGATCGGCTTTCGATCTCAATGACCTCGACGATGCAATCGCCAAGGCCAAGGTGACGAATCCGAGGGTCAAGCCAACGATGGTGAACGGACAGCCGAAGTATGTGGCCGTCCTGCATCCGTACTCGGTTCGGTCGATGAAGACCGCGACCGGGAACTCGCAATGGACCGAGATTCACCAAAACGCGAGCGAGCGTGGCTCCAGCAACCCCATCTACACGGGTGCGCTTGGGGAATACAACGGTGTCGTGCTTCACGAATCGGAGTTCATCCAGCGGGTCGGGGATGTGACGCATAACGTGTTCCTCGGAGCATGTGCAGGCGTCGTTTCCTTTGGCAATGCCGTGAAGAAGACCAAGCGTGGTGCTGGTGGTGGTTCTTATTTCTCGTATCGCGAGGAAGACGACGACTACGGCAACGAAGAGGGAATCGCGGCCGGTTCCGTGTTCGGTATCAAGAAGGCAACCTTCAACAGTGCGGACTTCGGGGTCATTCGTTTGACCAACACCGAATCCGCCCCAACCTAGGAGGGCTGAACAATGGCTGATCTAATCGTTCCGGCATCTCCAGACATCGCTCGACCGTTCGGCTGGCATACGTTCTACGTCACCCCTGGCACCCTCACGGGAACCACGGACGTGACGGTAGTGACGCTGCCGGCTGGAACGATCATTTTCGATGCGAAGATGGTGGTCGCGGCGGCTGATGTCGCAGCGACGACAAGTGCGGCTGATCTCGAGATCGGCGCGACTGGCGCAGGAGACACGGAAGTTCTCGACGGGGGCGCCGACTTCGGCGGCGCTATCGGGGCTGTCGAGTCCGCTGCGTCGGATGCTGCCCTGACCACGGTGAATGCCGTTTCCCTGGGTGGCTCTGCTCTCGTTGTCAACTTGGAAGTGACATACGCCGGCACGGCGACGACCGCGCCGACCTATGCGGTTTCGCTCCTCTGTGGTCGTAACGACTACTAGAAGCGGAGAGGTTGAGGGGCGGGGGCTGCGGCTCCTGCCCCTCTTCTGGGAGCCTGTTGAATGAATCTCGTTGACATGCGAACCCGTTTCACGGAACACGTTTCGGACCTGTCCAATGATTTAGACGACGGTGATATCGATGCCTACCTGAACCGTGCCTACCGATACGTCATACCGGCAGACGTTGGCGGCGAGTTCAGCGAGGGGTTGTGGAACCTCGATACGACCATCGGCACCGATGCCTACGCCTACGCCGAAGAGGTCATCGCGCCCAACGGCGAAGCGGCTTGGATCAACTCATACAAAGACGGTGGCGGCTCGACTATCGCCCAAAGCACAAAGTTTCTCGATGTCGAGACAGATCGTGCGGTCTTTGAGTACGCCGACCGAGACACGTCTGCGAGCGGCAAACCCTCGGCGATTCTCTTTCATGGCCGGCAAGTGATCCTGAGCCCGATTCCTGATCTGGCCTACATCATCAAGATCCCAATTCGCGGCGGCCCGAGTGCCGACCTGTCGAATGATGGCATCAACAACGACATTCATGCGCTGGCATCTATCACGGCGGCGGCCTCTGAGTTCTTGGCCGAGTCCGAGGATGCGGCGGGCTTCGCCCGAGAACAAGCCCTCTACGAATCCTACAAGAGCAGACTGCATGTATACGCTCAAGCGCGGCCCAATGCGCGCCGCTGGAAAAGGAGTTTCTAGCGATGGTATGGGACAAGAACAACCCACCAGGGAACACAAAGATCAGCGTCGGCGACAACACGATTCGCGCCAATAACGATCAAATCGAGACAGCCATCAACCTCGAGCATTCGATGTCAACGGGCGGGAATCAGGAAGGTAGGCACACGTTCGAGCGCGACACGATCGCCAACAGGGACGGACCAGCGGTGGCGTTCCAGAACGGTTCGATCTTCTTCGCGACCGATGAGAGAACGGGTCGGCTTGTTATCCAGGTACGCGATGGGGATGCGTGGGAGAACGTCGACATCGAGCCAATGGATACCGCGACGAGTCTTATTCCGACGCTCCCGCGACTCGACTCCAAAAGCGACTTCATTACATGCCAGTTTGCGACTTACGCTCAGGTCACTCCGACTGTTGACGGTGCTGGACCGGATCAACTCATCGCAATCGACTTGGCACTGTCGCCTTTCAAGTACGCGACACTTGCTGCGGACACAACGATCTCGAATCCGCTTAACAGCGAGGCGGGGAAGGGAACGACGGTTGCGCTGGATCTCGTGCAGAGCGGCTCGGGTGGTCACATCGTTACGTTCGGAACCGACTACCGATCTCCTGGGGGATCTCTGCCCGCCGTCGATACGACCGCGAGCGCGAGGACGATGGTATACCTAACCGTGTTGCAGTCGGGTTCCGTGCTGGTCACGTCGGTGCCTGGGATAACGACTATTCCATGATTGTCCCTGGCCTCGCCAACGCAGCCACCGTCGAAGGCAACTTCGCCACGATCCATTCGGACACGACGAAACAATCCGTCACTCTGCTCTTCGGGGCTCCAACATCTGCGGTCGACGTGTTTTTGACAGTGGCGCATGGGGTTGTGTGCGGCTCAGATAATTCATTCTGGCCTGGTCTATGGGTCGACCTGCCTTCAGGGTCAGTCGTTCGCCTAACCAACCTCGGGCGCATCACTGGCAAGGGTGGTGACGGAGGGAATGGGCATCGGGGAGAGGACTTCTTTGAGACTGGCAGCACAAGCCCGAGTTTGGCGCGTGGTGGCGGCGGCGGCGGCGGCGCTGGGACGACTAGCGGTTATGGTGGGGGTGCAGATGAGAGTTCTTCGGCAACGAACGGTGTCGCTGGCACTGCCACGTTAGGTGGTGCTGCGGGGGCAAACGGTATCGACGCAGACTCCTATTTTTTACTCGCAACACCGGGTCGCAATGCCGGGGATGCAATAATCCTGAACGCAGGAGTGGAGTTAATCATCACCAACGTCGACGGCGAGATTTGGGCACCTGGTGGTGGCGGAACTCCGGGGAACTTCGGGACTAACATCATACCCTATTCACCTGGGGCTGGGGGCGACATTGCCATGCCGGGGGGGAACGGGAACCGTCTCACTGGCTCCGGTTACACGGGTGCCCCAGGCCCCCTCACGCCGGGTACAGCGGGCTATGCGGTGCGTGGTGCCGTGGCAGACATTACTTTCATCAGCGGTGGTTCGAGCCCTGAATTGAAGGGAACTGTCGGCCCATGAGTGCAGCGCATCAGCCGTTCCCGATCGCCGATGTCGAGACGGGCATGTACCAAGCCAAAGAGCCCTGGCTGTCGCCTAATAATGCCTTCCAAGAGTTAAACGACGCGCATGTGTTCCGGTCACGCATTCATCGACGGGTTGGGTTTAGTAGGTTGTCATCGTGTGGCGTAGCGTCGACTAGCGGCATGACCCGAGCTTTAGGCGACTCACCGACGATCGCCTACACGCTAGATGTAGCCACAAGGAAGTTCGTTCCCGAGTCGATCGCCCTGACATGGAACGATCCGGTCAACGGCAACATATTTGCGCGCGTAGAGAAAGATTCATTCAGTCTACAGGACTTTGGGGCACTCAGCGCCGCACCTGGATACGCATGGTCTGTCATAGATACGGTGACGGAAGCGCAGATAGGCTACGTCACTCAACCCTGGGTGCAAAAAAATTTCGTCGGGGCTTCCAACCAAAGAGCCGAGTGCTGGGTCTACTGGGGCTTGCATTCATTGCATACGGGCGCTGACGCAGCGCATGGTTCAATGACGTGGAGCGAAGACCCAGAGTTGCCGATTGTCGGCCTCGCTTCATATAAGTCGTCAGACGGCACTGAATTTCTCGCTGCGATGAATACGACCCGTCTATTCGTCTACAACACGGTCGCAGGATGGTTCGACGACCTGACGGGTGTGGACGATTTCACTGGCACCGAATCGGACTTGTTCTGGACTTGGCCTCTCGACGACGATCTTCTCGTTACCAATGGCGTGGACCGGGTGAAGAGGTACGACGGGCCGGCTGCGACTCTCACGAACATGGGAACGACAATCGGCGCGGGGCCGAACGTGATTGATACTGCGAGGGCGGTCGCGTTTTATAGGAATCGGGTTCTCTACTTCGGTACGACAGAAGGTGGAAATTTGTACCCGCGAAGGATGCGCTTTAGCGGGGCCGGCGCCTATGAAACGCTTGCGGTGCAGGACTTCATAGACGCTCCGACCGAGTTGGGTGTGTTTGTGACGGTTCAGTTTATCGCAGACCGCATCATGGTCGGGTTCCAAAAGGGGTGGATGGAACTTGTCTACACCGGAGATTCGCAGCAACTGTTCCTATACGAAAAGACGACATCTATCTACGGGGCGGTTGCTAAGAACGGCAACGTACCCGATGGCGAGCGGATTCTTTCGCGGACGCTCAACGGAATCGAAGCCCTCGACCCGAATCAACAGTATCCGGCGGACGTAGATATTCCAGATTACGTCGTCGGTCAACTCGACAACGATAAATCTGGATCTTCTTTCGGCACGAGAAATATCCCGCTCAAGCAAATTTGGTGGACGGTAGCGAGCCCGATTGCCACTACCGACCAAGCCGATCAGATACTGGTCGCGCAGTACAGTGAAGACAAGAGTCTTGCGTGGTCCGTGTACAAGATTCCCTTCAACTGCTTTGCAGAGTTCAGGTCTGAGTCTGGCGCGGACTGGGACGATATAGACATCAACTGGGATAACTATGAGGGACGGTGGGATAGTGCCAAGAGCCTTCAGGGCTTTCCTGTCGTATTGGCAGGACACAGTAACGGCATCGTCTATCGCGCCGGCTCAGAGATCGACCACCTTTCTGACCGACCCTTCATCAGTCCCTTCGTGGTGGATTCGGCTTCGGTGGGGCCGCAGAGTATCCCGTTAGAGATCAAGTCGGAGCGGCTGTCGCCGTTCCCAGGGTCCAACGCCCATCTTGGATGGGTCGACTTCTTCCTCGAGGCGTCTTCTGACGTGACGATCACGGTGGAGTTCCGAGGCAACTCCAATCTTTCCGCGTACAAGATGTCGTCATTCACGATGGCACCGAACGGAATGAACGAAAAGCTCTACCGAAGGCTCAAGGTCAACAAGTCCGCACTCTTTCACACGATCACGGTCAAGGCGACCGGGGGTGGTGCATTTGCGATTGACGCGATCATACCGTGGTTCCGGCAGGCTGGACGAATGAGGAATTTCGGATAATGCCGCTCATCTCGAATATACAGATTCATTACACGGGTCAGGAGATGGACGCGCTCATTCGAGAACTCAACCGCAGACTAACCTCGGTGCGAGATGCGGTGAATCTGAATTTTCTGTTCAGCTATCCGCAAGTGGACGCGAAGGTCACGCAGAACGCGGACGTGTCCGTCTTCATCCCGTTGTATGAGTGCGAAATAGATACTTGGACGGTCTACTGCTCGAACGTCACGCCGAATCCGACGATCAATCTTCGGGTTAATGGAGTGAACAAAGACACTCAGACACCGAGCGCAATTCAGGTCTACGAGTACGAGCAAGACCCGGTGATCTCGGTATCGAGACTCGATCGGGTATCTCTAAACGTGTCTGCGATGGCTGCGGGTGGGATTCTCACAGCATCGCTCGGAATACGGAGGACTAGCTAATGGCATTTCCCCTACTTGGCGCTCTTGGTGGTAGTGCTGCGGCGACCTCGATCCCGTCAGGTGCTGCCGCTCTTTCGGGTGCTGCGGCCCCGGTGATATCCGGCTGGGCAGCGCCATCCGCTGGCATGGTAAGCAACACGCCATCCCTAGCCGGCCTTGGTTCTACCTTCAAGGTGCCGCAAGGTGCAGACTTCTTGCGTGCTGGTGGTGGCGGGCTGAACCAGGGGGGTCCGCTCAGCATGACAGGCAGACCAATGCCGATGACCTCGACTCAGGCATTCGATCGATTTTACTCCCCGCAGTCCGCTGGCCTCGACCCGTCGAGCGATGCCCTGGACCGAGCTAGGGATAGTACGCGAGAAGCTCTGGAGGGACTTGGCGGTATGGATCGACGCCTGGGCAACCTGATTTATCCGAGCCGATCGACGAACCGATGGCAACCGAATGACAATCCAGGCTTGGCTGGGTTGATGAAACAACTCGAGGCTACCTATGCGGGCGGCTTGGGCACTGGTGGGAGACGATAAATATGGGTTTTATGGACGACGTTTTTGGCGGATCTCAAACGGTCGACGTTCTCACGCGGGGGCAGAGGTCCCTCCTAAACAGTCTTACGGGGGATTTACAGGGACAACTCGGGCAGGGAGTCCCAGCGTACCAGGGACAGATCACGCCCGACGCGACCGCGAATCAGCTTGCCGCGTTCCAGGGTGTTGGAGGTCTGGGCGCACTGTTCGGAGAGTATGACCCGCAGATCGCAAGCATGTTGGCCGGCGAGAGTGCCGGCGATTTCAACGCGGAAGACTACGCCCAGCAAGCGATCTACAACCCAGCGTTGCTCGCCTATGAGGACGCGCAGCGCGACCTCGAGGCCAAATACGGCGGCTCATGGGGTCAGACGGGCGGCTATCAGGACATCATGCAGAAGGGCGCAGCGCGCTTCGCCACGGGCATAGGTGAGGAACTTGCGGACTTCTCGATGTACCAGCAAGACACCGCAAACGCGCAGCGTGGTCTTGGCGTCGATGCTTCTCAGCAACGGACGCGGAACCTCGCAGATACATACGATCAAATGCTCGACTTCGGTAACGAAGAGAGGTCGATCGCGGGTCAGAGCCTCGGCGAGGACTTCAACAGATGGCAAGCAGAGCAGGACTACAACAACCCGTGGCTTGGGTTCTTGGGGCCGGCGCTGGGCACACAGCCTTATGCAGTCGGTCAGCAACCCGGTTGGCTTAGCGGTGTTACAAATCCAGGGAACTTTCTTTCTAGCTGAATTGGACGGATAGAATGGGTGGACTAGCAGGGATTCTCGGCAATGTGATGGACGCGAACCAACGGGTCACGGATCGGCGCCAGCTTGCCGAGATGGCCGCGCAGAGTTTCGACACGATCGGCGGCGAGCAAGCGGCTTATTGGTCGAAGGCTCTTCGTGCGAACCCGCGCGTGGCTTGGCAGATGGCACAAGAGCATGGTGGTGTGTCTGAGATTGAGACTCGGCTACGCGGATCCCAGGCTCGTGGTCGTGCGATGCAGGCTGCAACGTCCAGGGACTTGCAGGAAGCGCTATTCAAGCAGAGCCCAGAGGACTACGTTAGTTGGCAACAAGGTCAACATTTCGGTGCGGGTGCCGAATACGATCTGGCGCGTGGAAGGTCCGAGGACGCACGGCGGGATTTGTTTAGTGGTGTTGTGCGTGACATGCAAGGTGGAGCGAGTCCGCAAGGACAACCGCAAGGACAACCGCAAGGACAACCGCAAGGACAACCGCAAGGCCAGCCGACGCCCGGTGGTGGTGGCTATACGGGAATGAGTCTCCCAAATATCAGCAGGCTAGGGCTGATCGATCCCAAGCTGGCGTCGGCACAGCTCGCCATTAGGAAGAATGCGCGAGTCCCGCACGAAGACCAGATAAAGGCGTTCAGAGCCCTCGCGAAGCCAGCGGCTCAGGGCTTCGACAAGATGGTCGAGGACTGGAGTTTCTTTCGTGGCAAGGATTGGAAGAACCCCGCGAATGATGCGGCGCTCGTCAAACTCTTTGTTGGTGGTGTCGAGCCGGGACTACAGGTGACGACGGCAGAGGGACAGACCGTCATCAACGCAGCCGAGAGCGATGTCGGGGCTATCGGTCAGCGCATTCTGAGGACGTTGACTAACGCGGGTTCCTTCACGCCGACTACCCGACGCCTGATGATCTCGTCCATCGAAAACGGCTTCGTTGATCGCACTGGGAGCAAATTGAACTTCTTTGACAGCCTGGAGGAGGAGGCCAGGGCAACGATACCGGAAGAGTTCCGGGGCGCGAGGCGATCGATCCTAGGCATCGGAGGCTCCCGCAAGAAGCGTAAGGAGTTCATGGACGCCCCCATCAATTTCGATGCAATCGGGCCGAAGCTCGACCGGATGAGCGGCGAAGACCTCCCCGAGGATCAGGCGAAGTGGGTCGAAGGGGTGGTTTACAAAACGAACGCTGGACCGGCGACATGGAACGCTGCGGGCGGATATTTCGAGGCGGCGCAGTAGATGGGTCGCGTGATCTCGGTCGCAGAGGCAACCGGCGGCAAGCCTCGAAAAATTACGGTGGAAGAGGCGGTCGGCTCTCAGCATCCGCTGAAGAGCATCGCGTGGGGCGGGGCGCAGGGTGCCTTCGACGTGGGGTCGATCCTCGCTGCGGTGGGAGATTGGGCGAAGGGACCGGACTGGTCACCCAGCAGTGTGCGTGCTGGTCTGCGTGGTGAGCCAGGACCGAATGAACTACTGCCGAAGATGGCAAAGCTGCGCGAGCAGGGGATGGAAGCGGTTACCGATCCGACGAACAAGTACCCAATCCGCGCCCCCGAAACGCTTTCAGAGCGGGCCTTGTCCGGTGGTGGACGAGGACTTCCTTACCTGCCGGCAACGGTCGCGGGACTGGGTCCAATGGCTGGCCTAGCAGAGATTGGTATGTCCTTCGCGACTCCGTTCGTGAGCGAGGGCGTGACAGATTACATGACGGCAGAGGGGGAGCGTCCCAGCCTGGGCGCGACTCTTGCGGGCGCTGGGGCAGAGATTGGGACAGCAGTGGCTGCCACCCCGCTACTTCTGCCGAGCGTCGTCAAGCGGCAGGCTGGGAAGACAGTATCCGCGATGAATCGCTTGCGTGCGAAGGATTTCGTCGCCGACGCTCCCGAAGAGGCGCACGAATTGTTAAGGATCCTTAACGAGCGATCGGATCGGATGTGGAACGCCATGTTCCCCGGCACAGAGAACGTGGCGAAGCCGCCGAGGTTCGAGATGGATGATCTCTTCGATGTCTCCTCGCAGCTCAAGGGCAAACTACCCGTCGATGCAGATGGCGACATCGACTACCCGGAACTCGTTGCGCTGATGATGGATCGGTCGTTAGACCATATGCCCGGTCCTGGTGGCGCTCGGCCATCCCAGGTGGGCGAAGCGGGAGGGGCGCTGCGCGACACATGGCGGCGGATGGAAGAGGGACTTCAGAGAATCCCAGAGTCGGGCGACCGATGGGGCAACGTCGTGGCTGGACAGCAGGATAAGTTCGCTCGCGAGCTTCGTCAGCAGTTCGCCGACGCAGTTCGCGACGGGTCGGCAAGGCAGTACGTCGACGCGGCCAACGCGAACATAGAGGCAGTCGCGAGGTCGGCACGAGATGATTGGGATGCGATTCCCTTTGACGAAATGCCCGACATGAAACTAGCTAGAATCGAGGAGGCAGCGCAGGAAGTCCTAGAATCGAGCCGATTCCAAGAAGACCTGGTCCCGCGCGTGGTCCGCCGCCTGACGAAACGAACGCCCGACCAACCGGCGCACCTCAGAATGGAAGAGGTGCAGAACCTCCGCAGTCGGTTGCTCGCCATCGAGCGCGACGGTGAGATTGGCGGCGAGGCCGCGATCAGTGCAATCAAGGCCCGTGAGGTACGCAAGGCTCTCGACGATCTCATCGACAACATCGAGGCACCGGACGCTGATCTCGAGCAGTGGAACAAGGCGCGGGCTAGTTGGCGTGCGTATAAGGAACTGACCGATACCGACAAGACAACGGGGGGGGATCTCATTCGCACCCTGAGCAGCAAGAACCCGGAGTTGAACGTGGGGCGGATTGCGGTGTCGTCCATGCCCGACGCACGGCGGGCAATTGCTGTCGCTGGCGACGATCCGAAGGCGATCTCCTCGCTCCAGAATTCTGTTCAGGAATACGTTCTCGGCACCCCGAGGCCCAACTCCATCACGGGTGGGAGCGCAACGCTGGGACCGATCGAGAACCGACTCGCGAAGAATCGGGACGCCATCGGCGAGATCATGGGAGAGGACTACCTAGACGAACTCGATATGTTGCTTGAAGTGCTGAGCCAGGAAAAGCGCGGGCGGCTCGGGAAGGTCGCGATGGAGACGACCACCGGAAGCAACACGGGTGTACAGAATCGGGCTGCTTCGGTCTTGAGGGCGTTGAGGACTCCGTGGAAGTCGTCGCTCAAGGGGTCCGCTTCACTGCTCGAGAGGGTGTCCGGTCAACTCAGCAGAGAAGCCGACCGGGTGTTCTTGTTGCAAGTAATCGCCCCAGACCGAGAACTCCTGCGCGACTTGATGCGACTGCCGACCGAAGCGGAGATCCCGTCCTACATGATTCGGCTGGAGCAAGCCATCAAGAAGGCAGCTACCCGGCGAGCCCCAGGCGCCGCTGCTAGGTCGGCGGACGGTGAAGTTAATCGCGGCGATTCGCCGCAGGAGGTGAAGGAATGAAACGAATACTGGCAATGCTCGCGGTCCTGCTCGTGGCTGGGTCGGCGAGTGGAATCACAGAGATCGGTCAGTTCGACCCCAAGACTGGCGGGGCCGAAGTCTGGAAATACTTCGACTTTAGCGATGCTGCGGGAACGTACAAATTAGGTCGGGAGGCGTTGCTATCTTCGACTATCAACTTTGATCTTGGGTCCGCGTTTGTTGGGACGCTATACGCCTGTGATACGCAGGCTTACGCAGCGGCAACGTGCGACACGGTTACGTCGCTGTCGGCTGATGTGAGCAACCTCGACTACACGACGGCGCGTCGCTACTTCATCTTGACTATATCGACGCCAGAGACAGGATCGAACGTCTCGACGCTGAGCATCAAGGGTTCACTTGTTGATGTGGCAGCGGGGGCGTCCGATTGCGTCACCGTGACGGGATTCGGTGACGGCTTCGACACGAAGTACGAAGTCGGTGCCGGCAACGACACCCGACCGATCAGCATCTCGTTCGATCGAGACAATCTGGGGGATGCGGAGACTCAGACGTTGACGCTGCAATACTGCTCGACAGAAGTGGACACGAGTTGTGCGAATTTTCTGTTTGACTCAACGGGAAACGGGATCGGGGACACGCACGTCCTCCTCGACAACGATGTCGCGATCGAGCTCGGTGGCGTCCGCAACATCAGCGGTTTCAATTACTTGCGGGTGCAGGAGACAGGGACGTATGTGTCGACGGCATCCTTCACTATATGCCGAAATCGGTCTTAGCCGATGCGGAGGTTCGCAGCGTTGATCGTTCTTGCCGTGTTCGCTGCGCCTAGTCAGGGTCAAGGTGTGCGCGGCGACGGTGTGGCGCCGGGTAGCCTCTCTGCCTATAGCATCGCAGGTAGACTCAATTGGCCGAGGAACACAACCTTCTACGACTGCGATTTCGGTGGGGACATTGATGAGCCAGTGCTGGCATACAACTTCAACTCGGTAGACCGATCAACGGGTGGGTACAATTACTACGAGACATCGACGCTGAGTGAGATGTATGGATCGTCAGTGTCCTCTCAGGAAACACGTTGCAAGCAGTTAGGAGGTGGCGGACC
>Ga0255048_10000715_pt1 | contig 24560 bp, 31 predicted proteins | sample JV7_2_2_MG_FD_183619 | JGI IMG/M metagenome (GOLD analysis project Ga0255048, IMG submission 183619) | Seawater microbial communities from Jervis Inlet, British Columbia, Canada - JV7_2_2 | ecosystem: Environmental > Aquatic > Marine > Inlet | place: Canada: British Columbia | collected 2016-10-06
CGCTTGGTCAATAGCATATGAGTCAGCACCCTCAAACCATACGTCAGGTAGTGCGTCACTAGGCTCGGTCTCAAATGTTATTGTTGAGCCTGTTCTACTTATTTCCCATTCTGTCCTTACTGAACTTTCAAATTTATCAAGATTTCTAAAACCTTTTGTAACAAACCTTATTTCTCCTGTAGTTAAACTCTCAAACCATACATATTCAACATTTGAAGGATTAGCACTATCATATGTAAGACCATAGTTACTTGCTGTGGAATTTGTGTCAGCAGCTCTAGTTAATGTAATAGGATTAGCGGTTGGGAAAACTTCTGAGACAATATTCTTTTGAGTGTTTAATACGTTTTCTATATTATTATCATTGAACCATTCTATTATTGTATTGTAATCATTTGGTGATTGAAACTCTACCTCTATTGTCATTTCATTATTAGTAAATGCGGTAACCATTTTGTATTTAGACTTAAGTTTTATAGTTGTACCCGCAGGTATATCTAAACCAAAGGGAGGGGTTCCGGGAACAGTGGATGAAGACCCTGTTCCTCCACTTAATCCATAGTAAACCTGAGTAGGCCAATCATTTGCATTATTTTCAGTAGTAAGATTTTGACCCGGTGAAACAAATGCATTTTCAGGAAGCTGTGCTGAAAAATCACTTGCTAACATCTTCATATAAACACCTGCAGGAATTGTTGTGTCAGGAATAGTAAAAAAGTTTTGCTGTTGAGCAGCTTTCTCAAGAACAGTTCCGTATCTACAACTAGATAAATAACCGTTTGAATCTCTTTTTACTATAAGTCTTGAGCCTTCTTCAACCTTCTGAGCGTTTTCTCCATCAATTAAAAAATAAGTATATCCTGTACTAGGATTTGTGAAGTATAAGTTGGTGTATATAGTCTCATACCCTTCCCTATCAGGCTTCAAACAAAACTTGTAACGTGTTGCGAATGATGGTGCCAACTGTTGAGGAGGTATTGTTACCTTAATCTTATTCTGAAGATATGAATTACCACAAGGAATGTTAACAGAATTAAACTCACTAACTAATGCTGTGGTTGACCTGTTAAACTCATCCATATATATGATACCCACCTCATAGTTTCTATTGCTATGAAGGCTTAATGCAGATGGTGATGATGCAATACTAACAGAAGCATCTGTAATTTTAAAATATTCAAAGGCACTTGCTGTAGGCCCTCCTACATTATCAACCCTCCTCATTGCCACTATAGTTAACTCTAAATTATCACTACCAACAGATGAGCCTATAATCATACCCTCACCTGCATTTGGAGTAGCAGGTGATGCAATAGCAGATGTCTGACCCGAAACATATTTAGTCCAAGTAGGGTATGGTGCAGAGCCTGTAAGAACATTGGGTATGTTACAGTTCATATTATCTGTGAATGTAACACCACTGCACGAAGTTGGATTAGATGCATCATATACAGGAAGTATAGTACCTGAAGGTAGAGATGTTCCTATAGAGTTTTGAAAGTCTGTACTTATTGCAAGGTCGTGTATTGATGCAAAATCTTGAGGTAATACGTATGAATAAGCCACAGGGGTCACACCTGAGTTAGAGGTAGGTGTGTTCCCTGAAAAAGAGTGGTGAGTTATATTTAAAAAAAATGATATTATACTTCCTTCTGTAAGTTCTGCTCCTGTAAAATCAATAACTAACTTGCTTTCAGGAACTAAAACTGCCCCGTCTACATTAAACGTGTATGAAGCTAAAGATGTGTCTAAGGATTTTATACTAATCTTATTTGACGATAACTCAGCGGTATACTCTAATCTTGTTAAGCTTCCGTTCCTATCCTTTAGGTCATATCCATCAACGTAGTTACCATACACCAACCTATTACCCATAACTGTCTGTGCCTGAGCAAAGCGTGGTACGTTATCAAACAATCGTAGTAGCTGTGAGTCAGGTAAGACCGTAAATATCTTATTACTATTAAATGTAAAGGTGTAGTCAGTATTATCTGCAAGACCCTCCTCCTGCTTATCAAGCTTCTGTATAACCTTTATGATACTATTGCCTGACTCCTTGAACAGTAGGTCAACACCAACCACAAGTGGACCACCTGAGTTATATGTTATAATAGCCTGATTCTTGGAGTTAACCATACCCTCATTAAGAAATGATGCACCTGAAAAAGAAAATGGCTTTGGTGTGAATGCAGGCTCAGAGAACTGTGAGGTCGCTGAGTATTGGTTGTCTGCATACCTATACCTGTATCCAAAGCATATGAATCTCTCCTCTAGGTAGTCCTCCTCACCCGGAGTAAGGTTCAATGTAAATGTTGGTGCCTCTACAGGTGGCTTCTTAATTACAAGAAGTTCCTCAGCAGTAAATTGGTCTATGTTCGCATCAGGATTCTCATAGTTTCTCTTAACGTTGATAACCCTAGGCGGATTGAAGTCATCGGTAAAGAACAGTTGGTCCTCCACCAAGTCAATCCCTGTAACTAGATATGTTGGATTAAAGTTTAGTGTCGTATCTGTATTGCCACCATCGTCAATACTAATAACGTGATACACCAATGCGTCTACCTTTAGGTCTATTGACACTATAAGGTCAAGCTTACCTGTAGCTCCAACACCAAACGATGGGTCGTGTACAAGCCAATACAATGTCTCATTAGCACTATCGTCAAGGACACCTATACACTTTGCATTATTACTTAACGCTGTTCCGTTATACTCCAACGATGTAACCTTAGTGTTACCCTTTGAGTTCTCAACGGAGCCTATCTCTGATGCCTCAGTAGAACCAAGTCTTACATTCAACGCATCAACATACTCACCGTTAGGCACAAGTCTTTCGTCCACAGACTTGTTCATCTTGCCTGATATAAAGTGTCTCTTTAAATTCGCCATTTACTTCATCCATTTGTCCCGACCTCTTAGGTTCTGTAGTAACCTACCGGGATGAATATTACTCATTCTAATCTTTGCGTTACGCAATAGTGCTGTCTTGTTTCTTCTCGCTCTATTTATTGCATACTCCTGAACACCATACTTAGAGTTCTGTAGTGCATATGTTATGTACGCATATATATAATCCTCAAAAAGCTTGTTCACCTGTACCAAACTATCGTCACCATTCTCCATACCATCAGACACATACTCAAGTATGCACTTCTCGTCAGACATTGATGAGTCAAAATTTATTACGCCTGCACGCTTATCTATCCTAAAGGTAGGGTTAGCATTAGCAGTCTCTGTATTAAGCCCGTAGAACGCTCCTATACCGTAGTCAAAGTACCAATAGCCATCGTAGTTGTATCCCAACATACCATTGAACTGACTAGCCTCGTTTAGATAGATACTCTTCTGTGTCCCTGTAATTCTATCTACATCCAATCCTGAATACTCAGGCTTCAATACATTACCGTCTTGGTCAAAAAGAATCTTACAGTTGTTGTCCTGTAGGTATGCGTCTGCACTGTTAACCTGAATGTTCTCAGTCATTGGTCTCAGTATACCATCCTTATATAGTGATATACGAACCCAATTCACAAAGTCAGGAGGAAGAACAAACCTTAGGTTGTCACACACGTCCAACTCTAAAACCTTTATCTCCTTGAACGCATCGTAGTTCAGCTCCTGTATACCACGCTTAGCGTGGAACAAGACCTTGTATCTCTCCTCGTTGTTAATCATTGAGTGGTTACCCGTATACATAAGCATATAGTTGTTTACTATATCGTATAGGCTAACGTACTGATAGGAACCCCAATTAGCATTCTCAGGTGCATTCCCATTATTCTCGTAGTATTCGTATTGTGATATGTATGCCATTATTTCTCTTGTTGGTCGTTATATTGCTCCTCTGACTTACCAAACTGTACCGCTTGAATCTCTCTGATAGACATACCTGCGTACTGTAGAATCTTATTTACCAATTCAACTTGGTCATCTAGGCTAAGCTCAAAGTCTTGGAAGTCTGATTGACCGGAGTCAAACACAGGCTCACCGTTTGTTAATGTTACATAGGTCCACTTAGGGTCCTTAGGATATCTTATGTACTGACACTGTATCCCTGAGAATAACGCTGATGGATAGGCTGTAAGTATACCACCCTCCTGTGTGTATGCAGGGAATAATCTACTTGGTGCAGTCAGCATTGAGTTGTTAAGCATTGTAATCTTACCGTGAGTAACCTTATCAAGCTCGTTCTGCTTTGGTCCAAAGACCACATATGCTGATGCGTTTATTGTAAATATATCTGATGACAGAAGCAACACAGTCTCACTCACAACCTGAGTAACTGTAGCGTTCTGTAGTGACGATGGTGTACGTAGATTAAATACCACATCACCAACCTTTACACCATCACTAATAAATGTTGCTGTATTATCCTCTAGATTATTTGCAAGTACCGCTGTAGTTGCACCTGTAGCCTTTGTTGTCTCATACGCCAACACCTTATTGATTAGGTAGTAGTCATCACCTGTATAAAGCTGTGCAGGTAGATAGAACGTATTCCCTAAGTTAACAGTATTTAACAATGTGCTTGTGGTTGGCAGATACTTTGTTACTCCAAACATCTCAATCACCTCCTCGTATCCCTTCTTAATGTCAGCGTATCCCGTACCTGACTGTCTCGCATTCTCCTTATTAATCTGATAGTTATAATTGAAAAAGTAGTTGTCAAATATATCTAGCTGTGCCTGCTTAGCAAACAGGTTAAAGTCTGATGGAGAGATGTATCCGTAGTTGTTCTTGTTCAGTATAGATAGAACTGTATTTCTTACTGAGTTAATCATTCGTTATCTTCTTTACACAAAGATAAGCAAAAAAAAAGAGGGCTCCTTAAAAGCCCTCTCTTTCATATTTGATAACTATTTATTAATCTATTAATTTCTCTAGTACCTTCAATGCCTCAACGCCATCGTCAGTCTGAAGATAGCTAGCTACTGTAGACACTCCCTCATCTCCAAATGGAACAACAAGCATACGCTTCTTATTTGTTGGGGTACTGTACCAAACCTCTTTACGGTTCTTTCTATATGTAAGTAAGCCACTGTCAAAGAACTTATTAACCTTAGCCTGAAGCTTTAACATTGGGTCGTTGATAATATCTAAAAATTCCTCAGGATAGTTTCTAGCATATACTAGAATATCCCTCTTCATCTCTGCGGTAGAAACCTTTGACACATCAATACCAAATAACACAGAGCATACACTCTCAAGCTGCTCTAGTGAAAGGCTTCGTGCCTCTATCAATGCATCTACCTCTAGGTTTAATACCTCAATATCTTCAGACGCATCCTTCTCATCGTTAATCTCTATAAAGGATTTGCCATACATAGGATGTAGATTTAAGAACTGCTGAAGAATCTGATTTTGTTTTGATACGTGTAAGAATCCATCCTCAAATATGATAGGCTCAACGATAGCGTTACCGTCCTGCTCATCCTCGAATGGTGACTTTTGATTGACTGCATAACGTAAAGGTCTGTTTATTCCTTTATCCTCGTCAAACCATAATAGTGGGTATCTTCTTGTGTTACGTGATGGTAACATAAACGTTAGCGGTGCTACGTCTCTTGTAAGCCTATAACTTTTGCTTACGAACTTTTCTTTTGTTTTCATTTGATATAATTTAAAATTTAAAAAATAGAGGGGTATCCTAAGACACCCCTCTTGGTTTTATAACTAATCTTACTCTTGGAATAAGAAGAAGTTGTTTGCTCCTAGAGTACATACTGCTCTCTCAGAAAGGAAGTTAACCTCCATTGCATCTAAGTCAGAAGTACGAGCCCCTCCTGCTGAACCTGTAATCCAAGTCTTGTATCGTCTGTCTTCAGTCTCTGAAGCTCTGTAACGAACGTGAAGGAATGGACGCTTAGCGTTCTTTCCAAGGATTTGGTCATACACAGTAGTTGAACCTGCAGGTACTAATAGTCCGTTTACACGTCCTGAACCTGCTCCTGTTGGTAAACCACCTCTCATTGTTGGGTCGTTTAGGTATTTCCAATCAGACTTGTAGAAGTCATAACCTCTTCGGAATCCTGTGAATCCTAAGTTAAGTGCCATCTCTTCGTCATTGTCAAACAATCCGTAAGATGTACCACCTGCTCCGTAAGAGTTTTGAGCTGCTAACATATCGTCAATGTCAAAACCAAACTGTCGGTCTAGGAAGATAACGTTCTCCTCGATAGAACCTTGCTTGTCAAGACGTGAGATGATAGCATCAAAGTCTGCCAAAGCTACAGGGTTACCACCTGACCATACGTTACCTCTGTTCTCTACTGAGTAGAAGATACCTTCTGAACCTTTGAAACCTGCTGCTACTGCACCACCTAATGCTTCTGCAGGAACTGCCTCAATCATTGCAGTCTCTAAGTAGTCATCGAAACGTAAACGAGTCTCGTGCTCAGACTTCATATACCATAGGTATCCGTTTGCTCCGTTCTCAGTTGTTACCTCAACCCATCCAATCTGTGCCATATCAGAACCTGATACTGCATACTTATCTTTTAAGATAATTGGAGAGTTCTCAAAGATTAAATCGTCAGCCTCTAAAGAACCTTGCATTCCGGGTGTTCCTTTCTTGAACTCAGAACCGTAGATGAATACTGTTACGTCTGCGTTAAGTACTCCTGTTCCTGCTGTAACAAGACCACCTGCTTCATAGAAGGCTACTTGAAATTGTTTAGGTCCTGCGGCAGCTCCTGTGTTAACCAAGGTAACTATACCTTTGTTGCTACCTGAGCCATTGTTCTGAACAACCATAACAGTCTGCCCTACTCTTAGAGCAATTTCTGCTGTACCTAAAGCTCCTGCTGTTGAACCTGCAGGTGCTAAGTTGTCGTTCACTTGGAATACAGCGGTATCCGCATTTAATAATGCTGCTGTTCCTACGTTTACATACTTAGTATGTAATCTTCCCTGCTCTGCCCATTTGATAAGGTCTGAGTTAGAAGGCATCTCTGCACCTACTAATCGTAGGAAAGATGAAATTGTTCTGTTACCATAACGCTCGAATTCTTTCTCGTATGTATCAGGAAGATACTGATTCAAGAAGTCAAAGTTGGTAATGTAATTTGTTGCTGTGGGAATCTGCGTTGCAGATGGCTGCAAGTCAAATCCCGGTGTTGCGTCTACTGCCATTTTGTTTTTTGTTTTTTATTTTTTCTTAATACTTCTAATTTTCAAGCCCTTCCCCGAGTCAGGGTTTATAGCTCGAATTTGCATCCCGCCCTTTGTAGAAACCTCAGGTGCATTCCGTGTCGACATATCAATGTTTTTCATCTTACGGGTCACATCCTCAGTTGCTGAAGCCTTGCCTTGTTCGTAAAAGAACTGAGCAAACTTCTCAGGGTTTGATGCTACTGCTATCGCCTTATGGTAGCCCTCTGCGTCAGCTATTAAACCGTCATCATTCATAAACCTATTTAAAAAGTTCATAACGTCAGACTGTTTAGTCTTTAGCTCTTCAGCAGATTGCGGTGAGTATAGTACGGACTTATCATCAACGGAAAATTTAAAACCTTTGAACTCCCCTCCGAACACCTCGTTGGTTTTTTCAGTAAACCAATTTCGTCTACGCTCGCCTAGCTCCTGTTGGGTCTTAGCAGACTCTGTATATCGCTTATATGCCTCAAGCTCCTCTGTATCAATTCCTGAACTCTCACCACCACTTGACTCAAGTGGAAGCTTATATTGTTCCTTCATATCCTCAAAGTACCCCTTGGCCTTTGCAATCACTTTTTTCTTTGCTAACTTAATCTTCTTGATATCACTCTCGTCATCCAAGTCCTCATCGTAATCAAACTCGCTCAACATAATATCTATGTCATCATCATCAAGCTCCGTCTCCGTAGCCTTATAATATTGAGTTAGCAAATAGTCAGGGTCCATATCATCAAAGTCTTCCTGTAATCTTTGGAAGTCATTGAATCCACGCCCTGTCTCTTTTTTATATTTAAGATAGGCAGCTACATCCTCAGGTAATTCCTCTGAGGATTCTCGCTCGGACATTAGCTCATCAAATGAGTTTATCTCCTTGCCATATCTTTTACCAATATATGAAAGAACGTCTTCGTCACTTAGTTCTGACGATTCTTGTGCTTCGCCTTGCGGCTGTATTTCTTTTTGTTCCGGTGTGGTAGTGGCACCCTCAGTGCTTGCTTCCACTCCTGTATCGTTAGCTTCACCCTCTCCATCCTTTAATGATTCTTCGTGCTTCTCTAACAATTCTTTCTCTACCTCTTGTACAGACTTAGAGTCCGGAGACTCTACTGCTTTTACTTTAATATCCATTTAATTTAATTTTTACAAAGTTAGTTATTTTTTTTAACGTTTTTTAGCGAGGTTCAAACTCTGCCATATCAAATCCATCAAGGCTATCCTCGTTAGACTCAAAGGTCTGTGGAGGTAGATTGTTCTTTCTTTGGTTGATAAGCTTAGACTGCTCACTGTTCTGCTGACTGATACGGTCTGACTTCGCCTTCTCCCTTTCAGTCTCTCTAGTCTGTAATGCATTCTCACTCATATCTCTGAGCTGCATATTGAAATCAAACTCAGTCTGCATAAGCTGCTTCTTGAGGTCTGCCTCGTTCTTAAGCTTCTCAATCTCAAACGCAATCTCTGCCTGCTTAATCTGCATCTTAGACTGTGTCTCTGCCTGTATCTTCTGCATAGCTGTCTGAGCTGCAAGCTCTTGAGATTGTAACTGCTGCTGTGATTGCATCGCCTGCATCTGCATCTGTTGCTGCTGCTCACGCTCCTGCTTCTGCTTACGCTTAAGCTTTAACAACTGATTAGCCATCTTAAGGTTTCTAATCTCACGGATGTCAATTGCATCCTCAAGGCTGATATCCTTCTGAGATAGTGCCATCTGAATGTTCTGTTCTAGCTGTGCCTTCTCCTCCTCGTCAGGGCTAACCTCGATAAAGATTCCAAAGTCATATATGTATAGGTCAGATATATCTCCAAGGATACTTACATTGTACTTGCCTATCTTATTTATAAAGTCATCCTTAAAGTCTGAATACTCTAAGATGTCTGCAACCCTATACGTTAATGCCTCTGCTAATGTCCTATATATATAAAGGCTACTGTCAAGTATGTGTCGAGTTGCGGTATTAGAACTTAATGCTGCAAGCTTCTGTATACCTACCAAAGCATCTGAGTTTGGTGTAGAACCATCTCTAGCCTCATTCAGTCCTGTAACAGAACGAATCATATCCATATAGTGATTGTAGTTGTATATCAACATCTGTGACTTACTAGCACCTGATGAAGACTGAAGCTCCTTGATTGGAACCTTTCCCTGATTATACTCACCATCCTGAGTGTAGCTTCTACCAATAACACTACCTGTTTGGAAGTATAGTCTTAATGCGTCTTCAGGATTATATGCTGAGCCTGTACCTAAGTCAACCTCGTTTAACCCATCTGCGTCTATATATACACCATCAGGGACTACCCTAGATATTACCTGCTGAAGCTTTAGATGTGTCATCTGAATCAAATCAGCAAAAGGAATCATCCTTCTAACCAAAGACTCAATGACACCCTTATACATTCTAGGTGCTGACGCTACATAGTTTGGTAGTGCGTGCTGACTTGCTGACTTTGGACGTACCATATTTCTAGACATCTCCCACTTAAGTAAGATGTTGGTACCCATAACCATAACACCATCATACCACACATCGATGGTCTTCTCAATCTTTTCGAATCTACCCTCCTCCATCATCTCTGCAGGTGGATTGAATTGGTCATCCTTCTCAATGACCTTAGAGCCACCACCCTCAAGTATCTTCTTCTTATACACTACCTTCTTTGTGGTCTTGTAATTGAAGTACATAACGGTACAGGTATCTCTATAGAATATATCATTCTCATAATACTGAGCTGTATTATAGTAGTCATACCAACTCTGACTGTACTTGCTTATCTCCTCTAGGTCCTCTCTAGTTAATGATGGGTCTATCTTTATAAGCTCAGTGATTGGTATTGTCTTTATCTCTCCCCAATAGAAGCAGTCCTTAAACTGCGGGTCCTCAGTATAGCTGTATACAATATTTGCAGGGTCTACATATGATATCTGAACTCCTGCTCCCGGTAAGAACTCGTGCTTAGCACAGGATATACCTAGAACCATTTGGTCATAGTCTAGTCTCTTTCTAATATCCTGATAATGATTCTCATCAAAGATAGTATTGATAGCCTCCTCCTCTGCTATCTCAATAGCAGGCTTGTAGTTTAGGTTCATATATAACTGAAGCTCCTCATCAGACTCAGGAAGTTGTGTAGGGTCCATAGCGAATGGGTTTACACCCGACTTCTCTTGAATTATAGATAGCACCTCTTTAGACACCATCTGTCCCTCTATCATATCCTGATACTTACTACGCTTAGCCTGAGACATTGCGTCCTGAGCATAGGTATCTACCTTAAACAGTCTATCGCTCATACCGTTGACAACGATATCAACAAACTTAGGTATAATAGGTACAGGTGTCCAATCAAGATTCAAGTAAGACAAGTCTCCATCTACCGCCAACTCGGTCTTGTATTTAGCAATAGACTGCTCGCCTCTTGCATATAACCTTAACCTATTAAAGTCTCTCCATTGGCTATAGTATCTACACGATTGCCCATCCTTTCTAAACCATTCATACTGAATGGCCTGTCCAATCTGTAATCCGAACTCCTGTGTCGCTTTCTCAGCGTCAGAAACAAATTGACTTGGAAATCCTGTAGATGAAATGTTTACTTTTACGTCCTTCATCTTCTAATTATTTCGCTTCTTGTACCTGTATTGGTATACCTTGCAAAGTTAATACTTATTTTCGACTCTTTTTTCTCAGGTAGATAGACCTGCTTTTGATTTGCCATAATAGCCAAACCTGAACTAATAGTGGCATCATACTTTGTTCTGTTACTAATGTCAAACTTTGCCCAATCCTCAAGGGTTCTAGCGAAGGGCATAAAGCCCATCTCCTCTGCATCTCGGTATGTACCCTCTATATCTAAGCCTACATACTTCTCGATGTACGACTCAATAGCTGAGGCGTGAGCCTGTTTAATGTCCTCACTTGAGTTAGGTATACCACCCAACTCTCTCTCTGTCTTAGAGAGCCTGTTATAATGTTTGTCAGGTCTGTTTATACTAAAGCCTCTATAACCTCTATTCTTAAAATGATATAGTAGCCTTGGCTTATTGTTCTCTACAAGTATAGGCATACCATAAAATATACAAGCCATTAGAACCTCCTCAAAGAATATCTCTGCTGTCTGTGGTCTAGCAACATACTCTAGAAAGAACTCATTACTAGGAGCGTCATCCATATTAAACTTTGTCATACCGTGAAGAGCTCCATTAGAACCTCCTCCACCTACAGTACCTGAGATATCATATGAGTCACATCCAAATGACCCAAGGTGGTCGTTACCCGGATACTTGATACCTCTCTTATCTACTACCTTGTTTTGTAATCCCTTCTTTGGTAGCCAACTAACTAGGAACCTACCTCTCTTATCAGGAGCCCATACAACCTTGGAGTCAATGATTCCATCCTTCCAATGAAAACTTCCCCTAGTAAGATGGTGCTCAGTTATAAGTGAGTCGTTATAATCTATCTGCTGATATAGCTTCGTTAGATTAAATAGTGACTGCTTGCTCTCATCTCTAAATGCGTGAGACTCAGTACGAGGAAACTGACGATAGAACTCGTTCAATGCATCAGGGTCATTCTTTAATGAGTCAACCTCTGCCTCCCAATAGTCAATAGCACCATTGTCAATCATCTCACCATCAACACCACGTATAGGTTTTGCAGGCTTTCTAAATACAGGCATACCGTAGATGTCTATGAATCCCTCCATATTCCACTCCATAGGGATAAACAAGGAATACATACCACTCTTGGTCTGACCATTAGCGTTTCTCTTTGTAACATCAGAGTCATTGTAAAGCCTCTTAAACTCTTCACCACCCTTTGCTAAAGCATTGGAGGTAGAACCCATCATACACTTCCCTATAATCTTACTACCCAAACGAAGACACGTCTTTGTTACACGCCAATTGTTTAGTATGTTGTTTGGTTTTAACCACTTTCCACTCTCATCGTGTACTAATAATAGAAGCTTCTCACCATCATAGCTGTTGTCATCTGTATTCTTCCAATCTATTGTGGTATCTAATCCCATTAGCTCATCATTGGCGATATCATACATATTCTTCTTTGTAATCTTTGCCGCAGGAATCCTAAAGGCTAGCTCAGTCTTCGGCTTATCCATACCATCCATAATAGGTTTGAAGAAGAATGGTAGCCTACTATTGATAGGCACAACCTTGTCTGTAAACATCTTCTTGGCATCAGCACCCGTCTTAGATAGTATACCCACCCTAGAGTCTTTTGCCAATGTCCCTGTATTTACACACTCTGATGAGCTCATAAACGAAAACCCTGAACGTCTTATCTTTAGATAGTCCATACCAAAGCTACGCTTGTCAGCCTTGCACGCCTCCCAATATATATAAAGAATCCTGTTAGCCTCCCTGTAGTCAGGGTATCCGACATCAATACTTGTCCACTGTAGATACATATAGTGAGCACCTGTAACATATGTAGGCTTACCATCATTCATAAACCAATAGCCTAGCTCACGCTTATCAAACTCTCCCTCTATATAATCCACCCATAGATTCTTAAAGTCTGTAGGTTTTTCATTCCATTGAAATATTGATGTAATCCTTTCTAAAGCTTTAGGTATCTCGTTACGTTGCCAATACTGCTCTGATGAGGTCTTACTTCTTTTATAAACATCCTTGGGTGCAGCAGGTAATGCTATCACCAACCCCCTGACATTTATAATCTCTCCAATCATTCCCGTCTTAGAGATGATTACCATATCATATTTTGAGTCATAGCCATACAACCAACTCTTGTTTCTATTCTTGTTGGTTATAACATTAGAGGGTACATACCCATCCAATATCTTAAATAAACTATCTTGACCTTCTTTCTGCAAATCCTTGTTTTGTATCTACCCTTGACGGGCCTTTGTCGGCTATATCTATATCAGCCCTCTCGTTCTCAATCTTTGTAAGTATCTCGAATGCATCGAATATAGCTAATTTTTTTGTAGCTGCTGCATTCTTTAGCCTATCTGCAGCTAGCTCATCCTCAGGGTCTATCTTTATGATGTCCTCCTTAGCTACCTTTATAAGCTGCTCAACAGCCTTCATACCTGCATCTATAATCCTAAGCTTTATATCCTTGTTATCCATTACATCTTTATTGTTATCTGATGGTCATACATCCTATACAGCTTCTCACCATCTACATCAAACTCATACTCACTCTCAGGCTTGAAGCATACCATATCGCCACTAGATATACCCTTAGACTTTAGATAGTCATTAGGATACTTCATAATACCAACCAACGGTTCCTCGCTAAAGGGTTTAAATATATATGACTCTGATGTAGGTACAGGTTTTACAAAGCAGTATCTATCGTATGAGTGCCACTCACCGTCTTGATTATACATAAAGAATTGTTCCTCATCTATAAAGAACAAATCATCCTTGAAGAAGCTCTTACCACTCTGCTGCCTCCCTTTCATATCGTTATAGAACTTAAATACGTTATGATGAACTAGGAGTGTGTCTCCATTCCTTATGGGTCCTTCATATCCTAGAGGTGTCTCTATCACTTCAGCATATCTATTAGAAGCCTTATGGTCCTCCTCTGATGTGCTAGTAATAAAATCAATACCGCCAATAGACTTGACGTTGTCGTATCTCCTTCCGTTATATGCTCTAGTTATAAAATAAAATGGTGACTTCATAGTGGGCTATGAGCCGCAACCAATGCAATCTATATGCGTATCTGTTGGTTTGACTCCTGTTAATTTCATTTGAATGTTATGAATCGCATCTGCGATTTCTAATTTATTTGTAAAGTCTGTTGCTGTCTCCTTCTTTTCTAGGAGTAGAGCTAGCTCCTGCTGTAGCTCTAGTCTTTTTTGTTCGCTCAATACTAAAAGTTTATATTGTACTCAATAGATATAGGCATTGTATTTGTGAAGCTCTTCCACAATACTACCTCATCATCTCTCTCAATCCAAATCTTTATACTACCATCCTTCTTATCGTATCGTATGAGATGTATAATATACTGATTATTTAACACGTTCTGTCCTACAAGATAATGCATTGCACCACCCTTGTAGTCAGGACCTATCGCTATTTTTCTGATATCCATCTATGCTTTTATATCTCCGTACAGGTACCAAGTGTCTATGGCTGTCTTCACAACAGTGGCTACTGAATACTGATGAGTCAACCTATCGTGTCCTTGAGCTGACTGAAGTGTCACACCCGCTGTTCCCACTACAGTAACAGTACCCGACCCCTCTTGAATGATGGTTATCTTAGTCCCTATAGGGAATGCTGCACCTGCATTCGTAGGTATCCTTACGTCAGTTGCACTTGAGGTGGTTGTAATAACAACACCATTCTTGTCAGCAAGAATAATATTGGTGGTAGTCAACGCACTTGAGCGTACCGTTGTAGGTACACTGTCTTGCCAAGTTAGTTTTCCGCTTGCATTTGAAACAAGAATCTGACCGTCACCACCTAAAGTGTTTGTGGAATCCTTTACCGCTGCCTGCACATACATTGATGAGTTTCCATCAAAAGTAAACTGACCCGTTTCAAACAGATAGTTTCCTATATGGGTGACATCTCCTATAATATCTTGGTCTCCTGTCTGAGAGATAGTACCTATAAGCTCTATGTCACCCGCAGTAATTTCTATATTACCTGTTTGCTGTATATCACCTATAAGCTGTATAGTACCTGTAAGATTAATGTCATTAGTAGCTGTGTTACCTATAGCTAATACTTGCTCAAGATTCTGATTCGTAAGTCCCGAACCAAAAACAAGCTGACCACTTGCGTTACAAACAAGAGTCTCACCATTGTTACCAAGAGCACCATTGAAGTCTCTTACTGTACCTCCCAAGCTTAAAGCTCCTCCTGTTATACTGAAGTTACCTGTCTGCGTAATGTCTCCTGTGAGTATTATACTCTGAGTAGCTGTGTTACCTGCATCAAGTACATTCTGCAAAGTAATATTAGATTGGAACAATGTGAGAAGGTCACTAATTAAAAAGTTCTTAGTAACGTTAACAGGTGTTCCTGCTACCTCAGTTCCAATAAATTTATCCGATAGTGTTACCGGACTTGCATTTGTGTATGTACTTATTCTTGCCATCTTTATTTTTTGTTTTCAGTAACCTCTCCTGTCTGAACATTTATAACGGAGTCGGCTCCATATTTATCTATAAGCTTCTGCTCGTGCTTACCGAAGTCCTGCTTCAAGACATCAATGGTCTTTAAAAGTTGGTGCTTGTTAAGCTCTAAATCTGCTAAGGCAAGTTTTGCCTTCTGAAACTCTCCCTGCATCTCACGGATAGTCTCTAATTCTTTTTCATCAAGTTTCATTGTATTAGATTTTATTTGCTACAAAGATAGGAATTATTTCTTTCTTGTCTTCTCAATGGTTCTACCACCAAAATATGCGCCTATAACCGTAAGTAACAATATCTCTAGTAGGCTCACCCAATTATCTTCTACCTTAAAGTCAAGCTGTCCTGCATCAATAAATATTAACAGCATCGTGTTGAAAATTAAGAACATCAATACCAATGGTCGTACATTCTTTGACAGCCAAGAGTCTGAAGTCATATCTGCCTTCCATCTCTCGGTGACGTTCTTCTGCATATCAGCCTCAGCATTGATGAGTATCTCTGCCATCTCCTTCTCAAACTGAGCCTTCTCTTCTTTGGTTCTAACAAACTTGTCAACAACTCCTCCGACCTGCTCAACAATTCCCGAACCCTTTCCAAATAGTCTTGTTAATATTTCTTTCATTCGTTCTCGATTTTATTTATCATTTCAATGTGAGCCTTTGCAATCCTGTCTCTACCCACCTCGCTCAATAGGTATCTCTTGCATTCTTTTTCGTTTGTCATAAAAAAGTTCTCCGAAAGTATAGCAGGCATAGCTGTGTGTATAAGCACATAAAAATTTGCCTCCTTGTCTACATCCCCATCAGTTGTATCTTTACGCATTCTTATCAAAGGGAACTCTTTCTCAACTTCTTCGTACAGAACCGTTGCTATATGGTCTGACTTTGTTTCTCCCGGAGATGTATACACCTCCCAACCATTTGCTGACTCATCGCTAAAGCCATTTGCGTGTACGCTAACATATATACAGGGTTTATCTGACTCACGATATATTTCGTTAGCCATCTTTACCCTTGTGGATAGAGGAACATCCTCATTAGTATTAACCAAGTTTATGTACTCGATATTGTTCTTATCGCAATATCTTGCAATCCTGTCTACAATAGCACGATTGAACTCACCCTCAAAGAGCTGAGTACCATCTGACCAAATAGGGCTACGCTTTCCGGGTGTCTGATAGACACCATCAATAATTCCACCGTGACCATTATCAAGAATCCAAATGTACTTTGAATCACTCTTGATTTCTTGGTGACAGCATCTACATACCTTTGCCATAATTTACTATTGAAGTTCATAGAGACGCTCTTCCATTATTTGAAGTTGTCCCTTAATGTCTGTGATTTCCTCCTTGATGAACGTAAGTTCATTAGAGGTTTTTATTACCGCCTCCTTAACCTCTCGGTCTTGAGCGGGTAATTGTTTAGCTTCTTCGATTTGAGATTGGAGAGAGAAGTACATACTTACAAAGGTTCCTATTAACCCTGCAATAAAAATAAAGTTCCTTGGTGAAAGTTTTATTTTTGTGTCCTCACTAATCGTCTCCATCGCTAACTATTTCATAATTTATTTTAACATCTACTGATATGGTAGAATAGAATGTTACCACAATGCAACAATATTTGTTGCTGTTGTTCCTGTCGCAAATACTTTCAATACTTGAACCGGAATAAAGCTACCCGCAAGTATACCTGTAAATACAACGTCATCACCACCTGCAGTGGTAACCTTAACGTCACCCGCTACACCAACGTATAGAACGCAACCGTTGTTACCTTTGCCATCTTGTGATGATATACTTGGGATTGTTGCTGTGTCACTTGGAGTGACTGCTGCAGCTCTTCGAGCCTGTAATTTTTGGTAAGCCATCTTTGTCTTTTTGTATACCTACAAAGATAGCATTATTTTTTTATATGTATAAATACTTATGTTGGTACGTCTGTTGTTCTATTGGCTTCTACCATATTTGCAGACCTTGCAGTTCGTGTATCCGTACCTACGCTTGTCATTGTCCAAGCAAATCCATTCCACGTTGCATTGTCTCCCATTCTAAACCAAACAAATGGTGAGTATGCGTCAAGGCTTTGCGGTTCTCCGTTGTTATAGATTGCAGTAACGTCACTTGCAGATAAAGACGAATTAAACAAAGCTAATTCGTCTATGTTGCCTGTAAATTGAAATCCGTTTGTTGGCGCATATCTTCCTATGTTGTATGTCTGAGAACCTATCACATTTGATTGTGTGCTAGTTGATGCAAAAGCAGAACCGTTAATATATAATTGCAAAACCCCGCTTGTTCTTGTTACTGCAACGTGCGACCATACATTGGGCTGAATAACACCTGCGCCTGTTTCATAAGTTGACGATAAATAAAAATGTAATTTACCACCGCTTCTTACTGCAAAATATGGGCCGACACTTCCGCAACTTAAAATCATATTATAAGTATCCGTTGTATTACTTGGTTTTATCCAAGCACTTATGCTAAAATCAGTTGATAAAGTAATTGCGCTTGGTATTAAAAAGTAGTCATCTACTCCATCAAAGCTAAATGAATTTACATTGCTGAATGGAGGGGTGCTACTCCCCAATGATAGTATGGAACGGTAGCGGTTAGACATCTACGCAGGCTGTACAATCCAATACTCAACTCTCGTTCCTCCACACCACTCAGCATAGATTACGTTAAGGGCTGTAGTGCTATATGTACCCGAACCCATAAGAACCCATCCCGCAGGTACTGTAGGTGCTGAACCCTCTTGGTGGTACAACTTCTGAACGATTCCCAACTGAGCGCTAGTCAAATCGTTTGTGATGTTACCCGTCCCTGCCGCTGCAGATGTGTTGTATATCTCACTCTCGGTGAATGAGACTACCACGCCCGTCTTAGCGATAGCTGACTGTGAGCCTAGCTTCAGGTCGGCATATGTGTATATCGTTCTTGCGCTGTTCGTCTGTGCTGAACCTCTCTCGATTAAATCCTCCGAGGCTGATATTCCTACAAACTGTTCGTTACTTGGTATTGTTGGCATAATGTTTTGTTTTATACAAAGATAATAAATTATTTATGTAGGTACGTCCGTACTAAATGTGCTAAAGTTTTGCATTGTTCCGTTGTTGCCTCCGCTTCCATTATCTGTCAGAGTAGGTGATGTATCTCCGTCTCCACATCTCCACCAACTTAATGGCGATAAACTTGATATGTCATTAGGTACACCGCCATTATATATGCTTGTAATGTCACTTGCAGAAAGTTGCGTATTAAATACTGCACATTCATCTGCGTTTCCATCAAGCAATGCAGTAGTATATTGTAGACTTCCTATTCTCACATCGTTTGTACCAATTGCCAAACTACTTGGGAAGGTGCCACTTGAACCAAACAAAATATTAACATTATCTATGTAAACTTTTAATTTTGTAGAATTTGTTGATTGACTACCGTCATAAGCTACTGCAATATGAAAATATTGACCTTGTGTTATTAAAGAATTGTAATTTATTTGAGCAAAAGAAAGCGCGCCACCAACCTTAAACTGAATATACATTACACCGTTGCTAAAAGGCAAGATGTTAAAAAAGTTGTTATTGTCTATATGAACATCGAACAATCCGTCTGTTGCAGGTTTTACATTCATTTTATACCAACCGCTAAAAGTAAATTGTGTAGCACCACTAAAACTTGATATATTACCAAAAGTAACATAGTCATCAATACCATCTAATAGTATAGACTTTGTGTTGCTAAAGGCAGAGCCTTGAACATTTAATATGGAACGATAGTTACCCGACATCTTACTCTTCTACAGGTATAGGCTCTGACCATTCAGCGGTAGCCATAAGCAATAAAGCTTCATCGTGTGTTAAAGTTTGCAAAGGCGTTACAGTACCGTCTGCTATGAAGGTAGGTTCTGTATTCCACTTTAAAACGAATTGTGTTTCGTCTAAACTTTTACGTATCGTGTTTTCGTCAGTTTCGCCTACTTGACTGAAGTCGATGTTTGGTAAATCTGCAATGTTTATTATTGCGTATGTTTCTGCTTTTTTTGTACTCATTGTTATTTGTTTTTATGTTGGCACATCTGTTGTTCTATTGGCTTCTACCATATTGCTAGACCTATTAACATAACCTCCGTTGACATCTGTCATAGTCCAAGTTGCTCCATTCCAAGTTGCATTGTCACCCATACGTTGCCACGTTGTAGGTGCAGTTAATCCGTTGTTGTTTAGGTCTGTGGGTTCTCCGTTGTTGTATATGGTTGCTACGTCATTTCTTAAGTCTGTACCACTCCAAATGGCTACCTCATCTATCAATCCTGTAAATGGTAATAAACTACTAACATCACGAGAGCCTATTCTTAATCCTCCTCCACTTGTGTTCATAGCTGCTTGGTTTGTACTATCTGAAGACGTTACGTTTACTCCGTTAATATACCAAACACCTCTTGAGCCTGCAGATTGAGAAAGGTCTAAAGTAAATACAATATGACTCCAAGTGTTTAAAGGAGCTATATTAGGACTTGCTGTTAATGTTCTTCTGTTTGCGGTACCCCCATAAATTTTAGCTATTAAATAACCACTGCTATGCCTTATAATAGACATTTGTTCGTAGCCTAAAGTATCCTTTATCGAAGCTACAACTGAAGTTGAAACAGCAGTCGGTTTAATCCAACAAGAAAAAGTCATTTTTGTTTGACCGTCTAACTCTGAATAAGTGCTTGTACCTATAAAGTAATCATCTACTCCGTCAAAGCTGAATGAATTTACATTGCTGAATGGAGGAGTACCACCGCCCTTTGCGCCACCTCCGCCACCTATAGCATTTGATATGGATATCTGCATAGGATTATTTTTTAAATGGGAACCTTCGATTCAAAGAGTCTCTACGTGCGTCACAGCCACAGTCTTTTCCTGTAGCCTTAGCAACCTTATCAACCACAGCCTTTAGCCCTGTAGCCTTTGTAAATTTCTCGATGCTATCACCGATACCTCGACTCTTTTGTTTGTATGCCATTACAAAAATTAATTCTTTATATTTTTCTTTATCTGACTATATGACTGACTTGCTGTAACTGCTGCAGCTAAACCTGATAATACATTTTTACCAACGTTTTTTCTTTTAGCTGCCTTTTGTTCCGGAGTCATATCTGCTTTAGCTTGCATTTTCTTAAGCTTAGTTTGCTGCTTTATTGCTTTCTTTTTTTCTTTAAAAGACATTCCTCCTGAATTAAAGCTTGTGCTAGGAAGTGGAGTGTCAGGTCTACCACCTGTACCGCCTTCAACCTTAGAGCTTAACGCACTCATACTTGGAGGAAGCTTCTTAAATGTAGATTGCTTCACAGCCTTGTTAAAGCTGCTACTTGGTTTATACTCAGCAGCCTTCGCTAGAGCGTTCTTTTTGGGAGGGTCATTATACTTTGCCATCTTATATATTTTTAAACATTAACTTACTAAGGAACTTGTTCCAAGTTCTCTTACACCACAATCCTAGTGCGATGATTTTATTTCCTAACCATACTAAAGCTCGTCCCATTACTTACGAATTAATTTTGTAAGATGTGGACCAACCTGTCTATCCTTGATACACTTATGCTCGTAAGACATTGAGTGGTCTCCACCGTAAGCGTGACCGTAGTCCTTCTTAGACATTGCCTTAGACTCATCTCTACGAGACTTCATTGACTGAGACTTCTTTCCGTTCTTAGCTCCTAATGACTCATCGAGTCTTGCGTTGTATCCTTGTTTCATTATTAAAATGTTTTTACAAATATACTAATATTTTCCTTGACGATTTTTTGGGGAACTTTTGGTAGAGCCACCCTTTCCCGCCCATAGGTTCTTACAGGACCAATACCTTGCAGTGAGTTTTGACTTGGCGGTGTTGCACTTGTGGCGTGCCTTGAATGACTTGCGTGCTGCAGCAGAATAGTTGTGACCATAGCCCTTAGCACCAAAGTGAATAAGTTTCTCCTTGCCGCCCTCACAGGCTTTAACCATCTTCTTCTTGCCGGGCCTGTCTGATGCAGTAACCCTGTTACATTTCATCTTACTCTTCTCAGCCATTATCTCTTGGTGTATTTCTTTGTCACCTTAGCAGCAGGTGTATTAGATACAAACTGCTTACCCTTGCGACCATACTTCTTTTTCTTCTGTGCTGTCGATGCACGCTCTGCCTTGCTCATACTCTGAGCCTTCTTTAGCGGTAAGCACCTGTCCGGGTTCTTCTTGTTCTTGCTTGTACCACAGGCACCCTTGATAGAGCCATCCCTTCCGATACGTACCCACTTCTCATCAACCCACTTCTGCAGCTCCCCCATTACTTCTTAGACTTCTTTGCGTAGTTGGGGTCCTTGCAGTATTTACTTGCAGCAAGGTTGGCATATGCACTTGGATACTTATCAAAGGTTCTCTTGGCCCAAGCAATACCTGCAGGGCAAATCTTATTACCTTTCTTTGTTCTTCCCTTAGCTGCCATTACTAATTCCCCATCTGTGCGTTCTTAGCTCTTTGAGCTCTAGCTGTGAATGCATTCTTTTGAGCCTGCTGTTTAGGTGTTCTCTCTCTGATTGGAGCTTCACTACCTCCTTTTGCAGCACATTCTTCTCTGCTCATTTTAATTGTAGTGCTCTTATCTGTCTTAAGGTCTGTGATTGTTTTAGTGCAAGCACTAGGGTTATACTTTATGTATTTACCACCCTTTGTCTCTGCCATACCTTTTGATTTAGGACCGCCTTTTACCATCTTTGCCATAACTTTTTTATATTTACACAAATTTACAAAATTAAAATTTAATGAAATCAGATTACCTAAAGTATTGGAGGGTCATACGTCAGTTCATCAAGTCTAAGTATGGACTCACACAGGCAGACCTTGATATGTTACTATTCCTCTACACAGAGGATTACTTCTCTAAGGATAAGTTCCAAGAGTTTAATGAGCTACTAAGTTGGGATGTGACACGCTTCGATAGACTAAGGCGTGATAAATGGATTGAGGTATTCAGGAAGCATATGGGAAAACGAAAGGCACTGTACACACTATCGTATAAGACCAAGCGAATGATTGACTCGCTATACAAGAAACTAAATGGTGAAGAGATACCTACCTCACCATCTAAGAATCCTATGTTCAAACGTAATGTAAAGTATTCAGATAAGGTATATAGAAACTTTATCAAGGAGATGAATGCATCTATAAGACAACAACGACATCACGCTCCTGAATGATGGTGTAGGGTTCGTCATTGATAATCATAGTGTACCCCGACCTCTTGTCGTAGTATATCATATCACCCTCACCGATAACTGATACGTCACTGCCCGGCTTTACAACCTTACCCTTCTTATACCTGAAGCTACCCGCATCCTCTGCAGATAGCAATAGACCTGATGAGGTCTTTACCTCCTCATCAATGGTCTCAATAACTATATTCTTTCCTATAGGTCTCATACTAATATTTATTTAATAACACCAACAATAACACTGCCCCTATCACCGCTAGATAGAACAACCCTCCCCATAACGCATAGCGTAGTACCGTGTTGCGATTATACAGCCGCTTCTTATACAGCTCACGAACACTATTACCTAGGTCAGCGTCATTAGGGTGCAGCTCAATAAGCCTCTTAATTATACTCTCTCTCATTGTGCCTCATATGTTCTTGCCATTGTAACAATAGCGTCAGTTGATAACATCGTCACCGCAACACTTACTGCGTTCTGCAGTGCTGTACGTGTAACCTTCACCGGGTCAATGACACCCATCTTATACAGGTCACCGTACTCACCCGTCTTAACATTATATCCCATTGAGCCACCAACCTTGTCAGTGTCCACCGTCTCGTGTGTAAGCCCTGCATTGTTGAATATCTGCGTCATAGGTGATAGCAGGGCACAGCTTAAAATTGCGTAAGCAATTTTTTTCGAACTCGAAATATCACTACCCTTATCTGACAGCAGTCGCTCACACTCATCGTGTAGTGCTACCCCTGACCCCGGAAGGATGCCCTCCTCCATAGCTGACCGCACGGCACACACCGCATCGTCAACCCTATCGAACAGCTCCTTCTGCTCTAGGTCAGTGTTACCTCCAACATAGATGACACCAATCCCTCCCGTCAGGGACGCTATCCTCGTAAGGATAAACTCCTTCTCCTGCTTGTGTGGATTGTTGTCGTGCTGTACCCATAGCTCAGCAACACGCTCCTCTATCTCAGCGTTGTTACTGTCATCATCCTTGAGGATGACCGTTGAGTCCCTTCCAACTATCACCTTGGAAGCGTGCCCCAAATCGCTAAAGTTAATTAGACTCAAGTCATCCCCTGTCTTCTCTGAGAAGTATGTGGCCCCAACACTCAATGCAATGTCCTGCATCAGCTCGTGCTGCTTGTACCCGAAGTTGGGCGGTGCAATATTACACATACTCAATTTACTTTTCATTACGTTCGCAGCCAATGTGTTTACAACATTAGTGCTAGCGGGTGCCACAATAAGTAGCTTCTTCCCACCCTGTATGATTGGTTTCAATACGTTCTCTATCTGTAGGATGTTTGATATCTCAGCGTCACTCACCAAGATATATACGTCCTCCATTATACACTCATCACGCTTGTGGTTGTTTATGAACATCGGAGAGGTATACCCCCTGTCAACCTTCACACCGTTCGTCACCTCCGAGTATGTCTCGTGGGTCATTGACTTCTCCACCGTCACTATCCCATTCTCCCCCACCTCAGTGTGAACGTCCGCAATAATCTTTCCTACTGCCTTGTCATTGTTAGCAGATATTGTAGCCACGTCAAGTAGCCTCTGCTTGGTAACCTTCTTACTCTTCTTCTTCAAGCTAGCAACAACACCCTCGGTCAAAGATACCATATGCCTGAACACGTCAACACGACTAACCTCAGGGTTGTCATTTAACATACTGATGCCATTGGTAACCAATGCCTCGGTCAATACTATTGAGGTGGTCGTACCATCACCCGCACTCGTTGCGGTCCTATCCGCAGCCTCACGCATCATACGTACCGCTAAGTTCTCTACCGGGTCCAACAGGTCAATGCTCTTGGCCACAGTCACACCATCCTTGGTTACTGTTATACCGTGCGTGTGCTGAGGTGACTCAATAAGCACAGTGTTACCACTAGGTCCCAACGTGCTCTTCACAGCGTTAGCCATCTTTGTTATACCTCTGATTAATTTCTTTTGTCCTTCAGAACCGAAGTCCAAGTTCTTGGGTGAAAACCCCAACTGATTACTACTCA
>Ga0255048_10000717_pt1 | contig 24511 bp, 22 predicted proteins | sample JV7_2_2_MG_FD_183619 | JGI IMG/M metagenome (GOLD analysis project Ga0255048, IMG submission 183619) | Seawater microbial communities from Jervis Inlet, British Columbia, Canada - JV7_2_2 | ecosystem: Environmental > Aquatic > Marine > Inlet | place: Canada: British Columbia | collected 2016-10-06
TCGCTTGAGAGGCGTTTCGGGGGTTTCGTCTTTGGAAACTCCAATCGCTGAACCTTCGCTTGAGAGGCGTTTCGGGGGTTTCGTCTTTGGAAACTCCAATCTCTCAAGCTTCGCTTGAGAGGCGTTAACTTCGGGTCGATGCGCCCTTACACCCGACCGGTCATCGGAGCGGTCACTGCTGCGACCATGGCCATCGCCACTTTCCCCATCATCGTGGTGAGTGTCCTCGCCGCAGAGCTGATCACAGAGTTTGAAATCACCCGAGCTCAACTTGGTTTCCTTGTCACTGCCACTGCCCTGGTGGGCGCTTTGATGTCCCCGCTCTTGGGAAGAGTCACCGACCGAATCGGCGCTGTGGCGGCCACCAAATATGTCCTCGTCATCGGGATGGTGACATTGACAGCCGTTGCCCTTGCACCGACCTATGCCGTGCTGCTGTTGGCAGCGTTGGCCACGGGAATTCCCAACGGGTGGAGCAACCCGGCCACCAACACACTCATCGCCGACAACATCCCAGCGGGAGCCCGAGGCATTGTCACCGGCGTGAAGCAGTCCGGGGTGCAAATCGGCACGTTCCTCGGAGGTCTGTTGGTTCCAGCCGTCGCGGTCTTGTGGAATTGGCGTGTCGCGGTGCTCACGATTCTGATCATTCCTCTCCTGGGGCTCGCCGGGATGTGGGGTCGCCATAGTGAATCCAGCGAACGCACTAGCGGCGAGGACGCCAGCGCTCCGATTCCCGTAGAGGTGAGATGGATCGCTGCATATGGCTTCCTCTCGGGACTGGCCACCTCGGCAATCTTTGGCTTTCTTCCGCTTTTTGCCGAAGAGGATCAACTCTGGTCTTCCCAGATGGCTGGCTCGCTGGTGGCAATTGTGGGGCTGACTGGGATCGTGGCTCGGATTCTGTGGCCTCGGTACTCCGAGAGGTCTCTAGGCCACGGCCGCACTCTCCGCATCGTCGCCGCGTTGTCAGCGATCAGTGCCCTCTTGTTGGCGCTTGCAGCCGTTCAAGCTCTCGACACATGGGTGCTTGTTCCGGCGGCGCTGTTGCTCGGAGCCGGAGCGATAGCTTGGAATGCCGTCGGAATGGTGGCCGTCATGGATCTGTCACCGCCGGGGATGGTTGGCAAAGGCACCGGAACCGTCCTTCTCGGATTTCTGCTGGGCCTCGCCGGTGGTGCTCCGCTGATGGGCTTCTCGGTTGACCAACTCGGTTCCTATGAGGCCGGGTGGCTCGGTTCAGCGATACTCCTCATTGTCGGTGTCGTGATCGCAGGCAAGATTCCCGCCGGAAGTACCCTCGCCGAGTCGTGAGACTGCTCATCGCCCGCTGCAGCGTCGACTACTCCGGTCGACTCGACGCTCATCTTCCCGAGGCAACACGTCTGATCATGGTCAAGGCTGATGGCACGCTGGCGATTCATTCCGATGGGAACGCTTCCAAGCCGCTCAATTGGATGGTTGCCCCCAACGTCTTGGAAACGCATGACGATCGCTGGGTGGTGACCAACCGCAAGGGGGAGCTGCTCACTATTTGGATCAGTGAGATTCTCGAAGACGTCACGCACGATTTGGGTGAAGATCCGGGGCTGGAGAAGGACGGCGTCGAAGCCCATCTACAGGAGCTACTGGCGGCCAAGCCCTGGGTGCTGGAGGAGGGTCTCACCCTGATCCGTCGTGAGTATCCGACTGACATTGGACCTGTTGATCTCCTCTGTGCCGATGCCAAACGGCAAACCGTTGCCGTCGAGATCAAACGCAAGGGAGAAATCGACGGAGTTGAGCAGCTGGCACGCTATTTGGAGCGACTCAACAACGACCCCCGGCTGGCTCCTGTGCGTGGAATCTTTGCCGCTCAATCCATCGCACCACAAGCGGGGGTTCTCGCAGATGCCCGTGGAATCGAATCGATCGAGGTCGACTACGACGGGCTTCGTGAAGCCGAGGACACCGAGTTGCGGCTGTTCGATCTTCGCTGAGCATGTTCAACCTGGTCTTCTTCAAACCTGAGATCCCGCCCAACACTGGCAACGCGATGCGTCTTTGCGCGGTCACGGGTTGTCGACTGCACCTGATCGAGCCGCTTGGGTTTGACCTTGATGACTCCAGGCTGCGTCGAGCCGGGATGGACTATCGGGACAAGGCGACCTTCACGGTTCACCCTGATTTGGAGAGCTGGCACTCCACACAGAACCCTGATCGGGTGTTCGCGTTCACGGTGGATGGGGAGCAGGTCTATTCCGAGACGGATTACGAGCCCGGGGACGTCTTCCTATTTGGTCCCGAGTCGATCGGTCTATCCGACGAAGTCCAGGGCCTGTCGTGGATCAATGCACGGCTCCGGTTGCCCATGGTGCCTGGTGTTCGCTCTATCAATCTCTCCAACTCGGCAGCGATCGTTGTCTACGAGGCGTGGCGCCAGAACGGTTTCAGGGGTAGCCGCCAATGACACATCACTAGGTTCGGGTTTCACCACGACGAGAGGACATTCTTGTGGCGAGTTTCTCCAGTCCGCTACCAGATGTTGAAATTCCCAACTCAGCAGTCACACCGACGGTCTTCCGACACGCGGGGAAGCTGGCGGAGAAGCTCGCAATCATCGACGGGATGTCGGGCCGAAGCTATACCTATGCCGAGTTGGCCGGGGCCATCGGCAATGCTGCAGGAGGGTTGGCCCGCCGGGGGTTCGGCAAGGGCGATGTTCTTGCCATCCTTTCTCCCAACGTGCCCGAGTACGCGATCGCATTCCATGCCGCAGCAACGGCCGGTGGAGCGGTGACAACCATCAACCCGACCTACACCGTCGAAGAGGTTCGTTTCCAGCTGAAGGACTCTGGTGCCAAGTTGTTGCTGACCATCCCGATGTTTCTCGATACAGCTCTTGAAGCTGCCGTCGGAACCGCCATAGAAGAGTTGTTCGTGCTGGGTGATGGAGATGGGGCCACGCCGTTCTCCGATCTATTGGGGGCTGTACCGCTGACCGAGGCGCCACCCATCAATCCGGGTGAAGACGTTGTCGTTCTTCCGTACTCGTCTGGCACCACCGGTCTTCCCAAGGGAGTGATGCTGACTCACTCGAACCTGGTGTCAAACCTGGCGCAGGGTGAGCATTTCACGGCCTTAGATGAGGACGAAGTGATAGTTGCCGTTCTTCCTTTCTTTCATATCTATGGAATGCAGATTCTGATGAATGGCGTCCTTTACAACGGGGCCACGACAGTCACGATGCCGCGGTTCGACCTCGGCGAGTTTCTGAGGATCGTCCAGGACTACAAAGTCACTCGTCTCTACTTGGTGCCACCAATCATCTTGGCGCTGGCCAAGCATCCCATGGTTGATGAGTTCGACCTCTCGAGTGTCAGGCAGATCTTCTCAGGAGCCGCTCCACTGGGCGGAGAGATTGAAGCTGAGGCGGCCCAGCGGGTCGGCACCGAGGTCGTCCAAGGATATGGGCTGACCGAGACCAGTCCAGTGACACATGCGACCCAACCGGGGAAGGCTCGCTCGGGGTCCATTGGATTTGTCATTTCCAATACAGAGGTTCGGGTTGTCGACCCTGAAACCGGCTCAGACCTCGGTGTCGGAGAGGAATGGTAGATTTGGATCAAAGGCCCACAGGTCATGCAGGGCTATTTGAACAATCCGGAAGCGACCCACGAGACGATCGACGGCGAAGGATGGCTTCACACAGGCGATATCGGGCGGGTCGACGAGGATGGATACTGGTTTATTACCGATCGGCTCAAGGAGCTGATCAAATACAAAGGATTTCAGGTCGCGCCAGCCGAGTTGGAAGCGATCCTCCTGGCACACCCGGCTATCGCCGACTCAGCCGTGATACCAGTTCCAGATATCGAGGCTGGGGAAATCCCCAAGGCTTTTGTGGTGCTCAAGACCGGACATGAAGCCAGCGCCGAAGAGATCATGAAGTACGTCTCGGACCAGGTTTCAACCTACAAGCAGATCAGAATGCTCGAGTTCATCGACGAGATTCCAAAGTCCCTGTCCGGAAAGATCCTGCGTCGCGTGTTGCGTGACCGCGAGGAAGCAAACGCCTAACTACGAGCCCGGCTTCGTGGCCTTGAAGTTGACTCCCCGTGTGCCCCAAATGGCCATCTCTTACAGATCCTACGCCGACCACGCCTTCACCCTCCATGGGCATCCCCATGGCAAACGCCTCTAGTCGGCACCACGGAGCTGATCTGCGGCGACTCTGAGATCTCGCCAGTCGGTGACGGCAAGGTGGGCGGCTCCGATCAACCCGTCGATGGTTCCGCCACTGAATACGAGCATGTCCTCGACAACCTCCTCAGGTGGAGTGGTCTCCCCGTGGACGTCATGCCAGCCGAGTTCAGTCAGTTCCAACAGATCGAGGGCCGTGGATGTCTCTGTTTCGTCGAAATGAGCCAGCACTTTGGCCAATCGCTGTTCCCGTCTCTGGGCGCGACCCACAGCCACGGCTCAGGAGACTCCAAGCAAGCGGAACGCAATCGCCTCGCTCAAGGTCGCCAATCCCAGGTCAGAGACGTCCTGGCTCTCATTGGGGGCATGAATTGCACTGGTCGGATCACCACAACCGATCACGAGGATCGGCGCATCCGGGTACAACTCGTGGAAAGTCGATATGAATGGGATCGAACCACCGGCGCCCATCGCAACCGCATCAACGCCATAAGCCTCCTTGAATGCTTCCTTCCACGCGTCAATTGCGAAATTGTCAATGTCCAACGTGGTGGCATCACCACTCTCTTCGTACAGGAACTCGATCTTCGCTCCCCATGGAACGTTGGTGGTGAGATGATCCTTCAGCGCCTCGAGGGCTGCTTCAGGGTCTTGACCGGGTGGGATGCGCATGCTGACCTTTGCACTGGCAACCGGGACCAGTTGGTTGATCGCCTCGGATACAGATGGGGCGTCGATGGCGAGGATCGATATGGACGGGCGGGACCACAGCCTCGACTTGACCGAACCTGTGCCCACCAGGCTGAGTGAATCGATTGCTCCAGCCTCTTCCCGAACCTGACTCTCCGGGTACTCGAGATCACTTTCATATTCCTCGCTCAGCAGACCTGGCACTGCCACGTTGCCATTGTCGTCATGAAGGGTGGCCAACAACCGGCTCAACGTCATCAACGCGTCGGGAACTACCCCGCCATATTCACCCGAGTGGACGGCAGAGTCGAGGGTTCTAATCTCCAGCTTGACGGCTGCTATGCCCCGTAGCCTCTCCAGGAAACCGGGCACACCGACTTTCCAGTTGCCGCCGTCTCCAACAACGATCACATCTGGTTTCAACAGATCGGAGTGGTCCTCGAGAATCTCGCCGAGACCTCCCGAGCCTGCCTCCTCCTCGCCTTCAAAGAATATTTGGACACCAACCGGGAGTTTGTTGGCGTGGGCAGCCACTGCACCCAGGTGCATGACTACTCCGGACTTGTTGTCGCTGGCACCACGGCCATAGATACGTCCATCTCTTTCCACGGGCTCGAAGGGCCCCGAATCCCACTCTTCGATCGGGCCCGGTGGTTGCACGTCATAGTGGGCGTAGAGCAGAAGTGTCGGGGCACCTTTCGGTGCCGGCAGTTCGGCAAACACTGCGGGATGGCCATTCGAGCTCTCCAGGAGTCGGGCATTCTGATATCCCGCCTCGCCGAGCATCGAAACGATGGTCTCGCCGGCACCGCGGACACCGGCTGGGTCGTATCCATCAGCACTCACCGACTCCATCCGTACCAGGTCAGCCAGCAGGGCTTTCAGGCGGGGCATGTCGGCTCTGACAGCGGACTTGAGATCTTCATGCATCGGGCGAGGGTACAGACGCCTGACTACACGTGACTCCAGCCTTGCGCCAATATGGGCCCGTGTTGAGGTTCAGCCTGTTTCGTATCCCGATCACGGTGAGGGGCTCTTTCCTACTGATCGCCGCCCTACTCGGCTTCAGTGGACGTCGCGATCCGTTGTTCATTGCCGCGTGGGTGGGGATCGTCTTCATCTCGATACTGATACATGAGTTCGGACACGCCTTCACTGCCCGTTCGCTTGGAGCCGAAGTGGCCATCGAACTCAACGGGATCGGCGGCCTGACTAGATGGTCGGTACCGGCTCTCCACTTCGGTCCGGGGCGACGGGCGTTGGTCGCCTTCTCCGGGTCCGCGGTCGGTGTGGTGTTCGGTGGAATCGTCTGGCTGGTTGCGACTCAGTTCGGGCCTTATACCGGTCTCACTGCGTATGCGATCAGCAATCTCATCTTCGTGAATGTCTTCTGGGGACTGCTCAACTGGCTACCGATTAGGCCACTTGATGGCGGCCATCTGCTGGAGGCTCTTCTGGAGAAGACAGCTCCCAACCGTGCCGAATCGATCGCTCGCGTCATCTTCACCCTCACTGCGGCCGCCGCCCTCATCGCCGCGATCAGATATCAATTGATATTCATCATCCTGATTTCCGCCTGGCTGCTCCTGTCCGAATTCAACATTGGACGGACTCCACAGCCAAGGGCGCCGATTCCACCCCTCACCTACGATCCGCCGGCTCCCGACGTTATCGATGTCGAGCCGGATCCGGACCAGTAGATTCCGATCGTGGAATTTGCATACAGCGAAAAGGTCGAGGAGCTGCGCGGCTCGTTGATCACGTTCATGGACGATTTCGTCTATCCGGCCGAGCCTGTGTATCGATCCCAGATGTCGGAGGCGGAAGATCCTCACCACTACCCCAAGGTTCTCGATGGCCTAAAGAGCGAAGCCCGTCGTCGGGGTCTGTGGAACCTTTTTCTTCCTGACGCCGATCAGGGTGGCGGGCTCAATGTCCTTGAATATGCGCCACTCGCCGAGATCACCGGCCGCAGCCCGGAGTTGGCTCCCGAAGCGATCAACTGCTCGGCGCCCGATACCGGGAACATGGAGATCCTCCACATGTTCGGGACACCCGAACAGAAGGGACAATGGCTCGAGCCACTCCTTGAAGGAGAAATTCGATCGTGCTTCTCGATGACCGAGCCTGATGTTGCCAGCTCTGATGCCACCAACATTCGGACCCGAATCCGACGGGAAGGGGATGAGTATGTGATTTCCGGGCGCAAGTGGTTCAGTTCTGGCGCTGCCTCTTCTCGGTGCAAGTTGTCCATCGTGATGGGTGTCACCAACCCCGATGCCGACAAACACCGAATGCAGTCGATGGTCATTGCGCCGCTCGACTCACCCGGGGTGACGATCGAGAGGGAGCCACTGGTATTTGGATATCAGGACCGTGGGGGTCATCCCCAGATCAACTTCGACAACGTCCGGGTCCCGGTGGCCAACCTTCTCGGCGAAGAAGGGGGCGGCTTCGCAATTGCCCAGGCTCGTCTGGGACCGGGGCGGATCCACCACTGCATGAGGGCGATTGGCGCGGCCGAGCGTTGTCTCGACCTGATGATCCAGCGGTCCAAGTCCCGCGTCGCCTTCGGAAAGCCGCTGGCAGAACAGGGTGTCGTGGGGGAGTGGATAGCTGACACTCGGATCGAGATCGAACAAGCACGTTTGTTGGTGTTGAAGACCGCATGGATGATCGACACTGTGGGAGCCAAGGCAGCCCGCACCGAGATAGCCGCGATCAAGGTGGTGGCGCCCAACCTGCTCACAGGTGTCGCCGATCGGGCCATACAACTGTTCGGCGCAGCCGGCTTCACCGAAGACTGGCCGCTTGCCGGTCTCTACTCGATGGGCAGATGGCTTCGTATGGCCGACGGTCCCGACGAGGTACATCGTCGTTCAGTCGCCCGTGCTGAGTTGGGTCGTCTCGAGGCCGGGGCCGACTTCACCTACTAACCCAACTTTCTCTCGATGCTGCGCCAAACTCGATTCCTCCGGGAGCGACCAAATCGGCGTAATCACCAAGTACTTCATGGTGAATTCGGGCCAGGTCGGATTGGCGGTAGGTCATGGGAACGAAAAACCTTGATTCTGCGTTTACCTGGTTCAACACATCATGACATCAGTGATAGATCTGACAGTTACACCATGGAGGGAAGCGGCGGCCTGTCTCGAAGTGACGGACCAGGTCTCGTTCTTCCCCAATAGAGAAGACTTTCTTGGTATAGCCAAGGCTAAGGCCGTGTGCGCCACATGCCCGGTCGCCGATGAGTGCCTCAGTTGGTCAATCGAGTCCAACCAGACCGAAGGCATCTGGGGTGGCCAGACTGCCAAGGAGCGCAGACGTATTCGCAGACACTGGCTCGAGGAAGTCAAAAAAGCGAGCTAACGCCCCCGGTCGGCCTGTTCGTCCCTATCCGGCCCGGTTTCGGTAGCAATATGAACCAAAGCGTCCCCGGGGTTTACCAGTGGGCGCAACGTTCTGGCGATGACCCAGCCTGCTTCGCTCGCTTTGACTCGGGTGGGTTTGGCCCCGAAGGCGTCCGAAATGGAGGCAACGGAATCGCCTTTCTCGACGTAGTCGCCCAACCGAACCGGGATCTCCGCGAGCCCTCCCCGGCGAGCTCTCACCCAACGAGTCCGGCGCACTAGTCGTGTCGGTTTCGCCCGGGGCAGACGGGCCTCAATCATTTTCATTGATCGCAGGGTGCGAAGCACCCCGTTGACCCCAGCCTTGATCGCCCGGTCATTGAAACGGTGAGCCTCGCCGGCTTCGTATACGAGAACGGTGGCTCCCAACTCCGTGGCGGCTTGGCGCAGTGATCCGCGTCTCTGTTTGGCGTGGATTGTGAACGGGGCGCCAAACGCCCGGGCCAACTTGAGTGTGGGCCGATCGTCGGCGTCGGCCCGGATTTGGGGGATATTGGTGCGATGATTGGTTGCGGTATGCAGATCGATGCCAACAGAGCACTGACTGACGATCTCTGACATGAAGAGGTTTGCCAGCCTTGATGCTGTGGAACCTCGTTTAGATCCTGGGAAAGCACGATTGAGATCTCGACGGTCGGGCATGTACCGAGATTCGATCATGAATCCGAGAGGATTCACGATTGGGACGGCAATAACTGCGCCCCGGAGGCTCTTTGCGTCTAGTTCACGGAGAACCCGTCGGACGATTTCGATCCCATTGAGCTCGTCACCGTGGATTGCCGCCGATAGCCATACGTGCGGTCCCGAAGATCGCCCGTTGATAACGGCGACAGGCATTGACTCGTCCGAACCGGTTGCCACCTTGGCAAAGGGCAACTCGATGCGTTTCTTACGTCCGGGGTGGACGGTTATCTCGCCAACCGTGATGTCCTCGTTGCGCTTTGAGTCAGGCATCGACTTGGTCCTCGATGTGGGTGATGATCGCTCCTGCAATGTCGACGTTGCTGGCCGCCTCGATTCCCTCGAGCCCGGGGGATGAGTTGACCTCGAGCACCATCGGTCCTTCATCCGATTGGATCAGGTCGACACCTGCGACGTTCAGATCCATCGCTTTCGCAGCTCGAAGAGCTGTGGCTTTCTGATTGGGTGTCATCTCGATTACCTCTGCCCGGCCACCACGATGGAGGTTGGAGCGAAATTCGCCGGGAGGTCCTTGCCGACGCATCGCCGCAACCACTTCTCCACCGACGATCAGTGCCCGAATGTCGGCCCCATCTGCTTCTCTGATGAACTGTTGGACTAGAAAGTTGGCATCGAGCTGACGAAAGGCGCTGATTACCGATTCGGCTGCCTTTTGCGTTTCGGCGAGGACAACGCCGACACCTTGGGTTCCCTCGAGAAGCTTGACGACGACAGGGGGCCCACCGACGACTTCGAGTATCCCGTTGATGTCCTGGGAGTCGTGAGCGAAGCTTGTCGTCGGCAGGCCAACTCCGGCGCGAGACAACAACTGCATCGAGCGAAGCTTGTCCCTCGATCGGCTAATCCCGTCAGAGTTGTTCAGTGTGTAAACGTCGGCCATCTCAAACTGTCTCACCACAGCCGCCCCATAGAACGTGTAGGTGGCGCCGATCCGGGGGATCACTGCGTCTGGTCTGACCTCCTCGCCGCGAAACAGGACTTTGGGACGTCGGGCTGTGATATCCATATAACAACGGAGGTAGTCGACAACCACCACATCATGACCCCGATCCAGCGCCGCCTGCTGCAGCCTCATCGTTGAGTAGAGCGTTGCGCTGCGGGAGAGTAGGGCGATCTTCACGAGCGGGTCATTCTGCCAGTTTTTCCCTGTGTTGGTAGTGGTCCACTTCAGTTGAGCTCTCCAGATCCACTGCCTCAGTAAATCTGATATTTGACATATCAAGTTTTATCATCGATAATCCATGAAGAAATGACAGATAGTCATACGAACAGGAGTGTTTTTCCATGATGTTGCATCGTTTGGATCCTTTTGCAGATCTCTACCGTTCCACCGCCCGTCGCGCCAGTCTCGACGCCGATGTCTATCGTCGGGGAGACACCTTCTATGTCGAAATCGACGCACCAGGTGTTCATCTCGAGGACATTGATCTCGAACTCGAGAAACAGCACTTGACGGTCACGGTCGAACGACCTGAGCTTGCCGATGAAGAGCGCACCGACGTTGTCCGTGGTCGCGCCACCGGCACCTTCCGGCGTCAGTGGTTCTTGGGTGACGCTCTTGATGGCGAGAATGTCGAGGCCTCATTTGACAACGGAGTGCTCACACTTGCCATACCTGTGATCGAGCAGGCCAAGGCCCGCAAGATCGCCATTGCCGCAACCAGCAGCGACAACTAACCCCAGCCTCAAACGTCGCCAGTAAAAGCCCCGGCTTGAGCCGGGGCTTTTACTTACTCTGCCTGGCAGGCTCCGCCCCAACGGGCACTGTCCAACAACCGACACGTTGGATTAGTCGAGACCGAGGGGAGGTTGAGCTAGCAGTGAAGGTCGCTTACGGGCTGATTGGTGCCGCCTTATTGGCGCTGTTCATATCTTGGCTGGTCTTGCCGTCGGCAAACCGGATCCAAATCTCGTCAGGGCCAGTTGAGATACCCGACGATGTATACGACCCGGTCACAGCAGGTGAGCAAACACCGGATGGCTATTGGCAGGTGCTCCCCAGGGACGCAATCCTCCCGGTCTACAACCCGACGTTTCGCAGTGGGGCCGACACCGACTGGCCACACGATACTTTGGTCATTGGCGTCGAACTTGGGGGTGAAGCCAAGGCCTACCCGGTTACGTTTCTCAATCGACGAGAGATGGTCATCGATTGGATCGGAGGCACGCCGATTCTGGTGAGTTGGTGACCACTTTGCGCGACGGCGATGGTCCATCGCCGAGAGTTGGATGGCGAAGTGCTGGTTTTGGGCAATCAGGGTGCCTTGTGGGGCAACGCGATGACCTGGTGGGACCATGACACCGGGTCGGTCTGGAGCCAGCCCCTGGGTGAGGCCATCGTGGGACCTCGAAAGGGCGAACGTCTCGATTTGATGGCTTCCCAGTTGACTTCCTGGGAGACATGGAGTGCGGACCATCCAGATACGGTGACGTTGAACGCACCAGGAGGGGATTCCCGTTTCGATCTCGACAACATGTCGATCGTTGTTGACTTTGCCGACGAGACCGGGGTCTATCCCGTGACTGTCTTGTCTGTGAACGGACCCGCCAATGATGTCGTGGCCGGTGTTCCGATCGCGGTGGTTCTCGACCCGGCTGCATCAGACCGATGGAAGGTGTTGCACCGTCGGCTGGGAAACCGGCTACTCACGCTTGACGTGGTTGATGACAACGTCGTCGATGTCGAGACAGGAACCATCTGGGATGTGTCGAACGGAAGGGCCTTGAGCGGACCGCTTGATGGGGAAATCCTCGACACCCTCCCTGGTTTCACTTCTTTTCCGTCGGACGCTCGGACGTTCTGGCCCGACGCGAGATATTGGGAGGGCTAGCGGACCTTGAGCTTCGAGATGAGTGACAATGAGCCCATGACTGAAGAGAGCCATGAGAAACGTCGGCTACCGGCTTGGTTGCTGGGCTTGATCATCGCCGCTGTCTTGTTTGGCATTGGCATCTTTGTGTTTCAGGCCCTTGGGTTTGGAGACAATCCTGTCGTCGGCGACGTGGCGGCCACCCTTCACCTTCTGTGACCGCAACCGACCGAATACGACATAGCTCTCCAAATCGTGCGCTGACCCTCATCGCAGTTGGTCAGTTGCTGGCTCTCAGCCTCTGGTTTTCCGCCTCGGCCGTAGCGTCGCAACTCAGAGACGCTTGGGGGCTGACCACATCCCAAGTCGCTGGGCTGACTCTGTGGGTTCAAGTTGGCTTTGTGGTAGGTGCACTGCTTTCGGCGGTGTTCAACCTTGCGGATGTCGTTCCCAGCCGCCGGCTCTTCTTTGCGACTGCGCTGGGAGGGGCTGTGGCCAATCTTGGCCTTCTCATGATCGACTCGAATTCGGTCGGCGTCGGCATGGGACTCCGTTTCCTCACCGGGATGTTCCTCGCAGGTGTATACCCAGCCGGGCTGAAAGTGATGGCGGGTTGGTTCAAATCAGGGAGGGGACGAGCGCTTGGTGTCCTTGTCGGTGCGTTGACCATCGGTTCAGCATCACCGCACTTGGTCGGAGGTCTCGGTTTGGAGTGGGAGGGTGTTGTGATCTCGGCCTCGGTATTGACCGCTTTCGCAGCCCTGATAATGACCAGGGTTGGGGACGGACCTCACGACACCTCTAGCCAGCCATTTCGGTGGAGCCAGGTTGGAGTCGTTCTCGCCGACCGCGGAGTTCGGTTGTCCACTTATGGCTATCTCGGCCACATGTGGGAGCTGTATGCGATGTGGACATGGACGGCCGCATTCTTGGTCGCATCCGCCGCCCAGGCAGGCTCCAGCTACGGATCGATTTCGATGATCACGTTCTTCGTGATTGCGATTGGGGGTCCCGGCTCTTGGTGGGCTGGGTCTCTCGCCGACCGACTGGGTCGAACAAAAGTTGCCGGGGGTGCGATGGCAATCTCCGGGACCTGCGCTCTTCTCACCCCCTTTGTCTTCGGCTCGGCAGTCTGGGTGGTGGTCCCTTTGATGCTGCTTTGGGGACTCACCGTTGTCGCCGACAGCGCCCAGTTCTCCACGATGGTGACTGAGACCGCTCCCGACGAGGTACGCGGCACGGCGCTCACCTTGCAGACCGCAGTCGGTTTCCTGTTGACCTTGGTGACAATCCGTTGGGTGCCCTCGCTAGCTGAGAGTCTCAGCTGGCGATGGGCGTTGCCGGTGTTGGCGTTGGGGCCCGCCCTGGGTGTGGTTGCGATGGTTCGGCTCAAAAGAAGTTCCTACGCGGCCCAACTCGCTGGGGGGCGCGGGTGACATCAAACCGCTCCCTGTCGACTGACAGACTGCTGCTCAGGCCGTTCGTCGCTGAAGACGCCGAACGGATGTATGAGATCCTCGATGGCCACGAGATTCTCAAGTACTTCCCTGGGTCTGAGCCAGCTACTTTGCCCATGGCCCAAGTCATGATCGATCGAGCTATCGCCCATTGGGGCATCCACGGCTATGGCTTGTGGGCCGTCGATGCCTCAGATGGCGACCAGCTCATGGGTCGATGTGGTCTCCAATATCTGCCGGAGACCGACGAGGTAGAGATCGACTTCCTTCTCGAGCGGAGTAGGTGGGGTCAGGGTTTCGCCACCGAGGCGGCATCGGCCAGTCTTGCTTTTGGTCTGGAACGTTTGGGTATGACTCGGATCGTCGGCATCGTTCACCCGGAGAATGCGGCGTCCCGGCGTGTCCTGGAGAAGATCGGGATGGAATATGACGTCCGCACTGAGTACTTCGGGATGGTTTGCGATCGGTACACCGTTGAGGTGGCCGATCCGATCACTCTCTAGCCGTCGCCTGTGGCGTCTGTCCCGTCGTCTCCGGTGTCGGTGCCTTCATCGCCGGGGTCCTGGCTGGGCGGCGGCTCTGGCGGCGGCGGGGGGATCACCGGGTTGCCGTTGCAGTCGAGACCTTCTGCCGGGCGGTACAGAGCTTCGAAGGTGTCGACAACAATCCGGCCATCTGAGTAGGTGCGTTGCCGATCGGTCTCCACAGATGTGCATCTGCCATGACTGGACACTCGCTGACCCAATTCCACGACCTCGATATTTTGAGTCGAGTACATCGTGACTGTGATGTTGCGCGAGTCATACGAAGTCCAGATCAATACCGGGTAGTTGGTGGTGTTGGTGATGACCAGGTCGGGGCTGGGGTTTGAGATTGTTGCTTCTCGCCCGTATGGGTAGCGCTTGAAATAGATCGAATGACTCCGATATGTCTCGAAGTCAAGACCAGCGAAGTAGGTCGCATTGAAGATTGTGGTGGCGAACTGTGAGACCCCTCCACCAACCTCATTGGTCAACGACCCAAACCGGATCGCCCCATCGGCAACGAAGCCATTGCTGCGGGTTCGGGAAACCTTTCTGTTTAGCGAGACCGTTTCGCCAGGTATCAGGTAGGTGCCTCGAACAATGTCGGCCATGCGGTGGATGTTGGTGACTCGGGGCTGACAGCAGGAATGTGACGTGGTGAACTCACCTACCTTGTCGACGATCATTGATCCGTCGGCCCAGGCGGTCAAAGCACCATCATCAGTTTCTCTCGAATCGAGATGCCATGGGCCCTGCCCGCCGGCGAGGATCGCCTCGGCTGCAATTCGAACTGACTCGGTGTCGCAGCACACCGGCGCCGGTTCACCTGGTTCGACGACGACGATGTCACCGTCGACGATGTCAATGACCGGTTTCTCGAAACTCCCCACAGGTCCATTGACGGCTCGCTCCAATTCTTCATGTAGCCCCGGAACATCAAAAGCGACCGCGACACGTCCATCCGCGGGGATGGCCTCGAGATGCCGACGCAGCTGCGCTGTGGTGAGCTTGGCGTGGCTGGATCCGACCAGGACATCCATCCCGGTAGCGGTCAAGTCGTTGAGCCGCAGCGCAATCTCGTCGGCATGAGCATCGGTCACAGTGGGGAGAAGAGATCGGTGCTCCCCTGCAATGGTTTGTCTCCCCAAGGTGAGATCGAGCTCGGCGAGCTCGTCTATCAGGGCACTGACACTTACGCTTTTCCCGTCGACACCCGGGGTCAGGTACAGGTAGTTGGTCCCCGACGTCGACAGACGTGGTTCTACAGGCGATGCCAGCGTCAGTTCCGGGGCGCGCAACAGACGAGTCCTGGCCGCGGTGCTGTCGAAGTTGACCACGTCGTTGATCTCGACAGAAGTGAATGAGGCGGTGAGCCAATTCTTGAAGGTCGTCAACGGTCCGCCGGCATGTCGCGCCAGTCGGATCTCATCGACCACGTCAGTGACTTCGTATCCAAATCCGAGTTCGTCGGCTGGGAGCACGAGAAGACCTTCGCCGGTGTCGATTGTGATCGGTGTGGAGAGGAGGTATCGGCTACGGGCTCTCACGATCGACTGGGTCCCTTGGGACGATGCACCGGACATGTCGGTTCCGGCAAACTCGACATTGGGGGCCACGAACTCTCCGGCCCCTGCGATATGACTTGCCCAAGCACCTGAAGCAAAGAGGAAGAGAAGGGCAGCTCCAAATCCCCCCCACAGCCAGCCAAGTTGTGGAGCTCTGTGTCTGGCCACTTCACGACCCATGGTACGACCGATTGTCCACTTGACGATTCCTTTGGAACACTGTCGAGTGGCCGACGGTTGTAGACGGAGATGCGGCAGGCGGAACAACAGCACCTCGACTGGTTGGCGCGATCATTTGGTCGTCCCGACTACGCCCCGTTGAGCAGCGCCGACGTCGAAGTTATTCGCTCGGCTGGCGAGATCATCGCCAAGTATCCCGGCACTCACCTCTTCAAAGAAGGTGCTGCCGCAGAGGCGGCATATCTCGTGGAGAACGGCGAGGTTGAGATCTATCGAGGACAGGGGCCCGCCCGTCGTGTCGTTGCCCGTGTTGGTCCAGGTTCGGTCCTTGGTGATATCGCGATGTTCGGCGATACCCCCTACATCTCGTCGGCGCAGGCGGTGGGTCCGGTGCGTGCATTCCGCTTCGAGCGAGGTCAGCTCCTTCCCGAGCTTCACCGGCACCCTGCAATCTGTCTCCGCTGGCTTGTCGCCGGACTGCGTCAGCTCGAGGGCACCCAACGTCGGGTGATTCGCCTCATGCATAAGACAGTCCTCGCTCAGGTCGCCGACCTGCTCCTCGAGGAGGCGGAGCGTCACAGTACGGTGAAGCTTTCCCAAGCAACGATCGCCGCCCTGTTGGGGGTAAGCCGACAGTCGGTCAACGAAGCCCTGGGTCGGCTCCGTGAGGTTGACGCCGTTGAGACCGGGTACCGCACCATCCAAATCACCGACGTCGACAAGCTCGCCGAGGTGGCCGCCTCCTGACCACCTTTGATATGGCAGCGAGAGGTGATTGGGTCACATACCCTTGACTCGTTTTACGAGGCTGCGATAGGATGGTCATCAGCCTCTCGGGGCGTGAACTGACTTCTGCGGATAATCCTGCGGAGGTCTATTCGACAGTTGAAGATGCAATTGGGACATGCTGCTGCGTGTGATAGCATGCTCTTTCTTGCGTCACTCCCAACTGCACCACCTCAAGGAGGCTCCTATTGGTTTCGCGCGTGGCTGAGCGCTTTTCTTTCGGAAAAATCCCCGAAGTTCTACCCCTTCCTGACTTGCTTGCAGTACAGCATGAATCTTTCAAATGGTTTCTCGACGAAGGTCTACGTGAGATCTTCAACGAGATCTCACCCATTGAGGATTTCACCGGATCACTCGCACTCGAGCTGACCGATCATCGGTTCAGCGAACCGCAGATGAGTCTCGAAGAGGCCAAAGAGCGGGATGCCAACTACGCCCGGCCGATGTTTGTAACCGCACGGTTCATGAATCGTGGGACCGGCGAGATCAAAGAGCAGCAGGTCTTCCTGGGCGACTTCCCGATCATGACGGATAAAGGTGTCTTCATTATCAACGGCACCGAGCGGGTCATCGTTTCCCAGCTGGTCCGTTCGCCCGGCATCTACTTCGACGTGAACAAGGACAAGACGTCGGACAAGATGATCTACTCCGGGAAGGTCATCCCCGGTCGTGGCGCATGGCTCGAGTTCGATACCGACAAGAAGGACACCATCGGTGTTCGTGTCGATCGAAAGCGTCGTCAGTACGTGAGTGCCTTCCTCAAGGCTCTTGGTATCGCCGAGACCGACGAGGAGATCCTGGAAATGTTCGGCCACTCCGAGTCGATCAAAAACACGATCGAAAAGGACACCGCAGCGGACAAGGAAGAGGCGCTTCTCGACCTCTACCGCAAACTCCGTCCCGGTGAGCCCACCACAGTCGAGTCAGCTCGTGGTCTCATTCAGACCCTCTTCCGCAATCCGAAGCGCTACGACCTAACCCGTGTCGGTCGTTACAAGATGGCGCAGAAGTTCGACGAGAAGGCCCCCAAGGATTACCGGGAAGAAGGCCTCCAGATGCTGCGTGACGAAGACATCGTCGACGCCATCAAATACCTCGTTGCACTGCACGCCGGTGAGTCCACCATGAAGACGCACAAGGGCAGCGAGCTTCAGATCGGCACCGATGACATCGACCACTTCGGGAATCGACGTATTCGGACGGTTGGTGAGCTGGTGCAGAACCAGGTGCGCGTCGGTCTGACTCGTCTCGAGCGGGTGGTTCGTGAGCGGATGACCACTCAGGATCCGGATGCGATCACTCCACAGAGCCTGATCAATATCCGCCCCGTCACGGCGTCTATCAAAGAGTTCTTCGGTACCAGCCAGCTAAGTCAGTTCATGGATCAGCCCAATCCGCTCGCCGGGCTCACGCATCGTCGTCGTCTCTCGGCGCTCGGTCCAGGTGGGCTCTCCCGTGAGCGCGCCGGGTTCGAAGTACGTGACGTTCACCCTTCTCACTATGGGCGCATGTGCCCCATCGAGACACCGGAAGGTCCGAATATTGGCCTTATTGGCTCCCTGGCCTCCTACGCAAGGGTCAACGACTTTGGATTCATCGAGACCCCCTATCGCAAGGTCGCCAAAGGTGTCGTCTCCAAGAAAGTGGACTATCTAACGGCCACCGAAGAAGAGCGTTTTGTCATAGCTCAGGCCAACGCCCCACTCAAAGACAACGGTGCCTTCGCCAACAAGAGAGTGCTTGTCCGTCGTGCCGGCGGCGAGGTCGAGTATGTCGAGGCCAAAAGCGTTGATTACATGGACGTCTCACCGAAGCAGATCGTCTCGGTGTCGACCTCACTGATCCCCTTCCTGGAACACGACGACGCCAACCGCGCCCTCATGGGTTCCAACATGCAGCGTCAGGCCGTTCCTCTGCTTACCGCCGAATCGCCACTCGTTGGGACCGGTGTCGAGCAGCGCGCCGCTCAGGACTCGGGCGACATGATCGTGTCCACCATTAGCGGTGAAGTAGTCGAGGTCACCGGTGACGAGATCATCGTCAAGGAGAAGGATGCCAACAAGAAGCACACCTTCGCCCTCGACAAGTTCCACCGTTCCAATCAGGGAACGTGCATGAACCACAAGGCCATCGTCCGAGAGGGCGACAAGGTCAAAGTGGGCGATGTCCTGGCCGACGGGCCATCTACCCAAGGAGGAGAACTGGCTCTCGGTCGCAACCTGCTGGTCGCGTTCATGCCATGGCAGGGCTACAACTACGAAGACGCCATCATCATTTCCGAGCGTTTGGTCAAGGACGACGTTCTCACCTCGATTCACATCGAGGAACATGAGCTCGATGCCCGTGACACCAAGCTCGGCGCAGAGGAAATCACGCGGGACATCCCCAACGTTCCCGAGGAAGTGCTCGCCAACCTCGACAGTGACGGAATCATTCGTGTCGGCGCCGAAGTCGGCCCCGGCGACTACTTGGTCGGAAAGGTCACACCGAAAGGCGAGACAGAGCTGACCCCAGAGGAACGCCTGCTTCGGGCAATTTTCGGTGAGAAGGCCCGCGAAGTCCGTGACACGTCACTGAAGGTGCCGCACGGGGAGCAGGGCAAGGTCATTGGCGTGAAGGTGTTCAAGCGAGCGGACGGTTACGACCTTCCCCCTGGTGTCAACGAGCTGGTGCGGATATATGTCGCCACTCAGCGCAAGATCTCCGAGGGTGACAAGCTGGCCGGTCGTCACGGCAACAAAGGTGTCATCTCGAGGGTTCTTCCCGAAGAGGAGATGCCCTTCCTCGCCGACGGCACCCCCGTTGACATCATTCTTTCGCCACTTGGTGTGCCGAGCCGGATGAACCTCGGTCAGGTCCTCGAGACCCACCTCGGGTGGGCCGCGGCCCAGGGCTGGGAGCCATTCAAGGGTGACTCTCCGGCGGCCATTGGTGCCAAGCCATGGACCAAGACAGCTACCCCGGTGTTCGACGGTGCGCGTGAGGACGAGATCATGCAAGTGATCTCCAGCGCCCGCCCCAATCGTGACGGTGATCAACTCGTCCAAGAGGACGGCAAAGCCGTCCTCTATGACGGTCGGACCGGAGAGCCTTTCGACACCGCTATCACGGTGGGTTATATCTACATTCTGAAGCTCGTCCATCTTGTGGACGAGAAGATTCACGCCCGTTCGACTGGCCCATACAGCATGATCACCCAGCAACCGCTCGGTGGTAAAGCACAGTTCGGTGGCCAGCGTTTCGGTGAGATGGAGGTTTGGGCCCTCGAGGCGTATGGCGCTGCCTACGCCCTCCAGGAGCTGCTGACGATCAAGTCCGACGATGTCCAAGGTCGAGTCAAGGTCTATGAGGCCATCGTCAAAGGCGACAACATCCCCGAGCCCGGCATACCTGAGTCATTCAGGGTGCTGATCAAGGAGATGCAGAGTCTCTGTCTCAATGTCGAGATGCTCTCGGCCGGTGAGGAAGTCGAGCTCAAGGAGCTCGAAGAAGAGACATACCGATCCGTGGAGACTCTTGGTATCGACCTCAGTCGTCCCGAGCGTCCGGATTCTGAGTAGGGGTTATGGCACAACAGCAATTGTTTGATGAACTGAAGATCGGTCTCGCTTCCAGCGACCAGATTCGCGCCTGGTCATATGGCGAAGTCAAGAAGCCAGAGACGATCAACTACCGGACCCTTCGTCCTGAGAAAGAAGGTCTTTTCGACGAACGCATCTTCGGTCCCCAGCGGGACTGGGAGTGCTACTGCGGGAAATACAAGAGGATCCGTTATAAGGGGATCATCTGTGAGCGCTGCGGTGTCGAGGTCACACGTTCCAAGGTGCGCCGCGAGCGAATGGGCCACATTGAACTTGCCGCTCCGGTGACCCACATCTGGTTCTTCAAGGGTGTTCCCAGTCGTCTCGGCTATCTCCTTGACATGTCGCCAAAGGAGCTGGAGAAGGTCATCTACTTCGCCAGCTACATCATTACCTCGGTCAACGATGAGACCCGTCAGAAGGATCTCCCCGAGCTCGAGGCCGCCATGGGCGACGAAATGGAAATCGTCAAAGCAGAATTCAGCGAGTGGCATGAGGTACGTCTCGAAGCTCTCGAGGACGAGTTGGCTCGTATGGAGGAAGGCGGCGCCAAGACTCAAGAGATCAACGCTCGCCGCAAGGAAGTCGAGAAAGAGATCAAAGAGCGCCAGGAACGGAGCGATCGTGAGCTCGAGCTGATCCAGGAAGCCTTTGATACCTTCCGCACCTTCGGCCCCAAGCAGCTTGTCGAATCGGAGCAGCTCTGGCGTGAGATCTGGTTCCGATACGCCGACTACTACGAAGGCGGCATGGGTGCCGAAGCGGTGAAGTCACTTCTTCTCAACCTCGACCTTGATGCCGAGATGGATCGTCTCGAAGAGAATCTCAACGGGACCTCGCAACAACGACGTCAGCGTGCCACCCAGCGGATGAAGGTCGTCAAGCCTTTCTGGGAGGGCATGAATCGTCCCGAGGACATGATTCTCGAGACCGTTCCCGTCATTCCCCCCGATCTTCGCCCCATGGTCCAGCTTGATGGTGGCCGTTTCGCCACTTCCGACCTGAACGACCTGTACCGACGTGTGATCAACCGGAACAACCGTCTCAAGCGTCTGCTTGACCTCGGTGCCCCCGAGATCATCGTCAACAACGAAAAGCGCATGCTTCAAGAAGCCGTCGACGCGCTGTTCGACAATGGCCGCCGTGGTCGTGCGGTGACCGGGCCCGGCAATCGTGCTCTCAAGTCACTGTCCGACATGCTGAAAGGCAAGCAGGGCCGTTTCCGTCAGAACCTTCTCGGCAAGCGTGTTGACTACTCCGGCCGTTCAGTCATCGTGGTCGGGCCGCAGCTGGAGCTGCATCAGTGTGGACTCCCCAAAATCATGGCCCTCGAGCTGTTCAAGCCGTTCGTCATGAAACGTCTGGTCGACCTCGACTTGGCGCAGAACATCAAGGCCGCCAAGCGGATGGTTGAGCGTCAGCGCCCCCAAGTGTGGGACGTGCTCTCAGATGTCATTCAGGAGCATCCAGTGCTTCTCAACCGCGCTCCCACCCTTCACCGTCTGGGTATCCAGGCGTTCGAGCCCGTGCTCGTAGAAGGCAAAGCGATCCAGATTCACCCACTTGTATGTGAGGCCTTCAACGCTGACTTCGACGGCGACCAGATGGCCGTTCATCTGCCCCTGTCCGCCGAGGCGCAGGCCGAAGCACGAGTGCTCATGATGTCCACCAACAACGTGCTGTCGCCAGCTTCCGGCCGTCCGATCGTGACACCAGCCCAGGACATGGTCATCGGTATCTACTACCTGTCCGAGTTTGTGGAAGACGCCATCGGAGCCGGTCGCTACTTCTCCGATGTCGATGAGGCGCTTATGGCCTACGAGCTGGGTGAGCTGTCGTTGCACGCACCGATCAAGATCCGTCTGGGGACACTGGCTGGGAAACCGGCGCAGCACCAGGACCTCAAGCAGACACTGGGCAAACTGCTCAATGATGAGCCTTTCCCCCAGGATGGAATAGCCGAGACCACCCTTGGCCGCTCACTCCTGAACGGTGCCTTCCCGGAAGACTTCCCGTTTGTCGATTCAGTTGTCATCAAGAGTGACATCAAGCTGCTCATTGAGAACATCATCGAGCGCTATCCCCGATCGGTGGTCGCCGCCACTCTCGACAGTGTCAAGGACCTCGGTTTCCGCTTTGGAACCAAAGCCGGGCTGTCAATTGGCCTCGACGATGTCCGCACTCCCGACAACAAGGTCGAGATCCTCGCTGAGTATGAGAGTCGGGCCGACAAGGTGCAGGGCCTCTTCGCAAAAGGTGTTGTCACCGACGACGAACGTCGTCAGGAACTAATCGAAATATGGACGGAAGCCACCGAGAAGGTGACGGATGCCATGAAAGCCGGACTCAAGACTGAGCAGTTCAACTCGCTTGACATGATGGTGGGTTCGGGTGCTCGCGGAAACATGATGCAGGTTCGTCAGATCGCCGGTATGCGTGGTCTGGTCGCCAACCCCAAGGGTGACATCATCCCCCGCCCGATCATCTCCAACTTCCGTGAAGGACTTTCCGTTCTGGAGTATTTCATCTCGACTCACGGCGCTCGTAAGGGTCTGGCCGATACCGCCCTTCGCACCGCCGACTCCGGTTACCTCACACGTCGGCTCGTCGATGTGTCTCAAGAGATGATCATTCTCGAAGTGGACTGTGAGACGGATCGCGGCATCGTCATCAGTGTCATTGACGAGCGTGGCGAGAAGATTCGCAACCTGCGCTCTCGTTCGTTTGGCCGAAATTTGGCGGACGACCTCAAGGAAGGTCGCACTCTGGTGGCCACCGAGGACAAGAACAAGCTTCGCGCCGGGACGATTATCGGCACCAAGGAATTGCATGCGATAGAAGGGGCCGATGTTGAGTCCATCAGGGTTCGCTCTCCGCTTACCTGTGACACACGTGGTGGCGTATGTCAGATGTGTTACGGCCTCTCTCTCGCCACTGGCAAGACAGTCGAAATTGGTGAGGCGGTCGGCATCATGGCTGCCCAGTCCATCGGTGAGCCTGGGACCCAGCTGACGATGCGTACCTTCCACACTGGTGGTGTCGCCGGTGAGGACATCACTCACGGCCTGCCTCGTGTGGTTGAGTTGTTCGAAGCTCGCACTCCCAAGGGCAAAGCCGTTCTTTCTGAGATGTCGGGTACCGCTACCCATCTTGATGATGAAGAAGGGCGTCGCATCGTTGTTGCCTCTGGTGATGAAGAGGTTGTCTATCCGATCTCGCGGTTTGCCAAACTTCGCTTCACTGACACTGCTGAGGTGGAAGCTGGATCCCAGATGACCGATGGCCCACTCGATCCCAAGGAGGTTCTCGAGATTCGGGGCGTCCGCGCCACTCAGCAATATCTGGTTGATCAGGTGCAGGAGGTCTATAGGTCTCAGGGTGTCGAGATCCACGACAAGCACATCGAGATGATCGTCCGTCAGATGCTGCGAAGAGTACGAGTGGTTTCTCCGAATGAGTCTGACTTCCTACCGGCAGCTTTGGTCGACGACCAATTGTTCCGGGACACCAACAAAGACCTGGTCGGCGATGAGAAACGTCCCGCGGAAGGTCGTCCCGAACTGATGGGTATCACCAAGGCTTCACTGGCTACCGACTCGTGGCTATCGGCAGCGTCTTTCCAGGAGACGACGCGGGTACTCACCGATGCGGCCATCCAGAGTCGATCTGACTTCATGCGTGGCTTGAAGGAGAATGTGATCATCGGCAAACTGATCCCTGCCGGGACAGGCGCCACCGAGTATCAGACACTTCACCCGTCGTTGCCCGGCGCCACTACGGTCGCCAGTCTTGGTCTCTTGGGTGACGGCACGGTTCCACCAACGGACGATGACGACGGTCTCCCCGACGACCCGGCCGAATGGCTGGCCTCGTTGGGTGGCAGCGTCGTCCCAGCCGAAGAAGAGGAGTAGCGCCTCGCAAGCGAGGCGCGAAGCCTGAACAGGTACGGAGTTTCCGAAGGAAACTCCCACCAGAGCGCAAGCGACGTGTCGATTCCGGCTAGGCAACGAGTGGCAAATAAACTGGACTGTGGAAGTCCGGCCCGTGGTCAGCGGGTCAACCAGCGAGCCGGTGGGCGTTCGAGGGCAGGCTCTGACCTGATGATCACGTATGGATCCCGGGAGGGAGTACGTTGCGTGTGCACCCACAGACCGTGGCGGTAGTTGGTTGCACACGCATCGCCTGTCGATTTGGTACGCGCACAGAGAGATACGTAGAATCTGTCTGGTTCCCGAGGTCTTCCTCGCGTAAGACCGACCCGTTAGGGGTTAGGGAACAAGCCGGGTGCAAGCACGCACCCGGTACGTAAGTTTCACAACAGGAACGGTGTTCGGGGTGTGCCCCACGCCGTTTCCTCGCGCGGAGGAAAAATGCCGACGATTGAGCAGCTTGTCCGCGAGGGCAGGAAGCCAAAAAAGAAGAAGGCGAAGACCGCAGGTCTTGCCGGCGCACCGCAACGACGCGGCGTCTGCACGCGTGTCTACACCGTCACACCGAAGAAGCCGAATTCGGCCCTTCGCAAGGTTTGTCGTGTCCGTCTTTCTTCAGGTATCGAGATCACCGCTTACATCCCCGGCGAGGGCCACAACCTCCAGGAGCACAGCATCGTGTTGGTTCGCGGAGG
>Ga0255048_10000718_pt1 | contig 24501 bp, 33 predicted proteins | sample JV7_2_2_MG_FD_183619 | JGI IMG/M metagenome (GOLD analysis project Ga0255048, IMG submission 183619) | Seawater microbial communities from Jervis Inlet, British Columbia, Canada - JV7_2_2 | ecosystem: Environmental > Aquatic > Marine > Inlet | place: Canada: British Columbia | collected 2016-10-06
ACTTGTCGCACTCGTCGCCCGCCGTGAAACAGGCACGACACGGCCACCAGCCCAGGGCGAACCAGGCGAACGCGAACAAAATCGCGAGCTCGTGCAGGCCTGGCATTCAAGGGCACTCCATTTGTACTATTCGGTAATTTGTGCCCGAATCCCACACGGCGAGGCCGGCGTCGTCCTCGTCGCCCTCGAACACGTTGCCGCTTGAGGCCGCCAGGTTGTGAACCGTGATCGCGGTCACGTTCGCCTCGCCCGGCCCGTATTGGTGCGTGATAGTCGCGGCCTTGCTCGCGTCGCCGGCAGCCAGGTCGGCGTCAAGGGTGAACCGCACGAGCGATTTGAAGGGCACGGGCTCGAACAACCACACGCCGGCCGCGTCAGAATCGGCCGCCGATTGTGCGTGACGCCAGAGCCGCAACTTTTGACCCGAGGCGCACCCGCCGCCGAGCCAGTCGACGACGTTGAGGGCGGGAAAATTTACGGCGTCCGAGGCGACGAACGCGCCCGCGCTCGAGATCCATTCGGTCGCCGTGCCCGTGCCGCCGGCCGCGATCGCGCCGTCGGCTTTCGCGATCTTAAACGAGACCGGCCCGACGCCGCGCCGGCCGCCGCCGGGGCCGACCTGCGACTCGAGGGCGACGAGCTTGCGCTCGATCCGTTTCGCCTGCTCGGTCGTGAGGTAGTGTCGGCCGGTCACGGTATCCTCGCCTCGATTCGCTTAAGTAGTTGTTCGGACACTTCCGCGTGCGTGTTGAGTTGCCCGAGCGTGTCACGAATCACGCGCAGGTCGCTCTCGATCTGATCGAGCCGCTTGGCGTGCGACTTGTTAATCAATCGCTGCGCGTCGGGCGACAGCTCGCCGCCCTCGCCGCCCAGGCGGGCACGCACGAGGGGCACGAGCAGCTTGTCGAGCATCGTGTAAACGACGAGCACCAGGGCGGGCACGAGGCCGTCTTTGAACATTTCCACACGGGCACCCGTTTTTAGGCGGCTTTTGCGTTGAGGGCGATCGCCTGGTCGGGCGCCGTGAACGCGGTCACGGTCACGACGTCGGGGTCGTACTGGAACGAGGCGCCCGCGTTGAGCTTGATCGCGGCGAGCGTGCGGGCGGTGCCGTTGCCCAACGCGTTGAGCGTGCACCCCTCGAGGTTCGCGTTGCTGGTAATCCCGCCCGACGAATTCCAAAAACAGGTGCCGCCGAACCCGTTGAGGGTCGCGAGCGCGCTTTCCTCCTCGAGGTATAGCTTGCCGCCGTAGAGCTGCGCAGTCGCGAGGGCCGCGCGGATTCGCGACGTGCCGCCCAGTTGTCGCAGCGTCGTGAGCGTGCACCCCTCGCCGGCCCAGAGCTCGCCGCCTTGTAGCGAGAGCGTCGCGGCGGTCGCCGTCTCGGCCAGGCGGCCCGCCAGGGCGACCGAACCCGCGAGCTGCGTGAGCGTCGCGATCGCCGACCCGAGCAGATAGAGGCCCGCCTTGCCGGCCGACCCGGCCGCCGTGCCACGCACGAGAACCGAGATCGCGGCGCCCGACAAATCGACGTAGGACACGCCGCCGCCGGCGAACTCGAACCGATTAGGATCGATCGCCAGGTAGCCAGCCGCGACCGAGCCGATCGCCGCTGTAAATCCTTTCTCGACGATAAAATCGCCGATCGCGACGCCGCTTTGCGCGAGGCCCGCGTTAATCGGGTTGTTGTAGTCGGGTGATAGTCGCACGTCGTTCGTCGAGACGGGCACGGCCGCCGGCGACCAGTTAGCGGCGACCGAATAGTCGCCGCTAGTCGTTCCAAGCCAGAGCTTAGTTGCCATTGTGGTTAATCCTTACAAGTCGAGGTGAGCGAAGTCGACCGCACCAGGCGGCGGCGTAAAACTCTTGAATACGGGCGCATCGTTCTCGCCGAGGATCAGGCCCGTTTCGCCCAGGTTGACGACGATCGGCGCGCCGGTATCGCTCACGGCCTGCTCGACGATATTCCTCGTGCCGAACGGGTTGTATAGCGTGCCCTGGTGCAGGATCTCGAGGTCGTGCCCTTCGGGGTCGTGTCGGAACACGAACGTCACGGCCTCGAACGTGTGCCCGTTGCGGAACAACTCGCCCGACGTCGAGAGGCCGGCGAATTTGATCGTGCCGGCCGGGTTGCCGAGAAATTCGCCCGCGTTTGTGCCGCCGACGAGCGCCTCGTGCGCAGCGAAGTCGAAATCGGCGCGGTTTACGACCCAGTTTACGACGGTGATCGGCACCTCGTACATCGCCGGCGGGTCGAACTTTTCGTTCGCGTAGGTCGTCACGGGGTTGCCGTCGACGTCGCGCTCGAGTACGCGCTCGACCAGTTCGACCGAGCGGGTGATCTTCGGGGGCTCGAGAGTCGGGTCGGCGTTCTCGTCGGTCGGCGGTTCGTCGTCCGCGCTGGTCGAGTAGGTAACGGTGATCGTCCAGAACCCCATGTTCTGGTCGCTCTCCTTGCCCGTGACGTTCGAGACGAACGCGCCCGAGAAATACGGGCACGCGTCGCCCTTTTTTGGGATCGTCGAGAACGCGTACACGGCCGGCGGTAGGAATCCCGCGCCCTCGTCGTTGAGTTGCCAAGTCTCGCGAAATACAACGCCCGAGTCGGTCACGTCGAACTCGCGGCCGCGTTGCTCGAGAATACTCATAGCGGGGCCTCGGTCATCGGGTCGGCCTGGTTGCGGTTGAGTTGGTCGACGCCGTCGCGTATGTCGCCCGCGATCTCGACTTGTTCCTCGGCCGCGTCGGCGGCGCGGGTTGCCGGGTCGCTCGCTTTTGCGTTGCGTTGCGCGGCCGAGAACGCCGCCGCCGTGCCACGCAATAAAGCGCCGGGCGTGATCGCCGCGCCCGTCGCCGCCGAGGCGGCCGCGAGGGCGGGCAGGGCGATCGCCTGGTCGGGGTCAGTGCCGAACAGGTCGGGCGCGTTTGCTTCCGCGTCGGCCGCTCGCGCGATCGCCTCGTCGCGCTCGGCCTCGGCGGCCGCCGTCGACGCGTCGAGGCGAGCGGTCAGCCGGTTAAAATTGCGGGCGGTTCGATCCTCGCGGCCGGTCTGGATGCCCTCGAGGGCGCCGCCCGCGCCCTCGAGGGCCGCTTGTGAGGGTAGCAGGCCGGCGAGTTGTGTCGGCAATACTTGCCGCATTCGCCCGATATTGCGTAGCATTTTGACCATCGACCTCGCGACGAACCCGACAATCTGGTCGAACAGTTGCTGCACGAACAGGGCGAGCTCGGCCCAGATCCGCTTGAGCCCGTTGATCCCGGCCACGAACTCGGCGCGGATCGACAGCCAGAGCACCTCGACGGCGAGCTTGATGTCGCCGGCCGCGATCGCGTCGGCGATCCCGCCCCAGGCGTGCGTAAACTTTTCCTTGAGCACCTCGGCGACGTTCGTGAATTTTAGCAGGGCCGCGACGCCCAGCGCGACGAGCCCGATCACGATCCCGAGGGGCGAGAACACGAGCGCGAACGCGGAGGCGACGAGGCCGAGCACGGCCGCCAGGCCGACGGCGACGCCGCCGATCGCCATCAGGGCGACGCCGGCCGCACCCACGCCGGCCGCGACGGCCGCGACCGTTATAATCAATTGCTTGTTTGCCTTGACCCAGCCGAGGACCGTATGAACGACACGGGTCGCAGTTTGCGCGATCTTGAGGGCGGCGGGCAGTAGGGCCTCGCCGATCGCGAACGCGACGGCCTTGACCGTTCGCCAAAGTTCGTTTTGTGCGTCGACCATAGCGGCCGCGCCGGCGGCCGACTCGCCCGACAGCGAAAGCCCGAGCGCGCGGGCCTGCTCGCGCATCCCCTCGATCCCGGCCGCGCCGTTCGCGAACATGGGGAGCAGTTGCCGGCCGGCTCGCCCGAACAGCTTTTGCGCGACCGCGCCCTTTTTGCTTTCATCGGTCATCTTAGATAACCCCTCGGCGACGAGCAAGAACTGTTCCTCGGGGCTCAGGCCTTCGAGATCGGCAACAGTCAGGCCGACCTCGGCGAGCGAGTCGGCCGCCATTTTAGACCCGGTCGCCGCGTCGAACGTCGCCCGCGAGAGGCCGAATAACGCTTTCTCAACGAACTCGATCGACCCGCCCGACTGCTCGGCGGCGAACCCGACCTCGCTAATAAACTCAGCCGAGGTGCCGGTGCGCTTGCTTGTCTTGTCGACCTGGTCGCCGAGGTCGGCGAACACTTTGATCGCGCCGGCGAGCGGGCCGACGATCGCGGCCGACGCCATCGCGAGCCCGCGCCCCAGGCCGCCGACCGATCGCCCGAACGACTTAAGGCGTCGCTGCGCAGATTTTAGGCCCGCCGACAGGCGATCCTTGACGCCGAGCTCGACGAACGCCTTGCCGGCCCTGATGCCATCGGCTGCGCCCATTTTACTTGATCACCCCTTTCCACGCCTTGAGGATCTCGGGCAGTTCGCGGCGCAGCGCCGGCGCCATGAACGGGCGTGCCGGGTACACGACGCGCATCGGCTTACGGCCGCCGATCTTGCGAACGAATCGGCCGCCGTGTTCGTTCGCCTGCGCGGCGCCGGGGTTCGCGCTCGCTCGAACTTTCGGCCCGACGACGGCGACCTCGCGTTGAGAATCCCAGCCGACGAGCACCAGGCGCCGCAAGAACCCCAGGTGGGCCGCCGGCGGTTGACCAGGCTTTGACGCGGTGCGGCGCCGCTTCATCGACGCCTGCGCACTCTTGCGCACGGCGAACCCGCCCCGAAACAGGGCGCGGCGGCGACCCTGCGCGGCCTTTTTTCGTACGGCCGACGCGTCGAACCGACTCGTCGCTCGCATCGTGATCGCGAGGGCCTTGCCCATTATTCGCCTTTTTTCTTGAAATGTTTGCGCATCCCGACGAGCTGGTCGCCACTCATGCCGCGCTGACGGCGATCGCCTGGCCGAATCAGGTGCAGGGGCATCAGGTCGACGGGGTTGATCGCTCTAGCATGTTTTGCCCGGTTCTGGTTCATAATCGCGGCCATTACTGAACTGGTTTGGCCCCAGGCGTGCCGCGCCGCGCCGTGATACCGGGCGAGCAGCTCGCGCAGGGTCAGGGGTCCGGGTTCGCACCCGACGACGCCCGCGAGTTCGTCGATCCATTGCCAAGAATCGACAGGCTTCGCGTGATCTCGTCGTTGGCCTTTTCGAGCGCCGCGTCGATCGCCGGGTCGAACTCGTCGAGACGGCTCTCGAGAATCCCCTGCAGGCGGTCGGTCGCCTGCTTGCTTTTTTGCAGCGCGGCCGCCAGGGCGGCTCGGCCGTACTGGCGGAAAAAATCGACCAGGCCCTCGATCAGCGCGTCGGCCGCCTGGTCGAGCGGCTTGTGATCGTCGTTGCCGCCCAGCGCGACGCCGAACGCCTCGTCGGTCACGCCGAGCTCGTCGGCTTGCGGTTTGCACAACACGAACAGCACGTCGACCAGCGTCAACGGATCTTCGAGTAGTTTCTGCACGAGCACCTCGTCGAGGTCGTTGACCAGGTCGAGGCCGAGCATTGCCTTGATTCTCTTGAGCCCGGTTATCGTGACGGCGATCAGCCAGGTGCGGCCCTCGTTGTCGGTGAAGGTTCGCCCGCTCATACGTCGTCCCCCTCGGGGCCGGTCGGCGCGTCGTCGGCCGGCCGGCGGGTGCGTTTGCGTGGCGGCGTTGCGGTCGCCTGGCGGCCGCCTGCAGCATCGAGCAGCAGTTCGAGCTGGTCGGCCTGGTTGAACACGTCGAACCCAGGGCGGGCACGTGTGACGCCCTGGCGCAACGCCTTGACGACGTCGGCCGCGTGACCTTCGAGCGCGTCGTCGTCGACGAGCTCGAGCACCTCGAGCACCTCCGCGCGAGTATTCCGCACGAGGGCGACCTCGGCGTCGCCTGGCGGCGTGCCGCCGTCGAGTTCGCCGTTATACGCGGCGACCGCCTCGCGGCGTGCCTTGATCCGTTCGCGGATCGTGTCGGTCGGGTTCATAGCTTGACCTTTCGCAGATAAATGAGGGCGGGGGGTGCAAAATCAAGGGACAATATACCAATCGGGTTCCACCAGTGCGGCCGATTCGACCTTGTAGGCGTTTTTGACCTCGACGTCGATTGTCATAGGATCCTCGAGGCCTTGCTGCACGTTGAATCCGTACACGACGCCGTAAAATCGCGGCCCCTCGTTGCCCGACGAGGCAATCGCGCCGTCCATCACGGCGAACTCAGACTCGGTGTCGAGATCGAACGAGTTCTTGAGGGCGTCGAACACGGTGTCGGCGCCGCTCAGGTAGTTATAGCCGAAACTCATCGAGATATTCTTAAGGCCGGGGTGCGTGTATTCCCAATCGCTCGCCCGCGACCGGGTCGGCCCGGCCTCGTTCTTCGCGAGGTCGACACTGACGTCGATCGCTTGCGTGATCTCGACCCACGTCGGGCTCGCGTGCGATCCGGTGTTGTAGTATAGTTTGCAATCGCGGCCGGTAACTTTCGACATGGTCAATTCCCTCGTGAATAGGTTGCGACGATCGGGATCGTGCCGACTCCAAAGTCGGCGAGGTGTTCAGGGTCGAGCAGGGGTTCGGCCTCGAGCGTTTGGAGCGTCGCGCCGTCGATCGCCGCGACCGCAGACAGCCACGCTACCATCTCCTCGAGGTGCAGAAATAGCGACTCGACGTTCGCCGGCGAAATCGCGCCAGTTTCCATCGACAGTTTGAGCTGTATCACGATCTCGACACTGGTTAGCGTGTTCTCGTTGTATCCTCGATCGGCGAACGAGGTCGCGAACCCGGCCGGCCGCACCGTGACAGCCATCGCGGCGAGCGTCTCGACGTCGACCCGTCGCGAGTATCCTTTCACGGCCGTCACGGTCGTCGTGAACGAACCCGCGTTGATCACGGTCACGATCGCGTTGATCAGGTCGGTGAGGTTCGAGGCCATGTATCATCAGGAGCTCGAGTCTAGTCGGGTGTGAATTCGCAGTAGTCGGTGATCGGCGTCGTCGTATGTATACACGGGGCCGCCCTCGACGCCGACGACCGCGTAAGTATATGTTCCGCCGCCGCGTGTCTCGGCGATCACGTCGCCCAGCGCGGGCAGGATCGCGGCGCCATCCCACACGAGCAGCGCGGCCGGTATTAGCCAGTCAACGAGCTGCGCCTCGTTTCGCACGGCGCCGTAGTCGCCCAGCTCCTCGATCCGCGTCGCGCTCTTAATCGCGGCGATTCCGGTCGCGGGCAGGCCGCCCGTGCGGTCGTACGAAATCGCGACGGCGAACTCGTCGGCGTTGACCTGCACGGCCTCGAGATCATAGTCGATCGAGTCGCTGAAGGTTCGCGTCATGGCCTCGGCCCTTGTTTAAACGGCGACGACCCGAGGGCCGCCGCCGAACCCTCCAACCCTGCGACGGGTCAGTTCGTTGCGGCGGTCGCCTCGCGGATCGCGTCAGCCCGAGCTCGGCCGATCCCGCCGATCGTAGTCAAGTCGTCGAAATCGCGCACGTCGCCCACGGTAAACAAATCCGACGCCGCGAGCAGCTCGACGAGTTCGTCGGCGAGCACGTTCGCGAGCATCGTGTCGGCCGCCAGGTCGTCGGCGGGGGCCGGCGCGTCGATCACCTCGACGCGGGGGGCCTCGACGACCGGCTCGAACGGAATAGCCGAACCCACGGGCCGCGCCCGCCCTTTTTTGTCGACCTCAGCGTCGAGCAGGGCGACGCCCATATCGGGCTCGAGCAGCTCGCGTTCGGCGGCCGTCACCTCGACGCCCTTGCCTGGCGGGAAGTCGAGCACGGTGAGCGGGTCGCCTTTTTTGTCGCGCAGGGTGCGGCGGAACGTGCCTTGCATGTTGCCCTTAAGCATCACGTATAACGGCGCCATTGTGTAGGCCTTTCGTTGCGGGGTGTCGCAGGGTGAGGGGGAAAACGGCCGCCGCCTGGCGAATGTTCCAGGCGACGGCCGGCCGGCGTCGATCTTAAGTGAACGTAGTCAAGCAGGCGTTCCACCACGCCAGGTAGCCCACGTTGTATCGCGCCCGTGTCATAAACTTAAGATCCTTAAACTCGTCGTCGGTGTCGCCCTTGATCGATCGACTCAACGGCTCGCGGGCCTGGAACACGAACGGCTTGAGCACGTCGCCCAGGTAGTACGTGTGCATTTCTACGGCCGACGTCAGGTAGGGCGACATGACAATGCGCGGCGCGTTCAACACGACGTTCGTGTTACCGCCGCCCGTCAAGTGCGACTCGAAGGCGACGTGCGCCGCCTCCTCGAGCTCGCTCGGCACAATCACCATCCAGTCGCCCGCGACGAACTCGACGGTCGGCTCGTGAATCGGCTCGCCGTTGTCGCGCTTGAAGGTCAGGATCGCCTCGCGGGCCGCGTGATAGGCGGCCTTGAGTTCGGTCGCCGTGACGGCCGTGTGATCCGACGCGTTATAACCGAGGTCATTATCCTGCGCACCCGAGTCGCCGAACGAGTGATCGGTGTCATAGAAAAACTGCCCGTCGACGCACGCGGTCGCGTCGCCGGCGGCGATCGCCTCGAACAACAGCTTGTCGGGGTGCCGGGCCGCCGTGCGGCCGAGCTGCTCGAGGGGCGTGCCGTACACGTTCATACGGTCATCAGCTCGATCATCCTTGTCGATCGTTACGGACGATTCCCAGAGCTTATTCGCGAGCGTATAACTTGCCCCGCGTAACGTGTTGAAATCGCGTTCGCCGAGCCACTCACGCACGGCGGGCATCGAACCCAGGAAGCCGTACTTCTCGTCAGATCCGCTGGACGGGGCGATCGTGCACACGTCAGGGTAAAATATGCGCGCGGTGCCGACTCCCGTGTCGAACTTCGCGGTCAGGTCGCGAACGGTTGCGACCGCTCGTGCGGTGTCGTTTGCCATAATATAAACCTTTCGAGTAGAGTGTCGCGACCTGGCGGCCGCCTGGTTGTCGTCGTCGATCGACGCGGCCGTTGCTAGGTTGCGGCGCCGCGCCAGGCCGATATTCGCACGCGCACCTTGCTCGCGCTGATGAATTCAGTGATCACGCCGACGAACGATTGCGACGAGGACGTGATATTAACCTCGTTGTTGTTGACGCCGTACGCTTTGACGCCGACCACTGTCTGCGCGGCCGTGCCTGAGTAGTTCATAACAAATTCGCCCTCGGCCCACGTCTCGACGTTGAGGTCGCCGGCCGATCCGCTCGAATTATCTTGTTGCGCTTTCGCGACGCCGACGAAGAAATTGGCGCCGCCGTTGATTATGTCGGTCGCATAGCCGGCCGTGTTTTCGTATACGAGCGTGCCCTCATAGAAATTAATCGAGGCGGCGGCCGGTATCCAAGACGTTTCGGGGCCGCGTCGGGCAATCGCCTGGTTTGCCGTGACGGCCGCGCCGACGAACAGGGGCAGGCAGGCGTACCAGCTCAGGGCGGGCACGCACAGCGCGAGCGCGCCGGTCAGCAGCACGGCGACGCCGATCACCAGGTCGGGCCGGGCTTGTAGTCGTGTGAGTGTCTTCATCGTTTCACCTTTCGCGTGAGTATTGCGGAACATTTCCGGGGAAATCTTAGCGGTTATGCAGCGAGGCGGGTGCCAGGGCGACGAGGCCCTCGTCGATTTTGCGGGTGCGCACGTACTGCTCGACGGTGACGCCGGTCATCGCGTGAACTTCGGGGTGCTCGGCGTACTCGGCGGCGAACCGCTCGTCGGGCGTGCCGGCGGTCGGCGGCGCGTCGTTGCCCTCGCCGTCGCCGACGGGCGGGTTCGCGTTACACATGGCGGCGAACAGCGCGTCGCGGGCCTGGTCGACGGTGACCGATCGGTCGGCCATAAACTCGCGAGCCAGTTCGGGCTTGCCCGCCTGGTCGCATAGCGCACGTATGGTCGTGCAGCGAATGTTTTCGGCCGCCGCCAGGTCGGGCGCGGGCGGGGGGTCGGCCGGCGGGTCGACGGCCGGCGGTGCGGCGAGGCCGAGCACGAGCTCGGAATTATCCTCGAGCCAGGCGGTCGCCTGGTCGTCGGCGAGGTCGGCGGGCATCCCGGCGAGTTCGAGCAGCGTTCTAATGGATTCGGTCATCGGTTCCTCACTTTCGGGGGGGTGTTGATCTTCGGGGTCGACGGCGGTCGCCTGGTCGTTGCCCGCGTGCGGGCGGGCGTCGATAGGTTCGTTGAGGCGGCGGTCGCACGCGGCGTCGAGCGCGGGCGCGGCGGGGGGGCCTGGTCGTTGCCAGGGCGCGGCGGCGGCCGCCGCTACAACGAACGCGGGGGGGTCGGTCAGGCGTTCCAGGTCGATATGCGCGGCGACTTGTTTCGCCTCGACAACGCGATCGGCGAACCCCTGCTCGACCGCCTCGTCGGCGTTGAACCACGTCTCGGCCTTGAGCAGTTCGGCGACCTCGTCGACCTCGAGGCCCGTGCGGGCCGCGTACGTCGCGACGATCGTGCCGTCGAGCTTGTCGAGCAGGTCGGCCGTCGACCGCATATCCTCGGCCGTGCCGAACTGCACGGTCGCGGCTCGGTGAATCATTAGCAGGGCATTGTGCCCGATCTCGATCTCGTCGCCCGCCATCGCAACGAGCGAGGCGGCCGAGATCGCGGCGCCGTCGATCGTGACCGTCACGAGCGCCGCGTGCGCGACCAGCAGGTTGTAGATTGCGACGCCGTCGAACGCCGAGCCGCCGGGCGAGTTGATCCGCACGCGGATCGTCGCGACGTCGCCCAGGGCGTCGAGTTGTTGCTTGAGGTCGCGGGCCGTGATCCCGTCGTCGTAAAGGTCGCCGCCGATCGTGCCGTAGATCAGCAGCTCGGCGGCCGTCGGGTCATCAGCGAGGCGTGCGAGCGAGAACGCGGGCGAGGTGTCGCCGGCGAGTGCGGGCGGCGAGGCGGCCGCCTGGCGGGCCTCGACGCGGGCGGCCTTGCGACGCCGGGTGCGTTCTAGTCGTTTCGGGCGGGTCGCCATCGGTCAGGCCTCGTCGGTTGCGGCCTCGAGCTCGTCGGCGAGCTCGTCGGCCTCGGGGTCGTCGGGTTCGGCGGCGGCCGCCGGCGGGGGTGCGGCGCCCGCAGCGGGTGCCGGCGTGATATTCAGCGACGCCTCGCGGGCGATCTCGGCCGCCCGCTCGTCGAACACGTCATCGAGGGCGAACCCGGTGCTCTCGACGTAGTCGCGTTTGGTGCGCAGGTTCGCGGCGATCGCGGCGACGGCCGCGTCGATCTCTTGTTTCGGGTTGATCACGTAAGCCCAGGCCGGCGGCGTCCACGCGTGCCGGCGAAAATGGGCGCGGTGCGCCTCGTAGTCGCGGGGGTCAATGTCGACCTTGCCGAACAGCACGAGCTCGTCGAGGAATCGGTGATAAATCGGCTTGAGCCATAGGTCGCGATCGAGGGCCTGGCGGCAAGTAAAATCGACGCGGCCGTCGGCGAGCGAGAGGCGGCCGGTCGCGAACGATAGCCCGCCCCAGTTTTTGACCAGCAGCTCGTACGGGAAGTTGAGCCCGGTCGCGATCCGCCGGTGCGCCCACTCTTGAAAATCGCTATACATTCCGCCCGCCTTTTGCGGCGCGTTAAACGTCACCTCCTCGCCCGGCTCGAGGTAGTCGACGGCGCCCGGTTCCAATTCCTGCAGGCGGTTGCCGGCCGTGTCGGTGCCGGTGCCGGCGCCGATCGCCGCACGGGTCGCGCCGACGGGGCTCGTCACGAACGCGGTCGAACACGCCTCGACCTGCGCGGCGATCACGGCCGCCTCGTCGAGGTCGGCCGCATCCTTGACGCGGTTCGTCACGCGGTGTAGCCACGGCTTGCCGCGACTCACGCCCGCCGCCATGCGCTCGAAGACGTGCTGCACACGCCAGGCGGCGACGCGATCGAACTTGGCGTCGACCTGGTGCGTATCGCCCGGCGTACTACGCCGAATCCAATAGGCGATAACCTTGCCCTTTTTGCTGCGCTCGACGCCCATTCTCACGAGCGGGTCGCCCGCCTTGAGTGCGGGGGTCGCCAGGCGGGCCGGGTCGACGACCTCGACGACCAGGGGCACGACGCGTTCAGATCCGTCGACGTCAAGGCCGCCCGAATCCGACAGCACGGTGATCGCCTCGCCCTCGACGCCCTGGTGTCGTTGCGCCAGGCGGTGTTGTGACCAGAGCGGCCAGCGTAGCTCGGGGTCGCAGCGGGCCGACCAGTCGACGAACAGCTCGTCGATCTGCGAATTGAGTGCGGCGGCCGCCTCGGCCTCGAGGCCGATCGCCGCCAGGGCCTTGATCTTCGGTTGTAGCTTGTGCCCGCACCCGACGACGTTATTGACCCGCACGTCGACGGCGCCGCCCGTCGCGTCGTTCGTGTGCAGTTCGCGGGCGCGGTTGCGCATCGACTCGAGATCCTCCTCGAGGGCCGAGTCGGGCGACAAGTGCGACCCGATCCAGCGTTTGGCCCGCAGTCGGTTCGACTCGGCCGCCTCGTGCGTCGAGAGCACGGGCGCCGCACGGCGACGCGTCTCGCGGTCGCGCACCTGGTCGACGATCGCCCGCATAGCCAGGCGACGCGCACCCCTCTCGGGTGACATAATCGCGACGGCGACGTCGAGGGCCTCGCCCAGGCGGCGGCTGATCGACTTGCGGGTTGCGTTCTTGCGGGCGGACATGGTCAGCTTGCCGATCCTGCGCGTTTGAGTTCGACGAGGTTGCGGGTCGAGAGCCCGGCCGACGCGTCGACCCTCGCCTCGAATAGCGCGAGCTGGCGGTGCAGGCCGTCGAGGCTTGCGCGGGTCAGCGTGCGGCCGTCGGTCGTGTAGGCTTGCCCGTGCAAGGTGATCTGCGCGATCGCCGCACGAGTGAAGTCGACGAGCTCTTGATCTGTGCCCGTGCCGATCGGGTTCGTGATTTGAAACGCCATATCCCTCATATCGGCTCCCAGGGGGCCGCCTCTCGCGTCGGCCGTGCTACTGGTAGCACGAATGGCAAACGAGCCGGCCGGCCGTGAGGCGGCGAGCGGGGCGCGTTTGCCGGCGAACTAAAACTCGGTTCGATGCCAGCCGCCTCGGGTGCGTTGCTCGGCGACGACCCGAAAATACCAGAACTTGGCGGCGATCGCCTTGACCTTGACCAGGGTCGCCGGCTCGAACCCGCCGCCGCCCTTGACGTCGACGAGCTCGATCGTTCCGTCGGCGAGCAGTAGCATAAAGTCGGGCGTCCAGGTCGCCTTGAAGTCGTCGCCGTAGCGCAACTTGAACGCCTCGAACTCGTACTCGATCACCTCGCCGGCTTGCTTGCGTGCGCGCAGCACGAGCTCGAACTCGCGTTCGGTGCCGTTCATTTTGCCGGGCACTCGCGGGGGCCGCCAGCGGGCGCGGGGTTGCTCGGCTGCGCCTTGTCGTCGTCGTCGCGGGGTCATCGTCGTCGCCTCGGGGGTGCGTGTTCTATCGGCACAATCCACTTATTGTTATCGGGCTTGAGCCCGCACGAGCTGCACCCGATATATCGTACGCGGTATCGGCCGTCGGTCGAGATCCTCGTCGAATAGACCTCGAACGCGCCGTCGCACGCGGGATCGGTGCATGGCCCGCCCGCTCGCGGCCGGCCGCCCGTCAATCGCTTGAGCTTTCGTCGGCGGCCCATCATTTCCCCCGTCGCCTCGTGAACGTGCGGCGGTTGCTCGCCCGCCTGGTGCGGCCCGCCTGGTCGGGCGGTCGCTTGAGTTCGGGCGGGTCGGCGGCCGGGCTCGCGAGCCAGTCGCCCTCGGCGATCATCTCAGCGCCCGCCCTCGCGTAAACTTCGCAGTCGAAATAATGGTTGCCGATCGACTCGTGAACGACTTTCCAGCGCCGCACGTGGTGCCCTCTATTGTTGACGATCGTCGTCGGCGCCTCGTTCACGACCTGGCGCAGGTAGTCGACGCCGGCCGCGTCGCCCTGCAGGTCGCGAGGTAGAAACCAGGCGCCCGGCGTCGTTGCCGATACTTTCCACCGGCCATGTAGGTCATCCTTGAACGCGTCGACGTTGAGTTGCCATTGAACCAGGCCGCCGACGTAGGGCTTGCCCGTGCGGGCGTTGCGCTCGAGCGTGCTCGCGCGATAGTATCCCGACCGCACGTTCGCGTCGCCGGCGACCGCCCGCACCCGGCCGCCTGGTCGGGCACGCATAAACGTATGCACGTCGTGGATACGGTGCCCGGTATCGACGCACACGAGGGCGGCCCATAATTGCGAGTGCCCTTCAGTTGTCTTGCCGATCACCGGCCAGGCCCGGTCGATCACGAGCGGATCGAGCTGCTCGAGGTCGCCGTTGACGGTCGCCCGGCCGGCGTCGTCGATCGGCTTGCGCACGCACCCGAAATCGACGAGCCACGACGTCGCCGCCTCGCCCCAGGCCCTCGCGACCCAGTAGGCCCGATCCTCTTGCACGTCGACGCCGACGGTGAGAAACCAGGCGGCCGCCGGAATCGTCGCTCGATCGTATTCGCCCGCCTGGTTGAACGCGAGCTCGTGCCAGGCCTGCGCCGCGCCGACCTCTTGCCAAGTCTCGGCGAGCCATTCATTCTTGAACGACCGCAACTCGGCGGGCCGATCCTTGACCGTGACGAACGTCGCCGCCAGGTCGCCCCAGGTGATCGAGAGGTCGTAAAGCCGTGACAACTGGTAGCCCGCGTCGGGGCCGTCGCGGGCCGGCTTGCCGACGACCCACGGGCACGCCGACCAAGACGACCAGGCGGCCGGGATCTCGAGCCCGTCGCCCGTCTCGGCGCCCTCGAGCGCGGCCAGGTTGTCGAACCAGTGCGCCGCCGCCAGGCGGGCGGCCCGGTCGATCACGCCGCACCCCTCGGGCGCCCACACGCCGCCGCGCATCATCGCCCCGCGATACTCGTCGCCTATCTTGCGTTTACAGTGCGCGCACACATAGCAAGCCGTGCGGCGGGCGAGCTCGGGGTCGTGCGTGCCGTCAGGCCGCCGGCGCCATTGTATCCCGCCCGGTGCTTTGCCGTTGCCCAGTTCGAGCGTTTGAAACTTCCCGCACTTCTTATGGGGGCACGGAACATAGAATCGGCACGCGGTCGACCGGCCGAGGCCGCGCTCGATTCGCGACTTGCCCTTGATCGTCGGCGAGCCCTCGATCACGTATTTGCGCGCGGGGTGATTCGACGCGCGGTCGAGGAATCGCTGCAGGGGTTCGCCTTCCGTTGCCGCCCGCTCGTGTTGCCACTTGTCAACCTCGCCCGCCCAGCCAAACCACACGTCGCGATCGGCGAGCGTCGTCGCCGAGCCCGACCAGGCGGCGAAAATTGTCGAGGCGTCGAGCTTGATCGCCTCGTGTGACCGGCGGTATTCTGGCACGAGCTGGTCAGCGAGCGGGCGCCCGATCGCCGAGGCGGTGCTCGTGATCTGCTCGGCCATCTTATACGTTCGGCCGACGAGTTGCCGCGCGAGCGTTTGGTTCGTGCTCGCGAGCAGTTGCGGGCGCGGGTTCGTATCGGCGAGCCAGAGCTGCGACGCGTGCCCGAACAGGCTCTTGCCCATGCGAATCCCGAATTGCAGCCACACATGCCGCACCTCGTCGTCGTCGAGCGCGTCGCACGGCCCGCCAGGTGCGCCGAAATACGGAAACGCGTCGTGATCATAGGCGCGGCCCTCGATGTTGCGCACGAACCGCACGAACCAGGCGAGCGAGCGCACGCGAGGGCGGGGCGTGAATTGTAGCAGGGCGGCCTCGAACATATTACAACGGCTCGCGTCAGGTGGGGGGCGGTTCGTGATCGGCGCGACGGTTCGGCAGGGGTCGCCAGGCGGCGAACTCGAGCAGGATCGCCCGCACGCGTTCGGCCAGGCGTCGCTTGAGTCGCGGTCGATCTTTTGCGGGCAGTTCGGCGGCGAGCTCGGTCGGCAACTCCTCGAGGCGGCCGGCGATCCGCGTCGTGAGTTCGGCGGCGTTGCGTTCGACGTCTTCGCGATAGTATAGGCGGCCCTCGAGCAGGTCGTTCTTGAGTCTTTTTGACCTGGCGCCCTCGCGGCGATCGGTGAGGCGGGCGGCCGCGAACTCGCCGCCCTCGCCCGTGCCGAAGTAGGCGGCCCGCCAGGTGCGGATTGTGTCAATCGGGAATCGGCCGGCCTGGTGCCGACCCTGCTCGCCCGGCCGACCGGGGAAGCCAGGCAGCTTGAGCCACGACTTGAGGGTGCGCTCGTTGACGGCGAGCTCGACGGCCGCGTCGGCGATCGTGGCGACGACCTTGCCCGTCGCGTGCCCGTTGAGCTGCGCGGCGTCGCTTGCGAACTCGCCCTCGTTCACGAGCCAGAGGGCGACCTCGTGCTCGTCGAACTTGCGGCGCCGGGCGGTGCCGTGCCAGGGCAGGCCGCGCGCTACCCAGGCCTTGACCTCGGGGGGCTTGACGGTGAGGGCTTGCGCGAGGGTCGTCGCGGTCATCATAAAACGCTCAGGCCGAGCGCGTCAAAAGCGAGAGCGGACTCGCGATCTCGGCCTCGGGGGGGGCCGCCTGGTCGTCGGCGAGGTCGCCCGCGTCGTCGACGCGCGAGATCACCTTGCAATCGACACGTAGGTCGGCGTTGACACGTCGCAGGTTCAAGACAAGGCCCTCGGGCACCTCGGCCGGGCGGTCGTGATCGCTCGAGCCCTCATTGAGCTGCTCGAGGTGCCCGACCTCGAGTTCGAGCAGGGCGAGCACGCGGCGAGCCAGGTCGACCCGCTCGTCGCGCAGTTGTTCGGCGGGTTGCGTCACGCGGTCGGGCCTTTCGCGTAGTGTTGCGCAGGCCGTCGCGTGCGCCCCTGGCGGCCGGCAGAATTCGCCAGGTGACGCGGGAACGCGTAGGCGCCCACGTCGTACGGCCGGCCGAGTCTCGGGCGGCCGAGGATGTCGTGCGTGAGGCCGGCGATCGAGACGCCGGCGCCGACGGCGTTGCTCGTGACGGGTAGCGTGAAGTCGCCGTTTGCCGGGTCGAGCCAAATGTCGTCCTCATCGACATCGACCTGGTGACCTGCGCCGCCATCATCATCAGCCGTCGAGTCTGTTGATATGTTGTTTTGGATTACTAGCGTATCAACAGCGGAAACGAGAAAATCACCTCCAGCATTTTCACCGCAGATCGTGTTTTCCAGCGTGAGGGTGTTGTTGACGGAAGACGTGAATCCGGTTTGGATTCCTCTGTCGGAACAACCATAAAATGTGCAGTTACGGACAGTGCCAACAAATGCGGGCGAACTGGTAAGGGTAGATATATAAAGCCCGTCCGTGCCTCGCCGAATTACGCAGTTTTCTATCAGGACATCCGATGCGTCCGACGACGAATTGGTCTGGATGTACATGTTAGAGCTGGTCGGAGTTACGTGTGACTTATGAAACCAACATTGCTTGAATTCCAGTTTCATTCCGCCGCCGCCGCCCGAAACTAACACACAACCTTCGTTGTTTTTGCTGTTTATAAATAGCAGTCCTTCAAACGTAAAATAATCAAGTTGCTGACCGTACGACGTGACGTTCCAACCGCCGGTCAGTGAACTGTAAGCACCAACACCCGTTGACCACGATCCGTCGTGCTCGTGTCCTGGCGCGGCGTAGATTTTTATCCGCCCCCCTTCGGATGACGGCTCCTCGGACCAAGCGCCCTTGGCGAACCTCGCCATGTTCACCCCGCTGTAACACTCCGCGTGCCACGGGTCGGCATTAGTCGATGAGATTGCCGCCGCGTTTTCAAACTCCTGCAACGTCGTGTAGGTGCCACCGGACGCTTTAATCGTTTTAACCTGAATAGTCATCGGGGTGTTTCCCGTAATTCGCTTTTCAGTTTTACGATACCGCCCGCCCTTAAGATGTCGGTTTGTTTTTCGCGGGCCAACGTGTCGGCGCGTTCGGCGGGGTCCATATCGTTGATGTCTAGCTGCATTGTTGACCGTTCCACCATTGCCGAATGACCGTTATCGTCCGGTGGTCCCATTACAGCAAACGGATGTGATCTCACCGGGAACGGCTCACCAGCATTACGTTCGGACATCATATCGTCGTGTAGCGATATGATTATTGTTGAAACTGGTGGGGAGTAATCGTCCGAATCCATTTCGACGATCCGGTCTTCGGTCATAGTGGTGTCAGACCAGGGACCACCGGGGAGCTTGACGTTCAGGACATCGTTTGCCTTGCGCAGGCCAAGTTCGCCCCGTAATTGTAGCGCGATGAGTGCTTCGATTTTCGCCACTTTATTCCCCTTATTGCACCAGATACCAGGCCTTGGAGCTCGTGCCGCCAGTGACCGCGTATATTTTGTTCAGGTTGTCGATCGGGATCAGAACGGCCTCGCCCGGCGCGAGCGGCCAGCCGTCCGTTGCGTCGGCCGCGTCGGCCGTGATCGTGGCGGCGTCGCCGACATACAGGTCGACGGTGTTCGCCGAGTCGGCCTTGACTAAAACCCCGCGCTGCGCGGGCGTGTCGGTCGTGTTGAGCTGTAGGGCGGTGCCGGCGATCGAACTTTTGCGGCCGGTGACGGCCTCGGTGCCGACGTCTTTGTCGATATTCATCTTGTCCTTTCGTAGGGCACGGCGTGCCCGGTTGTGAGTAGTCGCTCGGTCAGGTTGACCGGGTCGCCGGCCGGGTCGAACCCGACGACCTCGGCGAGCCAGCGCCCGAACCCGTCGGCCTTGCGGGTCTTGACAACGAAGTCGGGGCCGAACTCGAGCACGAACTGCTCGACGAACGCGGTCGCCTGGCGGCCTCGCTCGCGTTCGGCCGGGTCGCCTCGTCGCGTCTCGGGCGCGTCGACGCCGACGACCCGCGTGCGGATTCGGGCGCCAACGCCGAACCCGAGGTCGACGTCGAAATCGATCGTGTCGCCGTCAACGACGCGGCGAACCGTCGCGCGGTATGTGAAGTCGGGTCGAGCCACACGCGCCGCACCTCGTGTCAGTTCAAACGGAAACAGCCGAAACGGTCGCAGACAATACGCGAGCGGCGAAAGTCGAGCCGATCGCCGCGAAAGTCGAACCGATCGCGGCGACCGCGAAAGTCAGAACGCCCGCGAAAGTCAGAACGGCCGCGAAAGTCGCGGCGGCCTCGGAAGTCAGAACGGCCGCCGCACCCGGCGTCGACCGTGTCGACCACGACGAACGACGTCGCTACGGCGAGCAGAATAATAGATAGCATTTTCATAGGATCACCTCATTCTCAGGGTGTTGAGCTGGCGATAAAACGGCGCCCGCTCGTTGATCGACAGCGGTTCGCCTGGCCCGCCGTCAGGTGCTTGTGGCATTTGCTTGGCCGGGTCGGTGTGCACGATCCGCGCGAGCAGGCGTTCGACCTGGTCGGGGCCGATCGTGCGCGGGTCGGTCAGGTCGAGGCCGCCGGCCGGCTCGGCCGGGTCGCGGCCGCCGTGACACGCGGCGCAACGCGACGAGAGCACGGCGGCGAACGTGTCGGCGGTCGGCTCGTCATTTCCGGGGAAATAGTCGCGGCGCCCGAGGGCCGCGAGCTCGTCGTCGGTGAGGCGACGCGGGTCGCCGTCGGGCGTCACGATCACGCCCCAGGCGTTCGGCGTTTGCGGTCGCAGGGCGTCGACGACGGGCGCGAGAATACGCTCGGCCGCCTCGCCTTGCGCGAGAATCCGCGCGACGTCGGCCTGATTGCTGCCCTGCACGGCGAGCAGGCCGGCCGTCGAGAGCACGAGCTCGCGAAAACCGCGTTGATCGCCTTCAACGATCGCCAGCAGGCGCCCGAGGTGCCCGTCAAGATCGACCGCGTAGTCGGCACGCACGTCGTCGAACGTGTAGGCGGTCGCGCCCTGCGCGGCGATCGGCGAGGTCGTCACGTTGTTGAACACGAACACGTCGCGGTCACGGTCGACGATCCGCTCGACGTGCGAACAGTCGTTGATAGAGCACCCGCAACGACGGCCGGCGGCCGCCGTTGGCGGGTGTAGCACACACGCGAGCAGCACAATCGCGACGGTCGAGCAGGTTCGCGGCGAGGGGCGGGGCATAACGTCAGGGCCTTTTGTCGGTGAGCTCGAGAACCAGGTCGGCAAATACTCGCTGGTAATCTAATCGGCGCACAGGCTGCCCTAGCATTAGCGCGCCGATGGTAAAATCGACGGGGCCGGCCCGTTTGTACGGCTCGAACAGGGCGGGCAGGTCATCCTCGGCGACCAGGTGCCCGCACTCGGCGGCCGCCTGGCGGGGGGTGACGAGCTGATAGAATTCGCGCCCGTAGAACAGGGCGACGCCGGCCGATAGCTCGGCGACCTCGAGGCCGCCCGTGCACCTGGCGACCGCCTCGGCGTAGTCGGCGCGACCCAGGTCGAGCCGTCGGCGGAAATCGCCAGAGTAGAGCCCGACCAGGCGGGCGACCGCCTGGTCGCGGTCGAGCGACTTGACGCCCTCGTCGTCGATCACGTTAAGGCGGCCGGCGAGCAGTCGCTTGACGTCGTTTGGGGCGTCGATCAGGCCGCCCGTCGGCCCGTGACAACGCACGCACCCGATCGCCGGTTGTAGGCGGGCCGAAAACGGCGCGGGGACGCGGTGATCGCGGGCGACGTCGTCGGGCACACTATCGACCAGCGCACCCCGATCGTCGAACAGGGCGAACGCGTGCAGGCCGTTCGGCATTTCCGCGATCACCTCGCGGGCCGCGTCGTCGAACGCGAGCAGGTTGTAGAACGGGTGTTGATCGACGTCGAGGTCGTCGTCGCGTATGTCGCGCGTAATCCACACGGCGCCCGTATTGTGCCGGCCGACGAGGCCCTGATAGCGGTCGACGCGGCGGGGCTTGCCGGTCACGCCCGAGAGCAGGATCGCGACCCGTTGATCGCCGTCGAGGCGTTTGGCGAGTTGCTCGTCGAGGCCGAATTGAGAGAAAAACGCGACCTGCGCACTCGCGCCGCCCGCCGGCGTGCGGGCAATTCCTCGCAACGCATAATAGACGCCGCCGTCGAGGGTCGTGAGGGCCTTCACGACGAACCAGTCGGCCCGATAGATCCCGCCCGACGAACCCGTGACCTCGAGCAGCTTGAGGGCGGCCGCCTGGTCGAGGTGCGGGCCGAGCAGGGCGGCGCCGACGCCGGGAACGTGATAGTACGGATCGAGGGCCGCGAGCGAGTCGAACACGGCGAGCACCCGTTCGCGGGCCTTGAGCTCGGGCACCAGGCGAGCGAAGTCGAGGCGCACCAGGCGGCCGCCGGCGGTGCGTTCGATCGGCACAATGTAGCCGGCCGTCGAGATCGCCGCGTTGACCGCGTAGTCGACGACGGCCGCCTCGAGTTCGTTCCACCAGGGCGAGGGCGAGAGGTAGCGCACGTCGCGGGCGACCGTCGGGTCGAGTTGCAACGCGTCGGCGAGCGCCTCGACGACGAACTCGCGCGGCGTCGCGACACGCTCGGCGGCGGGAAAGGCGAGCACGAGGGCGAGGGCGATCGGGATCATGTGCGGGATCAGTTCGGCACGCGGGCGATCGTGCCCGCGAAACGGTTGCCCGCCTGGTCGTGCACCTCGACCGACAGGTCGGCGGCGGCGGGGTCGGGGTCGGGTTCGGCCGGGCGGCCGTAGCGTTTGACGGCGGCCTTCTTGTCGGGCGCGATCGGGTCGGGCGTCGTCGGGTCGTACGTCGGCGCCATCAGCGCGCGGCCGGGCAGGTGCGGTAATCCGATCGCGTGCCCGTCCTCGTGTTTTGCGACGATCAGTAGGTCGATCTGACCGGGTCGGGCGTCGCCGATCACGAACCGCTCGGCCGCGTCGTAGCGCTGCGCGAGCCGATCGTCGCGGCCCGAACAGGGGAGTTCTGACCAGGCGAGCGTTCCGTTCGGCCCGTCGATCCGCCCGGCCGCGTGCGTGATGTCGGCCGTGCGGTCGTTCGTCGTGTAGGCGAACCGCAAGTCGCACACGCTCGACCAGGCGGCCCAGGCGGCGACGTGCACGTCGACCAGGTCGGCCAGGCCGATGTTCGGCAACGCGTCGACGACGGCGAACGTCAGCTCGCGTTTTTTCCACTTGCAAATGCGCGAGCGTTGAGCGACTCGATCGGGGTGCGCGCAGAATCGCGGCGCGGTGAGCGTGCGGGCCGTTTGCGGGCCGACCCATCCGTCGGGCTTGAGCCCGTGCCAATTCTGGAAACGGCCGAGCAGCGTCACGAGGGCGCCGCCCTCGACGCGGGCGCCAGGGTCGAGCCATCCGGTGCGGGTGAGCTGCGCGACGATCTCGTCGACGGTCAAGGTATGTTCGGGCACACTCATAGCTGATCCGATCGCGGGTTCGGTTGCTCGCGTTTGAACATAGCGACGAGGGCGAGGATCGCGGCGACAGCGTTCGCGGCGTGCGTGATCGCGTCGACGCCGAGGTCGAACTGCTTGCCGGTGACGCCGACGAGCATCGCGAGCGCCGCCAGGCCGGCGAACGTCGAGGGCTCGCGCAGTCGATCGAGCAGGGTGCGCCAGGTCGAGGTGAGTGCGTTGACCATAGGGGGGCCTTTCGGGTGCGGGGGTGCTTATTAGTTAGTCTGCAGGGGTCGCCAGGCGGCGGCGGCGCATGACCTGGCGGCCGAGATCGCGGTGCGCCCGCGTGAGGATCTGCGATACTCGCGCAGGGTCGACGCCGATGATCGCGGCGAGTTCGACTTGCGTGTGTCCGCCGAGCGAGTAGAGCACGACAAGCAGGCGATCCTCGAACCCGATCCCGCGTGACAAGTCGACGACGTCGGCGAATTGCTCGCGGCGCGTCATCGTGGGGCAGGGTCGTGCGGCGACCAGGTTGTCGAGATCGCCCTCGACGAACTCGACGGTCGGCGAGCCGCCCCTCGCGGGCGCATCCTTGATCGCGTCGGCGCCGATCGAGGTCAGTAGCACCTCGTGCGACCAGCCGAGGCGGTCGATCACCTCGTCGTCGGTCGCCGGCCGCCCGAGTTCGATCATCAGTTCGACCTCGGCGCCCGCCCGGTCGGTCGAGTGAGTGCGCAGCGTGCGGCCGCGAGGGTCGGCCCGGCGTAGCTCGTCGAGCATCGCGCCGCGAACCCGCTTGACGGCGAACCTAATAAACGGCGTTTTTCTCTCGGGGTCGTATCGTTCGACAGCGCGCAGCAGGCCGAGGGCGCCCGCCTGCTCGAGGTCGTCGCGCGGGTGCGGCGTCTTGATCGCGTAGTGATCGGCCAGGCGGTCGACAATCGGCAGGAATCGCTCGACCAGTTCGTTGCGCACATCCAGCGACGGCCGCGCCTGGTAATCGCGAAACTTTTGCCGGGGCGTTTGTAGCGCGAGAGGTATTGTCACTTTTTACCCCGCCAGAACAGTCGCCGCACGAATGCCGCTACCCAGGCCGCCGGCCGGCCCGGCCTGGTCGCAAGTGCGCGCGCTCGATACGCGGCCGCCCGGCGGGCGTGCCGTAATCCGATCAGCCGGCCCTGCAGGACGAACACTTGCGTCACGCCAGGCGTGTCCGAATTGCGTGCCGAGCGGGCCGCGCGGGCCGCGTCGGCGAGCACCTCGTCGGGCGTCACCTCTTGCCCGACCTGGTGCAGCTCGAGGGCGATCGCCCTCGCGAGGTGTTCGGTCGCGATCATCACGGCGTCGCCTCATTTTCGAGGCCGAGCATTTTCTGCGCGTCGCCGAGCGTGCGGGCGAGGCCCGGCTTGCCGATCGCCTGGCACACGTCGAGCAGCACGAGTTCGAGGGTCGCGACCCGATCGGCGAGTTCGTCACGGCTCGCCGAGCGCTTGCCCTCGAGCTTGATCTTGAGGGCGCCCAGCGCGGCCGCGAGGTGGTTGTCGTTGAACTTGTCGAGCTCGGTGAGCTTTTGGTATCGACGCACCAGGGCGACACGCGTCGGCCGCGTGCGCTTAATCCACTCGCGATCTTTTTCGAGTTGTTGCCACACGGCGAACTTTTCGCAATCAGTTAGCACGACACGCGTGCGGGTGCCGGCCGCCGATCCGTTGCTCGTGTTCGTTGTCGTTGCGTTCATAGTGTTTGCCTTTCGTCGCAGGGGGTCACGTTACGGGGTGAGAGGGTGATCGGGTGCCGCCAGGTGTTCGAGCAGGGCGTCGCGCAGCACTTGCCGAGGGCGGCCGTCGGCGTGCACCTGGCGACGCCAGGCGGTCGCCTCGACGCCGAACGCCTGGTCGACCAGGTCGAGCAGCTCGAGGCGGTCGAGGGCGTCGAGGGCCGGGCCGTGCACGAGCTCGAGTTCGATCAGGTGCGCTTGCTCGATCGCGCACGCCTGGCGATCGCGGGCGAACGCCTCGGCCTCGCGCACCCGCTCGCGGCGGTCGCTCGTGAGGCGGGCGGCCGCCAGCGCCTCGGGGTCGGCGGCCGGCCAGGTCGACACGTCGCGGGGGTTCGTATCGGGGTGTGCGCCCTTAATCCGCAAATAGAGGGCACCAGGCCCCCACGCGGGCCGCCGCTCGTCGTAGAACGATACCAAGGCCGCGACGTGTTCGGGCGTCACCTCGGCCCGCCTGGCGGCCTCGACGCACGCGTCGGCCGCCGCGATCCCGTGCCCTCGCAAAATATCCCCCACGCCCGCCCAGGTTGGGGGGGGATTTTTAAAGGGATCTTTAAAGGGATTATATTCCTTATAGGGGGTG
>Ga0255048_10000720_pt1 | contig 24448 bp, 34 predicted proteins | sample JV7_2_2_MG_FD_183619 | JGI IMG/M metagenome (GOLD analysis project Ga0255048, IMG submission 183619) | Seawater microbial communities from Jervis Inlet, British Columbia, Canada - JV7_2_2 | ecosystem: Environmental > Aquatic > Marine > Inlet | place: Canada: British Columbia | collected 2016-10-06
GGTCATCGTGTGGCCTCCCGACAATGATCACCAAGAATGTCCCGGCTGTTACAACAGCCAGACAAATCGCCGCCAGAAACGTATTCAGTCCGTTTTCCATCAGTTCTCTCCCTGAGTGATGTCACTCTTCAACTCATTCTTCCAGAGCATCACCACGATTGTCCGGTGATTCAATCACCCAACGTCCACTGTCCGGGGAATCAATCACAACACACTCGTTGTCTTCCACATCGGCATGGATTCCTGCCCATCTGATGTGGCCGACTGAATCGCCACAATCCACCTCGTGAAACTGCGTGACTGCAGACATTGCCAGTTCGACAGCCCTGTCCCAATTCACCTCCACGCCCACAGGCACCTCGACCCGAACGTGTGCCAGTACGTCAATAGACCATACCTGTTTCGTTTCACTCGTCATCGCGTCGCTCCTCGTTCACTGTGCCACGTTCAAAGTATGTGCGCATCTGTCCGTCCAAAAATCACATCCTCAATTTGCGCCACTGTCCAACCCGGCAATCGCACGGAGATCATGCGAGTGTCGATAAACTCGTTAAATCTCCAGTTCCGGATCTGTCGCACTTCCGCTTCCCGTTTCATCCGACGTTTGCGCACGCTGTCGGCTTCACATTCCAGCGACGGAACCCGGACCCGTCGACCATCAACCATCACCGCCGCCTTCCAGTTGTTTCAATTCTTCCGCCGTCAGCAGCGACTGCCGTTTGATAATCACATCAGGCGGCGCATCAAACCCCAACCGGACTCCGGACTCCGACGACGAATGCACGAACACACGCATATTCCCGGCCATCACGAACTCCCCTCGTTTCACGTGCAATATCAACATCTCAGCTTCCCTTCTGTCACATCGTGAAAGACTCCACCGGATTCCGGCAGATCATGCGATACGTGTCCGCGGCTTCCTGCCAGTGCCGGCCATCCGTATCTGCCACCGCCACGAATCCACACGACTGCAAACACTTTTGGACGTCGAGCGATTCGGCCGGAACATCGGCCCACAGCGACGTTTTCGAGGCGTGTGTAAGAAGAGACGGAACCGTATTCAGCACCATTAGGGACGACTCCAACAACAGTGCAGACAACCCCACCACCATCGTCGTACCAACACCCTGACGGCGTGCCCGACGAGCCACGGCAATAAATATCAGCTCGTTGCTATTTTCACCCAGCCACGCCAGACACGCGCCCACCGCCGACCGCTCATCACGAACCACCAGCCCAAACGTCAGCGGATCGTCCAATTCCGCGGCCAGCTGCAAAGGATCGACCGGGCTACCCGACAGCAGATTCAACGCGACGACCGTAGCCCTGTCGGCTTCCGTGTATTGATGACAACTGACAACAATCGATCCCATCCTTTGGACTCCTCACGGCCACCACTCGACCACTCGACCGCGGCACAGCCTCCCGACTGTTGTTGAATTTCACAACCCCCAACCGCTAGGATTTCCGGAACAATTCTGAAATATCCACCTTCAGCGCCAGCGCAATCCGCTGTACATACGACACCCCCGGCGAATGTCGGCCGCGCAGAGTCCTGGACAAATTGCCTTTGTCGACGCACATCGCGTCGGCAAGATTCTGCCGTGACCACCCGTACTGATCAAGGATCCGCTGAACGTTTGCCGTGACTCGTTCCACTGTGCTTCCGGCCCTTGGAGTATTCGGCGAAGTTGACATTTTCTTTCCCAATACGCTGGTTTACGTATTGCACTAATACCGATACTTGTCATCATACAGTTATCAGAAACGACAATCAACCGGGAGACGAATTCAAAACAATGAAAACAATCACTGAAACAGTCGAATACGCTCTTTTCAACCAGCACTTTGCTATCTCACAGGCCATTGAGTTGCTCCAGAAACAACTGGACAACGTCGCAACACACGAGAACGCAACATGGCGCGATGTCGGAGTGACAGCACACGCTCATGATTGTGCCAATCTCGTCATTGAACGGCTTGCCTGATCAATGATTGCCTCAAATTAGTCACGATCCCTTTGGAGAGGAGCCGCCGTTTTGAAGACTGATTACAAATCATTCATTGAAGAAAAATCACAGTTCGGGACCGGTAGTGGTTTTGATCCGATCAACATACCAGATTCACTTTTCCCATTTCAACGGTCACTGACTGAGTGGGCTATCAGGCAGGGACGTTGCGGCATCTTTGCGGATTGTGGGCTGGGCAAAACGGTGATGCAGTTGACGTGGGCGGATAACGTATACCGTCACACAGGAAAACCAGTCCTTCTGCTGACTCCGCTTGCCGTCGCTCAACAGACGGCAAAAGAAGCGGACAAATTTCGGTTCGATGCGGCAGTGTCCCCTGATGGTTCAGTGGTCGCTCCGATCACAATCACCAACTATCAAAAGCTGCACCATTTTGACCGGCACGACTTCGGAGCTGTTGTCTGCGATGAGTCCAGCATCCTTAAGTCATTCGGCGGACAAACCAGAAAACGAATTACCCGTTTCATGTCGAAGCTGCCCTATCGTTTGTTGTGTACTGCGACAGCGGCTCCGAATGATTACGTTGAATTGGGCACGTCGTCGGAAGCACTCGGTGAACTGTCGCACAGCGATATGCTCAAACGGTTTTTCAAGATGCTGGATGACAAAGGGCAGAAAAAGGAACGACGCGATCAGTGTGACGCTCAGGCGATCATCGAGGCTGACCCAAACTATTACAAAAAACTAGCGTACCGGGTCGCACAGACAATCGGGCAGTGGAGACTGAAGCATCACGCGGTTGAACACTTCTGGCGATGGGTCGCGTCATGGGCGAGGGCGTGCCGAATGCCGTCTGACATCGGGTTTGATGATGACGGATTCATTCTGCCACCATTGCATGAGCGGGATCACGTCATCGACACCCAGACGACGCCACCGGGCAAGCTGTTCAGCGTTCCGGCCGTCGGTCTGGGTGAGGAACGCGAGGAACGCAGACGCACACTAGATGAGCGGTGCGAGTTCGCTGCTCAACTGGTCGACCATGACCGGCCTGCTGTGGTTTGGTGTCACATGAATGACGAAGGCAACAGGTTAGAGGAAGTGATTCCGGGCGCGGCACAGATTGCCGGACGCACACCAGACGAACGTAAAATAGAATTGTACGAATCGTTTGCATCCGGCGAACTCAGGGTACTGATTATCAAACCGAAAATCGGTGCCTGGGGATTGAATTGGCAGCACTGCAGTGATGTCGTGACGTTTGCGAGCCATAGCTACGAGCAATACTACCAGTCAGTTCGGAGGTGCTGGCGGTTCGGCCAGCAGAATCCCGTGCGGCTGGATGTCGTCGCGACCGAAGGAGAGGTGCGGGTTATTGAAAACATGCGATCAAAGGCAAAGAAGGCTGATGCTATGTTCACCGCGTTGGTGAAGTACATGAACGAAGCGACGACGATTGAGCGTGACAATCCCTACACCAACAAATCGGAGGTTCCCACATGGCTGTAAAAGAACAAGTCATCACTGACGAATACGCACTGTACAACGGTGACTGCGTCGACGTGATGCGGGCGATGCCTGACGAATCAGTGCATCTGTCGGTGTACTCGCCTCCATTCGCGGGGCTGTATCAATACTCGTCCGATCCCCAGGACATGAGCAACTGCATCGATCACGACGAATTTTTCGAGCACTATGGATATTGTATTACTGAACTGGCACGGGTCACAAAACCGGGGCGGATCACAGACGTTCACGCGATGGACATCCCATTGACGAATTCCGGGTGCGATGCAATGTTCGACCTGCCAGGCCGGATCATCAAGGAACACGAATCGCGGGGCTGGGTCTACGCTGGCCGGCGTGTGATCTGGAAGGAGCCATTAATGGTCCGCAATCGCACGATGATGAAGAGCCTGCATCACAAAACACTGTGCGAGGACGCAACGCGCACCAGCATCGCGAACGCGGACTACCTGCTGACGTTTCGCAGGACTGGCGAGAATACGATACCGGTCAACTACGATCGAGGACTGCTCGACTATCACGGCGATGAATCGATGCCGGATGAATTGCAAAAGTATCGCGGGATGACCGGCGACCAAAAGAAGAATGCCTGGTCACAGCAGATTTGGCGACGATACGCTTCATCGGTCTGGATGGACATCCGCATCGATAATGTGCTGAAGTTCCGCAACGCGAAAGCGGACGAGGATGAGAAGCACGTTCATCCGTTGCAGTTGGACGTGATTGCGAGAGCATGTGAACTGCATTCAAATCCGGGCGAAGTGGTTCTGACTCCGTTCATGGGTGTGGGGTCGGAAGTGTTCGGGTCTGTTCGCTGTGGCCGTAAAGGACTGGGGATTGAATTGAAGCAATCGTACTACAAACAGGCATGTCGGAATGTTCCACGAGCTATTGAGAAGCCGTCAACGTCAACAGAACAACAACGTGCTTTGTTTGCGGATGCTGTCTAATGATCTACCTCGCAACTCCATATTCGCATCCGGATCCAGATATTCGAGAGAATCGGTATTTGGTCGTCACCAGAGTAGCCGCCGAGTTGATGAACAACGGTTATCATATCTATTCGCCTATCACACATTCTCATCCGATCGCACTGGCTGGCGAGTTGCCGACCAGTTGGGAATTCTGGGAACCGTATGATCGCACGATGTTGTCAGTCTGTACTGAGATGATCGTGTTGAGACTGGTAGGATGGAATCAGTCAGTTGGAATCAAGGCGGAGATATCACTGGCTGAATCAATGGGACTCATAATCAGCTACATGGATCCATAGCAGGTCGGCGGCGTCTCAGCTCGGTGTAGAGTATGAGACAAGAGACGGCGGACTCTTGACGGACATCCGCTGTCGACGGCTGCCGTCCGGCCTGTTGTGGTATATTAGCCGCCCGAAAACTCCACATCACGAGAAAGCCCCAGCGATGACCGACAAACGCGGCCCCGGCCGCCCGCGATCCGACAATCCCCGGCAATCCGTGTCCTTCCGACTTCCCGCCGATCTCGTCCTGTATCTCCAGACCACTGGAAACCAGGGAGCCACCGTGGAACGTGCCCTGCTCGCGACAAAAGACTACCGCCGGTTCCTGATGAAGACCGACCGAAGCGATTTACGGTGATTCCAGCCGATCGAGGCGCTTCTCCATCACCCCCACCGTCTTCAGCAAATACGCCGGTGGATATCTTTCCGCCACTTCGCCAAGAATACTCCGCCGAAGTTCAAGGTGATCAGCCCGCGCGGAGTCCCGGCTGTAATTCCGCAGCACGGCCGCGTCCAACTTTTCGGACATCACGGCTTGTGTCTGCCCCAATTGGTTCACCGATTTCACCAACCATGTCCCCAGCGTCAGCACGGCCGCAACCACCAGCGGCGTCGCCATCAACTGGATCCGAAACAGCATCGGAGTCCAGCCGTTCATATCGCCCAAATTCTTCGGTTTTGTTGCTGTCACCACCCATTTACTCCGGTTTGTGCGTCCACAATTATGCTGATTCGCCGTCAATCTCCAGATCACACTCCTCCGCCGCCACGGACGAATCCGACAACGTCGCCACCACCGTCACCAGCCACTGGCCCACAGTGCCGGCCGACAGATTCACGGAGATCCCCGTATTCGCTTCGATGACCACATCTTCCGGCGGATCACCTTCGTCCTCGACTGTCGTGTCCGAACTGAGCACCGCTGGCGTGCCAATCGTCAGCGCCGTGTCGGTACTCGCAACCGTGGCACTGCTCACGGTGACCCCGGTGGGGAGTAATTCGCCCAGATCCACGTAGTAAAGCCGATTGTCCTGGATGTGCTTGCACAGCTTGTTTCGAGCCTTGACCGTTGGCATCATTTCCCCCCTTAATCGTTGTCCTGCCCAGTCCACAACCGAGAACGTGCTTCTGCCGTCCACAACCGAGAACGTGCTTCTGCCGTCCACAACCGCGATCGGCCCAGCGCCGTCCATCCGTCCACTGGCGAGCCGTCCACCGCAATCAAAGCGTTGCCACCGTAAACGAATGCCGCTGCAGCACGCCAAGCCTCGGGCTTGCTGGCATTTGGCTGGACAAGTGGCAACCACGGGCAGCCCATACCCATTGCTGACGCTCGTTTTGCAACTGTGTCGATTGCCATTTTAACCGCTCACCATTTCTGCGGCTGTGTAATCAGATCCGTCGTCCGTCAACAGCTTCTTAGCGATAATCGCGCCTGCGTTGTTATACACTTCCAGTGCGTCGGTTCCGCTGGTCTGCGTAACAGACTTATTTCGTAGGGACATGTACAGCAGCATCAGAGCGGTTCGGATTGTCGGCGTAGCCGTTGGCGCTGCAACGCCAAGCTCACTGATGGCTGTGTCAATCGCATCATTAACTTCGCTTTCAACCTCAGCGTCCCACGCTGCATTCCAGGGCATGGCAGTGAGATGGTCGCCTGTCCCGCCAGCCTCAGTCAGCCCAGCCCCTGCAGCACCCACTGTAGTGGTCAAGGTTGTTAGACTTGTTGCCGTTGCCGCAGAATCGGTGCCCCGCATTGCTGTTGTCGGAATCGCGTCTAACAGAAGATCCAATCGCCCGCCGTCGATCCAATCCGTAAGAGCGGCCATTCGTGCGATTGTCACCTCATTCGTGTTAGCCAGCTTAACGTCTACGTCCAGACCGCCTGCGTCACTGATTACCAGCCCACCCGCGGCATCCGCTGCAGCGTTCGGCAGAGAAGTCAATCCAAGCCTGACTGCGTCGTCCGGATCAAAGTCGACCAGTTGTATCGTAACCGGCAAGACGACCATGCCCGTCACCGTTCCGCCAATCGTGACTTGAGAAACACCCGTGGCGAACGCTGCATCGGGAACATCGAGACGATAACGGCCGTTAGCGATTTCCAGAAACCCTCCGTCTTCATGTGCGTCTGTCAACGCCGGTGTCGTTAGGTCTGCTTCGGTGATTGAAACAACCACTGCACCGTCCCGACGATAGTTGAGATCAATGCCCGACGTGTTGAATACGACACCCGTTTCTGGTGTACCGTCTCCGCTGTCTACAATGTAGAGCTCAACGCTGATATTCGTCGCATCTTTTTTCACCTGTCTCATGCGTTCATCCTCATGTAATTCTGTGTGACGCGGAGCAGGGTTCCTGCCGACACTATAACCGCCTGTGCTATGATTGGTTCTAACGGTAGGTCAATCTCTGCGACACTGTGAACCGTCACTGGTAATGTGACTGAATCACCTGCTGGAATAGCGACTGCCGCCCCGGTATTTCCCGAGGCAAAGGTAACCGTCGGAGATGTTCCATCAATCGCACCATCCGCCACGATGTCGATGGTTGTTGAAGTTATCTGGTCTACTGATGTTACCGACCTTGCTGCTCCGTCATCATTATCGATTGTCCATGCCGCTGTTGCGTAGCTGGTTGTCCCACCGTCTAAGGCTTTGTCGACGGTGACTGTGATCGTCGACCCGCTTGCGGTGATTGTTGCCTGAACAGGACCGCGACCATTGGATCCGCCATACAAAGCCTCGTCGATCGCGAACCAGTAACGACCAGCCTGCGTTGCGGCCTCCGTGTTGCCAGCCCAATGCAGGGCTGCCCGATCATAGCCTACAATTCCAAACAGGACGTCTGCATTGTCTCCCCACGCTTCAACCTGTGCGAGTCGGATATTATCCAACGCTGCCGCTGGATTGCCTGGCACAGTGCCGACCTGCGAACAAATCAACGGGAACGTAAATCCTGTATCGGTTTGCAGTGTAGATATCAATGAATCCAGATCGGCGTTATATGCCGCTTGCGACGCTCCCGCATTTGCGTCTGCCTCGCCCTGTTCCCACAACGCTGCTGCAATACCGTTCGTCCCACTTGCTGTCACCCGTGCAACTGCTGCCGTGTAGTTTGCTCCGGGTGTCAATGGATCCCACGGTCCACCGACTAACGCTGTTCCGCTTTCTGCTGCTGTAATGAAGCCAACCGGAACTGATTGGTCTGACATGATTTGCGTTGCGAGAATCGGCCAACACGAGCCTTTGGGTGTCGTCTCTGCAGTGTCCGTCGGATCAGTGCAGTCTCGCCATTCTGAGTCGTTTTCGTCCAGTACGGAGGCAGTCAGGCTTGCGTGAGTGTAACTGTTGTTTGCATTGAATTGTCCACTGGCGTTGCTCTGCCCGATGATTAAAAAGACGTCGCCGATCCCGAAATTGTCGTGCGTGTCCAGAACGGAAGTATCATTCGTGAATCGTACTGTGAGTGCTCCCTGCCCTTCGGTTTGACTCGACAGGGTTCCCGAGAATGTCCCTGCCGCCGGGCTTGCGTCGATCGTTGCATAAGCCCCGCCGTTGAAAGACGCTTCGATTGCCGTTGGGCTTCCGTCATAAGTTCCAGTGATTGCAATGTTTGACGTTCCGCTGCTTCTTTGGATAACCTGCAGGTTCTGTGGGGTTGTGATATTGCACTGATCGAAAAGGAACAGGTCATAGGGATCAGAGTGTAGGTCACCTGCTTCTGCCTCGCTTAGTTCTCGACCGTCCCACACGTACAAGTAATGAAAATCGCCCTTGAAAACGAACGTGCTTGCATTGATCCCCTGCATCACGTTGCTGATCAGCAGGTCGCCCGTCGTGCAGGCAATAGGAGAGTCTGCTTCCTCAACACCATTGACGTAAAAATGTAATTCCTGATCGGAGAAATCGAACGCCATCACATACGATTTTTCGGTGGTGAATAGCTCCAGGTCAAAGTCATGAGAATTCGGGACAGAGTCACGATACCGAGTCACACCGGACGCACCACCGAACCAAACGTAGTCGCTACTATCTGTGATGTCCCCGCAGATCATGCCAGCGTTGTTGTCGCCCGTCTGCTTACAACGCCACGCCAGTGTCCAGTCCTGAGTGCCGTCCAGAACGACATTGTTGTCCAAAGGTAATGGGCTAAAGATGTTCGCCGCATTTTGAATGACACTTCGACCGTTGATGGTCCCCCACGACAACGAACCGTTGAGCGTCAGGCCATGATCATTGCCGGTTGAGTCTTCCGAAGTGGTGCCCGTGTTCTCATGGAATCCCCACGCAGCTTCGATCCCGGAATACAGAGCATGCCCCGTGTCCAGTGGGTAGGCTAGTACCATCTATAAGACCTCAACTAAACTACACATGGAATATCGATTCTGGCCATCAACTCTGACCACGCCAGCAATCCCGTGCTCAAAAGCGGAACCAGTCTATCGACGTTCTCGGCGTTCATCTGATCCGACGCAATTTGCGAATCGGCGTCAAACGGCAAGCCTGTTGTGGGGTGCGTCCCCTCCAGAAGGATCTTGAGTCTACTGATGTTCATTTGTTAGTTCCTCGAAAATGGAATGATTCGATTGAGTCTAGCACGTCGCTTCCCGCACCCACAGTTTCGTTTTCCCTTGATGCCCAGCACCCTCGCTGCTCGGTGGATGACATCACCCATACCCCGGATTCGTGATTCCCGTTCAATCGCCTGCGTCAGCCAGTGATCCAATTCCTCCAGGCTGTATTTTCCTCCGCTGTCTTTAAGCAGCCTGGCCAGCACCGCCTGCCGTTTCCGTTCAATCACGTCCACCTTAATAATATTTAAGGCTTCATATGTAGCTTCGCATGGTCGGCATTTCAGCCGCCTTCTCAGACTGTCACCGACTTCTGAGAGCTGCTCCCGCATTATACTGGCGTTCCTGACAACTCTAATTCAACTGCCGATATCTGACACCATGTTGGTACGATCTCGAAATCAATCGTTTCGACTTCAATTGTGAGTACTGATTCGTCCCAGGAGTTCGGTAGCGTGCTGAGTGGAACAAATGACGATTCGTACGTCTGCCAATTATCCGACGTACATTCCGCCGAACCCTGGTTTGTCACCTCAATATCTATTCGTGCCGGCGCACCCTGGATAACGAACCCCACATCGCCGTTTTCCCTGGCATCATCGTTCGCTGCCATCATCCGCATTCGCACTCGTAATGTGACCAGTTCGACTGACGACAAAAACAGTTGAACCCAATGGTCATCACCGAAACATTGGTAGCATTCCATCAGGTACGCGACATTCGAACTCCCAATCGGTTCCTCAGAATCGCCAGTGCCTGTCCCCTGTATATAGCTGCCCTCATCGTCTGAAAAATCTACCATCTCATTTATCAGATTTGCCGATACGAATGCCTTACTGATTGCCGTGTCGCACCCTGGATCACAGAGTTGCACGCAATCGTCATAAATTTCCCACTGACCGCCTGTCGTGGCGGCGATCACATTACAGGGACGAAGAAGCAGCTCGGAGCATTGCACGACATCACAACAGCAGAACGGCCAAACCATTATGTGCACCCCGGTGTTGGGATTCCGGTGTTGTCACAATCAGCCGAATATATGCCCCACTCGTTCCCGACGTACTCTACACGGACCAGCGTTCCTGCCTCTATAGCGATGAACTCGAACCGATGGACAACATCCACGCACCTGTTCGTGTTAACCAGAGTCCCCGCTGCATTCGCTTCCATGATATGGACCGTGCCTTCCGATGGCGACGACACAGCATCACTGGCAGCCGCCAGATTCGTCAGAAGCACCCCCTGATGTCTTTCGCCGCCGCCCCCGGTTGGCACCCACTCACCATTTAGGCGCGTGATAACCAGCAGTGCGTCTTCGTCAATCGACACATCCTCCCAGCGGTTTGTGACTGTGTGCGTGACTCCTGACAATTCTAAATCGCCACTGGAGTTCCGGGACAACAGCTCGACTTCACCGGTTGTCGGATCTGTCAGCCGATTCGCTGCACTGTCGATGTCTTCATTAGCGATCGCATAGTGCATCGACCGACGGCGGGGAGAATGCCGAAACGGTGCCACCGGCTCCAGCCGCCGTTCGCGCAACACTTCCGACACAGCCCGTTTGATCTGATCGTTGAACTGCTCATTCGGAACGAACCCGGCCATGTTACCCCCGCACGTCACACAACAATTTGAGCGTTGCAATCGTAGGCTCCACCACGGCCGTAGCGGCATCGTTGCAAATTAAAGCCACCCTGAAATCCAGCCATGTGCCGGCAATAAGCGACGTGGCAGTGACGACGAAATCATAATTGGCGAATGTAACGGAGTTGCAACTTTGGGCCGCTGTGCTCACCAAATCAGCCGAGACTGTTAAGTCCTCATCGGCTGAATACAACTCAACGTCACACGTCAACGACACATCGGCGATCGCTGTCTGAGTACCAGCCGTGATCCGAAAATTGACCGTCTCCCCATCGTCGTACTCTGCTGGCATCTGAAAGACGCCACGCGCGTACCTGGTTGTTGCTCCTGCCGCACCAAGATCATTCGCGCTTAAATGTGGATGCTCCGTTCCAAACGTCCCCACGATAAGCCCCAAATCGTCTGCCGCGCCAGCCGTCGGCAGCAGTGCCCCCGAATCCCAGACCCGCAGCGATGTCAACGGAATGCTATATGGAGCCAGCGAATCCTGCCCCAACTTAGCGCGCGCAATCCCCGCGCTAGCGGATATCCCATCATTCGTTATGGTCGCGCCCGTCACGGCCAGATTCGCCATTGAAACGGAACCCGTGAAACGCATGTCTTCTGTGATTGTGCCCATTGTCTTCCCCCTATGAAACGCCCGGCAATATCGTAAAGTCCAGCGCGTCGTACACATCGAAATCAAGAAACACCGAATTGAATGGCGTCGGATTCGCCAACCGCAACCCCGTCCCATCCAATGGGACCGGTTCTGTGATTTCCTCCAGATCGCCGCCGTTGTCATTTGTGATATGTTTTTTTGCGGCTGCACCCTCCGCAATCCGTTCGCGCATTCCCGCGTCAAGCGTATCTATCGCCCACCCTTCCCGGCGGACGTGAATTTCCAACATCACCTCTTTGTATGACACCGCGCCCCGTTTTTTCGGCTCGGATGCTTCGATGCGATTCACCCGAGCCAAATATTGCCCGACCGCCAAACCGTCAATTGTAATCGCTGTATTGTTGACCGCGTTCTGATGACTGATGAACCACGTTGGCGCGGATTGAAAATTCGCCCGGATTCTGAAAATCATGTGTGTCGAATCCTTCGTCGGCTGCGGATCCACAAACGGATCACCCGCACTATTCAGGATTGCATCACCGTTCCGGTCCCGCTGAATCCGCTCCTGGTAAACTTCCCCCGTGTTTGAAATCAGCACCTCGTCGTTCTTTGGATCCGTAGGATCCAAAGAACGCTCAGACGTGTACCCGACCGTCACCAGCCACAGCATCGGAGCGTCGGATTCATACGGCCCGTATGCAATTGTTTTCGCCCACAACGACGCACCGACCGGATTCGGATACAGCGCCCCGTATGCCGGAAGACCTGTCGCCGTTGATACCGTATCCGCGCCATCCGTCCGGCTGTCCGTCTGCACCATCCACGACAATTCGGCCGACCAGTCTTTGCCGTCGTATGATATCGGCCGCTCATCCTGCGGCCGGGCAACACCTACCACCGCCATTAAACCGGCCCCTGTATTTCAAATTCGGCGAGCTTCTTTTTACGTTCCAGTTCCACCAGGTCTTTCAAGTGTTTGTTAGCCGCCTTGTGTTCCGCCAACGCCTTCTCGGACGGCTGCTGACCCCGCATGATCGTTGATAGTGCCTCAGACGACCCACGCCCAGCGAACCCTGCCCCCAGTGCCTTCTGCGTCATCTCCGCCGATAGCGCCGACTTCGTCTTGGAAACCGCATCCTTCGCCGCGGCCATCTCCTCTTTTGCGAGAAACACCGCCAGCCCTTTTTTCTTCTTATCCGCCTCCATGATCGCCAGTTTGATTTTCAACAGATCCTGTTGAAACTTGATCGACTGTTTCGACAGCAGGATATCCGAGAGAAACCCGCCCGCAGTCTGTTTGCCGACTGTAACGTCCGCACCCGCCGGAGCTTCCACCGCCGCGCGTGCCGCCCTGAGTTTATCCTTCATCTCCTGCCGTCGCGCATTTCCCGCCGTCCGCCGCCGCTGTGCTCCGGCACTATCCTTCTGATCAATAGGAATAAACAGACCCGCCGCAAACGATTTCACATGCGGTTCCAGACCCTCTAACTCCTTCTCCAGCCCTGGCAACACGTGCTGCACCAACTTCGTGAGAGCATCAATAAACCGATTCACCTCCGGTAACACGAACACCCCCAGCGTCTCACCAAGTTGCGACAAATTGTCCTTCATCGTCGACCATTTCCCGGCCGTCGTCTTGGATAATTCAACCATTCCATTTTCGAACTGACCACCCGCGCCTGTCATGATCTCGAACGCCTTCCGCAGATCGTCACCACTGATCTTCCCCTGGCTTGCCATCTTCTGAATCTCGTTACTCGCAAATCCGGTTGCCTTAGACAATGATTCCAATATAGGAATCCTCCTGTCAATCAGCTGATTTAAAAGCTCGCCCTGAACCTTCCCCGTCGCCGTTGCCCTGCCAAGGATTGTTGCAAGATCGCCAATCTGTGCCCCGGAACCCGCCGCCACATCGCCGAGATTTTTAAGTAGCGGGATCACCTCCTCCTGACCGAACTGAAACGCCAGCAACGTCTGCGCCGCTTCCGCTAACTCAGTTTTCCCAAACGGCGTCCCGGACGCGAAAGTACTCAGATTTTCCATCATCATTTTTGCGTCGTCAGCCGAACCGGTCAACACCTTGAATTGCGTCGTCAGCGTTTCAGCATCGGACGCCAACTTTACCAGTCCCAGCCCGGCAGCAGCTGTTGCGGCTCCACCGATCGCCAGACCCTTGAACATGCTTCTGGCCGATTTTCCAAACTTCTTCAACGTCGCATTACTCGCCGACATTTCCCTACGAAAATCTGACGTGTTAGCCTTCAGCTTGACCACTAAATCCCCGAGACTTGCCACGGCCGCCCATCCTTCCCGCTATCATTTCCAACGCCTGCTTCGCTGCCTGCTGGTCATTTTCTTCCGGCTGATACTTCAGCCACGGCATAAATACGTCCGCCTTACCGGCTGTATCCCCCGAAACATACGAATGGACGAACCAGGCAATCAGCCCGAGCATCTGATTCTGATATCCAATCGGCTCGATCTGATCCTTGACCATCCATTCGTCAAATTCCTCCGGCGTCATCCCGTCCAGCATTTCATCAACATGCACCGTCCCGGCCACATGCTCCGCCAGACGCAACGCCACTAATCGTCTGTGATTTCTTCCGAGTTTTTTACTGCGTCAGCGCCAATACTGTCCGTGTCCCCGCCGCTCAACTTGTTGCAAACATCGAACACCCGATTGAGCAAATCCGCCGGCCATTCTCCCAGCGCCGCCACGTCTTCGTCCGAGAATATCCGCTCGCCCGTATCCGATTTCACACACCGCACTATCATCCGCTGTTTCTGCACCAGCGCCCGACCCCGATCCACGCCAGACCAGTCCTTCTTCATGATGTTGGCATCGTGCGCATTTTTCTCTCGCGCCGTCATGCCATAACACCAGACAAACTCATCGTCACCGAACTCCGGCACCGCCACCCGCTCCCGGCCAACCAATAACGGCTTCAGCAATGTGTCCCGAACACTAGCCACTCACACATCCTCCACAATATAGTCTGGATCGTCCGCACCTTCGTCGCCGTCGTCTTCCTGATAATTCGGACCCGGGATGTCTTCGCCGTCCTCGTCATACCCAAGAATCTCCCCGTCGAGATATCGCTGGTAATCCTGCTGCTGTATCCCCTTCAACACCATCTCCTGGTGAACCTGCGCCCGCTTCATCTCCTCCGTCGTCATGCAGCACGCCAACGTGCATTCAGCATCCGCCGGAACAGCAACCCCGTTTTGCACCAATCGATGCGCCCGCGGATCCTCAACGATTGTCCCGGCCGGATAATAAAGCCGGCCGTCCTCGTCCACCTTTGTTTCCCCACACGGCGTGCCGCCCGGCGTCACGAAAGCGTCATTGATCCATTTCGCCTTCATTATGTGGTGTACGCAATCAGTTGATCCAGTTTCAGCGAAACGTCACCCTTCACGATGTCGTCAATCGTGCCCTGAAAGCCGAACCCGATCCCGGCAGCCGTGAACGTCATTTCTGTACCGCCCGTGAGTGTTACTGAATAGTCGCGCTCCACTGGGGTTGTAATGTCATCGGTCAGTGACTGATGACCCGCCAATTGGCTGTCATATTGCAGCGTCATGTCAAAACTACCGCCCTCAGACCACCCATTTGCCAAATACTCATGGCCGTTCCCAGACGTGTCCAAGGCGCTCACTTTCACTGTTTCCGACTCCGCCCCCGAACTTGAAAATGACTCGACCTGAGCAATTGCCACCAAGCTCGACGCGATATCCTGTTTGCAGACTGCGCCCTTCGAAACGATGCGTCCCATGTTTTTCCCCTTATGTTGGGTTGTAGAAAATCGTGCAATCAATCAGCGTCGCATGGACGCCCACATCCGAACCGTCCGCCGGCGTCTCGTATCCCATTGATTCCGAGTTGATGATCACCGCGCTGACCGTTTGCTTCCCCGCCGGACCCGTGTAGTCGTCGATGAACCTCCGCACAGCGTCAGACAAATCGTCGACTTCAACCGACCGCTCCGCTTTGCAATCAATGTCGAATTCCACCGACCGCGTCCCGGTTGATCCATCCAGCGTCTGATATTCTCCTGAATCCTGTTGTGTAATCACAATGTGCGGAAAACTTCCACCCTTCTGCGGCGCTTTGCCCACGTAAACCCGCTGACCCACGATCCCGCGGATACTCGATTCTCCCGTTAGCAGTGCCACAAGTCCGGATTTCAAAACGCCTTCCCCTTCCCGATTTCTATATTGATCCCTTTGTCCGTCCACTCCCGGATGATTCTGGCATACTTCCCCTTGTTGCGATTCACCAGTACCTGGATCCCCTTCTCCTGCGGTGGCATCTTGCCCGTGTACCGCACCGATCCACCTGTGTTCCGTGTCGTTCGCCTCGTCTTCCCGCTCGCTGTCTTCCGTGTTCTCCGACGGACCCCGTTAAACCGCGGCCCCGTGCCCAAAAACCACCAATGAATGTTGGCACTGTCGATCCCCACACCCTTCCGGCCTTGCCGTTCCTTCTGTGATGTCGCCTTAGAAGCCCGGCCGACATTCAGCCCGACCATTGCACCGCCGCCCGGCGCTTCCGACCCCTTGAGATTCCTATATCCGATCCCTTTTTTGATCTGTTTGTACTTGCCAGGAATCGCCTTTTTTATGTCCTTTGCTGCCTGCTGGACTGACTTGCGTAACCCGAGATTCAGCGCCCGCCGCGCGCTCGTCACACGCATTCTTGTCAGTAGCCGTTCCAGCTTTGCATCACCGACTAATCCTGCCGAAACCATCGTGGCCGCTTTTCGCACCATCAAACCGCCCGCCGTGTTTGAATCTCGACTTCCTGATGTGCGTTGTCGATGTCCACCACCGACAGGATCTCATACGCCAGACCTTCAGACATCAACCGCATGTCCGGACCGGCACGCGATAGATCCTTACCCCACGGACACCGCCACACATGCGAGACATCCGCCCCGACCTGATCGACTTTCCAGAACTCGCGCCCGCCCTTGCTCGTGCAACTCGCGAACGTCTGCACATAGTCGCGCCAGTTCCGTTCGTCCGTCGCGTCCAATGCGTTGTGCTCGTCAGCCGGTCCCACCAGGTGACGAATCGTCAGCTTTTTGTTATAGGCTCCGACGCAACAAACCATCACAGCGCCTTCCAAACTGCCGACCATGCCAGCTGACCAACCAACCGATCAAACTTCTCCGGGTTGCCGTCGCAGCTCCCGAAGTTCATCCGGACGTGTTCCACGATGGCAGCCTTCGCCGACGCTGGTACCGCCGACGCAGCCCCGTAGCCGGCCGTCACCGTGACCGTCACAGCGTTTGGAATATCGTCCACCGCCGGCCAAAACACACCATCCACCACCCGCACCCGCGGAGGCGTGGACACGAAATCCGTGTTATAGCTGGCACTACTGAACGTCTGCGCATCGCCCGCGCTGTCCGTGTACGCAATTGACGTGACCGCCGAAATGGGCGCAATTCGCAGATCCATCCATTCCGTCGACGGAAAATCATCCGTCACGATCGCCACCGTTTGCGTAATGAATCGCCGGTGAGTGTCGTATTCCAGCTGCTCCCGCGCAGCCTTCATCAAATCCGTCAGCTCATCGTCGAAATCCTTTGAGAGCTCGCGCACCCGTTCCTTCAGCTCCGCCAACGTCAGCGGCTCCGTCGCCGGTCCACTCGTCGTATTGTAGGCAATGTGCGTGATCATTCTGTTTCAGTCTTAGCCTTCCGCGATGGTTTCGGCAGCGGTTTCACCACCGGTTCCACGACTGGGGAATCTTCGACCAGCTTCGCGCCACCGGCATCGATGAACCGTTGCCCGATGTCGCCCGGGCAATCGATGACATCCCCCGGGTTCCCGTACGCCTCTTTGAGCTTCGAATAATGCGACAGTCTGATTTTCATCCCTGTTGCCTTCCTGTGTTCACAATTTTCAACATCATGTTTGATGTAGTGTCACTGTAACCCACGAGCGAAACGTAATCCGACGTCGCGGAATCCGCCGTCGCCGACGTTGCGCCCGTGGCACTCAGAACATAGAAGATGCCCACCGTGAGGATCGCACCCCACGATACCACCGCCCCGTCCTTCGCATACGTGACCGGATGGCCGGCCGTTCCGGCGTTCAGCGCCACACCGATCACCGTGTCTTTCGCCGCGTCTGAATTCGAAGCAACCCCGACCGTCGTCGAAGTGACCTGATACAACCAATCGCCCGCCGTAATTGTTTCGGCAGCGTCCGCCGTACTTTTCGGTCCCGAAATCCAATCAACGTTTGCTTCCGTGACCGTCAGATCCGCCATTTTCCACTCCCAAAAAAAAACAGCCGACGCGCAAACACACGTCGACCGGCGTTCAATTGCCTACGATTCAGCGGCCCAGATGCCGTGCATTCCGAGCGCCAACCAACCCTCAGAACCGTCAGCCACCAAGGTGACCGAATCACCCTTTACGTCCGTTCCTGGCGTGTTGATAAGATCTTTATTTGCCGTTCCGCCATTGATGTTGTCCGCCGCCGCTGGCGACAAACTGCACCCCGTGCTCGAGCTGACCGTATCGATCACGAAATGGTACACCAGGCCCGCCTCGGTCGATGGCAGCGTAAACACCGCATCCGCCACGTTGACCCGGTACACCGTTCCGGAATCATCATCCGTGAGCGTCGTCGCCGCGCTGGTAACATTGCTGTAACCCTTCATATAGTCACGATTCCAGTTTGTTTCCGCCATTGCTAACACTCCTTTTGTCCGTGTATGAAAGCCAGCGCCCCACAATGGAGCGCTGGTGCATTGTTAAGCCTACGCCTGAACGATGTGTTTAACCGGTGCCGTCCCAGCGTCCAACAAGTCCGAATCAAACCGCATAATCGCGACAAATCCAACCTGATGAAAATCAGCATACCGTTCATTTAACTGCACAAGAGTAACACCGAGCACCTCGCGAATCGTGTACTTGGACATTGCACCGAACAGGATGGACCGAACGGCCGTTGCCGTGTCGCCCACATCATTATTCACCACGAACGGATAACCCAGCAGACGATCCGGATCACCCGCCTGTGCCCCCGGTTGCCAGTGGTAAATCGAATCCGCTGACTTCAGCTGCCGGATTTCGTTCCGTGTCGTGTCGTTGAACATCCACGACGCGCCCGGACGATAAGCAGCGTCAACCGACGCCTCCAGATTCATCACTTCGTCCATTGTCACAACGGTGGCCGACGCAGCCGTCACCCCCAATGTCGACGCCGTAGCGACTCCATTCGGCTGACTCGACCCCGTTCCGGTTGTTGCGTGAGTGTTCTGGATCCGGCCCAGTCGCTCACCAAGCAAAGACCCGAGTGTCGTGCTCATATTGATGGCCGAATCCTGCATCAACTCCTTCGAGACAAGCACAATTTTGGAGGTGTACTTGTAGGCATTGAGCGCCATGTTTCCGAACGTCACATCCAGTTCGCTGTCCTGAATGTTTTCCGCCAGCAAAGCGCCGGTATTGCTCGTGTCGTCAACCGTTGGAAAGTCCAACACACTACCCGTTGTTGTCCGGATCACGTTGGCAACCTGCCGCACTCCACCGAATTGCAACAGCGCCTGTTCCAGCGAAGCCACGAAACCCGGCTCTGTGAGATGCCCGCCCTCTGTGTCCGTTCCAATACTTTGAGCGTTCCGGATGTCGGACAGCGCCTTTGGTGCCCGGTTCATCAGCGGCACATACAAACCGCCTTGACCTGAATCCCACTCGCAGCCCGAACGCTTAAAATCGGCCACGAATCCCGGATCCGCAGCACATTCACCCCGGCCCCGACTTGCCCACGAGTTCAACACGTTGTCGATGGCAGCAAACTTGTTGTTGACCTGCGGCGCGCTGGGGAGCTGTTCCCGGATCAGCATGTTGTCGCGAAGATGTCCCAACTCGTCTTTGTTCTGCACGTCCCGCAATTCACGTTCGGCCGCTTCCTGCCGCGCCGACAATTCGGCCGCCGCCTTCTCAGACGCCAGCAAACCGTCAATTTTGCCCTTCAGTTCGTCAGCGTCGTCGTGCATTTTAGTGAAACGCACCGTTTCCGCTTCTGTCAATGACTGGTGATCGCTTTCACATTCAGCCAGAAACGCTCGAGCATCTTCGACCAGCTTAACCCGCTGATCGACAAATTCCTGAATCGCCATTGTCTTCCCCCTGTTATTTGTTTCCCCACCGCGCGCAAAAACAGGCAGCGCTATCCGATGAGAGACGATGAAAATCTCACCCGACCCGCGCTGCCTTGTGCGTTGCTGTCGTATTGTTGCCCGCTTCCAGCCTTATGCCGTCCCCGGACTCTGCATCCGTCAAAATAACCTGCCCGGCCGCCCAATGTCAAGACTGCGCTAACAGCCGCAGTTTTGCCTTAGCCAATTCCAACGCCCCGCGGCTTCCGCTGCCCTGTTCCACCCGCAGCGATACCGACGCCGCCAACCGTGCCAAATCTTCCAGATCATCCCGCTCAACCGCATATGATATCGGCTGCGCAATCGCATTCGCCGCCAGCCTTTTGTTCTTCGATACTTTATCGGCGAACCCGTTTTTCTTCGCCTCCGCCGCTGTCATCCACGTCTCATCCGACATCCAATTCTTCAGCTGCTCCCGAGCGGACCCCGTCCGGCTCGCGTAGATATCGACCAACGTGTCCCGAATACTGTCCAGCAGTTCAGCCGTTTTCAGCGTGTCCTCAGCCGCATCCCGGAGATCATCCGACGAACCGAACGCCATTGCAGACGGCCCCATCGGATTATGAATCATGATCCGGCTGCTCTGACTCATCGTGATAACGTCCCCGGCCATTGCCACAACCGACGCAATCGACGCCGCCACGCCCTGCACAATGATCCGGTTTTTACCCGGCCGAGCCACGAGCGATTGATAGATGGTAAGCCCATCGAACACGGACCCACCTGGCGAGTTTAGATACACCGTCAGATCGTCCTTTGGATCGATGTCGGCCGTCATGCCAGAGAATTCCGTCGCGCTGATCGCGTCATCCGTGAACCCGCCAATTTCCCCGTAGATGTTCAACTCAGCCATTGTCCTGCCCCTTGAGGATTTCCGTTGTTAGTGACTCACCGCGCTCGCCCCACGTCGCCACACATTCACCCACTGCACCGGCGAGAGAATCCCGCGTTGCACTGCAAGCGACCGACGCCAACTGCGCCATCGACTCTTCCGCATGGATCACGAACGCATCACGCATGTCTGATGTGCTGCTGCTATTCTCGACCCACGAAGTATAAAAACCATCCAACCATTCGAGGAAGTCCGATTCCCGCCCGGCTGCTTTTGCCACGGCTCCGGCCTCCAGTTTGAGCGATTTCTGCACCCGGTCTTCAACCACCGCCACCAGCAGTGAATCCGATTCCGCAGCTGGACCTGGCAGCGCTGGTTGCCCACCGATTGGGGGTCCATCCGGCTCCGGCCCGATCTCCAGCAGGTTACCCGGCCGATACCGTCGATCACCAGATTCCCCGATTGTCGGCATATTTTCCGCACGTAGCACATCATTGACCGTCAGTGAGCCATGTTCCTGCAGCCGACTGTAATAATTCGCCCTATCGGTCGCCGACATCCGCAACAGCGACTTTCGGTTGAATTCAATGAAGTGCGTCCCGTTCGTTTTCTGCGTATCACTCAGCAGCTTGCGACAACATTCGACTTCCCACTTACGCAGCCACTTATCCAGGCAGTTGTCTAGATACGCCTGATTCTCAGCTTCCAGCGATGAATGCGAATTAGTTTCCGTGTCACCCAGTTTGTGATTCGGACACCCGATGATCTGCGCCACCGTCCTGATCTCGTGTTTCCGCGTCTCAAGGAATTGTGCCTGGTCCGGCGTAACCGTCAGCTGCTGAAACTTTACCCCGTCCTGCAACAACCCGATTTTGTGAGCGTTTGACATCCCGCTGGAAAGTTCATTGAACGCCTCGATCGTGTTCCTCACCCGTTCTTCTGAGAACGTGCCCGGAACCATCAGCATCCCCGAAGCATTCGCTCCGCGCCCGAAGAATTTCGCCCCGAACTGCATCGCCGCCATCCCGACACCCAGCGCATCCGCCATCAGCGTCACCAGGTCGTAACCGACCAGGCCGTCTGCACTCAGCCCTTTGATGTGCAACACGTCCCGCGCTGGTAATCGAATGTCGCGCCCGTCCGATTGAGTCACATACCACAGTTCACCGCCCAGCAAAATCGGGTATGTCTGCGCCGAGTCCAGAATAATCAGCTCGACTGGATCCCGGCGATTGTTTCGCACAATGGCCGCGTAACCGTTGCCCCGCAACAACGCCATTGCTGTCAGCGTTTCCCGAAACGTCATGGAATCACAAACGTCCGAGACCTGCAGCGTCAGCAGCTTCCAAGCTGGATGTTTGCGGGCTGCCTCTTTGCCGCCGTCAGCTTCGCGGCGAAAAACGTTCAACGGCATTTTTGCCACGTCGCCAGCGACCAGGCTGATCGCCCGCCACAACGGGGGATAACCCATCGCGCTGCGACTGTTGACAGACACCCCCGCGTCCGTCTCACCACCCCCGAAAATACTCGTCCACACCACCGGATCACGTAGCGATATACTCGGATTCTCCAGCGGATTCGCGTTAATCACCGCGCTGCTGTTGTCCGTCATTGCCCAACCTTAGAAAAAGAGAACACCGGAACCCTTTTCCATGTAAGCTCCGGACTCAACGCCATACTGCAACATCAGTCCCGACGCCATCAGAATAGCGGATATACCGTCTATTTTATCACCCGACTTCCCCTTATCCGGCCTAATGTTCCCATTCACATCCTCTTTATGGGCCAAATTCGACGCCATCCACCGCAAAACCGGATCCCCGTCGTGTCGCAGCTTCGCACCGCCAATCCACGACAGCATCCGCTTAAACGGCTCATTGTACGTTGCGCTCCCCTGCGTCATCTTCTCCAACACTGACAACGGCATTCCGTTCGCCTGCAGCAACTGCACCGGCCCGACCGCGTTCCACGGATCGTAGCCTACTTTTCGCACGTCATAATCGCGGCAGATTTCCATCACCTCATCGGCCACCCGCAAAACGTCGACCTCGTTGCCCGACGTTGTCCGAATGTAACCGTTGGCCGCGTAATTCCTGACCTGCCGCTGATCGTTGCCCGTCCGCCGATCGATGTTGTCCTCCGGAATCCAAAACCACGGCCGAACCGTCACACCGCCGTTTTCTTCAGGGAACACCAGTGCAAACGCTGTGATGTCCCGCGTCGATGATAAATCGAGACCCGCATAACAGACACGGCCTTTGTACTCGTCCCAGTCAATCGCTGTTTCGCACCGGTCCCAGTCCGACATGGGAATAATACGTTCAACCTGCCGCGTCCACTGATTCAGATGCAGCCGCCGGAACCCGTTTTGCATGGCCGGAATTTCCTGCGCCTTCCTGCACTCCCGTTCCAGGAATTCAGTCTTCAGCGACACGCCCAGACATGGATTCGCTTTCTTCCACACCACCGGATCCGTCCAGTCATCCTCCGGCTCGGCAGCATAGATCAGCGGCAGGAATTGTTCGTCCAGTTCCGGATTCGCACGCACAGCCAAAGCGTATTCATGCTGTTCCCAGCAGATCGACGACCGATCAACGCCCGCCGTCGTAATGCTGAACAACAGCGGCTGATTCCTGGCACCGAACCCCGTTTGGAATGATTCCCAGAGCTTTCGATCCGGTTGCTCGTGCAGTTCATCGAAAATGAGGCAATGCGGATTCGTCCCGTGAATCGCTCCGGCTTCAGACGAACACGCCTGAAAGAATGATCCCAGGTGCTCACCGAGACCGACCAGCCGCTTCTTTGAATCCAGCCGCTTCACCCGCGAAGCGAGCGACGGTTTCCCCGTGACCATCTGCGCCGCGATCTCATAAACCAGCCCGGCCTGTTCCCGTGTCGTGGCCGCCGAATAAACTTCCGCGCCGACTTCTTTGTCGACCAGCAGCATGTAGAGAAGGATCCCCGCGGCCATCGTCGTTTTGCCGTTTTTCCGTGGCACCTCCACGTAGCAGGTTTTGTACCGTCGAAAGTTCGTCCCGACTTCCTTCCAGCCGAACAGCGTCGACACCAGATCCGATTGCCACGTTTCCAGCGCGAACGGCCCGCGCCGACCTTTGACGTGAGACAGCATCCGCGGAAAGAATGCACACGCACGTTTGGCTTCCTTCTCGTCGAACCACCAGCGCCCGTCCGTTGTGCCTGCCATGCTTCGAGGTTATCCGAAGAATCGTTTTTCATCGTCGTCCGTTCGTGCTTCCTTGCCGACTTCCAACCGTGTTCGGCTGCTGGGAGTCAAACCGAACTCAACCAGATATTTGTGGCAGATCAGCGATAACGCCCGCATCGACTTCCCGGCCGGATTCTCCACAACGCCCCGCTCCGTCTCCCAATAGCGGCCTTCACTATCCAGCCGCCGGCACGCTTCCCGCCATTCGCCGTACGCCATGCAATACTGTTCCACCGCTCCGCGCTCGACCGTCGACAATACGCCAAGCGTCTTCAGCTCTTTTGTGATCCGGCCCCACTCAGCCTTCGCCAACCTGGTCATGTGCCGCGGTTTGTCCGGCGCACCCAACGGCGGCTTCGGCTCGCGCTTGTTCTGGTCCTGCGGATTCTTGTCGAATGCGCCCTTCAGAATCTTCAGCGCCGTTGGTTCCTTCTTCCGTCCACGTGCCATGATAACCGCCCGCGCCAAATTATAATTCGATGTGAAAATCCGACGGCTGCCAGCGCCCACCCCAGCAACCACAACGACCCTGAGAGACTTTCCAGACTCCACGGCCGGAAACGTCGAAAACTGCTGTGCCAATCATAACCAAAGTTGTCAGATATCACCAGAACTCGGGAAATTTGTGCGCGTGA
>Ga0255048_10000723_pt1 | contig 24432 bp, 31 predicted proteins | sample JV7_2_2_MG_FD_183619 | JGI IMG/M metagenome (GOLD analysis project Ga0255048, IMG submission 183619) | Seawater microbial communities from Jervis Inlet, British Columbia, Canada - JV7_2_2 | ecosystem: Environmental > Aquatic > Marine > Inlet | place: Canada: British Columbia | collected 2016-10-06
GACATCGGGACGGTTCATGAACGCTTGGATCAGGCCAACCTTCTGCCGATTCCCCGAGGAGAGATCACCGACCTTCTTGGACAGGTCCGCATCGAGCCGTTCAGCAAGCTCATCCACGTAGCGCCAATCGACCCCACCTCGCAGATTCGCGAAGTACGTGATGGTGTCGCGTCCTGTCAGATTTGGGTACATTGCAAGGTCGCCGGGGACGTATCCGATGGAGCGCCGAATCTCGACGGACTTCTGCTGTGAGTCCATTCCAAGGATTGATGCCGAGCCTGAGGTAGGCCTGATCTCGTCAAGGATCGTGCGGATCATTGTCGTCTTGCCTGCACCGTTCGGTCCGAGGAATCCGAAGATCTCGCCCGGGTGGATCTCGAGGTCGAGATCCACGAGCGCCTTCACGTCGCCGTAGTGCTTGGTCAATCCGATCGTCTGAATAGACGGAGCGTCGGTCATGGTGTTTCCTTCTTCGATGTCACCGATTCAGTGGATTCCCCATCAGGTGACGTTGGTTCTTCTTGAGCTTGTCCGTTGGAGATGTCAGCGACTGCTGCGAGTGCCCTTTCTGCAAAGGCCTCGCTGAAGATGCCCGATCCATAGACCTCGTAGGTAGGGGCCAGGTAGGCGGCGATCGACGGATCCGTCAGGACATCGGGATCGGTGAGGTCGACGCCGAGGAGTCGGTCGAGGTGCTCGTGGAGTACGAGTGCCCCGAGGCCCCAGATCGCGAGCAGGATCGCTCTGCTTCGAGGATTCTCGGAGGGCTTCAAGATGCCGGACTCAACCCCATCCTTCATGTAGATCTCGGCATCATCGACGAGATCATCCACCAGGGTGGCCACCGTCGGTGATTCGTCGGTGAGCGCTCTGGCGAGGTAGCGCATCATCGATCCGGCGCCAGGCATGCGAAGGGCCGCGAGAAGATCGAGATTCGGCCCCGCAAGCATCGCTTCACTCTTGTAGTGACGGATTACCGCAGCGACGTGCTCGTCACACGCCGATCGGAGGTCGTCCATGGATCCGAAGTGGTGGATCACGAGTCCGGGGGAGACACCAGCTGTCTCGGCGATCTTTCGTACCGTTGTGCCGGCCATGCCGTTGTCCGCGAAGCACGTGATTGCAGCGTCTCGTATCCGCGCAGGAGTGGATCGGTCATCGATCGGTGGATGGCTATCGGTTGATGATGTTGAACGCATGTTTAATAGTTTATACGAACGTTCAACCGCTGTCTAGATGGATCAGCGAGACCCTGCCGTGCGACTCTTCGACAAAGCGGACTCAATGTCGTGTCAACGGAAGACTCAACGCTCACGATGCTTCGACAGGCCTAGGTTCGGCGGCAGGCCATGCGTACGGCACGAGTCTCCTCGCCCCATGGAGCGATGTTCGTCATTTGTACGACGAGTTCGTCCGTCGGTGTTCGGTAGCAGATATTGATCACCCAGCCCCACTCCTCGGCGTACGTGTAGCGCATGGTTGCAATGCTTGCCGCGTTCGGCACAGTTTCGGTCGCAACGTCTTCCTTCTGATGCCACGTGTCGTGGAAGGTGGATCCTGAGTCGGAGACGGAGACAACGCCTTGGTGGGGCGTGCCTTCATAGGCCCAGGTGTATGCAACGGAATGGGCGGTGACTTCCATCGTGCACTCTGAAGTCTGTGTTTCGTCTCCGAACGGGTCAACCCAGAGCTCTGACGTCCCGATCCACGAGCCTACGAGGTCGCTGAGAATCACGGTGCTCCTTGTCGTTGGGTGAGTTGCACCCTATCCAGAATGCCCAAGGATCGCAGGCTGGCTGCGTCGTTCCGTTCAGCCGCAGCCAACGACTGAACGAGACCGAGTGTCGCTGCCGTGGCTGACTGTTCCGACTGACGGCCACTACTGATCGCGCCGTTTCGTGAGATCGGCAGAGGTGGCGTCGAGTACTCGGAGCAGATCGTTGCCGCCGATGGTGATCGATACGCCTGGGGCTCCTCCGCCGATCGACACCAACATCTCCGCGAGCCGCTCGTCGGCGAATACCTGCCAGGCGTTGGTTGATCCGAAGGGCGTAATCGTGCCGCGAACGTATCCAGTGGCGTTGAGCGCCTCGTCAGCATCGGGCATCGACACTCTTCGCTCATCGAGGATCGTCCTCAGCTTCGCCCAGTCGATCACCCGGTCACCGGGGACGAGAACGAATACGTAGTCGTCTTCGCCTCTTCTAACAACCATTGTCTTGATGACGGCTGACGGTTCAACGCCTCGCAGGAGGGCGGCTTCTTCGAGCGAGTTCACCCGTTCATGTCGGATGACATCGTGGTTGACTCCACGGAGTCTGGGATCGGAGAGGGCTGGGGTGTCGGTCATGGGTGGATTGTGACAGATGACGCAACCGCGATGTACGTGCGGTGGCCCAGAGCGACACGGTGCGATCGGGTGGGGGAGGTAGGCTCGCGAAATGGTGACTATCGGTGTTCTCAACGAGAAGCCTCTGCACGCGGCTCTCAAGGAGTGGTATCGCATTGATGGCGATCAGGTGGAGGTTCCCCTCGATGGATTCGTCATTGATCTGGTCAGGGACGGTTCACTGATCGAGATCCAGACCCGTGGATTCGCAGCGATGCGCCGGAAACTCGATCACCTGCTCGATACGTACACGATCCGCATCGTGTACCCCGTTGCGGCAGAGAAGTGGATTGTGAAACTTGACGAGGACGGCGGCCAGATCTCACGGAAACGTTCCCCGAAGCGCGGTATCCCGGCTGACGTGTGCGCCGAGCTTGTGTCCTTCCCGACACTACTGAGCCACCCCAACCTGTCCGTTGAGGTCGCACTCACGCAGGAAGAGGAGATCCGCCGACCGGACGCAAAGAAGGGATGGCGTCGTGGCGGCTTCGTGATTGAAGAGCGGCGCTTGATCGATGTGGAGGAGATCGTCGTCGTTGACTCGCCTGAGGCGCTGCTCGATATCGTCCCGCAAGACCTTCCGGACCCCTTCACCACCGCTGACGTGGCTGCTGGCCTCAGTCGATCTCGTCATCTCGCACAAGAGGTTGCCTATTGCCTGCGGGAGTCGGGCGCGGTTGAAATGGTGGGCCGGGACAAGAGAGGTATTCTCTACGAGTTGCCCTAACCGCGGGCGGCGGGCCCTATTCGCCGTGGACGAGTTCAATTACGGGTTGCATGGCCTCGATGGCTGACATCGTCTTTGGAAACACATCACATCGCACCTCATCAAATCCGAGTTCACCAAGCGACAAGATGAACGAGGCGATTTCCTCTGATGAGCCAGACACCGGACTCTGCATGTCGAGACCATCAGCGCTGAATCCGTTGGGAACGACTGTGTAGAGGTCGAAGGTCCGCTCCAACGAGGAGAAGTCGCGCTGTTCGACCTCACATGCTGTCTCCAAGGTTGCGACGATCGGTTCGAGTCGAGCGCTGAGAGCCGGAATCGTCTCGTCCCAACCCCACCAGTTCCAGGCATCTGCATACTGGGCGACCAGCTGGAGCATCTTGGGACCTCCCGCAGCAATGTTGATGGGAGGGCCCTGCTCGCGGGGGCCTCTCAGGACGAGCTCGGCCTGTTTCGCCGTGTAGAACTCTCCCTCGAAATCGATGGAACCGTTCTTGAGGAGGCCGTGGATGATGTGAATCGCCTCTGCGAAACGCGAATAGCGTTTGTCCGTTGGAAACCCGAACGCTTCGTAGTCAGAATCTGCTGTGTTACCTGCCCCGATACCGAGAACGTACCGCCCAGCGGAGATTTCATCGAGGGTGTCAGCGATCTTCGCCGTCATTGCGGGAGATCGATATGGCGAATTGACAACCGACTGGCCAACGCCGATTCGCCTTGTCGCTGCGGCGATTGCACCGGCCACGGAAACTGACTCCCATGAACCGTCGGCCGAGTCCTCCCCGCGGTACAAGAGGGAATCTTCAAAGACGAGCATGTCGAACCCAACTGCCTCAGCTGTGGTGGCGCGTTCCCTGATCGAGTCCCATGACGGCGCAGGGATATCGGTGTTGGGCCGGCCATGCAGCTCGTTGATCAGTCCGATTCGCATCCACCGAACCTACCAGCCCGAACCGAGGTTGGTCGAGGCGGATCGGTCGAGATGCTCCGTGAGGACGCCGCGGCCCCCGCCAGCCACGCCAACGCTGTCAGGGAGAGAATCCGTTGCGGAACGCCCTGTACGGACTCTGACAACAGCATGAACTTGAGGCCAGCGAGAGCGACGGCGATTCCGTGACTCGCCGTTTGTGCAGAGCAGAACCGAAACTGGGAAACTCGTCTGAGACATGACGTGAAGCCACAGGAGGCATCATGAGCACTGAACCCACGGACTACGCGATCCGTCTGGACATCGACTACCCGGAGAAACTCGACAGGGTGACGTCGTTCTTCCGCTGGTTGTGGGCCATTCCCATCCTCATCGTTTTTTCCGCTCTGTCGGCGACGTCCTACTCGACGATGACCGTCGTGTCGGAGAGCGGCGACGTGGTCTCGGTTGTCGGTAAAACCGGTGGCGGCATTGTGGCTGGGCTCGCCCTCGCAACGGGACTGATGGTCTTGTTCCGGCAGCGATATCCACGGTGGTGGTTCGACTTCGCGAAAGAGCTCACACGGTTCACCACACGGATCGGTGCATACCTGACCCTGCTGACCGACGAGTACCCATCGACCGTCGAGGAACAGACCGTTCACCTCGACATCGACTATCCCGATGCCGAGGAGGATCTCAACCGCTGGATGCCGCTGGTGAAGTGGTTCCTGGCAATTCCGCACTACATCGTGGTGGTGGTGCTGGTTATCGGTGCGATGTTCGCCATCTTCTTTGCATGGTTTGCGATTCTGTTCACAGGCAGATACCCGAGATCGCTGTTCGACTATGTCGTCGGTGTAACGAGATGGGCACTCCGCGTGGAGGCGTACGTTGTGCTTCTGATCACGGACGAGTATCCGCCGTTCAGTCTGAGGTGATCTGACCGAACGGCGGAATCTGTCGGGCCTTGGAGGCGATAGTCTCCTCGGCTCATGGCTCTCGTACGCATTCTCTCGATCAACCTGTTGACGGATCGCGCCGATCCTGACGATCTTCGTCGGGTCATCGTCGAGGCCGATCCCGACGTCGTGTGTGCGCAAGAACTCGGCCCTTCGACAGCGACGGTGATCGAGGATCTCTTACCGCACGGGCATCTTGATCCACGGGAGGACCTGTTCGGACTCGGTATCGCCACACGCTATCCGGTGGCTGTCGTGCGTCTCTTACTTGCCCAACGCTCCGGATGGATCGCACGCCTTGACCCAGGGGAGTGGCCTGGGATTTCGCGGCCCCTCGACGTGTTCGATGTGCATCTTGTGAATCCAATCGATCGCCCGTGGCGAGGAACGTCGGACGTACGTAGGCGTCAGGTCAACCAGATCACTGCAACGCACGCTGATCGGGATGTGGCATCAGTCGTGATAGGGGACATGAATGCGACCCCGGCGTGGAGGGCATATAAGGCGCTCACCGCGCTCGGCGAGGATGCTGCGTTGGCTACCGGAACAGCGGCTCGAACATGGGCATACACACTGTTCGGGCCCCGGCTGCTTCGCATCGACCACGCGTTCGTGTCGGGTGTGCAACCGATCTCGACTTCAACCGTGCGCATCAAAGGCACGGACCACAGGGCTCTGATCGTTGACGTCGGTTTCTGACATCGACGGGGAAGCAGTGTTCTCCTAGGCTCGCCGCATGATTACTACTGCAGTTGTACTCATCGTTGGCGGCGTTCTCCTTGCATGGGCGGGGTGGTTGGGGAAGACTGATCGTCTCGCGCTCAATTCTTGGGCAGGTATCCGGACCAAGACAACGATGCGATCAGAAGAGACGTGGAAGGCGGCGCACCACGCCGGCAGTGCGTGGATCATTGCTGGCGGGATCGTTCTCGTGATCACTGGTGGCGTGATGGTGGTCGTAGGCGACGAAACGGCAGCGGCTTACGTTTCTCTGGTCGGTGCGACAGTGTTGGCCGGGCTGGTACTTGCTGGCGGCTGGTTGGGCCACCAGGCTGGGACGAAGGTCCAGTAGGTCGCTACTGAAGGCTTGAGAAGCTCATCTTGAGCGCGCTGTGGAGTTCCTCCACGTCGTCGGGATCCCATACAGATTCGTCCGCTCTCAGGAACGACGTGTGATCGACACGGTTGTCGAACACCGCTGCAGGAATGCGGAGGGTCGTACCGCCCGCTTCGACGTCGACGGCGTGGCCACCGCCACGATCCGCTAGCCACAGGAAGTCATCGACGCCGTAGTCCCCTCGCATCACAACCTCAGGGACACCGTGGTGGAGTATCGAAGCGTCACCTTCAACGCCGGGCTCTGCGCGCTCCTGATTCCGGGCACGGCTCTCGGCGGGTGTCACCCATACGTACAGAGCTTTCGCCGTCCCCAGGATGGCTCCTGACAGGTGCCGGAGCGAGAAGGCGTATCCGTGCGGGTCGGGGAGCGGCGGTTCGGTACCTTCGGGACCGCCCCTTGCGAACTCGATCACCACGGTGCTGCGTCCCTGGTCGTACGTGCCAAGGGTGGCGCTCAGCTCGCGTGCCATTTCTGCCACCTCGTTGTCGAGTGCGGTGGCGAGGGCAGCGAACTGTTGACCGGAGAGATGCCCGAACGGAGGCTTGAGCCCAACGGAGTGGCGGGCACGCTCGAATCGGTCCAGGAGCCATGCCGTCGGTTGGCTCGGAACGGGCGAGTCGGTTCCGAGACCCGAGTAGTCCTCGTTGACCAGCGCGATGAGCGTCGCCCAGTCTCCACCTTCGAGAAAGGGGCCGTTGTTGGATTTGTAGAACACGGCTGATTCCCCGAGCCGAACGATTTCCTCGTCGATTCTGCGCATCAGATGGACGTAGGGGTAGTCGTCGAGTTGGACCGTTGGGCCGAGGCCGAAGTCCTCGGCAGCAGTGTCGAGGTCCAGGGATGCAATGTATCTCCGCAGCTCGGACTTGCCAGATGCAGGCAGTGCCAGAAGGAGCAGGGTGTCAATGTTTCGAGTCATGGTCTCACCCTACGGCTGCATCCGGAGCCCAACGGCTGATCGCCATGCGTTGCACGCCGATGGTGACCACACTGTTGGATGGATCGTGCGCCGTTCGTCCTGGAAGAGGTGGGCATGAGCAACGTTGAGACAAACCGGTTCGTTCGGTATTGGTGGGTGGTTGCGCTCGCTGCACTCGCAGTCGGAGCCATCACAACATCAGTCGCCGGTGGGTTCCCGATCCTCGAGTTGGAGTTCGCATGGACGGCCGAGCGTGCCGATGAGGTGCTGGCGGGAGCAGACCTCGATGCGGTGAATGCGACGATTCTGTGGGACTTCGTCTTTCTTGTCCTGTACTCCGCTGCACTGTTCCTTGGATCATTGTGGGCGAGCGAGGTATTCAACGGCGACGGACTGAAACGGGCTGGTCGCTGGATTGCATACGGAGCTGTCTATGCGGGCATGCTCGACGTGATCGAGAGCTTCGCGATGCTCACGTATGTCAACGGTTGGAGCGAGTTCTCCGGTTGGTTGGCGATCGCAGGGCTGATGGCGATACCGAAGTTCCTGCTTGTCTCTGTTGCCATCGTCTACGTCATGATGGGAATTGTCACGGCGATTGCGCAGAGGGTCAGCCGATCGTGAAGAGAATCCAATGGTGAGCATCGCATCGAATCTCGTGGTTGGGAGGAGTGAATTGGAGGACTTCATCCGCCCTCGCCACCACGGTGTGCTGCTGACGACACGGCGTAGCGGCAGACCCCAGTCGTCGTTGGTGACGATGGGTCTCGATGTGTCTGGTCGAATTGTTGTGTCGAGCTATCCGGAGCGGGCGAAGGTCCTGAACGTCAAGCGGGATCCGGCGGCTTCGATGGTGGTGATGTCAGACAGTTTCGGAGGGGAGTGGGTGCATGTTGATGGAGAGGCAGAAGTCATCGATCTCCCCGAATCGGTGGAACCGTTGGTCGAGTACTTCCGGGTCATTTCGGGTGAACACCCGGATTGGGACGAGTACCGCCAAGCCATGGTCGACCAGGGCAAGTGCCTCATCCGATTGACCATCGAACAGTGGGGACCGATCGCAACGGGTGGGTTTCCCCAGAGCGTCGCCGACAAGATGTAGCAACGGCACAGAGCGTCAGGTTGAGGAGATTGCTGCGACGTCCCTCTTGAACCGAGTGTGCGTTTCTGGCACGGTCGAGTCATGTCATCGGCAGATCTCCGTCAGATAAGCGTGTCACTCCCGCCTGAGCTCGTGTCGATCGTCGATGTGGCAACGCCAACGCACCGGTCGCGATCCGTCGTCGTTGCCGAGGCGCTTCAGCTGTGGCTCGAGGAGCGCGGTATCGAACCTCCGGGCGATTGGAAGGACCGCTGGACGGTGTCAGGGAACGAGCCACCCGACGACGTCAAGGCGCATCCCAGCTTCGGGCAGTAATGGGGAACGCCAAGGGCGTTCCTTGTGAGTTGCTTCGCAACTCAATTGGGAGAGGCGCGCATCGACTGGCTACCAGCTGACGCCGCTCCTGGTCTCAGAAGCACGGATGGAGTTGCGTAGCAACTCCTAAGGAACGCGAAGCGTTCCCGACATTCGTCGGCATTTCTGGGAGCAGAACAACGGAACGCCCAAAGGGGGAGCGAGGCGCTCTGCGCGAACCTTGACCCAGTGTTCGATGATCGGTGCTGCTCCAGGGTCGATCCCGACCGTTCTACGCCGGTCGCCCTTGCCGTGCAACACCGCGATGGCGCCGATGTTCAGGTCGACGTCCTTTCGGTGGAGATTCAGGGCCTCGCTCACTCGCAGTCCTGAGCGATACAGCACAGTGATGAAGGCGCGGTCCCGGATGCCTGTTGTTGTGTCCTTGCACTCGTCGAGGATGGCGAGGACCTCCTCCGGTGTGAGGATCTCCGCGGGGAGTGTCAGTCCCTTCTGCGGTGGCTCCCTGCCGGCCCCGAATCCAGGGAATGCTGCTGCTGTTCTCATTCAGACAACATATGGCACCGGTGTGACGGATTCGGACCCGCTACACATAGGAGACAGGTGTGGAGCGGCTACCGCCGCTGCTGCCAGCGAGATGCCAATGCCTGGGGCGTCTCGTCAAGTAGATCCAGAAACTCCTGTGCTTCGAAGGTCTTGGCTGGGCGCCCCTTCCGGCCTTGCCTGAACTCGCTCTCGATGACAATGCCGCGTTCTCCGAGCCTTCTGAGCGCGTCTCTAGCAGCGGTCGTACTCACACCGAATGAGGCGCTGACATCCTTGGGGCCTGTCTAGATGATAAAGGCTTTTCAATTAGATAGGTTTATTGCTAGACAATACTACTGATACTGATAGGATTGTTCACATGAATGCAGTCTCTGTCGTAGAAGCAGCCGAGCGGCTAGGTGTGAATCGAAGCCGAGTCCTCCAGCTGATTGAGCTGGATCGGTTGCACGCGCAGAAGGTGGGCAAGCAGTGGATTGTTGACTCCGAGAGCGTCGAGCGACTGCGCAGGCTCGATCGTACGCCGGGCCGACCGTACGCTGCTAGAAACGCGTGGGCACTATTGGTACTAGCCGCGGGACGAGAACCAGGGTGGACTTCGAGAGCTGAACGCGAGCGATTCCAACGAGTCTTGGAGTCACATAGTCTGGAAGATCTGGTTCCAAGGCTGTCTCGACGTGCTGACATAGCGGGCTGGTACGTACATCCGTCGCTTCTCAAGTCGCTTGTGGATGACACACGGACTGTTGCAGCCGGATCGAGTGCGGTCGCGTCGCTCGTTGATGACGGCCTTGTTGAGATCTATGTGCCAGCAACTGCTGTATCCCAGATCTCCTCGGACTACCACGCCGAAGAGACCGCCGATCGACCGAATGTTGTGTGCCGCTCCGTCCATGGACCGTGGCCCTTCGGGCCGGGGCAGCGAAGTGCTGATGGCGTAGTTGCGGCCATAGATCTACTCGAACTCGGCGACGATCCCCGGCGCATCCGCGTCGGTAGAGAGCTCATCGCGCATGCCTGACAGCTATCCCGTGCTCGACAAGGAACCGGTGGAGGTGCACTCGCCAGACGCCGAGACATGGCACGTACTGGGTGATCTGTATGAGGCATTTCCCAGCGGATGGGTGCTTATCGGTGGCTTGATGGTGTACCTCCTCGCCGCCGAAGCGGGTCAGGAACCGACGCGAGCGACTGCGGATGCTGACGTACTCGTGCGAGCAAAGGTGCTCACGAAGGGCACGATCCGTATTGCTGCTTGGCTCGATCAGCATGGACTCGAATTCGAGGGCGCATCAGCGATGGAGATAGGGCACCGTTTCACCAGAGACGATGTATCGATTGATCTGCTCGTGCAGAATCATCTTGGGGAGCGAGCCGAGCGGCGAACAATCGGACAGAACGTGGCGCCCCAGGCCGTCGGCGGCGCGGGCCTGCTCGCGAGTGGGGAGATCATCAGGGCGCGAGCTGCGAGCGGGAGCATTGTCCGTGTACCTCGCCCGACGCTTGAAGCCGCGATCATCGGAAAGGCGAAGGCAGCGCTAGGACTGGAAGATGCAGGTCGTCACGTGCAAGATGTGGCTTTCCTGCTTGGTCTCGTGGAGAATCCGGTCGATTCCGCAGAGTCGCTCTCGGATCCCGACCGCCTTGTTGTCGGTCGAGTCGGCGAGTTGATCGATGAGCTCGGCTTCTGGCGCTTCGCCAACGATGATCGGGCTGCGCGAGCTGCGCTCCGGATCCTCGCGTCCACCGCTTAGAGATCCGCGCACTCTGCACAACCGGGCGAGTCCTGGGTCCGACTTCAGCAAGTCAGACCGCGCCTCGCGTCACCGTTCAGTCCGGGCCTGTGCGGTCTGCCAGAAGTCGGTTGGCACGGTGATGCGCCTCTTGTCGATACCGATCTGCCGGTTCTCGGAGGGAGCGAGCGGGACGATCCGTGCAATGGGAGTGCCGCGACGGGCGATGACGATCTCCTCTCCGGACGCAACCCTTCGCAGGAATCGCGACAGCTGGTTCTTCGTCTCATGGATGGATATGTACTTCATGTCGCCATCGTGAGTGGCTCACGTGCCCGAGTCGATACCCCTGACTTCGGGTGGCCGCGAATGGTGGATCAAGGGGACGGACTGAGGACTTGCCGGTCGCGTGCGGGCACCGCATACTGTCCCGTGAGCAGTCGTGGAGGAGGATCCATGTCCGAGGACGCATTCGGATTCGCGCTTCTCGATCGACTCGATGGCGGGTCGGGCATTCACGTGATCGAGCGTGACGACGGGCACAAGGAGGAGATGAGCGCCGACGTCTACTTCCTTGACCTCGACGAGTGGGAAGAGTTTCACGTCGTGACAGCGACCGACAGGGTCGCCGTCGAGATGGTGTCCGGAAGGATTCTGGATGTGGGAGCAGGTGCGGGGCGCCATGCGCTTGTCCTCCAGCAGCTCGGCCACGAGGTCGTTGCCCTCGATGTCTCGCCTGGCGCGATCGAAGTCTGTCGTGAACGAGGCGTGGAGCAGACGTTCCTTGGCACCATCCACGAGCTCGCCGAGACGGACCCCGAGCCATTCGACGCGGCGATCCTGCTTGGTCACAACCTCGCTTTGTTGGGGTCGCCCGAAGCGTCCGGCCCGTTCCTCGACTCGTTGCGAAGCCTGCTGAAGCCGGACGGGGTGGTGGTTGGGAACACGCTCGACGTGTACCGGACTGATGATCCGATCCACCTAGCCTTCCATCAAGCGAATCGCGATCGGGGCCGCCTGCCGGGCCAGCTCACCCTGAGGGTGACGTTCGAAGATACGGTCGGGGACTGGTTCGACTACCTGTTCGTCGCTCCCGAGGAGCTGACCGAACTCGTGGAGCGGTCGGGGTGGCGCATCGAGGACATGACCGAGCCAAACCCTTCGTATCTAGCGGTGCTGCGACCCGTGTAAGGGGTCTGTAGACGCGCATCATCTAGCCAAATGGGACGGGCTGTGGAGCTATCTACGCAGATGCTGAGCGAACCGGATCAGTCCACGTTCCTCAAGAAGATCGACCAAGGCGTCGAAAGCGATCCCCCGCGCTGAGGCCTCCTCGCCCACGAGTTCCTTGGCTGTGCTCTGATTGACATCGAATAGATCGGTAAGGAAGTCGTCGGGACTCTGCGCCGCCAGGCCGTGTGGAGCTAATGCAGTTTCGCTGAAGTCTCTGTCCTGAGTCACGATCAGTTGGGCGTTGGTGTGCACCGCTGCTGCAACGACGTGGCGGTCACCCGGGTCTCGAATGTTCGAAGCAACGGCTGTTTCGTCGTAGCCCGTGATCAAGCAGTCAGGGATTGCTCGGATGATCGCAGCCTTGAGCGACGCACGGTGCTCGGGCTGTATGTCCGGGTACCTCGTGCCAACAGCGTGGACCATCTCATCCAGAATCTCCTCAGTCAGGAGAACTCGTAGATTGAATCGTGCTTGGTGGATTCCTGCACGGACGAGAATGCTCCGTTGCAGGCTTCCGAAGATGGCATTCGCGTCGTACAGCACGCGGAACGCCACTAATCGTCCATTCCGAGCTCGAGAGCGATTCTGGTGAGTTCGTCAGCCGCCTGCTTGCGACGTGCCTCATCCTGTCGGCGATAGATGTCGAGATCTGAGAACCTGATGCGGCGGTGCCTGCCAACGGTTCTGAACGGAACGGGCCCTTCCGGTTGAAGAACTCTTTCGATGAGGTAGGGACGCGACACGCCGAGCATGTCTGCAGCCTGTTGGGTCGTCAGTTCGGCATTGGCAGGTACGACCGAGACTCCAACTCCGTCGCTGAGGTGGTCGAGGACCTCGATGAACAACTTGAGCGCTTCTGCAGGGACGGTGATCATCGTTGGCTCGGTATCAGCATCAGCAACAAGCTGGACTCGTGTCGTAGGTGTGGGGTGACGGCGAAGGAACTCGGCCAAGGTGGCCGGAGCGTCGCGCGATACCTCTACGGATTCGCCGGGGGCGTGGTCAGAGAGTGCGGTCATTGATCCTCCTGACCAAGAGAGTATCAACTATTCGCAATATTCGCAACAGTCGCAGTAGTCGAATCGCTATCTCGCACCCCTCTTCGGCGGCGCACTGGAATGATCCGAGTCATTCAGTCGCGTCGATCACTTCAACGCCGTGCTTTCCCAGTGATGTGTCTGTGCTCACGATCCGCATCCGCTCGAGCTTCGCCTGGCTGATGAGCAGTCGATCGACGGGATCGGAATGGAGGTCGTCGAGCGCGGCAGTACCCAACGCGTGGCTTGCGTCGATCGGTAGGTGCAAGACTTGAGCGGCAGCCATTCGATCGGGGATGTAGCGGGCCGGCTTGTCGGGGAGCACCACCCGCCCGAGCCGATACTTGATCGCGATCTCCCATGCACTGGCCGCGGATAGGTAGACCTCGTTGCGTTCGTGAGTGAGCGCCTCTGATGCACGAGGACCGAGCCGGGAGGGCTCGGCCTGCATCCAGAGGAACACCTTGGTATCTACGAGGTACCTCATCGGTTGGAGTCCTGTGGTGCTTTCCAGTTGATGGGATCATCGAACGTCTCGGGGACGGTGAAGAGGCCTTCATCGGCACCGAGGACTCTGCGGCCGTGGACATCGACCCGAACGAGCTTGACGACGGGTTTACCTCGTTGTGTGACAATGATCTCCTCACCGGCGGCGATCTGAGGAACGAGTTCGGTGAAGTGGGTACGGGCTTTGGTGATGGGAACGAACTTCATGTCCTCGTCCTGAGGAACAAGCCAGTTCATTTCAAGACATCCGTTTCGGATGAATCCCGGGCATGCTTCTCATGGAAGGTGCGCGTTTGCTCAGTCGGGCCGCACCGAGTGTGACATCCGGGATCGAGTTGCTCCGTGTTCATCTGCGGCTCTCTCGATCACGGAAACTGCTGTAGACAGCAGTCCGCTCAGCCACCGAGAGCACCCCTGCAAACGGTGTCACCTTTCGCAGGTCACGAGCGTGCATCGATGGATCCAGAAGTGTTTCGATGATCGTCTCGACGGGTCGTTCCAGGATGTGGCGCCACTCGACCAGCAGCTTGCTGGCGTGTGGATGTTGCTCCCCGAGCAGTTCGAGGTTTTCTCCAGCGATTGCCAGCACCGTTGCAGGATCGTTTGTCAGGTGTCGAGCGATTGCTCGATGCAGGGCAAGGCTGCGCCTGTCCTCACGGGTCAGGGGAGATACGAAGACAACGACCGCTTCCTTTCCTACGCTAGTGGCGAGCCGTTCAAGGGTGGACAGCGTCGGACTCTTGCTTCCCGACTCATATGCCGCGACCGTTGGTTGTGACGTCTGTGCGGCACGCGCTAGTTCGGTCTGAGTCACGTCGGCGAGCGATCGTAGGTTGCGAACGGCTGTCATAGGTAACGAATATATCCGAACGGATATATCTGTCAAGAGCCTCGCTGTGATTCCTGATCGTGCAGAGCGCTCCGCGCATTCCGCCCCTCTGTCACCAGAGGGACGGATTCCGTATGCATTCGGGACAGAACAGACGTCCCTTTTTGGGTGACACGAGCGTCTCTTAGGGTGAAACTAGTGGCGGTGACACCCATGCAAATGTTGTCTCGGACACAAGCCGATGAGTGGCGGATCATCGACCAGCTCTACCCGTCACTTCACAGGTTCTCCGCAGTGGTCGCACCTTCGGATCTGGAACCCGACGACCTCCTGCAGGAGGCCTTGGTTGCTGTGCTTCGGCGACACCGGCTGAGTGCTCTTGATCACCCCGCTGCGTACCTGCGCAAGGCGATTCTGAGTGTCGCGGTGTCCCACAATCGCACGATGGGGCGTCGGCGCACAGCAATGGCGCAGTACAACGCATCTGCGACGCCCGTCGTGCTCCCGATCTATCCGTCCGATCTCACAGAGTTGCTGGCGCTTCCGCCAAGAGAGCGCGCAGCGTTGTATCTGCACGAGGTCGAGGGATTCCGCTACGCCGAAGTCGCTGAGATGCTCGGATGCTCCGAATCCGCTGCGAAGAAGGCAGGCGCTCGCGGTCGGAGGCATCTTGTGAGGATCCTTGAATCGGAGGTGGCACCATGACCGATATCAAAGCGGCATTGGTCAGGCTCTCGGAGCGATCGACGCCGGGGGGAAGCGACCGCCTCAGGGAACGGATCCAGATCGAGCTCACAGACCCGCCGTATCGGGTAGCAAGATGGCAGGTGTCGGGTTGGGTCGTAGCTGCTGCCGCCGCTGTGGCGGTGCTTGTCCTGTTTGGGGGAGCGACGATCCTTCTGGGAGGGTCAGATGGATCGATTGTCCCGCTGCCACCGTCTGAATCCGAGACCACCGTTGTCACGGCCGTGACCACGACGGAGGCGCGCGACGTTCAAGTGCTCACGGGCCGTGTCACGGTGGATATTTCTGAGCTGGTTGGTTCCCTTGGCGACGATCTGTCTGGTGTACTCATGGCCTACGACGATCTCGATGATCCTGAGCTAGCAACCGGGGTCCGATGGCGTGGTGTTGCTGGATTTGCTGTCGCCGTCGATTCCGATCCTTTCTCGACATCCCAGGTACTCGGTGTTGTTGAGAGCGACGTCCCGGAGGATCTCGGCAGCGGGATGTGGCCCTGGGCATCGGGTGAAGCAGAGATCCCTGCCGGGGACTACACGCTGTGGTTGTGGACCGGAACGGACTACTGCTGCTACACCCGTTGGGTGCCGGCAGAAACTCCTGACCTTCGTGGCTGCGAGTTCCGAGTTTCGACGAGCGGCGAGGACCAGACGATCTACATCAAGGACATCCCCGATGGGGGTCCGTGCGCGACAGATCCCGCAACGGCCACCACCGGAACGATCAACCTCTCGGTTGAGGGCCTGTCTGGCATGGAAGGGTATCGACTGCTTGCTGGGGTCTGGTCTCAGACCCACGATCCGCCCGTGGCTGGGGGATCGTTCTGGACGATCATCGACAGCGACCGGTTCACGGACAGCGACAGCGTGCATCCACCGGCCGATCCGAATCCACGCACAGAGGTAAGCGAGGTCGAGGGCTGGGGCGCCGAAGACTACCTGTGGAACCTGACAGCCCAGTTGGAGCCGGGAGTATATCGGGTGACATTCTGGGCCAATCCGGGCGAGCTCAACCCGTATGGCAGCCATATCCCTGCCAGCCCCATCGAACGTTCGTGTGATATCGCCGTGAACGTTGCCGCTGGCTACGTCGCGGACGTCATCGTCACTGATATTCCCCCTGGCGACGTTCCGTGCACGTTCACAACCAGTCTCTCGGAAGGAGAAGAGAAATGATCAGGAATTGGATCAGGCCCACCAACGAACCGCAGCCCTTTTGGACAGCCGTGGTAGCCGCACCGCGGATCTGGAGCAGTGTGTTCGTCATTGGACTGTTCATCACAGCGTGCACCGCTGCATCTGGTGAGGATGCGGCGTTAGAAGCGTCGCAGGTGAATACGGATACTCAAACCACCCAGCTGCAGCCCGGGGAGGCTCGCTCCGAAGAGGTGTGGGATCTTCTCTACTTCCAGGACTCGCTCGGGTTCGGCGTAGCGGATCGCTACGCCGAACAGATCCGAGTTGCCGTTGGGGCAGAAGTGACCGTCCACGACAAGGCGATCGGCAGCCTGCAAGCGGTGAACGTGCTCAATGGTCTTCGCAGTGACGACACCAGCGATTGGTCAGATCTGGTACGTGAGGCTGAGGTGATCGTGTTCTTCGGGAATCCCGATGGATCCGGGACCACCAGCGACATCGCTACCTGCATCTCGGGTTCGCCTGCCGAGAGACTACCTCCTGTCCACAACACAGAAGAGGACTGGATGCCATACGAAACGGTGCTTGATGACGTATTCCGCGAGATCTGGAGGATTCGTGATGGCGAACCCGTCGTCCTGCGAGCGGTCGAGTTCATCAACCCAGCGATCAGCGCGTGGCGCGAGGCTGGCATCGAGGCGGAATGCACCGAGGCGCTTGAAGCCATGAATCGTGCGATCGGTAACTCTGCAGCCCGCGGTGGAGCGACGCTCGTGTCGACCTACGACCTCTTCAACGGGACGAACCATGACGAGGATCCTCGGACGAAGGGCTGGATCGGCCCAGACGGCATTCATCTCAGCGATGAAGGCGAGCAGGCAGTTGCTGACGCCCTGGCAGCGTCAGGCCTTGTTACCAATCAGGCTCCATGACACACGAGCGCTCGCAGTGTTTGGTCCGGGGACTCGTATAAACCCGCGATTTCTGGAAAGTCGATGCGCGTCAGCATCCGTCGGTACGCGCAGGTGGACCAGACGACGAGGGAATGTGGGGCCGACACGCGTATGGCGGGACTCGGTGTCCTACGATGGCGTGATGCGTATTGCAGCAGCTCAAACCGCACCGGTATGGGGAGACTCAGAGGCAACGGCCTCGGTGGTCGTGGACTGGATTCAGCGGGCAGCGGACAAAGACGTCGATCTTTTGGCGTTCGGTGAGACGTTCCTGTCAGGCTATCCGTTCTGGATTTCGCTCACCGACGGTGCCCGGTTCAACGCGACCGACCAGAAGGAGGCATACGCCTACTACCTGGCAGGTGCCGTGCCTCTCGACGGTCCCGAGCTCTCAGCGATCTCTGACACCGTTCGTGACACCGGCGTGTTCACCTATTTGGGGATTACGGAACGGTCCGCGAGCGGAGGAACGGTGTATGCCACGCTCGTGGCGATCGACCCGGTCAAGGGCATTGTGAGCGCCCACCGCAAGCTGATGCCGACCCACGAGGAACGCATGGCGTGGGGTATTGGTGACGGGAACGGCCTGCGCACGCACCACGTCGACGACTTCACTGTGTCCGGTCTCAACTGTTGGGAGAACTGGGTCCCTTCGATTCGCCACACGATGTATGCCCAGGGAACGACACTCCACATAGCGAGCTGGCCGGGGGCCACGCGCAACACGATCGATATCACCCGGTTCATCGCTCTCGAGGGTCGCTGCTACGTCCTGTCGGCAGGGGCACTCCTGAGACCACAGGATATTCCGGAAGCCTTCCCTCTGCGCGAACAGGCGCTGGAAGCGGGCGATCTTGGCTACGACGGTGGCTCGGCAATCGCGGCGCCAGACGGAACGTGGATTGTCGAGCCTGTCGCCGGCACCGAGACGCTTGTCATCGCATCCATCGATTCAGCAGCCGTGCGCGGCGAACGCCAGAACTTCGACCCGGCAGGCCACTACTTCCGTGCCGATGTGATCGGTGTCGAAGTTGACCGCACCCGCCTTGACCCCGTTACGTTCACCGAGCATTGATTCGAGCGTTGCATTCGTCGTGCTTCTCTGGTGCCTGCAGAAGAGATCGCATGGGCTCGGTTCCTATCGAGCGACTTGGAGGTACGAAGATCGTGCGGGTCGGCGCGTGATCGTCTGTTTCGCGCTCGCTCAGGTGTGACCTGATCCAGATCGTCAATCAGCTTCGAATACCGGTGACACGGTGACGGTCACCTGGGTCCCGTGGTCGAGATTCTCCTTCACCCTCACCGGCTTCTTGACCGGGAGGATGTAGCTCTCGTACTCGGTTGAGGGAAACAGCGACGTGCTCCACTCGGTGGCGCCGATCGTCACAGCAACCTTCACCGAGCCGAATCCGCCCTTCACCGGCACCGTGCCCTCGATCTCGTCCGACACGTCCTGGGGCAGGGTGATGAACGTCCACGCCGTGCCACCGTTGCTCTGCCAGAGCCACATCTCGGAGGTGAAGGTGTAGTCAGCCATCGTGCGACTCTACCGGCGGCTTTCTCGCCAGATCCCGTCCCTTTGCTCTGAAGGGACGGGTCATCCTTGCTACGTGACGAAAGTGTCTTCACTAAACCAGCACTGGCTCCCGATCGGAATCTTCCTCCATGGCGTCCTGCCCGTCGATGTCGATCTTTGGCAGCAGACGATCCAGCCATCCGGGTAGCCACCAGTTGGCATCACCCAGCAGCTTCATCGTTGCGGGGACGAGAATCATCCGCACCACGGTCGCATCGACGAAGATCGCGGTGGCGAGCCCGACCCCCATCATCTTGATCGTCGGGTCGTCACCGAGGGCAAAGCCCAAGAACACCGCGACCATGATGAGGGCAGCAGAGGTGATAACCCGAGCAGTGCTGGCGATACCGCGGATCACGGACTCGTCGTTGTCTCCTGTCCTCAGGTACTCCTCACGGATGCGCGAGAGGAGGAACACCTCGTAGTCCATCGACAGGCCGAAGAGGACCGCGAACATGAACAGCGGGAGGAACGAGATGACCGGAATCGTTGCTTCGAGACCGATGAGGTCCATGCCCCAGCCCCACTGGAACACCACAACGAGCACTCCGTAGGCAGCCCCGATGCTCAACAAGTTGAGGATCGCCGCCTTCAGGGGAACAAGGATCGACCGGAACAGCACAACGAGGAGCAGGAAGGAGAGGCCGACGACTGCTGCGATGAAGTAGGGGAGGCGAGCACTCACCTGTTCACCCATGTCCGCAAAGCTTGCGGTTGCGCCACCGACATGTGCGACTGCGTCGCTCTGGGACAGAACCGAAGGGAGGACATCGGCACGGAGCCGATCGATCGTGGCGACCGTAGCGTCGTCCTGCGGCGCCGTGACTGGGAAGGCGACGATTGTTGCGACGCCAGCGGTCGAATCCACGGCGGGAGGTGCCACCCCCGCAATGCCGGGATCGTGCGCGATCGCAGCAGCAAGAGGTTTCACGACGCTCGCATCATCGGAGATGTCGATTGCGACGAGCAGCGGACCGTTGCTGCCAGGACCGAATCCCTCGGCAACGAGGTCGTACGCTCTGCGCTCAGTCCGCGTTTCGGGATACGTCCCCTCGTCGGGAAAGCCGAGTCTCAGGGCGAGGACCGGAGCTGTGAGGGCAAGGAGGATGGCGGTAACCCCGATGGCATAGGGCCATGCGTGCTTGGACACGTGTTCACCCCAACGGCGCCACCTCGTCCCGACCGCCGTGTCGTGTCGGCTTGATCGCCGTCCGACGCGCCTGTGGTCGAGCCGGTGGCCGGCGAGACCGAGGAACGCTGGCAGCAGTGTCAGCGAAGACAGGACCATCACTCCGACCACGACCGAGGTGGCCACCGCGGCAGCGGTCATGAACGGGAGACCCGCTATCGCTAATCCGAGAACGGAGATCATGACCGTGCCGCCGGCAAACACCACCGATTGGCCTGCTGTGGCGAGAGCTCGTCCCGCTGATTCGTTGACGCTGAGGCCCTCCGCAAGGTACTCGCGGTGGCGGGTGAGGATGAACAGGGCGTAGTCGATGCCGACGCCGAGACCGATCATCGCCGCCATCTGCGGCGCCCAGCTTGGGATGTCGATGACGTAGGTGATGAGCCCCATCGAGGTGACTCCGAGGGCGAGTCCGAAGAGGGCCATTCCGATGGGCAACCCCATCGCAATGATGGAACCGAACGCGACAAGGAGGATCACACCCGCGGCAACCAAGCCGAGCATCTCACCGACCCCGGTCGGGGCCTCTTCGAATGTGAAGAAGAGCTCGCCACCCATTTCGACTTGGAGCAGTGAAGCCTCACGTGCCTCTTCGCCGAATGCCTTCAGCGCTTCGAGATCGGCGGGGCCCGATTCCTCGATGACCGGGTACTGGACCCAGATGAGTGCTACGTCTCCTTCGGGAGACACGACTGGATCACTCGCACTGACGACGCCGGGGATGGCCGCCAGTCCGACACGGAGGTCGCTGAGCGCCGCCGACTCGCTTGCGGACTCGAAGGTTGCATCGATGTCGATCGGAGCCGCCACGACCTGGGCGGTCAAGCCTGCCGAGTCGGACTGGGCTGCAGCCAGCAAGTCGATGGCGTGCTGACTGTCGAGTCCAGGCACCTCCATCGAATCCTCAAGCTCCTTACCGACCGATGCTGTCGCCGCAATGACGACGAGAAAGACGGCAACCCATGCGCCGATGACGACCCATGGTCGTTGAGCGGCGAAACGGCCCATTCGATACAACTGTGTAGACATGAGTTCTCCCTTTGATGTCTGTTGGTTCGAAGCCATCGTGTCGGAATGAGCTCCTCGTGGCATCGGGCGATGGTCTCAATGTGTGTTGGCCCATCGGCCATCCCGAAACTGAACTTTCGGCTGATTCACGCGGAGGTGCCCTCCTGTATCGTGGACGCTCTATGAAGAACGCACTGCGATCGTTGTGGCGCGAACCACGAGCCCCGGACAACCCTGGCATCCTCTGGTGGGATCGCTGGCTTGTGGTCGCTGTAGTCATCACCGCGATCCTGGAGGGCCTGTTGCGCAGCGACGTAGTCCTGCCAGCACTGGCCATTGCGTTGGCTGCAGTCGTGTCGTTGACGTTGTTGTGGAGGCGAACGCACCCATTTGGCATGGTCGTGATCACGTTCAGTGCCGTGACCGTGATGAATGCCGTCGTCCTCGGGCGGGGGGACTACTCATTCGGCCTCTACACGATGGCGGTCATCCTGCTGATCCCGTATGCGCTGGTGCGATGGGGATCCGGGCGGGAGATCGTGGTGGGTCTCGGAATCATCGTCATTGCGTACGGCACAGGTATCGCTGCCGACTACACCACCTTTGGTGAGGCGATCGCCGCGTTCGTGTTCGCGATGAGTCCGGCACTGATCGGTGCGGTGGTGCGGTACCGCGAGTACGCCATGAGCCGCGACCGCGATCAGGCGGTCCTCCGCGAGCGGGAACAGATCGCACGAGAGCTCCACGACACGGTCGCCCACCACGTATCGGCCATTGCGATACGGGCCCAAGCAGGCCAAGTGCAGGCGGCTACAGATCCGGACGCACCGCTTGCAGCCCTCGGTGTGATCGAGGCGGAGGCGTCCAAGACGCTGACCGAGATGCGGGCAATGGTCGGCGCACTCCGACAGGGGGAAGAGCCCGAGTTGGTCCCGCGAGCCGGGGTTACCGACATCGAGCGGCTCGGCCACGACGTCGATGGACACCACGTGACGGTGGAGGTATCTGGCGATTTCGACGACGTTGCTCCTGCAGTCGATGCGGCCCTCTATCGGGTGGCGCAAGAGTCGATCACGAACGCGATCCGACACGCCCGAAACGCAACTGCCATTTCGGTGACGGTCACCGAAATGGGCGACACCGTTGAAGTATCCGTGCATGACGACGGGGAAACGACCCTCGCACAATCGAACCCGGAGCTCGGCTTCGGACTCCTCGGCATGGCGGAGCGGGCCAAGCTCCTCGGGGGCGAGTTCGCAGCAGCGCCCGATCGGGATGGTGGATGGACCGTGAAGGCCGGGTTTCCGAAGGACGGGGTGGGTCGGTGACTATCAGAGTGCTCGTCGCAGACGATCAGGAACTCGTTCGCACCGGGCTGGCGATGATTCTCGACGCCCAGACGCACATAGAGGTCGTTGGTCAGGCCGTCGACGGCCGCGAAGCGATCGACATGGCGCGAGAGCTCAAGCCCGACGTCTGTCTCTTCGACATCCGTATGCCTGAGATTGACGGTCTCGAGGCAACGAGGCGCCTCGCTGGACCCGATGTCGTCGATCCGATGGCGATCGTGATCATCACGACATTCGACCTTGACGAGTACGTACACGATGCGCTCAAGTCCGGTGCCCGCGGATTCCTCCTCAAAGACGCCGGACCCGAGCTCTTGGTGCAGGCGATCGACGCAGCAGCCAAGGGCGATGCGCTGATCGCTCCGAACGTCACGGCCCGGCTCCTCGAAACGTTCGCTCGTGTCCAGACGACACCGGTACAGCCGGCTTGGCCACTGACCGAGCGAGAAGAAGAGGTACTCGTGACGGTGGCTCAGGGCAAGACAAACGCCGAAATCGCCGAGGAGCTCCATATCGGCCTCGGCACGGTCAAGTCCCACCTATCCAGTCTCATGACGAAGCTTGAGGCTCGTAATCGGGTCGAGCTGGCCATCTGGGCGTACGAGACCGGTCGCGTCTGATACGCGGATTCACGAGACAGCTGCTCGCGCCACACTCCTTGTGATGCCGGAAGCCCGGGTCAGTTGCGATCCAAGTATGCCTGCACCGTGTCCACGGTGGCCTGGTACGCCATCAACGTGTGTTCCGGTCGGAAACCGATCGCGTCGTTGATGCCGAGCATCGGAGCATTCGAGAACGCGTTCTCGGTCTCGATGTGGGTCACATCCGGATATCGCTCAATGCCACGGAGAATCGCATCGGCCTTGATCCACTTGCCAATCGCATGGCCGCGGTGATCGCGATCGACGACCGTGAGTGACGTGTTGAGCGATGGACTGCCCTTCTGAACCATCACGACTTCGGAGAATCCGACGATGGCACCGGAATCAACGTGGCGTACCACGGATGTGACCCGCTCGACGAACCCTTCTGATCGTTCTAGACGCTCCTTGACGGTCTCTGCGGTCTCCGCTTGCGGCTCGAATGCTGCATCCTCGAACGGCGCGTCCTCGTCAGCCATCACGAACAGCCGTGCGAGCTGGCCATGATGCTCTTCGGGATAGGTGTCGGCCCACGCCAGGAGCTCGTACCCCGCTGCAGGGCCGGAACCCTCGGTCACCCACCGCTCCAACATCTCGGTGTCAAGGTCACCCACAGCCACCACGTTCATGTGTTCTTTGAGACCCAGATCGGCACCAACCGCAAGGGCAAAGGCCTCTCCGGCTGGGACGGTGTCGATGATGTCGGCGATGAGCATCGAGCGGCCACGTTCCAACGTGATCTCCAGGGCCCGGCGGAGCACCTGCCGACCAAGTCCCTGCTGTCGCATGTCTGGCCGAACGAGATTCTGGACGAAGAGGAGGTGTGTGTTCGTTCCATCCACCCACCACATCGCCAGACCAAGAGCGGCAAGTTCTCCAGCGTCGTCGATCACGCCGAAGAACTGTTGTTCCATCTGGGGCCGATCGAATCGGGCCCGGAACTCGTCCGTTGTCAGGAAGGGCCTTCTGGGGTGCATCTCTCGTAGTACCCGATTGTGGAAAGGGACCACGACGTCGGCGTCCGCATCAGACGTGAATGGATTGAGGTCGATTATGGAATGTGTCGGCACGCTGCCCGTCGCCCATGTCGCCGATTGCTATCTGGCCATGCTGTAGAACTCGTCATTGGGGCGCATTGAGAGGAAGTTCGCCATCCGGTTGCTCAGCCCGAACAGCGCCGTGATAGCGGCGATGTCCCATATGTCCTCATCGTCGAGGCCGTGCCCCCGCAGCGATTCGAAATCGGAATCGTTCACCGCGTACGATTCGTGAACCATCTTGACGGCGAAGTCGAGGATTGCCTTCTGGCGATCGTCGAGGTCAGCCTTGCGGTAGTTGGTCGCCACCTGGTCTGCGATCAACGGATTTCGGGCACGAATCCGCAGGACGGCACCGTGCGCGATCACGCAGTACTGACAGTTGTTCTCAGCGGAAGTCGCCACGACGATCATCTCGCGATCAGCCTTGGACAACCCGCCGTCCTTCTCCATCAACGCGTTGTGATACGCAAAGA
>Ga0255048_10000724_pt1 | contig 24410 bp, 21 predicted proteins | sample JV7_2_2_MG_FD_183619 | JGI IMG/M metagenome (GOLD analysis project Ga0255048, IMG submission 183619) | Seawater microbial communities from Jervis Inlet, British Columbia, Canada - JV7_2_2 | ecosystem: Environmental > Aquatic > Marine > Inlet | place: Canada: British Columbia | collected 2016-10-06
TGGCGGGGACGGCGAGGTGCACGATACGGCGTGGCACTATGCCCAGGGACTCGAAGGAGCGACTGCGAGTCTCGAATCCATCACCGATTGTGCCGAGTTGGACCCGCTTTGGGAGTCCTTCAGTGGGCTGATCGGTGTCGATCAGAATGACTCAGCAGCAGTCGAGTTGGCGTTGGCGCTGGACGAAGTCGCCTACGAGTTGAGGCAGAGACTCGGCTGCTGAGTACAAGCCGACGTCGGCTTCGTCGGAAACGTAGCCTTGCGGCGGCAACCAATGATGTGGATCGTGGTGCCGTCACCGGAATCCACTCTGGTTCCCGTGCGTTACTCCTCATGCACTTTCAAGAAGGTTGATATGACAGACCGTGGACGAGTACGAGTCGAGCAGAGCGCCAAACGGGTTCGGGTGATGTTGGGGGGCGAGATTGTCGCCGATACCACCAGCTCACTCCTGGTGTGGGAGAAGCCCTACTACCCGACGTATTACTTTCCTGCTTCGGACGTCAAAGCCGATTCGCTGGCCGATACCGGTGAGACGAAGCGAAGCCCGAGCCGGGGCAACGCCTCGTTGTATGCCGTAAAGGCCGGGGGCCGCGAGGGGTCTGCCTATACCCATCACGCCCCGGAGATCCCGGAGATCGCAGACCACTTCGCCTTTGTGTGGGAGACAATGGACCACTGGTTCGAGGAGAACGAAGAAGTGTTCGTTCACCCCCGTGATCCCTTTACTCGGATCGATGTTCTGCCCTCCAGCCGAAGGGTGAGAGTCGAGATAGACGGCGTGACTGTTGCCGATTCGACCAACGCATCCTTCCTTTTCGAGACCGGACTGCCGACCCGCTACTACTTCCCGAAGGTTGATGTTCGGATGGACCTGCTAAATCCGACGGAAACTGTGACACATTGCCCGTACAAGGGCACTGCTCGCTACTGGTCTGCTTCTGTAAACGGCGTTGCGCATAACGACATCGTGTGGGGCTACGACAGTCCGCTACCCGAGTCGCAGAAGATCATGGGATTGGTGAGCTTCTACAACGAGAAGACAGATGTCTACGTCGATGAGGTTCTCCAGGAGCGCCGGAAGACAAAGTTCTCCTAGGCGGCCTTCGGCTACGCGACCATCTCGAGCGCTCCGGCGACGACCGTGATAGTCACCGGGGTCTCGCCCAGCAATTCACCGTCGGCCTCGACGATGAGCGGGCGGGCAGCGTTGATCTCGAAGCGTGAACCGGTCAGCTGCAGGATTCGGTCGTCGGGTAGGTGCTTGCCGCGGTAGATCTTGGGAATGAGGCTGACGGCTTGGCGCTTGGGGCCAATATTCATCTGCGCATCGAACAGCCCGTCGGATGGATCGGAGTGCGGCGAGAAATTCATCCCTCCTCCCGCGTAGCGACCATTGGCCAGCAGCAGATTGTGAGCGTTCTCCGAGTGGCGGTTCCCATCCACCACGACGGTGATCTCGCACTTCGAGTACCTGGCTAGGGCCGGCCAAAGCGCAACGATGTAGCGGGTCTTGCCGAGCCGACGTGGAAGCCGTTCGGCTCGCTCGACGGTTGCAGCCGCCAGGCCGATATTGGCGAGATTGACGAAGTGGTGGCTGGCTCGGTCCTCGAACTCCATGTGGCCGACGTCGATTCGGCGTGTCTCACCTATCACCCCTCTCATGGCGGTGTTGGTGTGCTCCGGTAGATCGAACGACCGGGCGAAGTCGGCGCCAGAACCGGCAGCGACAACACCAAGTTTGGGTCGTTTCTCCGGATCTGCCTGCATGAGTCCGTTGACGACCTCGTTGACCGTCCCGTCACCACCGATTGCGACCACAGTGGATGCTCCCGCGGCGGCTGCGATCGCTGCCAGCTCGGTGGCGTGGCCCGGATGCTTGGTGGCGTGAACTTCGTAGTCCGAATTCGATGCATCCAATGCCGTCATCAGGGTTGGTAATTCCCGTCCGGCCCGGTTCATGCCGGCGCGGGGATTGACTATCAGGGCGATTTGGCCGGCCACGAGGCGCAGGCTACCGATCGGATGTCATCCCTTCAGGAGACAGGGTGACTGCCCGATGTTCTATGCGGGTGCTTCGCACCAATAATCGAGGAGTTGCAACGCATGCCGGAGACAGGCGTCTCGACCGATGTCCGCCTGAGGTACGTTGCCGTGGCCGTCGCGATGACTGCTGTGGCCGTACCTCTGCTGATCGCTGCTCCGGGACCAGACGTACCGGCATCGCCGATCGTGTTCCCGTGGTGGGCGCTTGCCGCCGCGTTCGTCCTCACCGAACTGTTCATCATCAACATCGATGTGCAACGTGATGCACACACCGTTTCTCTCGGCGAGATCCCTTTCATTCTGGGTTTGGCGATGGCCAGCCCGATGGCCCTCCTCGTCGGGAGGATCGTCGGCTCAACCTTGGTGCTGTTGGTACATCGCAGGCAGGCGGTTCACAAGATCATCTTCAATCTGGGGATCTTCTTCCTCGACACGGCGGTCGCGGTCACCGCCTACCGACTGTTGCTCTCCGGCCGGTCACAGGTGTCGGCAGCAGGTCTGGGTGCAGGGTTCGTCGCCTTGCTCGCTGCTCTCGCGGTTGGTGTTGCGGCGGTCGCCGGAGTAATCAGGCTGACACAGCCGAGAGCCGCGTTTCATTCGGCCGTCCGGTCGCTGCTGGCGGGGAGCGTCGTCGGAATCGTCTCGGCGGCTCTTGCCATCGGTGGTCTCTTCCTCGCTTGGCAGGACCCGCTCGCCCTCATTGGAGTCGCTATCGCCGGCGGTGGGTTGTACGCGATCTTCGAGGTCTATGGAACGATGCACAAGCGCTACGGGGACCTCGAGGCCATGTATTCGTTCGCTTTGGAGATCGACGGTGCGGTAGCCGCCGATGAGTTGGTCGAAGTCACCCTCACCCAAATGCGCGACCGCTTCGGCGTCGAGTTCGCTGAAGCTGTTTTGAGCCGAGGTGTCGGATCGACGGCGGTGACGCTGACCGGTCGAGGAGTTCAACGCCGGCCGGCCCCTCCGGCACTCGTGTCCGGTTTGTCCGGAGTGGTCCCCGAAGGCAAATCGGTTTCGGCGATGGCCATTGCCGACGCACCATCGGGAGTTGAGACCCATTACACCGGGCTGGGTATGGGGGAGGGGATGGCCGTCATCCTGGGTGGTGGCGCCGGAACATCGACGCTCCTCGTTGTAGGCCCTCGTACCGACGGGATCGCATTCGGACCCGACGATCTGAGGTTGCTCGATGGTTTGGGCCGCCACGCCGGTGTTTCGTTCGACCGCGGTCGACTCGTCGACAGGCTGCGAACCGAAGTGGGCCAGAAGGAGCATCAGGCGGTACACGATGCGCTGACCGGACTTCCCAATCGACTCCATTTCACGATCGTTGTCGAGGACGCGTTGCGCCGTGCTCGAGACGCCGAGCAAAGGGTGGCAGTGCTGCTCATTGATCTGGACCGCTTCAAGGAAGTCAATGACACTCTTGGACATCAGCGAGGAGATTCCCTTCTACAAGAGATGGCGCTGCGCCTGGTGGATACCGTCGGTGGCGAAGAGCACGTCGCCAGGCTTGGCGGTGACGAGTTCGGAGTCCTGCTGCGCGACTTGGACGGCATAAACGAAGTCGTCGAATGGGCTCGCAAGATCGGTCAGGTGATGCACCGCCCCTTTGTCAACGACGGCCTTCCCATTCAGGTCTCGGGGAGCATCGGGATCGCCCTCGCTCCAGATCACGGAACCGATGGGACGACCCTGCTACGCCGAGCGGACGTTGCGATGTACGACGCCAAGGAACGCGGCTCGTCATTTGAGGTGTACGACCAGCAAACGGACAAGTACTCGACTCGCCGGCTCGCCATGGCCGCAGAACTCCGGTCTGCCATAGAAACCGATGAGATCAGTCTCGCCTATCAGCCGAAAGCCGACGTCGCCTCAGGAAGGATCATCGGATTGGAGGCGTTGGCCAGATGGAGTCACCCCCGTCATGGCAACGTACCTCCGGACGAGTTCGTTGAACTTTCCGAACGCACTGGCCTGATTGCACCGCTTACCGAGCATGTTATGAGAACCGCGGTGCGAGACATTGCCCGTCTGCAAAATGGAGGTGCGGCGCTGAGCGTTGCGGTGAATGTCGCTGCATCGTCGCTCGCCGATGAGGATTTCCCGACCTCGGTGGCCCGGATTCTCGAGGAGTATGACGTGTCGCCGCAGTCGCTCATCCTCGAGGTGACCGAGACGACAATGATGACCGGTTCGGCTAGGGCCCGCCTTGTGCTGTCGGCGATCGCCGATCTTGGAGTCGGCCTGTCGATCGATGACTATGGGACTGGATACTCGTCGCTCACATACATTTCGAGCCTTCCGGTGCATGAGGTCAAGATCGACCGGTCGTTTGTCACCGACATGGCTGTCGATGAAAGGCTTGGCAAGATCGTCTCTTCGACCACGTCGCTCGTCCACAGCCTCGGAAAGCGGGTGGTGGCCGAGGGTGTTGAAAATGCGGCGGCCTGGGAGCTCCTGAAGGCGGCCGGGTGCGATGTTGCCCAGGGCTACTACATCGGTCGACCGATGCCGTTCTCGGACCTTAGGGAGTGGCTCGAAGCTGATTGGAACCACCAAGGCGAAGTCGAGACTCAAAGCGTGCCGGGCACGGGCACCGATTGAGCTACTTCAGGTTCGCAGCCTCTTTGACCGATAAGTAGATGCCTCAGGCGTACACGAACGAGCGGCGGGTTTCGGCCCGTCGTTCGTCGTTTCGGTTCCCAGACCGCCTCTTCCCCAGTGTTGAGTCGATCGTGGCGGTGATCCCGATTGCTGAAGGTCGGGGTTGCGACAGCCGATACAGCGAGATGCCTGACGAGAGCGCCTGGGCGCGTTGGGGACGATACGCCGCAGCCGGCACCCTTGGCGGGGTTGTCGCGTGGTTTGCGTTCATCGGCCACGGAGCGGTCCCAATCCTCGACCTGTTCGACCTCGGGATCCATGAGGTCGGCCACATGGTCATGCTATTTGCACCCCGCATGGTCATGTTTCTCGCCGGATCGGTAGCCCAGGTGGCGGTCCCGCTGGCACTGGCGTGGTACTTCGGAATCGTTCGCCGCGATGCTGCCGGCGGTGGCTTCTGCTTGGCATGGGCGGGCACATCGGCCTGGGATGTCAGTGTCTATATCGCTGATGCGCCGATCCAGGCTCTTCCGCTGATCGGAGGCGGCGAGCACGACTGGGCGTATCTGCTCGGGCCACAGGGGTTCGGTTCCATGCATCTCGCCGATGAGATAGCCCGTTTTGTCGAATTCTCAGGTGGTGTGCTTGCTATTGCTGGGATTGGCATCACGCTGTGGGCGATGGTCGCCGGATTGACAACGAAACCGATGCCGGTGGTTGAGGCTCTACCTGAGATCCGTCCGGCGACTACCGGGCCGGGCAATGACCCCTGGCTCGAAGCGGCCAACCTCCCCTTCAAGCACAAAGCGGCTGGGTAGAAGTCTCCAGTCCCCAGTCGACTCGTTCCGCTCGCTAGTCGGCGAGTCGCTCCCACTCTCTGATCGCAAAACGATCGGTCATCCCGGAGACGTAATCGATCGCTTGGGTGACCGGATCGGCGTCCTCGTGTTGATAGGTGTCCGGGATTCTGGCGGGATGTGCGATGTAGTGGTCGACGAGATCACGGATAATCGTGATGGCTCTGATCCGTTGATCCTCGACTTCCGATCTCAAGTAGACACGTTCGAACATGAAGTCACGCAGCACGTTCATCGCCTCCAGCGACTCCGGGTCCATTTCGATGGAGCCCAGCTGCTCTGACTCGGTTACGACCGCCTCGATCATTGATTCGATCCAACGCGGTCCCGGCGGCCCAAACGTCGATGTGGCCGAAGCGGGAAGGTCGTCGACTGTGATAACGCCGGCGCGAATGGCGTCATCGACATCGTGGGTCAGGTAGGCGATACGGTCGGCGAACCGACAGCAATACCCCTCGACCGTGGCCGGTGGCGGATCGACCTTCCACGAATGGGCCCTGATCCCGTCGCGGACTTCCCACGTCAGGTTGGCCGGTTCGAGGACCTCGTAGATCCGAACGCTCTGGGCAGCGTGATGCCATTCGTCATCCACGTATGGGGTCAGTGCTTCCTCACCGGTGTGTCCGAATGGGCTGTGGCCGACATCGTGGCCGAGGCAGATGGCCTCGGTGAGAGGCTCATTCAGGCCGAGGTATCGCGCCAGGGAACGGCCGATCTGTGTGACCTGGAGAGTGTGGGTCAAGCGGGTGACGAAATGATCCCCATCCGGGTTCATAAACACCTGCGTCTTGTGCTTCAGACGGCGGAATGCCTTCGAATGCAGGATGCGGTCGCGATCCCGCTCGAAGGGGGTGCGCCACGCATCGAGTTCTTCCGGGACTTCACGACCGCGGGTGTCCGCGGATCGCGTCGCTAGGGGGGAGAGTTGCTCTGCTTCCCGGGCTTCGGTGTAAGTGCGGTCGCGGCGGCTCAGACCGCTCACACGATCTGCGATCTGATCCGGGCCGAGACGAAGTCGAGGGTTGCGACCACCACTGCAATGGCGAGCATCTGAACCGACGCAGCCCTGTACTGCAGCAGGTTGATGTTCTGCTGGAGGAGGAACCCGACACCACCACCACCGGCGAACCCGATGATCGTCGACATGCGGACGTTGATGTCCCAGCGGTAGAGAGTGAAGGCGATGTACGGCGGAACGATCTGTGGCACCACCGCATAGACGATGTTCTGCAGTTTTGTAGCTCCGGTCGCCGCGACCGCTTCGATCGGGCCCTCCATGATCGATTCCACCTGCTCGGAGTAAAGCTTGGCCAGGCCGGCAATTGTGTGCAGCCCCAGTGCAAGCGCTCCGGCGAAGGGGCCGATGCCGACCCACACCACGAAGACGATCGCCATGACCAGCGGCTCGATGGAGCGAATCCCGTTGAACAGGGTCCGGGCGACGTAGTAGGTGGCCATCCCGGAAGGCAACTGGTCGTGGCCGCTCGCCGCGATCACGCCGGCGAGACCCAACACCGCACCCAGGGCGATCGGAGCCCACAGCGTGCCCTCCACTCCAAATGCACCCATCGCTGCGTCTGCGAAGACACCGAGCAGAATTCCCGCTGTCAATCCGACAGCAATCCCAGCGATGCCGATTAGGAACCGAGCAGCCGTGGCGAATCCGCCCAACGCATCACTCACCCAGACTCGGCCCAACCGACCGGCGATAAGGCCTCCGGTGAGTGCAAGGAGTATTCCACCGGCGGTTGTGGCTCTGGCGTTAGAGGTGAGCTGGAGTTCGTACATCCATTGCACCATCCCGCCGATGCCCCCGGTGACCAGAGCAACCGCGACCGCGCCGGCGATCATGCGTATGACCGACGCTGTTGTCTTGCCCAGCTTGTCGTTTACGAAGTGGCCCAACTTGGTGCCCAGAACCGCCGCCGCCACTCCCGTCGTCAAGGCTGCGACGAAGGTGAGGAAGGTAGTAAGCAGGTCACCAAGCGTTTGGATAAACCCGCCGAGGAACCCGAACGCACCGAGAGGCTCCCTGATGTCACTTCCCACTTCGAAGAGGAATCGGCCGAAGAAGCCAATGCTGAACAAGCTACCGACCACGACGGCTGCCACCACCAACCATCGCAAGGCTCGTTCCGTGGTGGTCGGGTCTTCGTCGTCTTCGGTCAGTGTGAAGCGCAGCGTCAGCCACCCGGCGAGTCCTATTGCTACTGACAGCCCCAACTGGGCGAGTGCATTCGACCCAACGCTCGCACCGACGTCTGTCACCCACCTTCCGAGTTGTCTCCCGGCGAGGATCCCGACCGGGAGCCCAATAAAGAACAGGGCGACGCTGACGAGCGGCGTTCGCACCGAGCGCATCAGATTGCGGGCCGACATGAACGAGAGTGGGATGCCGACCACGGTGCCGAGCGTGGTGGCGATAAAGGCCAACATCACTGTCTCGACCATCTTCTCCCAGGTATTGCGAGCAGTGTCGCTCAGAGCCCACTGCCCGGTGCGTTCCTTGGTGGTGAATCGGAGATGCTGGACGACCTCGTCGGGTCGATCGGGGAGTTCGACGGTGACCTCCCATTCTCCGTCTTCGTCGGCCCGGACGTCAGCGAGTTTCAGGGTTACGTCAGATGGGGGTATGAAGGACAGCGGCCCGGCCTGGTTGGGAGCGAAGTTGTGTCCTCGGACCGTCACATCGGATCCGGGCAGTGCGCAGGTCGGGAACATCTCGATGTAGGGACCGGTGGGGTCGACCCCCGCGGGTTCAAAACCTCCGAGCTGACAAGGGGTGAGAACCTCGACTATGTGGAAGGTCTCGATTGCCTCGAAATCGAGGATGTCGGGTCGGGACAGCCCGCGAATGATTCTGATCAGTTGGGTTCGGCGCTGTTCATCCTTGATCGGTTCGAGGTCGACGTCGGTGCGGTCGAAGGCAAAGGCGTAGGCGACGACGATGATCGAGACCGAGAGAGCAATGGCGAGGAACCTGACGAACGGGTTTCGGGCTTCTTGCTTGGAGGCCATCAGCGCAGCACCTAACCCACCCGCTCGGCTTCCTGGCCGTATATCTCTTTGAACATCGCATCATCGATTTCTTGCGGCGTCCCCTCGAACATCAGCTTGCCGTCGTTGAGGGCGATCACTTGATCGGCGTATCTGTGGACCAGATCGAGGAAGTGAAGGCTGCAGAGAACCGAGACCCCGTCCTGCTTGTTGATGTCCTCGAGATATTGCATGATGCCGTGGGCCAGAACCGGATCGAGGCTGGCTACGGGTTCGTCGGCGAGGATCATCTGGGGATCCTGCATCATCGCCCTGGCGATACCGACCCGCTGTTGCTGTCCGCCACTCAACTCATCGGCCCGCGATTGGGCCTTTTCTTCGAGTCCGACTCGCTCCAGTTGGGCGATGGCCTTGGCCATGTCTTTGGCCGGGAACCGATTGATGAGGCTCAATGCCGGATTGACATAGCCGAGGCGACCGGCAAGGACATTGGTAATTACCTTGGACCTGTGCACCAGGTTGAAGTGCTGAAAGACCATCCCGATCCGACGGCGGATCTTGCGAAGCTCCTCCTGCGGAGCCTTGGTGACATCCACCCCGTCCCAGATGATGGTGCCTTCAGTCGGTTCGATAAGGCGGTTTATGCACCGCAGCAAGGTGGACTTCCCGGAGCCGCTGAGTCCGATCACGGCCAGGAATTGTCCATCCGGTATCTCGAAGGAGACATCATCGAGGGCCAGAACGCCCCCGTCGTAGATCTTTGTCAGGTGCTCTACCTTGAGCACTACGCACGCTCCCGTTCAGCGTCGGGGGACGAAGGTTCTCCTCAACCCCCTTTCTAGCGCATCGGAGAAGGGCCTGGGCCGGTGCCTTGGGAGATTCAACCCGGATTTGGCTCCATCGTTCGAGTCCTGTTCGGCCTCGAACGTTTCCGCACGGCTGTGCCGCCCTGGGGGCGGCGCTCTCTTCTACGCGATAGAGGGCGGGACTGGTGTCCCGCCCTCTATCAGTTGTGTTCGGTTCGGAGACCTAGAGGTCTTCGAGGTCGAAGCCGATTGCTGTGAGCAGCGCACGGATCGAGTCGAACTCAGCGTCGTTGGTGTCGGCGACACCGCTCCACGAGTAGGCATCGAACGCCGTCGAGAACCCGTCGGGGTCATCGGCTGCAAATGCCTTGATGGCGTCGACGATCGCGGTCGCGACGTCCTCTGGGAAATCCGGGCTGAACGACATGGTGTCGTTCGGAATCGGATCCGACATCGCAATGATCTTGACCGTCTGAATCACGTCCGGTGCTTCCTCACGAATGTTGCGGCGGGCGTCGCGGGGGAAGAGCCCTGAGCACTCGACCTGACCGTCGGCGTCCAGACCACACGTGTCCACGAGATCAGCCGGGACATCGGCGTCCGCGAGGGTGCCGTCCCACAGCGGATTGCGGTCGGCATCGATGAGTGGACTGAAGAACGTCGTTCCAAAATCCGCCTCGCCGTTGTAGATCGCCCGGGCGGTGGCACTGTGACCACCGGCCTCGAAGCTCTCGCCCGGCTCAATGCCAGTCGCAGTGAACATGCCGGTCGGGACCAGGAACCCGGAGGTGGAACCACCATCGGGGTAGGCCCAGGTCGCACCAGCAAGGTCCTCGAACGAATCGATCTCGCTGTCGCGCTGAACGATGAACTGGGTCCAGTACTCGGTGTAACCGAACCGCAGCGACTTGAGCGACACCTCGACATCACACAAGTTGCTCGCCAGCACATACGCCTGTGCCGGGATAAACCCGATGACGTTCTCAGGTGAAGCACACATCGCTTCGACCGTCGCCGCATACGACGTCGGCACTGCCACTTCGAAGTTCAGACCAGTTGTCGTCGCCAGCGCCTCCGCCAGCAGTTCGCCACCAGCCACGATCTCCTCAGCGCTCACCGAAGGCACATACAGCACCTGAATCGGGAACTCAGCCGAACCAACCGCAGCGGCCGGTGGGGCTGTGAAGGTGACGCTGCCCGCAGGTGCGTCGAACCACGTGTCGTAGATCGTCTGATAGGTGCCGTCATCGATCATCGCCGCCAGTGCGGCGTCCATCTGGCTGAGCAATTCTGGGCGTGCCGGGTCAACGGCGAAGCCGAACAGCTCGTTGGTGGGAATGACCTCGACCACTTCCAGTCCGGCGCGGTTCGCCGATTCTTCGACTGCCGAAGGCTCATCGAAGATCACACCTTCAACCTGGCCCGCTTCGAGAGCGTTGTAGGTATCGGGTGCCTCGGGGAACTCGCGTACGTCGACGCCCTGGGGACCCAGGTTCTCAGCGGCCCAGTCGGCACCGGTGGTACCTGTCTGGACGGCAACCGAGTGACCCTGCCCAAGGGAGGCGGTACTGCGCAGACCAGGGGTGAGGTCGGTATTGACCGTCAGTGCCTGCTGCGCCAGGTAGTACGGCATGGTGAAGTTCACCTGCTGCGAGCGCTCCGCTGTGATCGTGGTACCTGATGCAACAACATCGAATACCCCGGTAGCCGCTTGGGTGAATATCGTGTCGAAGTCGGTGTCCACCCATTCAACCGTCAGACCGATGCGGCTTGCGATCTCTTCGATCAGCGAGGGGTCGAACCCGATCACGTTGCCGGCGTCGTCGAAATCCTCGAATGGTGGCCATGGAATGTCTGAGCCAACCGTCAGCACGCCTTCAGTCTTTGTAAGACTTTGGGCGGCAGTGGTGGCGGTGGTCGCGGCCGTCGTTCCTTCGGTGGTGTCTGCATCGTCGTCTCCGCATGCAGCTACCACGAGGGTAAAGACGAGAACGAGCCACAGCAGCCTGCGTGCGCGCATATCCCTTACTCCTATGTTGGCTATTGAGCGCGGTTGTCCGCGCCAACAGAAGAGTACCGGATCGGAATGACCTCATTTCTGGACGCGAATTGTTTTCGCGAGTTGATGGCGGTGGACCGACGACCGAGGACTGATGACCGAGGACTTCTCTACTATCGGCTTTGTGACCGAGTACCGCGCCCTCTATCGCAAATACCGTCCTCAGCGGTTTACCGATCTCATCGGGCAGGGGCACGTCACCGAGACCTTGATGTCGGAGGTCGAGTCGGGCCGCGTCGCCCACGCTTATCTCTTTGCCGGACCGCGCGGGACCGGAAAGACGTCGACCGCCAGAATCCTCGCCAAGACGCTGAACTGCACCGACCCGGCTGCAGATGGCGAGCCGTGCAGCGAGTGTCTGTCGTGTCTGGGGATCATGGAGGGGTCCTCCATGGATGTGATCGAGTTGGATGCTGCTTCACACAACAAGGTCGACGATGTGCGCGAGATCAGAGCCAGCGTGGGGACGGTTGCATCGGTCGGAGGCGCCAAACGGGTCTACATCCTGGACGAGGCTCACATGCTTTCTCGTGCAGCGTCGAATGCGCTGCTCAAAACGCTCGAGGAACCTCCCGAACACGCCCACTTCGTATTGGCCACAACCGAGCCGTACAAGCTCCCCGACACGATTAGAAGTCGGACTCAGCGGTTCGACTTCCATCCGATCGGCTCAGAGGCGCTGACCGATCACCTCGCGTTGGTTGCTCAGGCCGAAGGGTTCGAGGCCGGCCACGACAGCCTCGCACTCATCGCCCGACACGCGGCCGGTAGCGCTCGTGATGCTCTTGGCCTGCTCGAGCAAGTAGCCGCACTCGGTAGCGGCAAGGTCGAGCCCCGAGGCGTCACCCGGGCTTTGGGCCTGGCGGATGCCGATGCCTTTGATCAGCTGATCAAGGCGATCGCCGATCAATCCGCTGCAGCAGGTCTGTCTCTTATTGCCTCCCTGGCATCGGAAGGCACCGACCTGCGCCGGTTTGTGTCCGATTCAATCGAGTTCCTTAGAGGTGTCTTCCTGGCCCAGTACGCACCCAATATTGAGGAGATAGTCGACGAGACCGCTGAGATGTTGGAGGAGTGGCGAGGTCACGGACGGACGCTCAGCCCTGCAGATGTGTTGCGTTGCATCGATCGGCTGGGTGAGGCGCTTGTCGAACTGCGCGAGGGGCGTGAAGAGCGCTTAGTAGTCGAGTTAGCCATCTTGCAGATGACTCGCCCCGAAACGGCCGCGGATCCCGCTTCGATTGCCGCCCGCATCGACCGCCTTGAGGATCGGGTTCGCATTCTCAATGAACGAGGACCCGAACCACCATCGATCCCCGAGCGGCCGGCCCCGATCGCATCTGCGCAGGATGAGCCCGATGCGGAGGTGCCCGTTGCGGAGGCGCAGGCGCCAGAGCCCGCTGAAATCGAGGAGCCTCCGGTGCTGGTGGCGGTTCCGGATGACGAACCGGCGAGTGACTCGGCGGAGTCACCTCAGACAGCAGAACCGACTGCGGAGCGGCCCGCCGCCACCCTGACCTTGGATGTAGTGGACGCGGCATGGCCGGCGATCATGGCCAGAGTCCGCGATGAAGCAGGGATGCGCCGACATGCGCTTTTCAGGGAGGCCCGTCCGACCGAGGTCGACGGCGATCTGCTGGTGCTTGAGGTGCCTGCGCACCTGCCTTTTCACCTGGCCCAACTGGGTGAGGATGATCGGCTAAACGCCATCATTGTTGCCGCGGCTTCCGACGCCCTGGATGGCGAGGTACGACTCCAGTACCGCGCCGGAACGGCCGAAGCCACCACGGCCGCTCCTCCGCCTGTCGAACCCGAACAAGTCCCCGACAAGAACCAGATGGTCGGCGAGGGTGAGGCCGAGATCGACCCCACCGGGCTTGTAATCGACCTGCTCGGTGGCGAAGTAGTACTCGACGACTAGGAGTACTCAGTCGTCAGTACTCAGTAGTCAGTCACAGGGACCAGTGACCCGGGAGCGGTACGCTGGTTGGTGATGTCCCGAAACCGTCGTTCACCGCGGCCGGGCAAGATGCCCGGCAACATGAATCAGCTGATGCAGCACGCCAAGCAGATGCAAGCCGAGATGGAAGAACAGCGCGCTGAGCTCTTTACCAAGACCTTTGTGGGGACCTCGGGTGGTGGAGTGGTGAGTGCGGTAGTGCGTGGCGATGGCTCGCTCGAACGGGTCACGATCGATCCCGAGGTACTTGATGACGTAGAGATGGTCGGGGACCTGGTGGTGGCTGCGGTAAACCAAGCGCTCGAAGCGCTCCACAGCGAGGCCGGCGGCGGCCTCGAGTCGCTCGAGGGGTTGGATCTTGGAGGGCTGCTCGGCTGATGTTCGAGACCCCGGTACAGAAGCTCATCGATGAGTTGGCCCGCTTGCCTGGTGTTGGTCGCAAGTCGGCCCAGCGTCTCGCCTTTCACATTCTCCACATAGAGGAGACAGACGCGAGACGCCTGGCTGATGCCATCGTCGACATGAGGACAACGGTTCAACTCTGTTCGAGGTGCTTCAACATCACCGACGCCGCCGAGTGCTCGATCTGTCGGGATTTGCGACGTGATCCGAGTTCGATATGTGTGGTGGAGCGCGCTCAGGACATCGTGGTTGTCGAAAAGACCCAAGAATTCAGGGGCCGGTACCACGTCCTTGGAGGAGCGATCTCCCCGATCGAGGGGATTGGTCCCGATCAACTGCGTATGCGCGAGTTGGTCGCTCGGATCGAACCCGAGGCGGTCACTGAGGTGATCGCCGCCACCAACCCGACCGTTGAGGGCGACACCACGGCGCTGTACATCGCGCGCATCCTCAAGCCGCTCGGCGTAAGGGTCACCCGACTCGCTAGCGGTCTCCCGGTTGGCGGTGACCTGGACTACGCAGATGAACTCACCCTCGGCCGAGCCCTGGCCGGCCGCCAGGAGTTGTAGAAGAAGCAGTTGGCCAATAGCGAAGAGCGATTGGTCGGGATCGGAGTACTGACTACTGGCTACTCAGTACTGGCAGACTCCTCCTGTGCGTATCTTCCTCGCCTCCAGCTATCACAGCGGGTCTCACCGAGCCTGGGCTGAGGGGTATGCGGGTAGTAGCCGGCACGAATTGCACCTCGCCACGATGCCGGGCGCCTTCTGGCAGTGGCGACTAACCGGGAGCTTTGTCTCTCTCGCTGCGGCGATCGAAGAACTGGCAGATCGGCATGGAGGACCCGATGCCATCCTCGCAACCTCTCTCGTCGATGTTGCCGGTCTACGCGGCATGGTCTCGCGCCGTCTCGGCCGGGTCCCGACCGCGCTGTACATGCACGAGAACCAGATCACCTATCCGGCGATCAGCAGGAGTAGGACCGAGCGCAACTACGGATTGATCAATTGGACGTCTCTGCTTGCGGCCGACGCAGTTGCCTTCAATTCCGAGTTCCACCGCGACGCCCTGATGACTGCGCTCCCGCCCTTCCTGAACGAGTTTCCGGATGAACGCCAACACGGTCATCTGGAGGCCGTGGAGGAAAAGTCGGTCGTGCTCCCGGTGGGGTGCAGCATCGACGAGATCCGGCTCGGGCCCAAGGATGAACCCCCACTCGTGTTGTGGAATCACCGGTGGGATCCAGATAAGGACCCCGCATCCTTTATCCAGTTGATGGCCCGGCTCGCTGAAACGGGGATCGACTTCAGAGTTGCACTTGCCGGTGAGCGGTTTGTAAAGCAGCGCCGCGCGTACGACGAGTCGATTGCAGCTTTGGGGCACCTGGTGGTTGTGGATGACCATCTGGAGCGGACCGCATATCTCGACGTCTTGCGACGCTCGACAGTTGTGGTGAGCACCGCGCTGCAAGAGTTCTTCGGCGTGTCGATTGTTGAGGCGATGGCCGCGGGCGCCCTGCCGATTCTTCCCCGACGGCTCGTCTATCCCGAGCGGATCCCTCCCGAACTGGCAGATCACACGTTGTACGGGTCACAGGACGAGGCTGTTGAGTTGTTGGCGGCGGCGCTGGGATCGGCGGCAGAGACCCAAGCATTCGCATCCGCGTTGACGGCAGAAGTCGGTCGGTACGACTGGTCGGTGGTGGCGGCTGGGTACGACGAATGGCTGGAATCAGTCGTCGCGTCATAGTTATAGGTCTGAGTCGACAGGGCGCGAATTGACCGAAACCAAGCCGATCTCGCCTTGCGTCAGGGACCGGCTATCCGGCTACCTCGAGGATGATGGCGTCTCCTTGCCCGCCGCCTCCGCAAAGAGAGGCTGCGCCGACGCCGCCACCGCGGCTGCGGAGGGCGTTGATGAGGCTGACCGTGATTCGGGCTCCGGTCGCACCGAGCGGGTGACCGAGCGCGACCGCTCCACCGTTTACGTTGACCTTGTCGTGGTCCAGGTCGAGCATGCGGGCCGACCAGAGAGCCACGGCGGCGAAGGCCTCGTTGATCTCGACAACGTCGAGGTCGGTCGTCGACATCGAGGCCCGCTTCAGAGCAACCTTCAATGCTTCGGCGGGACGCTCGTGGAGAGTTGCGTCGGGACCCCCGATCTGGCCGTACGCAAGGATCTTGGCGAGAACCGGGAGTCCTGCGGCGTCGGCGGCGACCTCGTCGGCGACGATGACCGCGGCGGCTCCGTCGGAGATCTGCGAGGCGTTTCCGGCCGTGATGGTCCCATCGGCGCGAAACGCCGGACGCAATTTCCCAAGTGATTCCATGGTCGTCTCGCGGCGTATGCCCTCGTCCACACTCACTTGAATCGGGTTGCCCCTCCGCTGCGGTACCGCCACGGGAGTGATCTCGCCATCGAATACTCCGCCATCGGTCGCCGCGGCGGCGCGTCGGTGGCTCTCGACCGACCACTCGTCTTGCTCGTCGCGTCCGATCCCCAGTTGGTCGTTCTTGGCGTCGGAGGACTCGCCCATCGTGCAGCGATCGAATGAGCACCACAACCCGTCATGGGTCATCGAATCGATGATGGTGGCGTCGCCCATACCCGATCCATACCGCCCACTGGGGAGGAGATATGGGGCGTTTGTCATTGACTCCATCCCACCTGCGACGACGAAGGTCGCCTCGGCGAGGCGGATGTCCTTGTCTGCGAGAGCGATTGCCGTCATCCCGGATAGGCACACCTTGTTGATCGTTGTGGCCGGCACGCTCATCGGTACCCCTGCTCGGGTGGCGGCCTGGCGTGCGGTGATTTGTCCGGTCCCAGCCTGAAGGACGTGTCCGAACACCGTCTCGTTCACCTTGGCCGGTTCCAGTCCGGAACGACCGAGTGCAGCCGCTATCGCCTGCGCACCGAGTTCTACCGCGCCGAGCGGTTTGTACGCGCCTCCGAATCGGCCGATCGGGGTTCTGGCGATTCCGACGATGACTGCGGGCATCTCACTCCTTTGTCAAGTCGATGGTATTGGAACCTTGGAAGGTGCCAGCCTCTTCCAGGGAGTGATCAGCAATAGGCGAGAAGCGATTGACCCGACTCCTGAGATACTCTTCGGCTCGTGCTGCTGCTCAATATTCATCACACTGCGATCGCTGTGGCTGACCTCGACGCGGCCGTGGAGAGCTTCAAGGAGCAATATGGCGTTGAGCCGCTGTACCGCGAAATCGTGGAGTCGCAGGGGGTGGCCGAGGCAATGATTGCTGTCGGGGGTTCGCACGTGCAGTTGCTGCAGCCGTTGGGGCCGGACACGCCGGTAGGCCGCTTTCTGGAGCGCAACGGCGAGGGAATCCACCATCTCGCCTTCCAGGTTGCCGATATCGAGGCCGCTCTTGCCCACCTCAAGGCGCAGGGCGCCACTCTGGTCGATGTGGAACCCCGCATCGGTGGAGGCGGTCAAAGGATTGCGTTCGTCCATCCGAAGGCGTTCGCCGGGTCACTCATCGAGTTGGTTGAGGTCGAATGAGCAGCGAAATAGACGTCGCGGGAGGTGCCGATCCGCTGGTGACGGCGGCAATCCTCGCTGCGGTAGCCCGTCTGGAAGAGGAAAGAGCTGCCCTTGCATCGATCCCACCGCGACGTCCGTCGAAAGGTCGCTGGGTTCTCAGCGGTCGACCCCGAGAGGCGGCACCGCCGAAGGTGCGCCCCACCCCGATGTCCGATGGATGGAGTGTCGGTTCCGAAGAGGCGGACGCCGACGAGTCCTAAGCGACTGCGGTCACAGACCCTTCCTGCTGTATGCCTATTGGCAACGTGAAGCAGAATCGCGCTCCGACCGGGAATCCCGGTTCGTACCAAATGCGACCTCCCATCGCATCCACCAAATGCGCAGCGACCGCCAGACCGAGACCGAATCCGGATTCGGTGCGGGTGTCTCCCGAGGTGACCTGTTCGAAAGCCTTGAAGACCCTCTCCCTGTCCTCGGGAGAAAGACCGGTGCCGGTATCGGCTACGACGATCTGCCAGTCGTTTCCGAATGGGACGGCCTCCACAGAGATCGACTGTCCTCCGTACTTTCGAGCGTTGTCGATCAAGTTGCGGAGAACTTGTTCGACTCGATTCGGATCGGCATGAACGACAACGTTGCTCCCGATCGATACCGATGCCGATCTTTCACCACCATCGGGGATAAGTAGACCGACGATCTTGAAGGCGGCCGGTCGGAGAGGGAAATCAGTCGGATCGAGCAGCATCCTCCCTGCCTCGAGGCGAGGAATGGCGAGGACGTCTTCCACCAGATCCTTGAGGTGCTCTGATTCGGAGACAATGATCGCCAAGAACTCCTCGACGTCGACCCCGGGAAGCTCTTGCCATGTGTCGTGGAGTGTTTCGGCAAACCCCGAGATGGTGGTCAGCGGCGTCCGGAGTTCGTGGCTGACCATCGAGACGAACTGGTTCTTCATTTCCGAAGCGCCTCGCTCGGCGGCGAGCGCAGCTGTCTGGGCCTTCCTCGCGTTGTACATCTCTGATGCGGCCACCATCAGCGAGAGAGCCACTGCCGAAAGGAAGACGACCACCGCTACCCAGAGGGCAGCCTTACTGGCACCGCTGAGCGTGCCGATGTCGGGAATCGGAAGGTGGGGCCGGATCACCAGCGCCACGGCGAAAGATGAAAGGGCCCAAAGGAGCGAGGAGAGGCCACCGAAGGTGATTGCGGCTGCGATGAGATATGCGGCGGCTGCGATTAGAGGGGCATGGGTCTGGGTCGTCACCCCAAGCCCTATGGCGATCGCGATGGCATCTACCACGAGCACTTCGGTCGGCGAGTGGGGTTTTGTGATGCGAACACCGGCGTGTATTGCCACGATGGCGGCCAGGGCCATCGGAAATGCAGCGCCGGGCACGCGCATGTATCCGACTACCGTCGCCGCCGCCAGGATGGTCAGAGCAGCTCCCACCCGCACGCGCTGCAACCACGGGAAGATCTCCCCGTAGTCGACGGGGGCTTCGAAACGTCCGAATCGGACGCGGAGCTTGGTCATGGGGCAGCTATCGGCGCCCGGTGACTAGCCCCTAAGCAATAAGCATTTCAGGCTGTCGGTCGTCGTTCCTTGAGTCGATCGAGGCAAGAATCCGGGACCGAAAGGTCGCCATTGCCCGATCCCAGCGCGACACCCGGTTTATAGGTGCCGTGATAGTCGGAACCACCGGTGGGGACGAGTCCGAGGTCCTCGACCGCAGCGGCAATCCTCAGTCTCAATTCCTGGGGGTACTCGACGTAATAGCACTCGACCCCGACGGCGCCGAGTTCGGCGAATCCGGAGAAGAGATGTGTGAACTCCTCAGCATCGTCGGCCAGGGTGTGGGGGTGAGCGATCACGGGTACCGCGCCGGATTCTCGGGCGAGCTCCATGGCGGCGGACGCTTCCACCCGTGCCCTTGGCCGGTAAGCGGGCCTGCCTGCTGCAAGGTAGATGTCGAACGCGTCCTTGATCGTGGCTGCAGCACCCTTGCGGACCAGGATTGCCGCAAAATGAGGGCGTCCGATTACACCCATCTCCGCCTCTGCCTCTAGTTCCGCCATTGTGATGTCGACCCCGAGGTCTTGCAGGGCGTCGACCATCTCGTGGTTTCGGGCGACCCGGCCGAGTTGGATCTCGGCGAGCCGATCGGCGAGCGGCGAACCGTGGTCGACCCAGTAGACGAGGAGGTGCATCCCCTTGCCCTCCCATTGGACCGAAAGCTCGGCTCCCGGCACCAACTCGATGTCGTCCCCTGCGGCCTCTACTGCCTCGTCCACACCGTCAAGCACATCATGATCGGTGAGGGCGACCGCGCTGAGCCCGATCGACTTCGCCTTAGCGACGATTTCGGATGGTGAATCGCTCCCGTCGGAGTAGCGCGAGTGAGTATGGAGGTCGACCGCCATCAGCGCTGAATACTCACGCTGTCTAAGTAGATCGTCTCCGTTGGGCTGCTTGGTTCGGCGCCGGCCGCTCGCGCGACGGTCGGGACCGCTGCTATCCGATCCAACACATCGAGGCCGGAGATCACCGTCCCAAAGACGCTGTAGGCCGGTGGAAGCCCGACGTCGGCCAGCATCAGGAAGAACTGCGAGCCGCCGGTATTGGGTCCCGCATTGGCCATCGCAACGGTGCCCCTGGTGTAGACGAATCCGTCCTCGGGCAGCTCGTCCGGAAGCAGATACCCGGGTCCGCTGCGCCCGGTCGCGGTCGGGTCCCCGGCCTGGATCATGAAGCCTGGAACTACCCGGTGCGATACCGATCCATCGAAGTAACCCTGTTCGGCGAGAAAGACGAAGGAGTTGACGGCGGCTGGGGCAACATCGGCGTCCAACTCGATGGTGACTTCCCCGCACGACGTTGCCAGCACTGCCGTGACGGTCCCACTGAGTGCCAGATCCTCGGGTTTCGCAAACGTCATCTCGACGGCGGCTGCAGGTGCGGGCGCCTCACAGGCGACCGGTTGTGCCCTAAAGCCCGCGTACTCGGCGGAAGAGATTCCACCTACAGCGATTGTGGTTTCTGAAACCGTCGTGGCCGGGGTTTTCGCAGCGGCGCCGGAATCGTCGTCACCGCATGCGGTGAGCGCGACGACGAAAGCAATAAGGATGAAGGCGGGTCGTCGAATCATGAGATGAGAGAGTAGGGGAGAGGAGTTGTCAGTCCTCAGTCGTCAGTAGGAGGTAGGCGGCGGTTGCTTTCTTTGTTTCTTCTCCGTTCTCGCCGTTGAAGGTAGGAGTGGTCCTACTCAGTACTCAGTTCTGAGTACCTACTTCTGAGTACTCCGGGCCATCGATACACTCCGCACCATGTCTCTCGTCGTGCAGAAGTACGGCGGTACCTCGGTCGGCGATGCCTCCCGGATCCGCAATGTGGCTGCTCGTGTTGCGGCTCGCCGCAAAGCGGGCGATGACGTTGTCGTGATTGTCTCAGCCATGGGCGACACCACCGACAACCTGGTGCGTTTGTCGTCTGATGTCAGCGGCAACGAGCACCCTCGCGAAATGGATATGTTGCTTACAGCCGGAGAGCGGGTGTCCATGGCGCTGTTGGCCATGGCGATTCAGGATCTCGATGTCGAGGCGATGAGCCTCACCGGATCCCAGGCCGGCATCCTCACCGACACGACGCACGGCGGCGCCAAGATTCAGGACATACGTCCCTTTCGGGTACGGGAAGCCCTCGATGCTGGACGTGTTGTGATCGTGGCTGGTTTTCAGGGTGTATCACCGGATACCAAAGAGGTCACGACCCTGGGTCGCGGTGGCTCAGACGCGACCGCGGCCGCAATGGCAGCTGCATTGGGAGCAGATGCTTGTGAGATCTACACCGATGTCGACGGAGTGTTTACCGCTGATCCTCGTGTAGTCGAGTCGGCGAAACTGATCGCTGAGATCGCGTTCGAAGAGATGCTGGAGTTGGCAGCAGCGGGAGCGCGGGTGCTGATGCCGCGAGCCGTAGAGTTCGGAATGCGCTTCGGGGTGCCGATCTATGTGGCCTCGTCGTTCAAAGACGATCCCGGGACCTGGGTGAAGGAGAAGACGATGGAACAAGCCATCGTGCGCGGGATCGCGCATGACATCGCGGCTGCCAAGGTGACGGTGCACGGCGTGCCCGACCGGCCCGGTGTGGCCGCTGCATTCTTTGAGCCGCTTGCGGCTGAGGGTGTCAGTGTGGACATGATCGTCCAGAACGTTTCGGTGAAGGGCATCACCGATATCTCGTTCACCGTTCCACGCGAGCACGCTGATGTGGCTCGGGGAGTCGCCGAAACGATTGCAGCCGATGTCGGGGCAGCCGGAGTGGACCTGGCGGCCGACATCGCCAGGCTCTCGATCGTCGGTTCAGGGATGCGTGCGGAACCTGGCGTTGCTGCGACCATGTTTCGCGAACTGGCCGACGAAGGTGTCAATATCGACATGATCTCGACTTCAGCGATTCGGGTTTCGTGTGTCATCGACGAGGGCGATGTGGATCGAGCGATGAATCGCCTCCACCGGGCTTTCAATCTCGACGGCGGTGCGCCGAATGGGTGAGATTTCGACAGCAGTAATCGGCGCCACAGGTGCTGTTGGCCGCGAAATGCTGGCGACTCTGGAGCGCCGCAAGTTTCCGGTTGGTCAATTGCGGCTCATGGCCTCGGAGCGGTCGGCAGGAACGGTGGTCGAGACCGCCTGGGGAGATGTCACGGTCGAGGATCTAGCCTCGGCTGATCCTTCCGGCATCGAGATTGCACTGTTTTCTGCCGGCGGCGCAAGATCCAAGGAACACGCTCGACGGTTTGCCGACGTCGGTGCGGTTGTGGTTGACAACTCCTCGGCGTGGCGGATGGACCCTGCGGTCCCCCTCGTCGTCGCCGACGTAAACAACCAAGCGGCAAGCGATCACCAGGGAATAATCGCCAACCCGAACTGCACGACGATGGTGTTGTTGATGGCACTTGGTCCGCTGCACCGCGCCGCCACCGTGACCGAGATGGTGGCGACCTCATATCAATCGGTCTCCGGTTCGGGGCATAGCGGCATAGCCACACTGTTGGATGAGGTCGGCCAACTTGGCACCGACACCGACGCCTTGAGGACGGGTATGTGGCAAGAACCGCCGGTCGGCCTCTACGACCGCCCCATCGGTTGGAATGTCCTTCCACTCGCCGGAGCGATTGTGAGTGATGGCTACACCGACGAAGAGCTCAAGTTGGTGAACGAGACGCGCAAGATCCTCGACGCCCCTGATGTCCTCGTCGAACCAACCTGCGTGCGAGTCCCGGTCATGGTGAGTCACGGCATCGCCGCTTCTGTCTGGTTCGAGAGGGACCTTGGAGTTGACGAGGCAACCGAACTGATTGCAGCCTCACCAGGGGTGGAGTTGTGGGCAGAGAAGGTGCCGACGCCACTTGACGCGGCCGGCATCGATGAGGTGCTGGCGGGCCGTCTCCGACCGACGCTTGGCCGGCCGGGTGGTGTCTCGTTTTGGGTAGTCGGAGACAATCTCCGTAAGGGTGCGGCTCTGAACGCAGTGCAAATCGCCGAACTCGTCGCAGGCTGACTAGTGGGGGTAGGCCCCCACTACACTTGCCGCTCCCAACGGGACGTGGCGCAGCTTGGTAGCGCGCATCGTTCGGGACGATGAGGTCGCCGGTTCGAATCCGGCCGTCCCGACCAGAGCCTCGGCGAGAGCCGGGGCTCTTGTCATGGTGCCGTCAGACCCCAGAGTTCCGAGCAGCAGGAGTCGTATCCGTGGTGAGCGCTTCCGGCCCCCCGGTTCAGCGCAATTGCGAGTGGAGGGCCGTGGGAGAGCCGATCCTTGAGGAACGGGATTCCAGATAGAGGACTGCACGCCCGGCCGCACCGCTAAAGACCACGAAGAGCACGAAGACGATGCCGGCCAGGGCGATCGGTGTGGTGACGATCTCGATGGTCCGCAATGTGGTTTCGATGGCGAATGTCCTCATGTGACCAGTTTCTCCAACGGAGGCACTCCCGACCATTGGGGATTACCCCCGAGAATCCCTGAGACACCCGGGGGTCGATCAGGGGTGATTTGTGATCGATGATCCGGTGTAGCTTTGGTGCGGTGAGGCGGATTCTGATCCTGGTTATCGCAGTAGGCGCAGTGGTTGTTGCCTGTTCCTCTTCATCGTCGCTCACCGACTTTGCCGAGGATCTCGAGCGCCTCGTCTCAACGATGAACGACGGGCTCGACGACGCCGATGCCTCGTTGGGGGACGAGCCAAGCCTTGAAGTCATGCGTGCCTATGTGGCTGATCGGCTGGAGCTTCGTAACGACTTTCTCGATGCGTTCGGCGCGCTCGACCCCCCGGAGGAGATCTCCGATCTCTACGCGACCGCGCTCGACATCATTGTTCGGCTGACGGCTGCCGAGTCGGAGTTGGCCGACTTCGTCATGGAGGCAGACACGGCCGAGGAGGCGCGTACGGTTTGGGACAGCCCGGCCGGGGATGCAGCGCGGGCGATCGATGTCGAGTCGATTGCGATCTGTGACGCCGCTCAGGCCAGTGTCGATGCCACCCAGGATCGGGATTCCTTCTCGGACACACCCTGGATTCCACCGGAGATGAAGGAGGTCATCGAGGTCACCTTCGGGTGCCACGCCGAGGACCGCTGAACGGACGCTGGCGGAGGATCAGCGGAGCGACGAGCCTCCCCAACCGACGTTGCCCTGCTTGACCAGGAAAGTCATCGTCGGGATCGATGGCGCAGTGAAAGAAGGTTGCCCCGAGCCGCCAAGCCAATAGCCCGTCACTGATCACTTGATCACCGATGACCCAGACGGGCGTCTTCGAACGGCGGCTGATGCCGAGGCGCTTTCGGCTGGTCCACGGCTTATTCACCCTGCTGATCATTCGATCTGCTCCACGCTGTGGTCCGTTACTGATGACGATCACCTGGGTGACGGATTCGAGTTGCTCGAATCGGTCGATCGCATCGTTGAGGCGTCCGGCAAATTCCTCGGGCGATGCTCCCTGCGGTACCACTGTGTTGTCGGCATCGAAGATCACGATGAGCGGTCCTGGTTGTGCGGCGAGCCGCGTCGCCACCTCGTCGATGTCGGTGACGAAGACTGATGGGATCCGTCGCACCATGTTGAGCGTAGGTGAGTGCACCCCGGTTCTGAGCCGCCACCGGATCGGTC
>Ga0255048_10000725_pt1 | contig 24353 bp, 42 predicted proteins | sample JV7_2_2_MG_FD_183619 | JGI IMG/M metagenome (GOLD analysis project Ga0255048, IMG submission 183619) | Seawater microbial communities from Jervis Inlet, British Columbia, Canada - JV7_2_2 | ecosystem: Environmental > Aquatic > Marine > Inlet | place: Canada: British Columbia | collected 2016-10-06
ATTCTCGTTTAGCCACATGTAGCATATAAAGACGATATTATTTCTGTAAAAACCAAATTCTACTTTCCACGGTGTCGTCTATTTCGTGGCTTAACCTTTCTGATGGCTGTATCTAGCTTAAAATGATATTTTTCTTCGAGACTAATATTAAACGCTAGTCCGTCAGAAGTTTCAATGCCGATAGTCCCTACTCGATGGTGAACATTAGCCTCCACGATGGTTCTCCATGCCCCTTCATATTCAATTTGTTTCCCCTTTAATGTTTCCGACACCATTAGCGAAAACGGGGTCGTTACTGATTTAATTGCCATACGCTATTTTTTATATTCCCCCTTGTCCAACACGTCCATTAACGCGGTTTGAAACTCCGCTAGAGTTCCCGAAAGAAGTGAGTAGTTTTGAGAAGGTAGCCCGCTATATATGTAGCCATCAATGCCCATGATGTAGTCTCCCAATCCAGATGAAGAGCTTCCCCACCTTGAGCCGAAAATTGCCTGTTCTCTGAAATCAATTTGTAAATTTCTTACTTTTCTAAAAAAGTCCACCGCGTCCTCAAAGTTCAAGAATTTCGCTATGGTCGTGTAAATTTCATCTGCCTCTATCCTAGAGTGAGAAGCAATAATGGAAGACTTATGTTGCTCGGCGAACATTTGCCTTAAATGATTTGACGCGCCCTCCAGAGTCATTCCCCCCCCTGCTGGAGACATTAAAAACCCAACCTTCTCAGCGCTGGAATTGTTATTTATACAGTTGATTGTCCATTGGTCGTTTAGCGTGTGGTTGTCAGCGTCTTCAAATTCAACCTCTACTCCTTCGGAAATAAGCTGGTTAGCCCCTGTTATTGAAACTCCCGTAGTAAATGCTCCTCCATCCTTCCTCCATTTGAAGGTGTTTGGAGAGCTTATTATATCGTCAATCACCACCTCGAAGATGGCGCTTGTCTCTCCGCCCGCATAAGCCCCCCTTACGCTAAAATCATCTATTCCAGTCCCTACAAAAGATATTATTCTTCTCTGGCTGTACAAATTAAATCGAATCAGAATTAGCTTTTCTTCATCCGAACATGTTTCCCATGTTTTTTCTACTAGAAAGTCTTGTAGCCTACTTCTGACCACGCCGTAATCGTATAGGCTTAGTATTTGATTTTTTTGATTTAACCCCCACGCCTCAATTGAATTATTCAAAATATATCCCTCGGGAGGCGTACCGCCCTCTTGAAGTCTAATTGCTTGAGGGGCAATTTCATCCTTTATATATAAGTCTAATGCCATAATATTAGTGAGTGGGAGCCCATCTGAGGAATGTTGCGTCGTAAATGAACATCTTAGATTCGTTTTGGTTTAATTTTCCTTTAAAAAGGAATCTGTTTACGCCATCACTATCCCCGTCATTTTCTATAATTTCAAGAACCTTATTGCTTGTGTTAATTATTGTAATCCTTTGACCCCCTTTAAATCCTGCTGAGTTTATCCCCGTCATTTTTCTATGTGAGCCACCGCAATCAATTCTAAGGTGAGACATCCTGCTATTCCATCCTGTCGGTGAATAATTATCGACATCTCCCGTCAATGCTTCGGGAGTTAGCTCATTGCTTGCCCCCGAACTCCATACTGCCTCTCCCATAGTAGCGTCACAACAGTCGTACATCGCGTCAGCGAACACCCACCTAAACCCCCTGTAAAACCCTTTGGTAACATCATCCGTTGCTGTGGGGGCGACTGATTTAACTACAACACCTTTAGTAAACGACATAATGTTGTTAGTTTGGTTGTCATTCTTTAATTAAAAATTGTACAGATATTACCTCAACATCATTCCCTGCGCCCCCGCCTGGGTTTTGTGCCAATAACTCATAATCATCTGCATTAGTCACCGTATCGTTAAAAGTTAAGGTTATTCCCGCATACGCCCCTCCGCTTGCCCTCGCTTGCAGTATGCTTCCCAGTTCTGGGACGGCACTACCATTTTTGCTGATTCCAAAATTATATGTGTCTGTACCCCCAGAAGTATCATTCCAAGTAAAACTAACTTGTATGGTTACAAATACAGATTTTGTGCCATCATATTCTAATCGCCCTCTATTTGTAGCTGGATTTGAAAAAGAAAATCTTTGTAACTCCGTGTTGCTAGGTACTGCCCCATATTCAACGGCAACCCAATTAGTTGTACCGCCTGTTAGTGTGTCCGTACCGCCTGTTGGCTCTTGAAAAAAGCCATACGCATCACTATTCGGTATGCCCTGATTTACCGCTACATCGTAATTTAAACACTCTGTATTGCTATACCCACCAGTAGAAGGGTCAGGAAAGAATTTTAAGCCCGTTGTAAGGTTAACATCAATAAGAGTGTTCGCAGATATTGTGCCGAAACCTGTCGTGCTTCCTGAGTTTATTTTAATTCCATCTTGCGTTTGTTGTGGGTGTATGACACTTCCACCTATATTGACTGCTCCCAATCCAGAGCCTCCACCGTCAGTTAATAACTCAATCATCGGGCAAGTAGCAAAACCACTTGGCGTTGGAATAGTAGATTCGTCAAACCATCTTATAAATTCACAAGAACTAATTTCTAGCTTGGAGGTATTCAAAAATGTAACTCCAAAGTTTGGAGCTTCACAGTACCAAAACAAGGTGTTGCTTATATCAACTAAATCAAACCCCTCAAAAGAAGCAATATCGAAACAATTACGGAACTGGCAATTTGTGATAGTAAAAGTTTTTAAACGTCCACTATTAAATGATGCCCCATCGTAATTGTCTGCTTCAATGAGAACCGAGCCTGTATTGTTTGATGATAGACATAATTCTAACATATCAAAATTAACGTCTGTTACCGTTAGCATTGTTGTGCCTGTTGCGCCGTCCCAAATTAACTTGTCTTTATTTCGGTCGAAACCAATAATAGAAGACCCTTCGTTTGTTACGGTTATTGCTGTGCTTATCGTAACGCTTCCTCGAATTACATAAGTGGTGTCTGTAGCTAATGTGGCGGGGATGTCGGATGCCTGAGAGACTTCTACCAATGTTGCTCCATTTACGGTAGCTGTAAAAACTCCCTTCGTTGTAATCTCCCATACCGCGCTTGAAGCGGTATCGACAAGACACACGTACTCCCTGCCAGAGAATATCCAGCTAAACCCTTCGTAGTACCCCTTAGTGATATCATCCGTTGCTGTGGGGGCGACTGATTTAACTACAACACCTTTAGTAAACGACATAATGTTTTATTTATAGGTTTACCACATTTGTTGTGCCATAAGCACTATCTAAATCTGGTCTAATTTTATTTTTAACGAGTGTTCGTACCGCCTTGTCTAAGTCGCTAGTAACTAAAGTGTATGTTTTCACGTTCCCTTTTGCTACAAATCCTTGCCCAACCAAGTCTGTATTGATGTGAATTACGTCCTTCATTTCCTCGGTCTTGAAAGTGGCTACCTGTGCTTCCAGTTGCGCGAAATCAACCTCGTTTTGCACTGATTTCGTCACGGCTATAAAACACGCGATTGCGAACCCGCTGGGGATTGGCAATCCCTCTGAGTCTCCTGTCGTATTAATTTTCCATGCTACTGTATAATTCATGTGTTTTTATTTTTTAAACCAACTCGCCACACCATCCGAATATAGGACTAGCGAATCTAGGTCAACGTTAATTATTTGAGTATTAATCCCATCTATCGTGTCTGCCCCAGTTCGGTTGATGGTAATATTGTTTGTTGTTGCGTTATCTCCCTCATCCTTGATTGTAATGCCCGTTCCTGCCTTAAAATCACTGGCTAACGGCATGGTAAGGGTGCAAGTCCCTGCCGTGGTCCTTGTGACCCCTAAAGTTCGGTCAGTGGCAAGAATAGTGTAGGTAGCTGTGTTAACAACGGTTCGTCCCTGAGTTGTCATTATTCGGGTCATATTGAAAATGTCCCCGTTGTTTCGAACATCAAAAACATCTGTGCCAACATTGTCCTCAACTAAGAATCCTTTGGAAGTACTGAGAGCGTCAGGGGCTTTAACATGAAGCTTTGCAAGGATGCTACTACTAGCTACGCCAATTCCAAATCTCTCCGTGCTAACATCTGCCGAAACAAAGGCCACATTTACATCTCCATATATTTCAAAATCTCCGCTTGCTCCTTGTCCCGCATTAACTCGAACTCGGTTGTCGTCCCTAACGTCAAATCCAGTAACTCCACTTCCATTTGTAACGTTTAAGTTGAGAGCGTTTGAAGTTCCGAATCCTTTTATTTGAACGCGAGCGTTGTTGATTCCAGAGGTGTCTCCAAAAATCATTCGACCAGTGAACCAGTTGTCAATTGCTGACCCCGAAAGATTCCATACGGGGGTTCCTGTAGTGTTATTTATTGAAACGATTGGGTAGTTGCCTGTATTGTGCCTTTTAAGCGTGTAGTAAACTACCCCATCTAGGTTGTTGCGAAAGGTGAAGGCGGTTTGAAAGCCAACCCCTGCCACAGTATTTGTTTCTACGTAATACCCCCCTGTGCCTACGGCGGTTTCGGTCTGAATTAAGTGCGATTGTAATAATGGGTCAACGCCTACTCCAAATCGGCCGCTTGTTGTGAGTGTAGCTTTAGTCGTTGTGCTTTTAAAAATAAGATTGGAGCCGTAGTCGATAGTGGAAGCCATGAACAGGGTTCCGACACCTTTTGTAGCACTACCAATGTTAGAGCCATTGGTAACTGGTATAATGTCATTTGCTACGTTTGTCCAAGTTCCGTCCTCAACTGTAGTCCCTGTTCCTCTTGGGATAATGTCATCTGTAATGGCGACGTGACCTGGAAAGGCAACGAACTCTAGGGCTGTCTCTCCCGCATTAACGCGCACAGCCATAAGACTAGCCCCAGCATAAGAGGCTGGGGTGTCCGTCAACGCCAAGAAGGTAGACGCTCCGCCAGCACCTCCACTTTTTCTAAATCCAAATCCTGCATCAAGTCCGCTCATAGTCTGTTTATTGCGTGGCCATTATTTTTAAAGTGCATCCCGCAGGAGCCGTTATTACCAATGAGGATATAATTCCCGCCTCACCAACAGTCGGGGTGGCGGTTTCGCCTTCGTCAATGTCAACGGCGGTAGAAATCAACGAGCCCAACGCCCCTGTTCCAAGAAAAGTGCCTATGGTTGCTGTCCCGTTGTAAATACTTAATTTCTTCACCCCCATAGACTCGGTAATAGTAATAACTCCATTGGTCAGTTGGGTGGTGAATATTTTTTCAGAATTTAAGCTCATTTTTCATTTTTTAGTCTCCTCCGAACAACTCGCTCAGAGTTAGTGATTTTACGGCTTCTCCGCCATTGTACATCATTCCAAGGACGGCACTAATTTCATTGTCTGGGGTTCCCAGAACTATGTAGATGTTGTCCCTTTCGATTTCGTGAGCTTTACACGCCGACGAAAAGTAGTTACTCATGAAGTTTGAGACGTGGACTGATTTCTGCATCATGTCAACCTTCTTCCGAAGGATGTCTTTTGTGAAATCGAGAGCTATTGGCTCCCCGTCTTCGCCTTTCTTAGTTTGCCCTTTAACCGTGTACATGTACTCGGGAGTAAACTCTTCATTTTTTGTATGCAGAATAAAAGCGATGTCCTGTGGTTCCACCTTCTCTTCTTCTGCAAAGCTGGTCAATGCTTTTGTAATAATTTTCTTTACGATTCCTTCAATCATAGTTAGTTCGTTTTGTGGGGTTTAATCACAAATATACGAACTAACAACTCGTCTTGTCGGAACTGCTACCCTTTAATTCCGCAATCGTGTACGTAAAGTCAAACGGTACACGAATTGGAATCCCTAATTTTCGCACTCTTACATATCCCTTAAACCGAAGCTTAATCTTCATAATATTCGCGCCAACTCCAGGCTGGGTTAGGCCAGACAATATTTGTTTTGGCCTAATAGTCACCCGTAAGGGAACTGTTACTGATTTTTGGGGATTAATATGGAACTGGGCTGATTCGTTAATGTCGGCAATGTGAGTGCCGTTAGCATATACTTTAACGGAACTTCCCAGAATGTTTGCTTTTAGCGCGTCATTGTTGGTGATTTTAAGAGAAACTTCTGCAACGGTTTCGTTCACTCCCAATCTTATCAATCGATAGCCCCCTACGCTGTAGCATAACTTCATCATTAGGTCATATTGAGCCTTCAAATAAAGTCCTAGTCCAGTGAGAGTCAAAATGATAGACCCTACTAAAATCTGTTTCCCTTTCATCGATTACTTCTTTTTCGCTTTTGCTCTCTTAATTACAACGACCATAATAGTTAATAGCGCGATAGACCCAGCTACTACGCCAAGGGTTTTTCCCGCAGACCACCCGCTCTCACGACCAGCCTCCATTTGCACCGCCTGTTGTAAGGCCATTTGCTCTTGTTCTTCTAGGGCAAGAGCACGGTTCTTTCTTTCCGCACACTTTTTGTTACACCAGAAGCCGTAGCCTCCTGCACCACTCCAGTCTTCGGTCATGGTGTCTTTCCAGCCTAAGTTTCTCATGAGTATTACTTGTTCTTGTTAGCGATAGTCCATCGAGCGTGGTTCAAAAGTGCTTTATCAAGAGAAATTCCCTTGTCTTTTGCATCTTTTGTCACCGCGTTTAGCCAATTAAGGTCTGCTTTAATTTTAGCCATGTACTTTCGCTCTTCTGAAGTAATCCCAGTTGTAGAAGCGGTTGATTGGCTTTTCGCCTTGTTCTTAGTGTATACGTAATATCCGATTCCAAAAACCGCGATAACACCTACTACCATTAATATTTTCTTTTTATTCATTTGACTTATTTTTTATTCTTAATAACTACAAAATATTTACTTTCATCTACTCGGCCTTGGTTGTCCAGCGCTAGAGTTTTACTTGAAACGCTATTGCTAACATTTCCTCCAATCATTCTGGCTACATTTCGCTCATCAACCTCCACTACTATGTCGCAGTGGGACGAATATCGACCTGTCGTGTCATACGTAGGTCTTGAGTTAGACCTACCAGCACAAATTAAGTCCCCTACTTCCACTTTGACTTCGCTGGGCCTGTAGCCCTTAATTCTTTTGTTCAAATTCTGTTTGCGGTTATTAATCGCGTCTCGAATATAAACCGAGTGGGATGCGTTGTATTTAAAGTCGTCTCCTGCGCCTCCTTTTTTCATCACATAGGAAATGAAGGCGGCACTCCATGGTTCACTTACCATTTTTGAATCTGACCAATTATTTACTCCAGCACCTTCTCTCCAATATTTTCTAAGGCGACCCATTGTGCGTGAATCGCCCTCTTTAACGCTTCCCTTTCCCCATGCTCCCCACTCGCCTATGGCAATTTGAGCCGATTTACGGCCTTTTCTTGATGGGCGGGTCGCTTTGTGCCCTATGTAGGCTAAAACGCCCCCAACGAGAGCTAGAGTAGTAAACAACGCTATTTTTTGTCTTCTTTCCATTTACCATTTACCCAATGGGCATCCGTCGTCTTTGTATGTTGATTTATCGTCAATGTCACAACCACACAATTCTATTTCTTTTCCTTCGTGCTTGACCAGTCCGCCTTTCAAGAATTTTCCACAGCTTCGGGGGCTCCCGTCTTTCATGTGAGGACATCCCTCGCAAATGCTTACCCGTTCCTTTGCTAATTCTGGGCTACACTTCTTAATAGGTTTTAGCTGTGCTATTTTTACTATATCAATCAATAAACTCATACTATTTCTTTTTAAGTGCCTTGATGGTATAGTAAATGGCGACTCCAGTTACTCCCACTGTTGCAAAAATAGCCATCTTCTTCCAGTGTTTCTTCAAAAATTTTGGTTTCTGAGGCGTGTCCGAGTCTGAAGACGGTCCGCTTGTTTCTGGATTATCGCCAAAAAGCGCAATGTTTCTGGAGAAGCTAATCCTAGATAGTCTGTTCAACCACCCCTTTAAATATCGCCCTCCAATTTGCTCGTATCGTTTTTTCCTGTTCGCTTTTATTGTGGCGAAAAGGTCTTTTTGATTGCTCCTATTCAGTTTAATCACTGAGGAAGGCGTGAGCGCGTTAGTTTTAGTCAGTCCGCTTACTCCAATTTGTACAGCACTTTTTGAAACGGCTCCTCGCATAAAGGAACTCCCTTGATTCACTATACCATCGTAAATTAGGTTTGCGACCGACTGGTTTTTGACAAGTCCCAAATAGTACTTATCCCAGTATCTCTTTCTGTAAATTCGAAGCGCCTCCGAATAAGAAAGGTTTTGCATGTCGTGTTTCGTCGGTGTTTTACCAAGCCAAGATTTCAAAGTGGGGGCAGATATACCGTATTTGGTTCCAATCAAGGTTCCTATTCCAGTACTTCCGCTTGTCCAGTTGCCTTTATCGTTATAAAGACTCTGGTAGCCTCCTTCCGCACGGTGAACTATCTTCTGTGCTTTAGAGAAACTAGCCATTTATGTTCTTTTTTTTCGAGATGCGATTATCCCAATTATTCCTACCAACACCAAAGTTCCCCCGATAATTCCAAGTAACTTTCCCTTGCTTATTTTCTTTCCTTCATCCATTAGTCTTTCCTCCCAGTTTGAGTTGTCGGTGACGAGCCCGTTAAGACTCTAGTATCTCTTTCTGCTTCAATGGCTCTCATTTTTGGCATGACATTAAAATAGCCAATTGCTCCTATGGAAATGCTCCCCATAAGACCGAAACCAACGTACCTCCAAAATCCGCCTCCCGTTCTATCAGCATATACGAATCCCGCAACCATTCCAATCGCCCCAGCCCCCATTTGGGCGTAGTATAATGAGCGCTTCTTAGCTCTTAATTGCTCCGTAGATAATTTACTATAGTTTTCCATTAATTTTTACTTCTCTTGTATAAGTAAAACCCTAGTCCCGCAAGAGCTAGAATGCCAACAACAATTCCAACTTTGGCCCCAGAGCTTGGGCCAGTTCTACCGCCATTAGGAGGAGAATAAGAAGAATCTGCGCCCCCATCACTTCCCCCTGCAAAAACATCTCCACCAGAGCGAGCTATAACTTGTTCTTCGTGACGAACTGGGTATTTGGTTACGCAAGCCTCAAAGCATCTCGTTCTTCGGCCTCCAGCTTTTCGAACAAAGTTGCATTTAGCTTGACACGCTTTCAAGGCAATCCCTCCTGCATTACTCCATTTCTCTGTAGCTGTTCCGCCACCTATTGCAGAGTATTGATAAACGGCTAACGGGCTACTCAGTGCGCCGTAATTAACCCCAGTATTGAAAAACCTTTCGCCTTCAACTAAGTCTTGTGACCAGTCTTCCACATATAGGTCTTGTTGTCTTGTGAACATGTTCCCGTTCTGTGGAATATGTAGCTGTTCATTAAGTGTCTGTTTCATTTTCTTCTTTTTATGCGAGTCTCACGACGTCACTTCTTACGTATCCCATTGTCCAAGACGCCTGTGCTTTTATACATAGAACTCCGCTGGCCTTGACCGCTCTAGGGAATTTCACCCTATACCAGTTGTAACCGTCTTTTTGTACTACGCTCAACACTGTTCCGATGGTTCCGCTTTTTGCTTGGTAAATTCTATTGGCTTGAATTACTTTTTCGCTGTCATACATGCGCTCCAAAACCCATCTCTGGTATCCCGTAATTACACCCGTAGAACATCTAACGTTAGTATATCCTGCGTCTCCAACCATTACGGTTTTACCAATAGGAGAACTAGACCCTGCGGTTCCGCCCATCTGACCGCCTTTTCCTTTGCCCGTCCACTTGTCGCCAAGCTGTCTCTTTTTGATGGCCTTGAAAATAATCACCCCAGCAGTTGTGGCTATTGCCAATCCTCCTATTGTCATCCATAATTTCTGTTTGCTAGTAGCCATGTTAGTATGGGTATTTTATTAGTGTCTTGTGAATTTCTTTGATTTCAGAGAAGTCATTCATGTAATAGGTAATCCAGTCCGCCATGTTTGCCCCGTTGTATCGAGCGCTATAAGCCTCTGAAATCTTTGATAGGTTATACGAGTTTCCAGCTTCAATTAGGACGCTATAAAAAGCATCTTCATCATCGTTAATATATCCTGCCGCATCTCTGAATTTGTCGGCAAGAACCTTTGCTCTCGTAGAAGAAATATTAGCTTTAGATGGGTTCGTCATGTACCACGTAGGATTGAATCCTTTGTACTTCTTAATGGCCTTCAGTCTCTTAGTGTAGATTTTACACGTAACTAGTCCGCTTCGACACAATAAAGGTCTAAGAACAAGCACATAAGCTCCGCCAGCCACAAGAGCCGTTACAGCTATTTGTGTCGCTAATTTGAATCCACCTTTTCCTTCTGCCATTATTTCTTACGTTTTTTCAGTACTGTCGCAGTAATCATTATTGCTAATAAAGATACGCCAGAAATGATTCCAATTTTTACCCAGTCTGGTTTTTTCCCGCTTCCAGCCATTAAAATTGGCGGAGTATCGGGGGTTATTACTAATTCTGGAAGCTCTGTTCCTCGAAGTTTAATATCATACTTACAACCACCTCCCGAACATACATCAGCTACTTTAACCACCTTTTGCTTAAACCCTACAAAACGAGTAGTGATGTAGTCGGAGAGGTTTGCCGTTATATAATAGTTCCCGTTGTCTCTAGCTTTAGCAATGGCCCGACCAGGAAGGGGATTTCCCTCTCTGTCGGACACAAATACTTGTGCATAAGGAACGGGCTTACTTTCGTAAGCGTCTAATATTTTTCCTCGAATGAGAATCATTTTACTCTTCTCCTAGCTCGGCGGCTGTGGTCGCAGAAACAACGTCAACAGCTTTCGCGTCTTGCTTTTTCTTGTACCATCTGTATCCTAAATAGATAGCGCCGATAACTAGAACCGTTTTTACAGTCTTGTTCATCTTCTTGTTTTTAGAGGTTCATAAATAGGGTCTACATTCCCGCTTGAGAATTGGCAACCACATGAGTATCCAGGGGTTGTTGATTGTACCACTACACCAACATTTCCTGCTCTGTCTGTACACTTATTTCCCGCACGGTCACAAGGCTTAATTGCATTGCCTCCTGCGCTTGACATTCCTGTTTCAGCAGATTTTTTTTTCATCCACCACCTGTAGACTAATACTCCAGCCCCAATGAGAATAATCGTTTTTGTTGTTTTGTCCATTTTGTTTTAATTAAATCGTTATTAACGTTTTTGATAGCCCATCTGAGAGTTAATGTCCGAAAGTGTTGTAACAGGTTCGGAAGGTCGAATCGCTGTTGGCGGTCTTGTTTCTGTTACTTCTTCTATTTCGGTCACTTCAATAATATCCTTTTGGCGGTCTTTCCACGCTCTGTAGACTACTATACCTCCGATTATTAAAAGTGCTGTTCTCAATGGATTTTTCATAATTTTTTCTTTTTATCTGCTTAAGGCAGACATAGTATATATTTTCTTTGTTCAAACGTGTCAATAAACGTTTTCAACTGCTTGTACCTTTTTTTGTTCTCTTCGGATGGCATCTTTTCGAACACCGTCAAAAAAGCTTTGTGAGCTTCAATTACTGGATATCCCAGCCCTAGATATACCTTTAAGGCATTTAAGTCGGCTTCCGTCTCGTCTTTCTGCACCACGTTCATGTTGAAGTGGGCAAACTCGTGTAAGAGGATAGCCATTCGCATTGGAACAGTGTATTCGGAAAATTTATTCTTTGAAATCTCCATTCTTCCCGTCTTATTACTAATACGAGCGGGAGTGTTCAAGTTTTTCCCTTGGTCCACTATATCCTTCATGTAATCGATTCGGAATCGCTTGCTCTCGCTGAAATAGGTTCCAGTAGATAGAATACTGGCGTTTTCAGAGAAATCCTGCGCGAACCGAACGAACTCCTTAATCTTTCGACTTCCAGAGACACAAGGAATGTATTGAGACAACTTTGTTTTTGTGAGCTTAGTCACTTTCAAAGGTGTCCCGTTTTCCGACTTAACTATTAAAAGAACTTTTTCAGAAGATTTGGGCAACCGAAGTTGAAACTCCCCTTTCTTCTTAACTGTATTCCATCTATCAAGGTAGACGGCTCCTTTTTTCTTAGGATTAACCACGATAATACGAACCTTAGAAGGTCTTGACACCTCCACTGCCAACTGAACCTCAATTGGCTTTCCATTCGTTCTTATTTCGTACTTCTTCACGGCTTTTATTGTCCTAGTGGGCTGCTTCCCCATTGGTTTCCACCTCGGGCTTTCCCCGTCGTAAAATCAAAGTCGTTTCCGAATTGACTTGGGCGCATATTATTTTTGGCTTCTTGGCTACCGTCGGCGTAGTTGTAATCGCTTCCGCCTACGTAATCGTAACCGTCTCCTAAAGTGTTGCTGTGGCTTTCGCCACCAAAGCTAGAATTAGCGGGAGGCAAAATGTCTCTTTCAACTTTACCTAATTTCGATGCTGTTTTTTGGGCAAGAATAAATCCTAGTCCAATTGCAAATCCTGTAACGATACCACCGACGATTCCGACGATGACTCTATCTGTTGATACTCCTTTCATTTCAATCTGTTTTATGTGTTATTATGTCCACCTACTAATTGTAGTAAGCGTATTTAATCCTTTTTGAGACTGAACCGCTTTGGCTAGTCTTTCCTTCATTATTGAATCATATTTTGACACAATATCGAAGTGTGCTTGGGTTTTTCTTCCCCAAACGCAATCTTCTTTTAAGTTTATTACCAAAGGGAATCTCTTGACCTTATTAAGATACTTCTGTATCGCCTTTACTTGCGCTCCTTTGGAACCGTCTCCCATCGGGAAAATAACGGCTCTGGCGCACGGAGGCTTTGTTTCTCCGATTATAGGCGTGTCGCCCTCATCTTCTCCCAAGTACCCACCGCCTGTGGGCTTTCTGAGGACAGAATACACTAAGTACCCCACTCCCGCTACTGCAAGAACAGAAACAACTCCTAATGCTATTTTTCCTCCTTTTGTCATCTTCTAACTTTTTAGTACTCGTCCGCATGGAACAACCATTCCAGCGTCTTCACCATCCTTAAGACAGGTCATTTCACCCTTATCGCAAGGACCGCATTCATAGCCTTTTTCTTGTAGCTCTGCTCGTGCCTTGTTAGTTCTTGATTTGCGAATAATCAAATAAGTCACTCCCGCCGCTAATAGCAACGTGACTACACTTACTCCCAATACTGTTTTTCCTTGCTTTGTCATTTCTTACCATTTTAGATTTAATCCCCATCCACCGCATTCTTTCGGGCAAATCCCTACTACTCCACCCCCTGCGTAGGTAGAACCGCCTTGTTCAAATACGTATTTATATCCGTTCTTTTTTGCCCAAGCCTTTGCTTTTTTTGATAACGGATGGTTTGGATAATACCCGTGTGTAGGTTTGACAGTTTTTGATTCATCATCAATCCTCGCAATATTCACATCTTTTTCAAAATACGGCTCATAACCCATTAAAAACGCAGACGCTCCGTGTTCATCATCATTTTCAACTCTCTTTATCTCTCCACCCCCTGCGTAGGTAGAACCGCCTATATCTTCCATCATTTTTTCATACAAAGGATTGACGATTTTATGTCTTTTTTGCGCTCTTTCAATAGTCGGCTTTCCTTTTTCAAGGTTTTGTATTTCTTTTAACTGTTTATTTGTTCCATAATTTTTTGCTAATAAAATAGCGTTTGCATAAACATTATTAGCGTCCTCATTTTCCAAATACTCTTTATAAATCTCTCCACCCCCTGCGTAGGTAGAACCGCCATTTTTTTTGTAGCCCTGAATTTTTTTCTTGCGCTTTTTCTTGTACGCCTGTTCGTGCTTTTGCTGAGAGGTGTACTTTACTTCTTTTGCGTGGGCGGGATTTTTCTTTTTCGTTGCCATTTTCGTTCTATTTAGTGTCCACAACCACAAGCGCTTGACATTCCTTCTCCTTTAGTCTCTTGTGATTTCTTCCAAAGAAGGTAAGCCCCTACGCCTACCGCTAGTATGATTAATGTATTCTTATTCATTTTAGTCTTTTTTCGTTTTCTGGTAGATAACAACTGCTGTAATAATCAAAGCAACTCCTACGCCTACGCCAATCATGGTGTTGCGTCTCTTCTTTCTAGCTTCTTCAACGTCCTTAGGAGATGGGTAGCCTCCGCCGTATTGCCCAGCATCACGACGACCAGACAGGATACCTAGAACGTCCATTCCTTTGTCTAACCACCCTTTATCCTTGGCTTTATTGATGAAGTCTTTAAACTTCCCTTTGAATCCAGCCCCCGCATTACTCCCAAATGCTCCGCCTGTGTCGTAAATAATTCCCGTTTGGTCACCAACAAGGCTAGTGTCTTGTGCTCGCTCGCCCCATGAAGTCGTGGTTCCAAATGCGTTTTCGCCAAAGACGTTTGAGAAGCCAGAATAGGGCTTCACTGCGATATTGTACGCCTGATTCATGCTAATCTCTTTTCGATTAACTCTTTGAATAAGTTCCTTGAACGTTGTTTCTTGTTCAGGAGTGTACCCACTAAGTTCCTCACTTGGAGTTGTTGAATCGACTAAATATTGGATTTCTGCACTCATTATTTCATGATAAAATAAATTCCTACTACTGCCAATAATAATAGTGGCAACTTTGATTTCTTTTTGGATGGGCCTTTTCCGTTTCCAGACGGGGGCATAAATCCACCACCACCACCACCGTACCCACCAACAACTGGAGGTAAAAGCTGGTTAGAGCCTAAGATAATTGGCGGTTCCACATTAATGTTTACCGTCGTCTCTGTTCTTGGCTCAGTCGATGGCTCAACTGGCGCTTCTCCCATTACTGGTGGAGTGTCTGGATTGATTAATGGCGATACTGGGGTTACACTAATGATAGGGGGAACTGACGGGTCTACAATTGGTCCCATAGGCGCTGGGGCTGGCCCTGGCGTCTTAGTTCCTCTGCCTTCTCCCATTTCCTCCATTGGTCCTTCAATGTTGGCGTAGCCTTGGGCTACCAAATGTCTGTAAACTAGCGGATTCAATCCGTCTGTATATCCTCTTCTCATACGATATGTTCTATTGCGTGTCATTATTTTTTGCTTCTTGAAATTAGAAGCCCAACAACGGCGATTACTAATAATTGCTTGTAGGTAAATCCAAGCACCTTTTTTGGGTTGAAGTCTTTCGCTTCTTCTCTAAAGTCCGAAACGGCTTCTTTTGCTTCGTCGGTTACCGTGTCCACTACTCCCTTTCCATCAACGCTACTATGCGTTTCAACCTTAGAAAAAGGAACAATATAGACTCCTTCTGGAGAATCCACCACGATTCCAACTCCGCTTTGCATGAACGCCCATCCACCCTTCTTTAGGCCATAGACTTTCCCTTTTACTGGAACACCGTCAATCGTCCCTCCTGCTAAGAAAGTCTTTTTAGTTCCGATGTGCTCGCGAATATCTGTAACGGGAGATAGTTGAACGTTTTCTTTCATTGTGAATTTGCTCACTTTCCCGTCTGTCAATGGCGTTGCCTGTAGTCTAGTTGGTATCATGCTATTTACCTTTTTTCATATTAGAATAGAATTTTCCTCCTATTCCTCCCGCGATTACTCCAAATGCAGCAATCATGGCTTTGTTTTCTTTTCCTTTATACATGGCGTAAATCAACGCTATTCCTCCGCCAATTAAAGCGCCATTTACCATGGCTTTGCTTCTAGTTTTTTGACCAGCTACCATGCTTTCCTTTCGGTGAGCACTTGCCTTCTTCTTGGCTTTGTTCATAGTTTCACTACTAACCATGTCACTATCTTTTACAACGTTCGCCTTTGGAATATCGCTTTTTATCGCTCCCAAAATGTGAAGATGCGCTTCAGGAATGCCAAATCCATCCCTTGTTTTGTAGATTGGTACATAGTTCAAAGGCGTTGATGCCCGATTGTACTTTGCCACTTCTACCTTTGTGCCTTTTGGAAACGATTTGTACTCAATGTTTCCTCCGACCTTCTTTGGAGCTCTCCAAGATTCAATCAAAGTTGCTCTGTAATACTTTTCCATCTATCCCTTGTTTTTCATTTGGTGGTAAATAACTATACCGCCAATAAGGAATACACCCGCTACTATTGCAATGGGTATCCAATTTCTTTTTCTTCCGCCAAGAAGTTTTTGGTAAAGAATCTGTTTATTTTGTTCCGCTATGTTTTTAGCGGTCTGTCTCGAAGAAAGAAAGTCAAATGCTGACCCAACAGCACCAGCTACTACTCCTACTACGCCTCCGCTGGCTCCGCCTTTAGCTACATTCGCCAAGCCTTTGCCTTTTTTTGATTTTCCGTCTTTAGCAAACACTCCTTTGAAAAAGCCTTTTACTTTTGCCCATCCTTCACCGTTAGCGTTACTAAAACTGCTCATTCCTCGCTTGTAAAACTTCTCTAGCTCTCCTGTTTGGAGTTTCAAGATTAGTTGAGACAATCGATTTTGAAGACGAGGGTTCTTTCCTGCGTTGTCAGAAACCTTGTTAATTAGCTCCCGAACGGATTCTGGATTCTTCACCTTAATTCCTGAAGCCTCAAGCGCCCCCGCGACCGCGTAAGGGAACTTTTCAATAAGGTGAGCGATTTCATCAAGGATGATATCTCTTTGGATTTCCTTGTCTTGGGTAGTCTTTGCTCCCTTTAAATTCTCCATGAAATTGCCGTAGTATCTCATGTCTCCTGCTTATTTTTTAAGAACTAGTGCTAGGCCGATTAGTATAACGCCAGCCATTACCATTGTGTCTAATTTGGAGCCTTCTTTATTGGCTCCCTTTTGCTCGCTATTTGTCCCGTTTCGAAGTGCATCGACTTCTGCTTTTAGGGCTTGCCCATCTACACGAGAAAAAGCCTCAGACATCGGATTATCTTCTCGATGTGAGGCTACGAATAATGTTCTGTCTGGATGAATCATAGCGACTCTATCCAACGCTTCTCTACCGTTACGGTTAACGCATTCGGCCAGCTGTCCTGCAAGCGCCTTCGGGTTTCGAATAGCTCGCTGACCATAACTGTTGATGACCTCCTTTGCTCCGTTTGGATTTTTGAGAGCGATGTAAAAATACATATTCATACCGCCTATCTTTAAGAGTTAAAAAAAAAGGTGGACAGACATCAAGCCAGTCCACCTTTTTTAAAGTTGTTTGAACCTTGGAATTACCCAATCATTCGCCCTCTCGGAAATTGAAACTGAGAAAGGTTTGGTTGTGCGTAATCCTTTGCTACTCCACGTCCAACAAGACCTCTTGAGATGTCTAATTGTTCGCTTGGGTACAATCTTAGCGTCAACGTTGCTGATGCTAAAATATCAGTTTGCAACTTCGTGAAACCATTCACTGGGAATGAGTAACGAACGATGGTTACTGATGATTGTTGTTGCATTGGGTCAAGCGCTGGAGACACTGGTAGTGTCACTTGGCGACCGTTTGGTTCTCTGTACTCTACAGTGATTTGCTTGAACGGCTGTGCCGTGTTAGCAGACTGCAAGTACATCATACCTACTTTGAACGGTTCTGACTTAACTGATTCCAAGAACTCTGTATACGTTACCGTACCGTTGTCCATTGTAATCACAATCGCTGCTGGGTTACCAAAGTTGGTAGCTCCAAACAAGTTGGAGTTTGAACCTAAAATGTTAACCGCTGCTACGTCTGCGGCAGTCGTGTTCGCAATGTTAATGATAAATGGCAAAGAGGCACGAGCATCACCTTGGCTGTTTCCACCGCCCATGTAATCATATTCGTCAACCATATTTGTCCATCCGTCATCTCCACCGAAGTTAGAGTATGATTCGTTAGCGAAGTTATTCGCTTCTTCGAAAAATCTGTTCATGATAATTAATTTTTTTCTTCGATGCTAGACTTACGCCTTATTGGTTGCTTTTTTGATTTGCTCAAACAAGAGCATACCACCTGCAACACCAATAATAACTGGCAAAGCTGCTTTGAAGATGTTTCCTACGTTTTTCATTGTAATAAGTTTAATAATTTCAGAATTATTAGCTAACAAGCTCATGCCCGACTAGCTTTGATTACAAAATTCGTACAGAAACCCCCGCTAAAAAAAGATTTAAACTGACGTAATTCGGCGTGTTTTGTTCATCTTATTCATAAATCAAGGCATAATATGTTCAGAATATGTCAAGAAAAAGATACTTTGTATTGTACAAAGTGATACATTTACCTTAAATGAAATTGATTTAATGGATTATCCAAAAGTATTAGTGGCTACACCACAACACGAGAGCAAGAACTATTGTTGGGAGCAATGGTCGGAACGAGTCAAAAACCTCACCTACCCAAACTATGAAGTTTACATATCTGACAACTCAGACACTAAGGACAATATGAGGTTTATTAAAAAGGATGGGTTCTCTGCTGGTTATGTAAAAGATAAAGGGGAGGGGTTGGTCCCAAGAATTAATGAGTCCCACAACGCATGTCGAAACTACGCGCTACAGAATGACTTCGAATACATGCTACACCTAGAGAGCGATGTTATTCCGCCTATAGATGTTATTGAAAGATTAATGGCTAATAGGGTTAGGATTTGCTCGGCGGTTTATGACATCTTCCACGGAAAAGAGCGGAGAGCCATGATTCAAATGCCCGAAGAGGTTGACCGAGCCGTAAAATCTTTTCTCACCATCGACTACTTGGGAGGAAAAGAGCCCCTGTTTTTTGACGGGAGCCTAAAAAGAGTTTACCACGCGGGAATTGGGTGCATTTTAATAAAAAGAGATATTTTACAAAAGATTCCGTTCCGAGTGGATTCGTCGGTTGATTTGCACTCCGATACGTGGTTCGCTACGGATTGTTTTGAGCGTAATGTGGCGATATATGCTGACCCTACCGTGACGTGCGAACACCTTAACTCGACGTGGCTAGACAAGACAGACAAATTTTTTACTAAAGAAGATAAAAACAAATGACCAAATTAGAAAAACTGCTATACCGAAAGAAGGTAGTTGAACGCACAATGAGTACCGCTGGAGCAGGGGCCAAAATCTACGATGAGTACTTGACGGCAATTGACAAGAAGATTAGTTCAAAGTCTACTCCCAAATATGAAAAACTAGCTTTGAAATTGGAGCGCTTTACCGTGGAGAACAAAGGGAGAAATTTTGTGACATTATATCGAGAAAACCGCAGAGAATACGACGACATTCTGGTTCCAGCATTTGAAAAGCTCTCAGAAAAGGAAAAAGAGGGAGTCGAGTTCGAAGAGACAAAAAAGAAAATGGAGGAGATGGCCGAACTTGAGCTTTATGGACGGGCTACTCCCAGACCTGAAAATATTGAGCACGTTGAAATAATCGAATCTATTAAGGAGCATATAGGCATATTAGAAGGGCTACTGAAAACGAAAGGAGATGAGCTCGGTTTTTCTTCCGACGAACATGATAAAGCTCTACTTCGTAAGGAGTTGTTCGATATAAAGCTTAATTTAATAGGCAACAACAAGCGACTTTCGGAGCGAGAGAAGTATTATTACGATGTGTTTAAGCCAAGGTTTGACAAAGAAATGGTTGAGGCAAACAAATACTTAGACGTGTACCTTCAGCGAGCTAGAGAGCTCTCTACTCTAGGGATTGACCCAAAAATAATATTCATGCTCGGTGAGTACGAAAAGAACAAGAACGACAAGGACAAGCTGTGGCTCTTCTACACCTCCCTCAGAACAAGAGTGGACGATACGATGAAGCACATGTGGAAGCATAAAGGTCAGTTCAAGGGGAAAATGTCGCTTGCAAAAAAAATATTATGATTGGATGGAGGGGGAACAAGGTTTCCGAAAAGGTTTTTGTGCTTCAGAAAGAAGTTGAGCGATTGAAAAAAACAGCGGACTTTTGGAGCGATAGAATACAGACAGAAGGATTAAAAGGAAGCGATTGGCTCGACCTTTTAAACTCCTACCACAATGCTCTAGCTGATGTATATTTAGCTGGAAAGAAGCTGAAATTCGTGACGGCTGGGAAACATCGGCTCGGGGACAACATGGGAACTAGAAGCACGGATGGCTCACTAGGTTAAGGAAGCTCGTTGTATCCATTATTTCGGACAGCCATCATCATTTCCTTCATTGTCATTTCTCGCTTCTTTGGCTTAAACAAAGCCTTTCCATCAAGTCCTACCGCATCCATTATCGGGTTCGATAATTTCACTATCGAAATAACTGGCTTAGTAGCCCTGTCTACAATTTTTTCAAATTGCTCGTATGACAAAAGAGGAGAGCTACTTCCTGTTCCGCTTTTCTTAATATTCTCGCCAATTCTATTTACCTCGTCATAGTTAGTTTCCTTTATCATTTTTCGGATGTGAGAGGCTAAGTTATCGGCCATGGCTGTATCACTTAGGTCTAGCTGTTTCCCTTTATAATAAGTGAAAATTAGCTTCGCGCTTTCAAGTCCCCCGAGCGTGTATTTAACGTTGTTCGTCGCATCTGGCAAAAACCAAAGCGGAATATTCTCATTTACAAATTGACGACTGTTTGGGCTTAGTGCGGGAGATTTTCGAGAAGAATCAGCTACTCCACTCACCTGTCGATTGGCGACTGTCCACACTCTATTTGCTTGTTGGATATTATCTGCGAAAACACTTACCGTGTCTATTAAATATGGCTGATTAACAAGCTCTTCTATTGTTGAAATATAGTCCTCTCGTGTCCCTCCATCGGGTAAAATAGTAATATTAGGATTGCCTCCTTGAATGATAGTGTTTGCAAAAACATAAGGCGTTGTGGTTGGCAACTGAACAATTGTTGTATACTTATTTGGAGAGTAATTTACAGGATTAATTTTGAAAAACCCGAACCCAAGAACCGATGTCCACGCCTCTCCTGTAGCCGTAGTTAAATCGGCTACTAATCCAGCAAGGGAGGCGCTGGCGGGAATTGCGAAACTGCCACCATCATAATTCAAAGTCCACCCAGTTGAGGGTATAGTGGCAAGAGGAATAAATATCGACTGGGAAAAGTATAACGGAGCGCTCCCATTGCTCGCGCCAATACTCGCCAAAGAAAGAAGGTCAAATTCTTGGTCTGTAGCAGAGCCGTTAGTCACCTCCAATACAATCCATTTTTTGTCCAGTCCAGCTTTCAGCATGTTCCAAAGGTAATATCAAAAGACCGCATAAAAAAACAGGGAAGTATTTTCTATTCTCCTAATTGCGCTGTAGAAAGGTGATTTTCGGCAATGAACGTAAGGATTCTCGCGTTGTACTCATAAGCGCAATTTATACCCTTATTTGTCGAATACGCGCCCCTTGCGCTTAATGATTTCGCGACCTCTTTAGGATTTCGGAATACGCATACATAGTGAGGATTAATTAAGTGCGGGTGGAATAAATCAATTGTAAGCGACGTTCTAGGGTCTTTCCACCCCCATATACCATCTTTTGATTCCTCTTCAACCAGTCGCCTTATTTTATGGTCAAACTGGTCTTTTACGGCCATTATTTGTGCTCTTGACGGTGGCTCTAGCCAATTTCCCCCTGCGGTTTGAAGGATTTCTATGTTCAAGTCTAAAAACCTTTTGTTCTCGTAGAACCCTTCTGGATTATCCTTTGCTGGCTCTAGCATGTCGTCTCCCATGTGACAAACAGCGTCAAGCCCTTTTGCTATAAGCGATGTGGCCGAGCGATGCATTCCTAAAACAACTATCGTTTTCATACCTGATTTCCGTAATATCTTTTCTCTAGTCCGTTAATCAGGTATTTTACTGCTGACTGGTGGCTTGGGTGAACAGCCTTCCCACTATGCAAGTGCTTTCGGTTGATTTCTTTGGTGACTATCCCGTAGTTGTCGGTTAGGTAGCCCTCTATTGCGTGACGGAAAAGAGTTCGATTGAATGGCCCTTTAACATTTCCATTGTCCTTGTCTAAATAAGCAAAGAATCGCTTGTTCCCTTTCTCATACTCGATATCGACCATTTTCTCAAGAATTTTCAGGTGCTCTACTGGCCCCCCGAACTTGCTTTTGTGTCGTTCTACCGTATCGTCACATTTATGGAATCTTAGGTAGTTGCAATTAGCCCATAGTTTAGGGTGGGCCGCTTTTCCGATACTCTGGAAGTGAGTAATAACGTCTACCGATACGTGACGTTGAGTAATTATACTTCCAATCAAATCATTCGGGAGGCTATCTGAAATAAACTTGTTAATGTCTTCGATGACAAGAAGACCTCCTTGATAGTTTTCTAAAATTATTCCTAGAGCGGCTTGGGTGTCCTTTAAACTCATTTTCCCGCCACCAACGGACTTGTCCTTATAGACGGTTACTCGTCTAGCCTCAATCGTTGGGCTGTGGGTGAACTCCTTAATGCGACTTAGGCTTATGGCTTTTATATCTGGGAAGCGCGGGTTCTTATGGTCCTGTCGTACAGTGGCAAACTCGTTGTTTACGTCTAAAATAAGGACTTTTCTCGGCTTCGCTCCGCCTACCGTACCCTTCAGGGTTTGTGTAATTATATCAAGTGTTTCGTAGGTTTTCCCTACTCCTTTACGCCCAATGGCTATCCCCAATAGTGGTTCTCTTTGTCCCATAGTTTGTTTATTCTTCTACTGTGCTTTCGGTTTCTTTAGTTTCTTCGACTTCGTTTTCATCTTCATCGATTTTTTTTCCTCCGCTCTCGGAATATCCTTCCTGAGAAGGTTTGGTGATTGAGTCTGGGGTTACCGCTGGCTCATGATTACTCATAGCCGTTATTTTCTCTTCGTGCATTTCTTGAAATGACTGAAGAATTTGTTTGGTTTGGTTTCTCATTCCCATTACCATAGAAGCTTTCATGGCGACATCCTTTCCGAACCACATCATTAAGTATTGTCCGTCTGTCAAGCCCCATCCCTTTTTACCAAACTCTCGCATCATGGCGGGCTTAACCGCGTCTCTCGACTCTTGAGGGAAGGTTAGGATTTCATCGATGGATTCGTTGTGCTCCTGCAAGAACTCATAAGGGGTCATTTGTTGGCTCTCTGAAACAGGAATGGCCATGTCATCACTGATTACGCCCTCCAGCCTCATCTTCTGAACCTTTCGGTCGTCGTACTTCGTATTGTTTTTGGCTACTTCGTGAAGCATTTCGTATGCATCAAGCGCCGTATCTACTAGTTGCTCGGTGGCGACTTCCTTTTCCTTGCCCGAAAGCTCTGACATCGAAGGATTGCTCACATTATCAATGGAACCTTTGTCTTCTGATGGGGGGGTGGACGCTTCGCTTGGACCGCCTTCTCCTCCCTTCACTTGTGCGTATTCCTCTTCTGAATTTTGGCTTACGCCCAACACATCAATTTCTGGTTCGGGAATAACCCCCGCGTTATAATCAATTTTCGGGGTTGAATACTCTCTTTCTTTCAGGTCTTGGGCTAGGGGGTTATATCCTGACCCAAAAGAGTCTGGAATCCCTCCTTTCTGTAGTGGCGCCTGAGTTATTGGTTGGTTAGATTCTTCAATTACTTGAGCGTCTTCAACTACTGTTTTTTCTGCCATTTCTTTCTTTTCAATTGGTCCGCCTTTTTCCATTTTTTCTGCCTGTTTTTCCTCTACTTTAGGGGGTTCAGTTTCGGGAAATGGATTGCCCGCTTTAAGCTTGTTCAAAAAGTCTTCTAACTCCTTTGGAGAAGACGCGGTAACTCCGTTAAGACGCTGTACGTCCTCTGGTCGCATTCCGCTAATTCTATTGTCTATGTCCGAAATCATGTCGCGCACGGCTTGACTTCTTCGGCCTTTTTTTGTGTACTTAAACATCTGGGAGTGAGGATTTAAAGCGTTTAACAGATTCGTCTATTTCGTCAAGCGTTTGCATAAACTTCCTATGTCTGGGAATTTTTTCACTCATGTTCTGGTAGTCCCTTTTGGCCATGCTGACTATCGAACGACTACTCCCACCACAACAGTTAATAATTCTCTGCTGACTCCACGCTAAATGCTTCTCTAACAAGATGAAACAAGTCATTCTAGCTGTATTGGCCATCCCTCGTGTGTTCTTTGATTTCATTTGAATCATGTCCACCCCATAAGCTATAGTAGCTTTTTTGCAAATATACGTCGCAACTCGGCTCTGATAAACTTCAGGCCAGTTTTGGTCGTCAATTTCGTAAAGATTGTTCAACACGGCGTCTACTCCGCCACGTTCTATTGCGTTGATTACGCTTGATAACACCTTTATAGTCTCGTTTTCCTTTGCCATGTGTTGCCGTAAATCTAGGCATTTCAAAGGTATGTCAACTTTTGTCAACCTGTATGCGTAAACACCAAATTTATTCTTCGAAGTAAGCTTCAATAATTTCTATGAACTCGTCTAGGCTATTGGTCCAGAACCACTTGTATCCGCGTTTGGTAAGCTTTTCAGCCCATTCTAATTGATTCGGGCGCGGTACGTTAGAGCCAACTTTTAATTCAATCATTAGTCCGTAATATCCTTGTCTAGCCTCCAATATGCAGATATCAGGGAATCCCGCT